>Ga0209260_10000371_pt1 | contig 21324 bp, 35 predicted proteins | sample WorMetTypGCAVOLI_FD_187421 | JGI IMG/M metagenome (GOLD analysis project Ga0209260, IMG submission 187421) | Marine gutless worms symbiont microbial communities from Max Planck institute for Marine Microbiology, Germany - Olavius algarvensis... ...
AATGGTCATGCCCGGCGACAACGTCAAGATGACCGTCAAGCTCATCGCGCCGATCGCCATGGAAGAAGGGCTACGCTTCGCGGTGCGCGAAGGCGGGCGCACCGTCGGCGCCGGCGTGGTCGCCAAGGTCATCGAGTGAAGCATTGCTTGATTCAACGGTTGTACTCAGTGCCAAAGTGCCGATAACATCGATTTGGTTCAGCCGTTGGGAATTTTTTTTGCCGCAAAGGCAAACGCCGATCAACGCAAATCAATTCATAATCATTTGCGTCCATTCGCGTTGATTTGCGGCTAACTCTTCCGTGAAGGTTCTGCTCGCTCAATATTATCGGTGAGAGCATCTGTACGAGTCGGCAGCCCCGGCAAGGCAAGCGTCGAATTGCTCCAGTGAAGGTAAGTGAACTAAATGGCCAACCAGAGAATTCGTATCCGTCTCAAGGCGTTCGACCACCGACTGATCGACCAGTCGGCGCGGGAGATCGTCGATACGGCAAAGCGGACCGGCGCGCAGGTGCTCGGACCGGTGCCCCTGCCGTCCAAGAAGGAGCGTTTCACCGTGTTGATCTCGCCCCACGTCAACAAGGACGCGCGGGACCAATATGAGTTGCGTACCCATAAGCGCCTGATGGACATCGTCGATCCTACCGACAAGACCGTGGATGCACTGATGAAGCTGGATCTGGCGGCCGGCGTGGATGTGCAGATCAAGCTGAGCTGAACCGACCTGAGGAAACGACCATGGCGATTGGGGTGATCGGGCGCAAGGCAGGCATGATGCGGGTCTTCACGGAGGAGGGCGTCACCGTTCCCGTGACCGTCATCGAGGTACCGCCGAATCGGGTATCCCAGGTCAAGACCGAGGATAAGGACGGGTACCGAGCGGTGCAGGTGACGGTGGGCTCACGCAAGGCATCGCGCGTCAATAAACCGGCGGCGGGTCATTTTCTCAAGGCCGGCGTAGAGGCTGGGAATCTGCTGGGGGAGCTCCGTCTCGGTGAGGGCGAAGGTGACGACCTGGCCGCCGGTCAAGAGATCACGGCCGATCTGTTCGAGGTCGGGCAAAAGGTCGACGTGCGCGGTGTGTCCAAGGGGCGGGGGTTTGCCGGCGGTATCCGCCGTCACAATTTCCGTGGCCAGGACAACAGTCACGGCAACTCCATTTCCCATCGGGCGCCGGGCTCCATCGGTCAGTGTCAGACCCCAGGGCGCGTGTTCAAGGGCAAGCGGATGGCCGGCCAGATGGGTAACGTCAACCGCTGCCAGCAGAACCTCGAGGTAGTGCGTGTCGATACCGACCGCAACCTGCTCCTGGTGAAGGGCGGGGTCCCGGGCCCGGTCGGAGGGCGGTTGATCGTGATGCCATCCATCAAACAAACGCCGTCCATCAAGCAAAAGAACAAGAGTTGATCGGACATGGAACTCTCGATTCACGGCAACGCCGCCGCCGGCCTGCAGGTTTCGGACCAGGTGTTCGGCGCCGAGTACAAACCGGGCCTGATCCACCAGGTGGTGACCGCCTACATGGCGGGCGCGCGCGCGGGCACCAAGGCCCAGAAGAATCGCTCCGCGGTCGCCGGCGGCGGCGCCAAGCCGTATCGTCAGAAGGGGACCGGTCGCGCACGGGCCGGCACCACGCGCAGCCCGATATGGCGCGGCGGTGGTGTGACCTTTGCCGCTCGACCGAGGGACTATTCCCAAAAAGTGAACCGCAAGATGTATCGTGGCGCCGTCCGCTCGATCCTCTCGGAGCTGGTGCGGCAGGGGCGTCTGCTGATATTGCCCGAATTCAAGCTCGAGGCGCCCAAGACCAAGGACCTGGTGCATAAGCTGCAAGCCTTAGGGGTCTCGGATGTCTTGCTCGTGACCGAGGGTTTCGACGAGCCCCTGTTCCTGGCGGCGCGTAATCTCGGCCAGGTGGACGTGATGGCGGCGCAGGAAGTCGATCCGGTGAGCCTGATCGCGTTCGACAAGCTGGTCCTGACCGCGGGTGCGGTCCACAAGCTGGAGGAACGGCTGGCATGAACCGGGAACGGTTGATGAAGGTGTTGCTGAGTCCGATCAGCTCCGAGAAGGCCACCAGGGCTACCGAGTTGGGTGCTCAGCATGTGTTTCGGGTCGTCCCGGACGCCGACAAGCGCGAGATCGGTCGGGCCGTGGAGTTGATGTTCGACGTGAAGGTCGACCGCGTTCAGGTGCTCAACGTCAAGGGCAAGCACAAGCGCTTCAAGCAGCGCCCAGGTAAGCGACCGGGCTGGCGCAAGGCCTATGTGCGGTTGCAGCCAGGCTATGATATCGACTTCGGCGGCGGGGCTTAGTATATTAATAGTTCCGAAAGTATTCGCATGAATATAACCAAAGTACGCTTAGAAGGCATTGGTATAGAGTGCGAGTACTTTTGGGAAAATTAGTACCTGTGCGCAAAATCCGGAAATAAAAACTACGAATCACGCGAATCGGGAACCACGAATTAACACGAATGGACACGAATTTTTCTGGTTCCCACGCTCCAGCGTCGATAAGCGACCAGGTAGCACAGCCAACGCCTATTGGCAACGTTTGTGCCGCCTCCAATTTCGGGAGATGTCTATGCAGTAATAGACAAAAAAGATTCGACTCTCTGTGTTTCCTATCAATGGGGAACCGCGTGTATGCGTATTTATCTTGACTGTTGTTGTCTACAACGTCCTCGCGACAATCAGACGCAACCACGGATAAGAATTGAAACAGAGGCCGTTCTGGTAATCCTCGCGTCTGTGCAAAACGGGGATATGACTTTATTGGGTTCCGAGGCACTCGAATACGAGCTTAGCAGAATTCCGGACGAAGAACGACGAAATGAAGCAATATCGCTGTTGTCCCTTGCCACGGAACACCTTATGATTACAAAGGAAATGGAACTGATGGCCGACTCGTTAGAGACAGACGGCATCGTGGCTATGGACTCCGTTCATCTTGCTATAGCATCATGTGCCGGGGCGGACCTTTTTGTTACGTGTGATGACAAGCTCGTACGGAAGAGTCGTTGTATTCCCAATCTTGGGTGTAAAGTTGCACGTCTCTTGGACATCGTAACGGAGGTTATAAAATGACTGTGCGTATTCATCCGATCTCAGAGATAAACCAGCGGGCCAGAAACGCCTTGGTCAGAGAGGTGGGCGCCGTTGATACTATTCGTTTTTTGAATCAATTTCGCGCCGCTGGCGGTGATTATGCTGCGGAACGTGAACATTTGTTCAAGGATATGACGGTAAGAGAAATCATTGCAGAAATAAAAGCAAGACGCACTGAAGATGCCTAACTTTGCGCTAGCGCATGGAAAACCTACTTCGAGTGTTGAGGTTACAAATGTATCCGCGCATGGATTATGGCTTTTCGCTCATAATGGAGAATTTTTTATTTCATATGATGACTCCCCATGGTTCAGAGAACAAACAATAAGCTCAATCATCAACGTAGAAGAACAGGCTCCAGGACACTATTATTGGCCCGACATCGACGTAGATTTGTCTCAGGAAATCATTGAGCATCCGGAACGTTTTCCATTGAGCGCACAAAGTCATATAATAATTGGCTGCAGGCAACCCAATATCACGGTCCAGCGTATGCACTATTGTCGTTAATTGTTGTGGTTTTTCACCGATTGGCTTGATATCAATCTTAATGTGGAAAATAGGGCTCTTTCCCAATCACCTTGGAGCGGGGGAACGAGGGCAGGGGGGGGGTGAATTTTTGGTCCGCAAATGAACGCGAATAAACACAAATCAGTCGAGATCAGTTCGCCACTGCTGGCCCCTACGCTCTAAACGATAGGGAAATAAGATGAGAGAATTTAAAGTTGTTGTCGAAAAACATCCTGATGGCTATGTGTCATACCCTTTAGGACTGAAAGGAGTTGTAGTGAGTGAGGGAGATACCTACGAAGAAGCCCTTTCAAATGTCAAATCCGCAATCGAGTTTCATATAGAAACATTCGGCAACACAGTTTTTGAGGAAGAAGAACCAGTCATGGAGGCCTTTGTTGCGGAAGCAAGAATTTCCGTTTGATGCCTAAATTTCCCATAGATGCCCCTAAAACCAAAGTGTTAAAAACCTTAAAGCTTCTTGGTTTTAAAACCGCTAGAGAAAAAGAACATATTGTAATGATAAGAACTAACCCGGATGGGTCGGAAACTCCACTGACAATGCCGAATCATAGCCGATTGAAAGCTTCAACTTTAAGAGCTATCTGTACTCAGTCCGGTATTTCACGAAATGATTTTTTGAAGGCATATGAAAAAGCATGAGAGGCTGTCTAAAAACTAAGCCATCGATTTTAATGACGTGCCTGAATAATGTAAGGGGTTAGAATCGCCTGAGTGATGATGGTGAAAATACTATTTTTCAAGATGCCATTCTAATGTAATGTTCAAAAAACATGCAGCAACCAAAAAAGGAAGATACGATGATCAAAGAACAAAGAAATGTAGAAACGAGAGACTGGTATGCGTGGATAAACCTAATGCCTCCCAAGCCCGACGATTTCCACGTCGTCGGGGAGGCAACGGGTCGGAAACCCTGGAGTCGAAGCGCATTTGTGCGAAAGGGAATCCCAAGGGATTAATCCAGAGATATTGCTATTGGATTTGTATTTAGTGCAGAAACCTGGGATATGGCCATCAGTAGACTTGTTCCCGTTGATAACTCTCTGATATTTATAAATTTCATGAATCGACAGAGAGCAAAAAGAACTGATTCATTAACGAACCGGTTCTTTTTGCTCTCAATTCGGCCTGTCTAATCTAATAATATCCTTATATATCATAAAGTTATCGAGAGGAACAACTCTAATGAATCTATCGAGAAGATTCCAGAAATAGACGAAGTGAATTAAGGGCACCTTGAAAAAATCAGAGTGTCTACTTTCAGAGGTTGCCTTCCGTGGGGTTTGCTTTTAACCCATCTGACTGGATAGAAAACAATGCCATGTCATGCAAAATCGATGGGTTGGTTTTTAGGCAGTCTCTGAGGAAAAACACACCACTGCTTGCTCCCACGCTCCAGCGTGGGAGAGCGTGGGAGCAAGCTTGTCCCGACACAGGAGGGATCTCGACGCTCCAGCGTCAATCAGCGACCAGGTAGCACAGCGGATGCCTATTGGCACCGAGGGGTACAAGTCCGCTGGAGTGGACAAGACGGCATTCCCAGAGCGCGGAAGTCCGGGACAACAAGAAAAAATCCTGTTAATCCTGTTAATCCTGTCCTATTGGAACATTGCGACGAAGGTCCGGATGAAACCCTAATCGGGAAAAGGCCGAGAAATAATTAAAACATGGCAATCGTAAAAACAAATCCGACCTCCCCAGGGCGGCGTTTCGTCATCAAAGTGGTGACGCCGGAGATCCACAAGGGGGCCCCGTTCGATCCGCTGCTTGACAAAAAGAGCAAGTCCGGTGGGCGTAACAACAAGGGCCGCATCACCGTGCGCCATCGCGGCGGAGGGCACAAGCAGCGCTACCGGATCGTCGATTTCAAGCGCAACAAGGAAGGCATCCCCGCCGTCGTCGAGCGGATCGAGTACGACCCGAATCGGAGCGCCAACCTGGCCCTGCTCAAGTATCTGGACGGGGAGCGCGCCTACATCATTGCGCCCAAGGGCTTAAAAAGCGGTGATCGGGTACAGGCGGGAGAGGATGTCTCCATCAGCGCGGGCAATTGCCTGCCGTTGCGCAATATCCCGCTGGGTACCCTGGTGCACTGTATCGAAATGCGTCCGGGTAAGGGGGCGCAGCTCGCCCGGGCGGCCGGCAGCTCCGCCCAGCTCATCGCCCGCGAAGGACAACATGCCACCCTGCGCATGCGTTCGGGGGAGATGCGCAAGATCTTTGCCGAGTGTCGCGCGGTGGTCGGTGAGGTCGGAAACGCCGAGCACAGTTTGCGCAAGCTGGGTAAGGCCGGCGCCAAACGCTGGCGTGGGGAGCGTCCCACCGTCCGCGGCGTGGTCATGAATCCGGTGGATCACCCCCACGGCGGCGGCGAGGGTCGGACCTCCGGTGGACGCCATCCGGTCACACCCTGGGGGGTCCCCACCAAGGGCCACAAGACCCGCAAGAACAAGCGCACCGACGCCATGATCGTGCGTCGCCGCGGCAAGAAATAGCCCTCACGCCCCGTCCTCTCTTTTAATTGATCGAGGTTGCACAAGTGCCACGTTCCATCCGAAAGGGACCCTTTGTGGATCACCACCTGATAAAGAAGGTGGAAGATGCGGTCGCGCAGAACAGCAAGCGGCCCATCAAGACCTGGTCACGTCGTTCCATGGTGCTGCCGGAGATGGTCGGTTTGACCATCGCGGTGCATAACGGGCGGCAACACGTCCCGATCCTCGTCAACGAGAACATGATCGGGCACAAGCTCGGTGAGTTCGCTCTGACCCGCACCTACAGAGGTCATGCGGCGGACCGCAAGGCCAAGAAGTAGGAGAGAGCGCACATGCAGGCCGCAGCAAGAGTCAGGTATGTCCGTATCTCGGCGCAGAAGGCGCGCCTGGTGGGTGACCAGATCCGGGGCCTGCACGTAGAACAGGCCATGAACCTGCTCGTATTCAGCCCCAAGAAGGGCGCCGGCATCATCAAAAAGGTGCTGGAATCGGCCATCGCCAACGCGGAACAGAATGAGGGCGCGGATGTCGATGAGCTCAGGGTGGCGGAGGTCCAGGTGAACGAGGGACCGACCATGAAGCGCATCCGTGCCCGCGCCAAGGGCCGGGCGAGCCGGATCTTCAAGCGCACCAGCCACATCAGCGTGACTGTCGCCGAAAACTAAGGTGATTGACGGAAATCGCCTGCGCATCTTAGAGCACGTCAGCATGGGTCAGAAAGTACATCCAACCGGCATACGTCTGGGGATCGTCAAGGATTGGACATCCAAGTGGTACGCCGATTCCAAAGACTACGCGGATCTCCTCAACACGGACCTGGAGGTGCGGGATTTCCTCAAGAAACGCCTCTCCCAGGCCTCCGTCAGCCACATCCAGATCGATCGTCCTGCCAAGAACGCCCACATCACCATTCATACGGCGCGTCCGGGGGTGGTGATCGGCAAGAAGGGGGAAGACATCGGCCGGCTGCGTAAGGAGGTGGCTAAAAAAATGGGTATCCCGGTGCATATCAGCATCGAGGAGATCCGGAAGCCGGAGCTCGATGCCCGATTGGTAGCGGAGAACGTTGCCGGCCAGCTCGAACGCCGCATCATGTTTCGGCGGGCCATGAAACGCGCGGTACAGAGCTCCATGCGCCTGGGGGCCCAGGGGATTCGAATCAATATTGCCGGGCGCCTGAACGGTGCGGAGATTGCCCGTAGCGAATGGTATCGCGAGGGTCGCGTGCCGCTACACACCTTGCGCGCCAATATCGATTACGGCCTTGCCGAGGCCAAGACCACCTATGGCGTGCTCGGTGTCAAGGTGTGGATCTTCAAGGGCGAAGTATTCGGAGACCAAGAACCGGAAAAGCCGGTTGTCAGAACCGCTCGCGGGAGGGGTTGATCCATGCTGCAACCGAAGAGAACCAAGTTCCGTAAGCAGCACAAAGGGCGTAACCGAGGCCTGGCCCAGGCGGGCAACCGGGTCAGCTTCGGCGAATATGGGATCAAGGCTACCACCCGGGGGCGGCTGACCGCGCGCCAGATCGAGGCCGCGCGCCGTACCATCACGCGCAAGGTCAAGCGTGGCGGGAAGCTGTGGATCCGGGTATTTCCCGACAAACCCATCTCCAAGAAGCCCTTGGAGGTGCGCATGGGTAAGGGCAAGGGTAACGTGGAATATTGGGTCGCCCTGGTGCAACCGGGCAAGGTGCTCTACGAGATCGAAGGCGTACCCGAGCCGCTGGCCCGGGAGGCGTTTGCGTTGGCGGCGGCGAAATTACCCGTCCAGACGACCTTTGCGCAGCGGACGGTGATGTGATGAAAGCCAGTGATTTGAGGGCCCGCGGTGCCGGGGAGCTCCGGACGCAGCTCGAGGAATTGCTCAGGGAGCAGTTCAATCTGCGCATGCAGAAGGGATCCGGGCAGCTCTCGCGTCCCTCGCGGATGCGTGCGGTGCGGCGTGATATCGCCCGGGTCAAGACCTTGATGACCGAATTGAAGACAGGCGGTGGGAAATGAGCGAGGAAGCGAAAAAGAACCGCAGGTTGACCGGGCGCGTTGTCAGCAATGCCATGGACAAGACCGTTACCCTGGTAGTGGAGCGGCGGGTCAAGCACCCCCTGTACGGCAAGTTCATCCGCCGCTCGACCAAGCTCCACGCCCATGACGAGGCCAACGCCTGTAATCCGGGCGATCTGATAACCATCGAGCAATGCCGCCCGCTCTCGAAGACCAAATCCTGGCGGGTCCTGGAGATCCTGGAAAAGGCGGGGTGATTTGGTAGCTTATCGATGAATAAGGCCGTGATATCCTGGTAACCAGTCAAGCTCCAGGGTTTCCATCCCCACTACAAGAGGTGTCGATAATGCCTGGCATAATGGAATTGGTTCAGAGGCTGTCTAGGAACTCACTTTAGAAATTCCCTGAAAATAGGCAGATTGGATAAAATTAACCCTCTGTTTTAAAAGGTATTTTTTCATAGAAACTGTCTAAAAAGGCAGTCTCTCAGAGCTGCGGCGAAAAAAAATTTGCCACAGTAGATGAAGCAGCAACTGATATTCTGAATATGTTCATTTCATGGTCGAGGTCAGAAAAGCGGGAATATGGTGGGTGGATAAAGGAAAATAGCGATAGTACCTATTCCTGTGGTGATATGAAAAAAGGAACTAGAGCAAACGTAGAGGGGATGCCTAGAAAAGGCCGTTCTGACGTGGCTTGGTACCATACCCACGGTGCCGGCAGTATTTTTTATGATGTAGAAAATTTTTCTAAGTCCGATAAAAGATTCTCCGAATTAAACAAGGTTATAGGTTATCTGGGCACTCCGAGTGGCGCTATCAAGAAATATAATCCGGTCACTGACGAAGTGACTGTGATACGAAGTGGAACGGCTTCTGACCTTGAGTCAAATTCCTTTCTGTAAGGGTAATAATAACCTGGTACGGTTATGAGTACGCTGAAAAATAGATGTTGGCTCTTTAATAGGGGGGCTATATGTAGTCGTGGGAAATGGAGGAAGGAGGTCGGATCGGTATAGAATGCTTTTCCGACGCTTACTCTGAGTTTTGAGTCTATTTAAAGCTAGGCGGTAGAAGTGTTGCGTTTTCGTTTTGTTACGGTAATCTTCACGATCTTTTTCTGGTAGTGGCAATTTTTGAAGTGATTGAGTAAAGGGATAGTGAGTGATTCTTGAGTGATCGCGTAGCCGGCAGTTGGCGATTAGCCGTAGTTTTGCATTGTGAGTGAACCACGCTATCACATCAAAATTTACCACTACCCTTATTTCTTAGCATCATGTCATCATGGTGGATTCTCCCGTCATCGTTCCGGATCCGCGCTCGATCCTTTAGAGGCAGAGGAATAAGTAGCGAAGGAGATAGTTTTTATCGCTCTGATGCATTTGATACAGCATCCTGCCAAGTATCACATGCAAAAAGTCAGGGTAATTGGGTTTGCGGGGGTAGAATTCGAGGGTACGGCACTTTATGTGTCCAGAGATGACCACGAAAATGGTATTTCCAAAAATGGAGTTTGGCTCGATATGGACATTGACAATACGACCAAAAGATTCGATCAAAAATACGTTTTGGTAGAGGGTACTTTTGACAAGAATCGTATGGGTCATTTGGGAATGAACTCAGGAGGTCTGAAAGGCATCGATAGAATCGAGCTGTGGGGCAAGGACAGGAAGTAGATAAGAGAACCCGGAAAAACAATAGGTCGAACTCGCACAAAAGCACTTTCTAGGCAAAGTCGATTTTATTACGCACAGGCAAGGGTGTTGCGCGGCAGTGCAGTGAGGTAGGGTAAATGATTCAGATGCAGACCAATTTGGGCGTTGCCGACAACAGCGGCGCCAAGCGCGTGCAGTGCATCAAGGTGCTCGGCGGCTCGCACCGACGCTATGCAGGTATCGGCGATGTGATCAAGGTGACGGTAAAGGACGCCATCCCCCGCGGCAAGGTCAAGAAGGGCGATGTCTTGAGCGCGGTGGTGGTGCGCACCAAGAAAGGCGTGCGCCGTCCGGACGGGTCCGCGATCCGCTTCGACGGCAATGCCGCGGTCCTGCTCAATAACCAGATGCAACCCATCGGGACCCGCATCTTCGGGCCGGTGACCAGGGAGCTGCGTAGCGAGCGTTTCATGAAGATCGTCTCCTTGGCGCCGGAAGTCCTGTAGGAACGGTTCACTAACAAGTTATCTATCTTCATAGAGAGACATCGAGATAATTCTTCGTGGCTTTGTGTGAGAAAAAATGCATCGACAAGGTAAGCCGATGGGTCATGGTGATGCCTCTTGTCGAACATCACACAAAGACACAAAGGGATGGGGAGATGAAGGGGAGCGACAGCGGTAAAATCTTTGTTCATGTTGTTTTTGAATCTATAGGTTGGGGCAAGGAGAATAAGCTGATAATAATCGATCCACCTATCTTGTTGTGATCAGTTCGAATCCGTCTTCGGAAAAAAGGGGGGAAATTATAATGCCGCCGGTATCGCACCCCTTTTTGAAAGGGAACCTCATATGCTATATCAACTATGTTGACCATGCTCCTCCACATATTCATGTTAAATATCAGCAAGATGTGAGTGGCTATCGGATCGATATAAAAACAAGACAATGGCTTCAGCCGGGAAGACCGTTACCAAGTAAGCTAAAAAAGCTCATTGAAGCATGGGTTGAAGTGCATGAAGCTGATTTGTTGATCCAATGGAATAATGCCAAGAAGCGTCTCCCGGTAAGAATCGTAGGTTGAGGGTATTATTCATGTGGAGTGAACTGGAAACACACTTGGACTCTCCGGACTGTATATCGGAAAAGGGTATTCTCAAGGCCCAGCATCTCGGTGACTACAGGCTCGAAATCTGGTTTGAAGAGGATAAGGGTGTATCCATCTATGAACTGGATTTTCTGCCGATATTGAGGGAGGAAGATTCCGGAGAGGCTTTTCGCCCGCTTCTCGACAAGGAGCGTTTTAGCCAAGCAGTGGGAAGGTACAATTTAACCTGGTTCGATTCGGATACCGGAGAATACAATGAGAATGCCATCGATATTTCACCTGAAGCGATTAAATGGTTTTGTAATAAAATCGGCAAGCCTGTGAAGGCTTGATAAGCAGTACGACTTTAGTTGTTGGGAAGCTGAGATAATCAAAGGATGAACGTGTATAAATTTCTTATCCGAATAATCATTCCCGTGTTTATTCTTGCGGGGTGTGCCGGTTCTGATGAAAAAAATAAGGCTGATGAAGCCGTATTATTAAAGCATGAGATTATCGAGGAATTATTGGATAATCCTGGTTTGGACTCATACTTCTATATTGATATTTTTCCTCAAAGGAAACCATTGGTAATTGTAAGCAATGGCTTATTTCAGGCTGAGCCGGGCTTAACCAAGTTTGGTCGTCCGGTTATTGTTCTAGATGATAAAAGGTTGGTTGATCCTGGCAAACCATACCTCGATATTATAAGTTTGAATATTGAAGACAACCTCGCGGAGGTTCGCTTCTCTTATCCTCCGGAAGGAATAGTTGGTACCCTGCTGTTTCAAGTTACCGGTGAGAAGTTGAATCTAATCGGGCAAAGCATCATAGAAAGGTAACTAACCTGTGGCCCCCCCCCGAAACAGACTCGTTCTTAAGGGGTATAATTGTGAGAATGTTTCCTGCGGAGAGGTGAAAAAGTCGCCAGGGCTGGTAACCTTTGTTTCGTTGGCGTAACACTGTCGCATGAGCTTGTACATTGAGGAAATGATCGCGATGGAGTCGATAGGTCCGGTGAAGAAGGAGAGGAATTTGAACGCTTGGTATATGGCTCGGTAATTCATTAGCCTGATCCGTGCATCAGCGGACGCGCAAAGGTGCGGGGCTGATCGTATTTCATGCTGAGACATTTCTATTCTGACACAATGCGGTTAATTAGAGATCAACCCATGCGAAAGATCAGACAGGGTGACGACGTCATTGTCCTCACCGGTAAAGACAAGGGGAAACGCGGGTCCGTGCTGCGTGTGCTCGATGAAAATCGGATTGTCGTCGAGAACATCAACATGGCCAAGAAGCATCAGAAGCCCAATCCCCAGCGCAACCTACCTGGGGGTATCGTCGATAAGGAGATGCCCCTGCATCGATCGAATGTGGGCCTCTACAATCCGGTGAAGGACGGTCCGGATCGGGTGGGCTTCAAGGTCCTCGAGGATGGCCGCAAGGTGCGGGTGTTCAAGTCCAACGGCGAAGTCGTTGACGTCTAGGCGAGTGGTCATGTCCAGATTACAGACAGTGTATCGTGACGAGGTGGTCGGCCAGCTCATGGAGAAATTCGGTTACCGTACCGTCATGCAGGTGCCGCGGATCGAGAAGATCACCCTCAACATGGGTGTGGGGGAGGCCATCGCCGACAAAAAGGTGATGGAGAATGCGGTCTCCGATCTGCGCACGATTGCGGGTCAGCAGCCCATCGTGACCAAGGCGCGCAAGTCGGTGGCCGCGTTCAAGATCCGCGAGGGTTGGCCCATCGGCTGCAAGGTCACCTTGCGGCGTGAGCGCATGTACGAGTTCCTTGATCGGCTGATCAACATCGCGATCCCGCGTGTCCGCGATTTCCGCGGATTGAGCGCCAAGGCGTTCGATGGGCGCGGGAACTACAGCCTGGGCATGAAGGAGCAGATCGTGTTTCCTGAGATCGATTATGACAAGATCGATGCCTTGCGCGGTCTGGATATCACCATCACGACGAGCGCACCCACGGATGAAGAGGGGCGGGCGCTGCTCGAGGCCTTCAAATTTCCCTTCAGGACTTGAGAACACAACATGGCGAAAAAAAGTATGATGGCGCGGGAAGTCAAACGCGCAAAGGTCGCGGCCAAATATGCGGTCAAGCGTGGGGCGCTGAAGGCCGTGGTCAATGACCGTAGCGCGAGCCGCGAGGAGATCGACGAGGCGCTTGCGAAGCTGCAGAAGCTGCCGCGGGACGCCAGCCCCAGCCGCCGGCAAAGGCGTTGCCGGGTGAGTGGTCGTCCCCACGCCGTCTACCGTAAGTTCGGCCTGAGCCGGAACAAGCTGCGCGAGGCCACCATGCGTGGCGATGTGCCGGGTCTCGTGAAGGCCAGTTGGTAAGCGTTTTCAGCCGCATATGAACGCTAATAAATGCAAGGCCAGGAAATGGGGGAAATGGGAGAGAATGAGGCTAGGTTCGGATAAGTTTCGGCACGCTCTCTGGGATGCGGAGCTGGATGTTTACTTTTAGATACGACATATCTGAATCTAGATATTTGTAAAAGATATTCTTGCGGCTGCAAGCGACCCAATGCCGCAGTCCGGTTCCTCAGCAACTTTTAAGCTCAGTGCCACGCGGTATTGGGCGCCTGAGCCAAGCCGTTAGCACAAAAATGCAGGAGAGCGGGCACACTTGATAGTGTAATCCAAAGAATTGCTATTAGTTAATGCAAACGATCGTAGAGTTACCAGAGTTTCAACGCATGGCAGCCTGCTTGATCTCAGAAGATGAAAAGCAAGGCATCATAAATTACCTGGCGCGTCACCCACGAGTCGGTGTCGTAATGGGGGGGACCGGAGGAATAAGAAAATTCCGTTGGACATCTGGTAGCAAAGGTAAAAGTGGCGGTGTTCGAGTAATCTACTTCTATCATAATGAATCTGTGCCACTTTCCTGCTCACAATATTCGCGAAGAATGTAAAAGCTAACCTTTCAAAATCTGAACGAAATGATTTGGCTAAATTCGTGAATATTCTGGTCAAGAATTACGGTGCCTGATATGTCTGGGATTTTCAATAGCATAAAAAAAGGATTAAATGAAGCCGTAGCTTTCTCAGAGGGAGAATGCCCTAAGGCTGTTATACACAGCTTTTCGCCAATCGATGTAAAAAATGTCCGTTCAAAAACAGGCATGAGCCAATCTGAATTTGCATCAGCATTTGGTATTAGTGTGAGCACACTCCGTCATTGGGAACGGGGAGATCGTGTTCCACATGGACCTGCGTTAGTGCTTTTAAATGTTGTGGAAAAAGAGCCAAAAGCGGTATTAAGAGTATTAGCGGAGTAGACGTTAAAAGGAAAAGAATGAAAACTTGAGGTCATGGGAGAAATCTCTGAAAAATTTGTTATGGCCACAATGGTGGGATTGGGAGTTAGAGTTCACGCCACACTTCCTGAAGCGTATGGAGGACCGTACTTCAATGAAATAGACCTGAGAACGATGTTCGGGCACGCTCGATCGTGGCACCGAGATGTTGTAGAAGGACGCTGGGTAATAGAGACACGACACCAAGGGTGCCCGTGGAAAGTTATTAGAGTTGTTCCTGTAGATAACTTTCTGATATATAAGAATATTATTAGATTAGACAGGCCAAATTGAGAGCAAAAAAAACCGGTTCGTTAATGGATCAGTTCTTTTTGCTCTCAGTAGGCTCATGAAATTTATAAATATCAGAGAGTTATCAACGGGAACAAGTCTATTGTAGAACCAGAGGTAGAGAGTACATTACTCGTAGTCGTGACCGCTTATCCGGTTTGGGACAGGTGACATGAGAGAATCCTATCTGGAGGTGACTTTCCGGCGCGGCCGGGCATTTGCCGCCTACCTGTATCTACCACGGAATACCGGGGGGAAGAGCTATCGCACGTCGAGGGCAGAGCCGGGCATGATTATCGATTTCGACAAAGGTGGGAAGGCCATCGGTGTCGAGCTTACTGCGCCTACTCAGGTTACGGCTGCTGATATCAATCGTGTGCTCAGCGACATAGGCGCACCCCCTGTTGCGGAAGATTGAGATGGCGCCATTGCAGGCGGCGTAACTTAGCAAACGGCTGACAATAGAGCCTGACTGTTTGTGTCCATTTACGGCTAAAGAGTTAAACCATTCAGGGTATCGCGTCGCAACGGCGGTCTGACCCGAGGTAATACACATGAGTATGTCGGATCCCATCGCGGATATGCTGACCCGCATCCGCAACGGGCAGGCGCGCGGCAAGATTACCATCGCCATGCCCGCATCCAAGCAAAAGGTGGCAATCGCTAACCTGCTCAAGGACGAAGGTTACCTCGGCGAGGTGACCCTGGAGTCGGAGGGCAAGAAGCCGCAGTTGGTCCTCAGGCTCAAATACTACCGCGGTAAACCGGTGATCGAGCGCCTCAAGCGCGTCTCCCGTCCGGGGCTGCGCATTTACCGGGGTAAGGATGAGTTGCCGCAGGTCATGGGTGGGCTGGGCGTTGCCATCGTCTCCACGTCCAAGGGGCTCATGTCCGACCGGGCAGCCCGCGCGGCCGGACACGGTGGCGAAATCCTCGCTTATGTCGCTTGACGGGGAGGCGAGAGATGTCACGTATAGCCAAAGCACCCATTGCCGTCCCCAAGGGGATTGCGGTGGAGATTTCCGGACAGGAGGTCAAGGTCAAAGGAGGCAAGGGCAATCTGTCCTGGTCCGTACACCCCAAGGTCAGGGTCGCGCAGGATGGGGGCGAACTGAAGGTGAATCCGGTCGACGAGACCAAGGAGGGCTGGGCCTTGGCCGGGACTACCCGGGCCCTGGTCAACAATATGGTTGTCGGCTGCGGGAATGGTTTCGAGCGCAAGCTGAGCCTGGTGGGCGTCGGTTACCGGGCGAAGGCGAAGGGTAAGGTCCTGAATCTGAGCTTGGGCTTTTCGCACCCCATCGATTATCCGGTGCCCGAGGGGGTACAGGTCGCTACCCCGTCCCCGACGGAGATCGTCGTGAGCGGCGCCGACAAGCAACTGGTGGGGCAAGTGGCCGCCGAGATTCGTGGCTTCCGTCCGCCGGAGCCTTACAAGGGCAAGGGCGTGCGTTATGCGGATGAGCAGGTCCTACGCAAAGAAGCGAAGAAGAAATAAAGGGGTACGGGGATGGATAAGAAACAAACCCGCATGCGCCGCGCGGCGCGCGCCCGCGCCAAGATTCGGGAGCTGGGGGCCTATCGTCTCTGCGTCTTTCGAACCCCGCGCCACATCTATGCCCAGGTCATCGAGCCGGGCGGCGGCAAGGTGGCTGCCAGTGCGTCCACCCTCGAAAAGCAATACCGTCAGTCGAACGCGGGACACGCGGGCAATGCAACGGCCGCCGCGGCCATCGGCAAGACCATTGCCGAGCGCGCCAAGTCGGCGGGTATCGAGAAGGTGGCGTTCGATCGCTCCGGTTTCCGTTACCACGGTCGGGTCAAGGCCCTGGCCGAGGCGGCGCGGGAAAACGGACTGCAATTCTAGGGGCTTAAAGATGGCAAGCTACAATCCCAAGCCGGAAGGTGATGGCTTACTCGAAAAGTTGGTGGCGGTGAACCGTGTTGCGAAGGTGGTCAAGGGCGGCCGTCAGTTCGGTTTCTCGGCCTTGACCGTGGTGGGCGACGGCAAGGGTTGCGTCGGTTACGGTACCGGTAAGGCGCGCGAGGTCCCGGTAGCCATTCAGAAGGCCATGGAGGGTGCGCGCAAGAACCTGGTCGAGGTCAAGCTCAAGGGCACGACCCTGCAATACCCGATGGTTGGCCGTCACGGCGCGGCGCGGGTCTTCATGAAACCCGCCTCCGATGGTACCGGCATCATCGCGGGTGGGGCCATGCGCGCGGTGTTCGAGGTGCTCGGCGTGCAGAATGTGTTGGCCAAGTGTATCGGAACCAACAATCCCATCAATGTGGTCCAGGCTACCATCGATGGCCTGCGGGGCATGTCGGATGCCGAGAGCGTGGCCGCAAAGCGCGGCAAGACGGTCGAAGAGATCCTGGGGTAAGCGATGACGGACAAGAAGACAATGAAGGTTACCCTGGTGCGTGGCCTCGGCGGTCGACTGGCGACACATCGTGCGTGCGTGCGTGGCCTCGGGCTACGGCGGATGCACCAGGTGGTGGAGGTCGAGGACACGGCGGCGACGCGCGGCATGGTGAACAAGGTCGCCTATATGGTCAAGGTTGTGGAGGAAGCCCCCGATGCGCCTCAATGACATCAAGCCCGTACCGGGCAGCAAGCGTACCGCCAAGCGCGTCGGTCGCGGTATCGGCAGTGGTTTCGGCAAGACTTGCGGGCGTGGCCACAAGGGTCAGAAGTCTCGTTCCGGCGGTTCCCTCAAGGCGGGCTTCGAGGGTGGCCAGATGCCCTTGCAGCGGCGCCTGCCCAAGGTGGGTTTTCGCTCGCGCAAGGCCCTGGTCAGCGATGAGATCCGGCTGCATGAGCTCGGGGGTCTCGAAGGCGATGTGGTCGATCTCGCGGTGCTGAGGAAGGCGAACCTGATCTCGGGGAGGATCGAGCGCGTCAAGATCATCGCCTCCGGGGACCTGGACCGTGCGGTGACGGTGCGTGGTCTGGCCGTCACCAAGGGCGCCCGCGCCGCCATCGAGGCGGCGGGTGGCACCGTCGAAAAGGAGTAAACCCCAAGCTTCGGGCTTGTCTCCTGATAGTACAGGATTCACGGGATTTCGAGGATTAACCCTGGGGTATCCCCACGAAATCAACCCCAGAACATGAGGCAAAAAAGGACACCCATCTTGTTTGGGGCGTCGAGCTTGATGGGGGCGGCAACGCCAAGGGCTTCACCGAAGGCCCCCGTCGTCCGGGCCATCCGCGAAGGCCGCCAAACAGAATTATTTAGAACAAAGCGACTATTGAAAAATAAAAATGCAGCAAGAGATAAACTTAAAAGTTTGCTATCCGAAAAATGGCTATGGTTGATAATTCCTAATAATTGTACGGATTCGGGGCTGGTGAAAACGATTTTGGATTAATTTCAAATTGCCCTATACAGATGTCACTAAGAATCCAGCAGGAAATACGAAGGAGAAATATGGTTTTAACAAGAAGAGGCTATAGAGCCAGGAAATAGAACTGTGGTTAAGTGTATAAGGATAATTGCATTATCCATAATAATTTTATTAATTGGCCTTTATGTGCCGGTATTTATAGTTGCAGTTGTAGCGGGTGAAACAAACTTTGAAATTGTGTTGCCGTATTGCATAGCAAATTCTATTGCTTTCTTAGGTGTGTACCTTTGGGTTGAAAATAAGGTATACAATAGAAAATTCAAGCGGACGCTAAAAACACGAGAGTTAGGGAAACGCTGATCAAATATGTCAACAGCCCCTGGTTCTGAACCCTTTCAAAAGGCTTAGGCGATATATCTCTGATGGCCGGAAACAGCTCAGCCATGATCGGTGCGCTCGGCGGTATGGGACGGCTCACGGAGCTGCGTCAGCGGTTGCTGTTCGTGCTCGGCGCCCTGCTCGTGTATCGCATCGGCACCTTCATCCCGGTGCCCGGCGTCAATCCGGAGGCCCTGGCCTATCTGTTCGATCAAAACCAGGGCTCGATCCTGGACATGTTCAACATGTTCTCGGGGGGCGCCTTGGAGCGCGCCAGTCTGTTCGCCCTGGGTATCATGCCCTACATCTCGGCGTCCATCATCATGCAGCTGATGACGGCGGTCATGCCGAAGTTGGAGCAACTCAAGAAGGAGGGCGAGGCGGGACGGCGCAAGATCACCCAATACACCCGTTACGGCACGGTAGGCTTGGCCACCTTCCAGGCCATCGGTATCTCCATCGCCTTACAAGGCCAAACGGCGGGGGGCTCGGCGATCGTCGTCACCTCCGGCTACGGATTCGTCTTCACGGCCACCGTGTCGCTGGTTACCGGCACCATGTTCCTGATGTGGCTCGGCGAGCAGATCACGGAACGGGGTATCGGCAACGGCATCTCCCTCATCATCTTCGCCGGTATCGTCGCCGGGTTGCCCTCGGCCATCGGCGGGACCCTGGAACTGGTGCGCACCGGGGAGATGAACGCGCTCGCGGTGCTCGCCCTGTTCGTGCTGGCCCTGGGGGTAACCGCCTTCGTGGTCTTCGTCGAGCGTGGTCAGCGCCGGATTACGGTCAACTATGCGCGTCGCCAGCAAGGGCGCCGGATGATGGCCGCCCAGAGCAGCCATTTGCCGTTGAAATTGAACATGGCGGGTGTGATCCCCCCCATCTTCGCCTCCAGCATCATCCTGTTTCCCGGTACCCTGGGGCAGTGGTTCGGCCAATCCGAGGACTTCCGCTGGCTGGCCGAGATCACGAGCAAGCTCTCTCCGGGGGAGCCGGTGTACGTCATCTTCTATGCCTTGGCCATCATCTTTTTCTGCTTCTTCTATACGGCGCTGGTGTTCAACGCCAAGGAGACGGCGGACAATCTGAAGCGGTCCGGCGCCTTCATTCCGGGCATTCGCCCAGGCGAACAGACGGCACGCTATATCGATACCGTGATGACACGACTGACCGCGGCCGGCGCCATCTACATCACCTCCGTATGCCTGCTGCCGGAGTTCCTGATCGTGGGTTGGAACGTACCCTTCTACTTTGGTGGTACCTCGTTGCTGATCGTGGTGGTGGTCGTGATGGATTTCATGGCCCAGATGCAGGTCCACCTGGTGTCGCACCAGTACGAGGGTCTGATGAAAAAGGCTAATCTCAAGGCGCCCGGTGGCGGCATGATCCGTTGAGGGCACCTTGAAGAATTCCATCCCTGGAATTTTTCAAGACGGAATTTGCTCATTGCGATGAGCGAATTCCTTCATTTTCGTAGCCCTTGCCGTGCATGAAAATGGCGGTGCATCCTTAGCCCCGCAGGGCACCTTGAATTTTTCAAGGTGCCCTTGATATGTCCGGTACGCCACACGAACGGTTTGGAGTGAAGAAATGAAAGTCAGGGCTTCGGTAAAGAAGGTATGCCGTAACTGCAAGATCATCCGCCGTAACGGCGTGGTGCGCGTGATCTGTAAGGACCCGCGCCACAAGCAGCGCCAGGGTTGAAACCGGTCCATCGGTAGGCGGCAGGTCAGGGGGCCGGGCCGATGCTGTGGACCCGAGTGAACGAGGTGGACCCGGTGGTGGAAGGGGTAACCTCCGTCCATGTCGTCCACTGTGTCCATCCTGTCCACGGCGACGCCCCCTGTACCTGCGCCTGACTTGGCCTAGGTGGCTGGAAGCCGACGAGTGATAATCCTTGATTATCTGTACACTTTTGATAACATATCCCGTTTTCGTCGGCTGCGCGTAAGCGAATTCGGAGGCAGAAAAGCATGGCCCGTATCGCCGGTGTCAACATTCCCGATCGGAAGCATACCGTGATCGCCTTGACGTCGATCTACGGTGTCGGCCGTACCTTGGCGGCGCAAATCTGTGATGCCGTCGGCGTCGCCACCGATACCAAGATCAAGGACCTCTCCGAGGGTGAGATCGACAAGCTGCGTGCGGAGGTCACCAAGCATACGGTGGAAGGCGACCTGCGCCGCGAGATCTCCATGAATATCAAGCGCCTGATGGACCTGGGCTGCAACCGGGGTATCCGTCACCGCCGCGGCCTTCCGTTGCGGGGCCAACGCACGCGCACCAATGCCCGTACCCGCAAGGGCCCGCGGCGCCCGATCAAGCGTTAGGCGAAAACGTGGGCATAGGGTTTAGGATGGGAGAGAAGCATTCTTCGTGGTTACATTTAAAAAGCTCTGGAATAATCATCCCACGGTTACCGGAAATGAAAACCCTTGTACCACGAATGGAAAACCCAATTTTCCTGATCAATGTGCAATTCAAGTAGGTGTTGCCCTTTCCGTTTGCGGGGTTAACACAGCAAAAATTCCTGGTGTGCGTCATTGCGGGCACCATAATAAATCCGATGGGCATGTTTTGGCTGCCGAGGAGCTCGCATGGGGGTTAAAATCTTTTCCTGTCCCCGGTGTCGGAAAAATACAGGAAATTTCTTCTACTGAGTTTCCAGAGGTTCTCAGAGAAAAAAAGGGAATAATCTTCTTTAAAGATTACTGGCAACGAACGGTTAACGGGAAGAAACAGAATTTTAGAAATAGAAGCGGAGATCATATTGACTTATGGGATGGTAACAGAATGACCAGCCCTGGCTCTTGGGCCGAGATCCTGCATGCCTGGGCCAGAGTACATGCACGGATTGGTGGATTTGGACTCCATTCTATCGGCTTTTACTCTGATCTTGAGGATTCCAAAGCAATTTAGTTTTGGCAGGTAATAGAGTTGTTCCGCTTGATATACTATTAGATTTATAATACCAATTCAGAATTGGTGATTCATAGGAGATTTGAGCTTATGATTTATGAAGATTTCAAAAAACTCACGACAGATCGAACCATAAGAGCCATCATCGGTATGAACCGAGAAACGTTCAATTCACTCGTGCCGTAC
>Ga0209260_10000377_pt1 | contig 20880 bp, 17 predicted proteins | sample WorMetTypGCAVOLI_FD_187421 | JGI IMG/M metagenome (GOLD analysis project Ga0209260, IMG submission 187421) | Marine gutless worms symbiont microbial communities from Max Planck institute for Marine Microbiology, Germany - Olavius algarvensis... ...
ACCCTGTTTACTCGTTTACCAACCGGGGTACAGCAGATGTATCGACGAAGACGACGAGAACGCGCGGAACTGATCGAGAAAACACAGTATGTTCTTTCCTATTAACTTTCCCCGGACAGCTGTGCGCGCAAGCGGGGACCTTGCAATGACGGCGCGTTATAAGATCCCCGCTTACGCGGGGATGACTGGAGTTGCGGGGATGACTGGAGTTGCGGGGATGACTGGAGTTGCGGGGATGACTGGAGTTGCGGGGATGACTCGGGACGCGGGGATGACTCGAGGCGTAGGGACGACCGCTGCGGCTGACGCGGTTAAGCCGCTTCGAGCCGGATCGCGCAGAACTTGAATTCCGGGATCTTGCCGAAGGGATCGAGCGCTTCGTTGGTCAGCAGGTTGGCCGCCGCTTCGTGGTAACAAAACGGAATAAACACTTCGCCCTTTTTCAACGCGGCGTCGGTCCGCGCAAAAGCGCGCAGTTCGCCGCGTCGGGACTTAGCGATAATTTCGCCGCCGGCGACAACCCCCGTGGCCTCCAGATCCTGCTGATTCACATACACCACCGGTACCGGCTCGATCGCATCGAGCACCTGGGTACGGCGCGTCATCGAACCGGTATGCCAGTGTTCGAGTTGGCGCCCGGTAATCAACACCAACGGATACTCTGCGTCGGGTTGCTCATCGGGCGGAATCGACTTGGCCGCCACCAGCCGCGCCTTACCGTTCGCGGTCGGAAATTTTTCGACAAATACCACGCCCTGGCCGGGGTCATTCTCGTCGACACAGGGGTAGGTGACCGACGATGCCTGGTTTAGCCGCTCCCAGGTAATGCCGCTAATGCTCGCCATGGCGCCGCGCATTTCGTCGTAGACTTCCGACACATGACTGTAGTTCCAGTCCAGGCCGATGCCCTTTCCGATATCACGGATAATCCACAGGTCCTGCCGCGCTTCGCCGGGCAGCGGCACTGCCGCACGGCCTAACTGCACCCGCCGGTCGGTATTGGATACCGTGCCGTCTTTTTCGGCCCAGCCCGAAGCCGGCAACACCACATCGGCAAATGCCGCGGTTTCGGTGAGAAACATATCCTGCACTACCAGATGATCGAGCGCCGCCAACGCAGCGCGCGCATGATTTAGATTCGGATCCGACATCGCCGGATTTTCACCCATGATGTACATCCCCTTGATATTGCCTTCGAGGATGCCATGCATGATCTCGACCACGGTGAGTCCCGCCTTTTGGTCGAGTTCGGTATCCCAATACTCGCTGAAGAAGGCGTTGGCCTCGGGATTGTCGACCCGGCGGTAATCCGGAAACATCATCGGGATCAGCCCCGCGTCGGAAGCGCCCTGCACATTGTTCTGCCCCCTCAGGGGATGAAGCCCGGTACCGGGGCGACCCACCTGGCCGGTAATCATCGACAACGCGATCAGGCAGCGCGAGTTATCGGTGCCATGAATATGTTGCGAAATCCCCATACCCCAGAAAATCATCGATGCTTTCGAGGTCGCGAACAGCCGGGCGACTTCACGCACCGTGGCGGCATCGATGCCGGTAACCGGCGCCATTTTCTCGGGGCTGAAAGCGGCGACATTCGCCTTCAGCTCAGCGTAATCGGTGGTGCGCTCGGCGATGAATCGATCGTCGGTCAAGCCTTCTTCGATGATTACATGCAGGATCGAATTCAGCAGCGAAACGTCGGTGGAGGCGTTGAACTGCAGAAAGTGGGAAGCATGCCGTGCGATATCGGTCTTGCGCGGATCCAGCAGGATCAGCTTCTTGCCGTCCCTGATCGCGTTTTTCATGAAGGTTGCCGCCACCGGATGATTGGTGGTCGGGTTCGAGCCGATGACCAGGAACACCTCGGCGTGTTTAACGTCTTCGACCTGGTTCGAAACCGCGCCCGAACCGATACCCTCGAGCAATGCCGCGACGCTCGACGCGTGACACAAGCGGGTACAGTGATCGACATTATTGGTGCCGAAACCGACGCGCACCAACTTCTGGAATAAATAGGCCTCTTCGTTGGAGCCCTTGGCCGAACCGAAACCGGCGAGTCCGGCGCCGCCGAGCTCATCCTTGATCTTCCTCAGGCCGCCGCTGGCGAGATCCATCGCCTCTTCCCAGCTGGCTTCGCGGAACATTTTCGACGGATTGCCCGGATCGAAATATTCGTTCAGTCCCTTGGGCACGCCCGCTTTGCGGATCAGCGGCTTGAGTAATCGCTGCGGGTGATTGACGTAGTCGAATCCGTAGCGTCCCTTGACGCACAGACGGCTGAAGTTGGCCGGACCGTCGCGCCCTTCGACGCGCAGTATCCTGTCGTCTTTGACATGATAGGTCAGCAAACAGCCCACCCCGCAATAAGGGCATACCGAGTCGACCTTGCGATCGGCTTCGATCAAATGGGCGCCGGTCACATTGCTAAGCGCGCCGGTCGGGCAGGCGGCGACACATTCGCCGCAGGCGACGCAGGAAGATTCGCCCATCGGGTCGCCGATATCGAACACGATTTCGGCATGATGGCCGCGGTGCGCGAGGCCGATCACGTCGTTAACCTGTTCCTCGCGACAGGCGCGCAAACAACGCGTGCACTGAATGCAGGCATCGAGATTGACCGCGATCGCCGGATGCGACAAATCGGCTGCCGGCTGATGCCGGGGTTTGAATCTGGGATTGCTTACCTCGAGTTTATCGGCCCAATAGCTCAACTCATTGTCGAGCGTGTAGGCCTGCTCGGGCATATCCGACAGCAGCAGTTCGAGCACCAGCTTTTGGGATTTCTGCGCGCGCTCGTTGTCCGAGTTGACCACCATGCCCGGGGTCGGATTGCGGCAGCAGCTCGGCGCGAGCACGCGCTCACCGTCGATTTCGACCATGCAGGCGCGGCAATTGCCGTCGGCACGCAGGCCGTCGGTATAACACAGGTGCGGAATTTCGGTACCGCTGCGCTGCGCCGCCTGCAGGATGGTCTCACCCGGCAATGCTTCGACCGCGCTGCCGTTCAGCGTGAATTCGATGGTTTCGAAGATGGAATCGGGGTTTGCGGCCATTATTGATTCTCCTCGATGCCCAATTCGTGTGGGAAGTATTTTATCACCGATAAAATCGGGTTTGGCGCCGCCTGCCCCAGGCCGCAGATCGACGCGTCGATCATCACGTCGGACAGGTCATGCAACTGCTCGATGTCCCAGTCGCCGGTTTGCATGATACTGACCGCCTTTTCGCAACCGACCCGGCAAGGAGTGCACTGGCCGCAGGATTCGTGCGCAAAAAACTTGAGCGAATTTAACGCCGCCTGTTTGGCGCTATCCTGATCCGAGAGCACGACCACCGCCGCGGAACCGATAAAACAACCGAACTCCTGCAGGGTGTCGAAATCGAGCGGGATGTCGCTTAAGCTTGCCGGCAGGATACCGCCCGATGCGCCGCCCGGGAAATACCCGTAAAACCGGTGGCCGTCGAGCATGCCGCCGCAGTACTCGTCGATCAGCTCCTTGATCGTTATGCCCGCCGGCGCCAGGTGTACCCCGGGTTTATTGACCCGGCCCGAAACCGAAAAGCTGCGCACGCCCTGACGGCCGTTACGCCCCTGTGAATCGAACCACTCCGAGCCTTTTTCAATCACATCGCGCACCCAGAACAGGCTTTCGCAGTTGTGCTCCAGAGTCGGGCGCCCGAACAATCCGACCTGCGCGACATAGGGCGGGCGCAGGCGCGGCATGCCACGTTTACCTTCGATCGATTCGATCATCGCCGATTCCTCACCGCAGATGTAGGCCCCGGCGCCGCGGCGAATTTCGATCAAAGGCAATTCGTAGCCGGATTTTTGCCGCAGATCGTCGACCGCCTGGTGCAGGATCTGAATAACCGACGGGTATTCGTCGCGAATATAAATGTAACACTGATCGATGCCGATCACCCGGGCCGCGATCAACATACCCTCGAGAAAACGATGCGGATCGGAGAGCATGTAAAACCGATCCTTGAAAGTACCCGGCTCGCCCTCGTCGATATTGATCGCGCACAGGCGCGGCGCGGGTTGATCCCGCAAAATACCCCATTTACGCCCAACCGGGAAGCCGGCGCCGCCCAATCCGCGCAGCTGGGTGCCGTTCAGGGTTTCGATAACCTCGTCGCCGCTGACTGCGCCCGCCAATAACCTGTCGTACAGCCGGTAACCGCCAGCGGCCTTGTAAGCGTCGAAATCGGTGCCGTCATCCGGCATGGGCTGTTCGAAGTTCCCGCGCTCGACGGCGGACCGGACAGCCTCCGGGGTGGCATTGTCCACGGTATATTGTTTAACCACCGCCACCGGCGCCCGGTCGCAGCGCCCGACGCAGGGTACCCGCTGCACGCGCACGGCATCGCCAAACGAGGACTCCAGCGACGAGATCAAAGCCTCGCTGCCGGCCATTTCACAACTAACCGAATCGCAGACACGAACAGTCAGCGCCGGTGGCGCTGCCTCGCCTTCGCGCACGACATCGAAATGATGATAAAAAGACGCAACTTCGTAGACTTCGGTGGTCGCCAGGCGCATTTCATGCGCCAGAGCCACCAGATGCGGCGCCGCGAGATGGCCGAACTCATCCTGAATTTTGTGCAGGTGCTCAATTAAATAATCGCGCTGTCGCGATTCGTCGCCAAGCAGGTTTTGCACCTCGAGCAACGCGTTTAAATCGACATTCCGGCCCTTGGTTTTACCGCGACGGCGCTGCTTGCGATTATCTACCGCTTCGGCTTCGGGCTCAGGTTGTGACATTAGCGTTCTCTAGAATTCGGGTGGTTACAAGGAAATCGCCGCTCGTAACGAGCGGGTCAAAGTTTAACCCAAGGCGAAGCCGGCACAAACAGGATATTACGCCATAACGCTGCCTTAATGCGCCATCACGGTAATGATATTGGTATTGTGTAACAGATAACTGGTAACGCCGCCGAACAGGCGCTGCCGGGTGCGGGTATGGCTGAAGCCGCCGACGACCAGAAATTCGGCGCCTATTTCGGCGCAGCAGTTCAGCATTTTCTTGCCGACGTTAGTGCCGCGACCGCTAATCACGAGATAGTCGGCTTTGCAACCGTGGCGCTTCAGATAGTCGACCACTTCGCCGGCTCCCGCTTCGCGCTTTTTCGACACCAGCACCGAAACTTTTTTCATTTGTTTGAGCCACGGCAGAGTCATGCAGACGGCGCGACTCGCCTCGACGCTGTCGTTCCATCCGATCGCGGCCCGGTCGGCGCGATGGGCTTGCCACTCGGGCGCCGGCGGTACGATCATCACCGCCCGGCCCGAGTGCAGCATCAGCGACTCGTGCAAATCGCCGACCCCCGGACCGCCGATCCGGTGTTGAATGGGGCGCGACATCGCGATCACATCGACCAGCCGCGATTCCTTGTCGAGCGTCGCTTCGGCATCGCCTTCGAGAATGTGCAGCGAGGCCGTAAGCTCCTGCGCGCCGGAAGGCTTGCGCGTAATTTTTACCTTGCCCTGTTGACAGAATGTATTGAATTGTTGGCGCACTTCATCGACTACCGCGTCGGCGGCGCGGTTGCTCATCTTGGCGTATTCTTCGCGGTAAGATGCCGGCATTCCGCTAAACATGAAGGGTTCGCTGGTACGTTCACGCACGTGTACCACCTTGATATGCGAAGCAAAACGTTTGGCAATAAATAGTGCGCTGTGCAATACGTCCGCGCTGCGTTCGGTGCCATCAACCGGTACCAGAATAACTTTAATCATCTGACTCAACCTCGTATTTATTAGTCCTGAATCAAGCCGCCGTCATCGATGCTTAGCTTAGGGCTACCCGCCAGGTTCAGGCACCCAGCTTCGATCCCACCGCAAGCCCGGCGGCCGAGGCGTATTCCGCCGCGGCCAACTTGCCGGCATCGGCGCGCAGCTTCATCACGCGAATCGCACCGTCGCCGGCTGCCACCAGCATACCGCCCGCGTCGATCGAAAGCACCGTACCCGGCTCGCCGCTGCCATCGGCTTTGCGGCTATCGTAAATCCTGACCTCGTTGCCGTCGAAAGTGGTCCAGGCGCCGGGTTGCGGATTGGCGCCGCGAATCAGGTTGTAGACTTCATCGCCAGGCTTGCTCCAGTCGATACGCACGTCTTCCTTACGGCACCAGCCTTCGTAGCTGCCGGCATTCGGATCCTGCACCCGCTTCGGCGCTGTGCCGTCGCGCACCAGCTCGATCGATTCGAGCATGGCATCGACCCCAAGCGGGAACAGGCTGTCGAAGTAAATCGAGCCCAGCGTATCGTTGGGACCGATAGCGACTTCTTTTTGCAGCAATATCGGGCCGGTATCCAGACCATTGTCGGGCCAGAAGATCGACAGCCCGGTTTTGGTCTTGCCCATGATGATCGGCCAGTTGATCGAGCTCGGCCCCTTGTGCCAGGGTAGCAGCGACGGGTGATACTGAATCGAGCCATACTTCGGCACGTTGAGCGCCTCTTCCGGCACGAACAGCAATACATAGGCCATCACGCACAGGTCGGCATCGTGGCCGGCGAGTTGCTCCCAGACTTCCGGATTCTTATAGGATTCCGGTTGATGGACCGGTAAACCGCGTTCCAGCGCGAATTCTTTTAACGGGTCCAGTGGCCTGCCTTCCTTGTCGGGGGCGCAATAGACGGCCACCACTTCATCGACAGCCTTGTCCAGAATGGCTTCGAGTACCGATTTGCCATAGGCCTGCTGGCCGTGAACGATTAATTTCATTTATCTCTCCGTATGACCTCGAACATGCTTCATCATTCGAAGCTGATCGCTATACCGCGCCGGATTCTTTGAGCGATGCAATTTCTTCGGCGTCGTAGCCAAGCACCTCGCCCAGGATTTCCTCCGAGTGCTCTCCCAACAAAGGCGAACGTTCGACTACGACCTCGTTGTCCGACAGCTTGACCGGGCAGCCGACGCTCAGATAAGGCCCGCGCTCAGGATGCTCGCATTCGACAATAGTGCCGGTCGCGCGCAGCGAGGGCTCTTCCGCCAACTCTTTCATCGACAAGATGGGTCCCACCGGGATATCCAGCGGATTGCAGATTTCCATGACTTCGTATTTGGTCTTGGTCATGGTCCAGTCTTCGATCGCGCCGAAGATTTCATTCAGATGCGGCAAGCGCAGCGGCGGCGTCGCGTAATCCGGGTGCTCCTTCCACTCCGGTTTACCGATGACATCGCAGATCTTCTCCCACACCGCCGCCTGGGTGATGAAATAGGTGTAGGCGTCGGGATCGGTTTCCCAGCCCTTGCATTTGAGGATGCGGCCGGGCTGACCGCCGCCCGAGTCGTTGCCGGCGCGCGGCGTGGCTTCGCCGAAAGCAACGCCTTCGCCATACTGGGAATATTCCTTCAACGGGCCCGCTTTGAGGCGCTGCTGATCGCGTAGCTTGACCCGGCATAGATTCAATACGCCATCCTGCATCGGCGCCAGCACGCGTTGGCCGCGGCCGGTTTTTTCGCGGTGTATGAGCGCGCTACAGATACCGAAGGCGAGATGCAGGCCGGTGCCCGAATCGCCGATCTGCGCGCCGGTTACCAGCGGTAAACCATCGCGGAAACCGGTGGTCGAGGCGGCCCCGCCGGCGCACTGCGCGACGTTTTCGTAAACCTTGCAATCTTCGTAAGGGCCGGGACCGAATCCTTTCACCGAAGCCATGATCATACGCGGGTTCAGCTCCTGGATTCGTTCCCAGCTGAAACCCATGCGATCGAGCGCACCCGGCGCGAAATTTTCCACCAGCACATCGCAAGTCTTGACCAGCCGTTCCAGCACTTCCTTGCCGCCTTCGGTTTTGGAATTGAGCGTCAGCGAGCGCTTGTTGTGATTGAGCATGGTGAAGTACAGGCTATCGGCGCCTTCCATGTCCACCAACTGCTTGCGGGTTGCATCGCCGACGCCGGGGCGTTCCACCTTGATCACGTCCGCACCCATCCACGCGAGCAGCTGGGTACAAGTGGGGCCGGACTGAACATGGGTGAAGTCCAGAATTTTTATGTGATCGAGAGCCTTAGACATTTCTTACCTCTATTACTGATTAATGCGTTACCGATATTCGTTACTTGTACATGGTCTGCGCCTTGGTGCCCGGCGCGTATTCGTTCGGATCGACCCAGACGTTGACCACGGCGCATTTACCGGTTTTGGCAATGGCTTCGCGCGCGCTGCATGGCGGGCTGAATTTCTTTGGCTTCATGCACTTCTTCGCCGTATCCGCCGATCATTTGCCCAAACTGGGAGAAAGGTACGTCGCCGAGTTTATTGCCGATATCGCCGCGGTCCTGACCGTACTTGGCGAGTTGGCCGTAACGGATCTGGTTCATCGCCGAGTTGTTGCCGATGACGGCGAGGTAGGGCGCACCGAAACGCTGCGCGGTTTCCATGTCGAACGAGGTCATGCCGAAGGCGCCGTCGCCGTAGAGGCATACCACCTCTTTATTCGGATGCGCGAGCTTGGCGGCCATCGAGAAACCGGTGCCGACACCGAGCGAGCCGAGTGCGCCCGGGTCCATCCACTGTCCCGGGTTACGCGGGCGCACCGCCTGCGCGGAAATGGTGACGATATCGCCGCCGTCGCCGATATAAATCGTGTCTTCCCCCAGGAATTCATTGATTTCGTAGGCCAGGCGATAGGGATGGATCGGACTCTGATCGGTGGTAAACATCGGCATCAGTTTTTCCAGCTTAGCGGCTTCGATGCCGCGCAATTCCGCCATCCACTTCTGCCGTTGCTGGCGCGCACCGTCGTCGATTCGACCCGACGCGGCCTGCGCCACCGCAGCCAGGATCGAGCCCGGATCGCCGGCGAGGCCGAGGCTGATATCGCGGTTCTTGCCGACCGTGGCGTAACTCTGATCGATCTGCACCAGGGTCGCTTGTTTCGAAATTCGCTTGCCGTAACCCATGCGGAAATCGAACGGCGTGCCGACGATCAGGATCACGTCGGCATTCTTGAAGGCATCGCTGCGGGTGCGATCGAAATGCTGCGGATCGCCCTGCGGCAACATGCTGCGGCTGGCGCCGTTCATATAAGCCGGGATGTCGAGTGCGCGCACGAAATCGATCGCGGCGGCGGCGCCTTGCGAGGCCCAGACTTGCTGCCCGAGCAGCACCGCGGGACGCTGGGCCCGGACCAGGATATCGGCCAGGCTTTCGATATCCGCGGGATCGCCGATCGATTTAACCGAGGCCCGATAGGAACCGGGCTCGGGCAAGACGGCGCTCTCCATCGGGATTTCACGATCGAGAATATCGCGCGGAATTTCTAGGTATGACGGACCGTAGGCGCCGTTGAAACACTCGCGCGCCGCCATCGACACCATGTCGGCGACGCGTTCGGTGGAGAATACGCCCGACGCGAACTTGGTGATCGGCGTCATCATGTCGACATGCGGCAAATCCTGCAGCGACCCCATCTTGTGCTGGGTCAGCGAGCTTTGCCCGCCGATGTGCAAAATCGGGCTCTCCGAGCGAAATGCGGTGGCGACCCCGGTGACCGCATTGGTGCAGCCCGGGCCGGCGGTAGTGACGACACAGCCAAGCTTGCCGGTCTGCCGGGCATAGCCATCCGCCGCATGCGCTGCGGTTTGCTCGTGACGCACATCGACGATACGGATACCTTCATCCAGGCAACCGTCGTAGATATCGATAATATGTCCTCCGCACAGCGTGAATATGGTATCGACGCCTTCGGCCTTGAGCGCTTTCGCGACCAGATGACCGCCGGAAATGACCGATCCGTCTTTAGTCTTCGCCTTCAGGGTATCCGTGGCGGTATCCGACACGGGAGGTTTTTCAGCTACAGTAGACATTGCGTATACCTCGTCTTGGTTAGCCCGATACTATCGAGAAAGGGCCAGGGTTTATTCACGTGAAGCGGCCGGCGGCCGTTTCACCAGTTGCCGATTACGGGCTTAATCCAGATAATCGACATAGCGTTCTATGTGTCTGGCCAGCTCGAGCGCATGATCCCTGACCAGTTGTTCGGCGCGATAGGCATCGCGTTCCTCGAGCGCCTCGATAATTCGACTGTGATCCATTACCGAGCGGGCAACCCGGTCGCGATCCTTGATCGTGCTGGCGCGAATCGCGCGCATGTGGAAAAACAGCTGATCCGCCATCTGGTTTATCAACTCCGAATGAGCCAGCCTGATTATCGTTTGATGAAACTCGATATTCGTGTCCGAATACTCGTCGATATGCGCGCGCGCTTCGGCGCCGTCCATGGTCGTGAAATTGCTGCGCAGCTCGGCAATTTCCGCATCGCTGGCGCGACTCGTGGCCAGGCGCGCAGCCATGCTTTCGAGCGCCGCCCAGACATCGACGATATCGAGTATTTCCCGCTTGCTTTTGCGTACGACAAATGCACCGCGGCGCGCTATATTTTCAACAATGCCTTCCTGCTCGAGCCGCGAAATCGCTTCCCGCACCGGCGTCCGGCTGACGCCCAGTTGCGCGCCGAGGGCGCGTTCGTCGAGCCGGATGGGATCCCTGCTGCCGTAGATATCCAGGTGGGCGATCAATTCGCGCAAGGCTTCGTAAACGCGCGTCTTGAGTCCCTTGGACTGCTCTAACGGCACGATACCCGTCAAACTCATCGTGACATCCTCAAAACTGCGGCAGCATTACCCACGCTTACTCCACCTATTGTTCCGCCGGCGCCCGTGGCTTGCGGATGCGGTCGTACACCCTTTTGAACACGGGTAGAAACAACAGGATCAGGGCGGTAACCATGATCGGACCGGCGTAGAGACGCTCGAAGAAAATCATGAACGAGCCTTCGCTGATTATCAGCGACTGGCGCAGCGCGGGCTCGGCCAATGGGCCTAGCACGATCGCCAGCACCGCCGGCGCCAACGGATAATCGAGCTTGCGCATCAGGTAACCGACGATACCGAACACGATCATCAGCCAAACGTCATGCATATCCTGGGTCGGGGCGTAACCGCCGATTAGACACAACGTGAATATAATAGGCGCCAGAATGGTAAACGGGGTTTTCAAGACCTTGATGAAAACCGGGATAAAGGCGATGTTGATCAATACCGTGACCAGGTTGGCGGCGTAGAGAGAGGCAATCAGCCCCCAGACGAATTCACTGTGGTCGACGAACAGTAGCGGGCCAGGCTCCAGGCCCCAAATGACCATGCCGCCCAATAGAATTGCCGTAGTCGGAGAACCGGGAATCCCGAGGGTCAGCATCGGCAGCATCGACCCGGTGCTGGCGGCGTTGTTGGCCGCTTCCGGTGCAACCACGCCTTCGATTGCACCATTGCCGAATTTTTCCGGTTCGTTCGATATCTGTTTGGCGATGCCATAAGCCATCAAAGATCCTGGCGTGGCGCCGGCAGCCGGCAAGATGCCGACGAAATAACCCAATAACGAACCCATCACGCTGCTTTTCCAGGTTCTGAGCAAATCTTTGAGTGCGGTCATGGTGCGCGCCACGCTGACAGTCGCATCCGACAACATGCTCTTGCCGCCGCCGAGCGCGTGTTCCTCGACGGTCCATAACATTTCACCGATACCGTAGATGCCGATCGCCAATACCAGGAAGTTGACGCCGTGGAGGAAACCGGTGATATCCCACAGTACCAGCCGCGGCTCGCCCGAGATAATGTCGAAACCGATTGCGCTTAGCACCAGGCCGATAGCGATGGAAAACAGGGTCTTGAAGATGTCGTCGCCGCCGAGACCGACGAAGGTCGCGAAAGCCAGCATCATCAGAGCGAATTCCTCGGGTGCGCCGAACACCAGCGCGACATGCGCCAGCGGCGGCGCGAAAAAGGTGAACAGTACGACCGAGATGGTACCGCCGACGAAAGACGCCACTGCGGCGCCGATCAGGGCCTTGTCGGCCATGCCCTGTTTCGCCAACGGCCGGCCGTCGAAAGTGGTCGCAACCGCGGTCGAGGCGCCGGGAATGCCGAGCATAATCGAAGAAATCGCACCGCCGTACATGGCTCCGTAATAAATCGCGGCGAGAAAGATAACCGCGCCGGTGGGCGGTACCAGGAAAGTCAGGGGCAGCAGGATCGCGACACCGTTGACCGAACCCAGACCCGGCATCGCACCGATGAATAGTCCGAGCGTGCAGCCCACGACAATCAGCAACAAATTCTGCGGCTCGAATACGACGACGAAACCTTGCGCCAGGAGTCCTAGAATTTCTAACATACTACATACCTCTTTTCTCAGCCTGAGGTTAAGGGGATGCTTACAGGAACATCTTGTAGAGCGGGAGGAATAGGGGTTCGGTAACCCCTTTCGGCAGAATTATCTTCAGGGTTATTTCGAAGAAATAAAAGGTAACCACCGGAACTCCGACGGTCAGCGCCGCGGTCAATTTCCAGGAATGCTTACCCATGAATCGGATGTAAAAAATCAGGAACAGCGGCAATGCGCCATAAACCCCGATAAACGAAAACAAAGCGACCGTGATGATCAAGGCGACGGCAACCGCCGCGACATCGCCCAGCACATGTGCTTCGATGTAAGTCTTGTTCGAAGTCGCGATCGGGCCCTTCTTGCGGAACCAGTTATAAATTATGCCGCCACAGGAAATCAGCATTATGGTCGCGAGCCAAAACGGCCAGGTGCCGCCTCCCGGGCCCTCTTCGTCGATCCAGCCGATCGGGAGTTCGGCGCTTTTAACCATCAGGTAAATAGAGAAGACCCCCATCAAGAGTGCCATCAACAATTCTGCTGTTCGGACTGTCATGACCGAGATCCCCCCTATCTACCCTTTGATCAAATCGATAGCCGCCTACTTGATGGCGCCCATTTCCTTCAGCATGACCACGTCACGTCACGCTCACGCTTCCAGTAACTCATCAGCGCGTCACCAGTCAGCAGATCACCCTGCAGGCTTTTCTTGGTGCGATATTCCTGCCACTTGTCGGAATTGAAAACCTTGGTAAACAAACCGGTGTAGTAGTCGGCTGCCTCTTTGCTCATACCCGGGGCTCCGACAACGGTACGCTGCATGTAGTAGACATAGTCCTCGCCGAGTTCCTTGAAGGTGGGTGCGCCGGGAAACAACGGCAACCGATCGTCGGTAAACGCGGCTAACGCCTTGGTGGTGCCGGCTTCATAGAACCCGAGTTGCTCGGATGGATTGTTGACCGTGGAATCGGCGTTTTTACCCGCAAGTTCCTTGGCGACCTTACCGCCGCCCTTGTAGGGGACGTATTTCATGTTCAGGTCGTAGGCCTTGTTGAGGAAATCGGTTAACAGGTTGTCTTCCGAGTTCTTGCCGGTGCCGGCCATGATCCACTTATTGCCCTTGGCTTTGGCGGCCTTGGCAAATTCAGCGATGTTGTTGATGTCTTTGCGATCCGAGTGTACCCACAGCAGGAAGGTATCTTCCGCCATGCGCGCGACCGGAGTGAAGGTGGCGATGTCGACGCCGAGACCGGGTTGACGCAGCGGGGTGGTATAAAAACTGTTCAATGTGAACATGATGGTGTGGTTGCTGCCCATCTTGCCCTTCATGTGTACCAGCGCCTCCGCACCCGAACCGCCGGGCTTGTTGACCGGGGTAAACGGCACCGGCGCCATTTTTTCCGAAGCGATAATGCTCTGCATCAAGCGCACCGCCTTATCGGCGCCACCGCCTTTACCGGCCATTACGACGAACTCGACGGGCTTGCTAGGTTCCCAGGCGGCATGCCCGACAACCGGTATTCCCGCGAGCATGGTGCTGATGCCCAACGCCCAAATTGCTTTCCATAGAGTGTGTTGTGATTTTAACATTTATTGTGCTCCTCAATATTAAAGAACCGAAAACGGTCCGACGACATGCCCTCATAATACGGAAGGCACCTGATGTCAGGTCTTTGCGTAAAACCTGATAACCCGCGACTGTGGAACTAGTTTCGGGCTAACTCGTATATCACTTTGTCACGCAATAACGAATTATTTCCTGATTTTACAGCCTCAGATCGGAGATGCGACAAAATTTATTATTATTTGGTATACAATATACCAGCAATAAGCTTATAACACCACCGGGCCGGTTGCAAAATCATTTTTTATTTTTGCAGAGTTGTTCGAGCATCGCATTATTTTTGCAGCGCCTCCGCCATCAACTTGCCCATATCCGACGGATTGCGGGTAACGCTGACGCCGGCCGCTTCCAGGGCCGCGATCTTTTCGTCCGCGGTACCCTTGCCGCCGGCGATAATCGCACCCGCATGGCCCATGCGCTTGCCCGGGGGCGCGGTCACGCCGGCAATGAAGCCAACCACCGGCTTTTTCATGTTGTCCGCGATCCAGGCGGCGCATTCCTCTTCGTCGGTGCCGCCGATTTCGCCACACATAACGACACCGTCGGTGTCTGGGTCGTCATTGAACATCTGCAAGACGTCGCGATGTTTGAGGCCATTGACCGGATCGCCGCCTATCCCGACGCAAGTCGATTGGCCGAGATCGAGTTTGGTGAGTTGGTCGACCACTTCGTAAGTCAGCGTGCCCGAGCGGGACACCACGCCGATGCGGCCCTTCCGGTGTATATACCCCGGCATGATGCCGATCTTGATTTCTTCCGGAGTGATAACCCCGGGACAGTTAGGGCCCACCAGTATCGTGTCGGAATCTTTCATGCGGTCGCGCGTGCGGATCATGTCCTTCACCGGAATACCCTCGGTGATGCAAATGACGACCTCCATCTCGGCGTCGACGGCCTCGTCGATTGCCGCGGCGGCGAACGGCGGCGGTACGTATATCACCGAGACGTTACACCTGGTCGCAGCCTTGGCTTCCGCGACCGAGTCGAATACCGGCACGCCCTCGACCACCTGCCCGCCTTTTTTCGGGGTGACCCCCGCGACATAGCAATTTTTACCGTTGGCGTAATCGATCGAATGATGGGTATGGAACATGCCGGTCTTACCGGTTATTCCCTGGGTTACTACGCGTGAATCTTTATTGATCAGTATCGACATGACTAGACTCCTGCTGCGGCCGCAGCCACTTTCTCGGCCGCGTCGGCCATGGTGGTTGCATTGATGACCGAAATGCCGGAGTCGGCCAGAATCTGCCGGCCTTGCTCGACATTGGTACCCTCCAGCCGAACCACCAGCGGCACCGACAGATCGACTTCGCGGGCGGCGTTGACCAGGCCCTCGGCAATTACGTCACAGCGCATGATGCCGCCGAAGATGTTGACCAGGATCGCTTTCAAGTTTGCATTCTTGAGCATGATCTTGAATGCCTCGGTAACCTGCTCGGTGGTGGCGCCGCCGCCCACATCGAGGAAATTGGCAGGCGAGGCGCCATAGAGTTTGATGATATCCATCGTCGCCATCGCGAGGCCGGCCCCATTGACCAGGCAACCGATGGTGCCGTCGAGCGAGATATAGTTGAGGCCAAACTCGGAGGCTGATATCTCGTCGGCATCCTCTTCGTCGAGATCGCGCAAATCCTGCAGTTCGGGGTGGCGATACATCGCGCTTTCATCGAAATTGATCTTGGCGTCAAGCGCGATCACGCGGCCGTCGTCGGTGACGATCAGCGGGTTGATTTCGGCCAGAGAGGCGTCCTTGTCCCAGAAGGCCTGGTATAGCGCCCGAATCAGTTTGCCCCCTTCGGCGACGAGTCCCGTTGGAATGCCAATCTTGCGGGCGAGCCCTTGTGCTTCGTCATCGGTCAGCCCGGTTTTCGGATCGACCGAGACCTTGTGGATCAGTTCGGGAGTCTCCTCGGCGACGGTTTCGATTTCGGTGCCGCCCTCGGAGCTCGCCATCACCGTGACGCGTTGCGTGGCGCGATCGACCACCAGGCCAATGTAGAGTTCGTCTTTGATCGGGGCGCCCTCTTCGACCAGCAGACGCTTGACTTCCTTGCCTTCGGGCCCGGTCTGATGGGTAATCAGGGTCATACCGAGGATATCCTGGGCATGACTTCGGACTTCGTCCAGGCTAGCGGCAAGTTTGACACCACCGCCCTTGCCGCGACCACCGGCATGGATCTGTGCCTTGACGACCCATTTTTCTCCACCGATTGCCTCGGCGGCCGCGACCGCTTCGTCCACCGAAAAACATGCCTTGCCCTGGGGAACGGTAACGCCGTACTCCCGCAGAATTTCCTTGCCCTGATACTCGTGTATTTTCATTGTCTCGCCGCTCCGCCTCGCTAAATACCCGGCATATCGTATACCGGGCCAGAGTAATTGCAAAAAAAAACGCGCTAACTATTAACTCGGCGACAATATATTTTGCCGGGTTAATAAGCGCGTCTTTAATCATGTCATGTTGACGCCGTTGATCATAGCGCCGATTTTTAAGGGAACTCCGATTTATTCGGAGTTGCCTTAAATATCCTTAGCCGACCGCTTGACCCGCGACCTTGAGGCCTTCTTCCTGCACCGTCTTGTTCAACAAACTGACCAGCGCGAATACGGTGTTCATCGCCGGGGTTGGCGTATGAGTTTGTTCGCCCAGTTCGATCACGACACCGAGCATGCCGTCGATTTCGAGCGCCTTGCCGACTTCGAGATCCTGCAGCATCGAAGTCTTGTGCTTACCGACCCCTTCGGCGCCTTCGATACGGCGTTCCAGCGAGACCCGGAAACTGGCGCCGAGCTTTTCGGCTATCTGCTGCGCCTCGGTCATCATTTGCGCGGCTAACGCGCGGGTTTGCGGAAACTGGCAGATATCGACCAGGGTCGAATGCGTCAAAGCGCTAATCGGGTTGAACGACAGATTTCCCCACAGCTTGAGCCAGATTTCGGAGCGGATGTCCGGCAATACGAAGGACTTGAAACCGGCCCCGACGAAGGCGTCGCAAATGGCCTGCACTCGCTCGGATTCAGAGCCGTCGAGTTCGCCCACCGGGTAGCGGTTGCCCTCGATATGGCGAATTACACCGGGGGCATCGATGGTGGCCGCGGGGTACGCAATACAGCCGATGATGCGATCCGGATCGATCGCGGCGGCGATGGCGCCGCTTGGATCGACGGTGCGCACGATGCTGTTCTCGTAGTCGCCAGGAAGCTTCTGAAAGTACCACCAGGGAATGCCGTTTTGCAGGGTCACGATGACGCCGGTTGCGGACAGCATGCCCATCAACCGGTCGGCGATCGGTTCGATTTGATGCGCCTTGACGCCGAGCAGCACGACATCCTGATCGGTTATTTCAGCCATATCGGCGGTTGCGATAATATCGGTAATGACGAGCTCTTCGCCGTTTTCGATGTATTTCAGACCGTTGGCCTTGATCGCTTCGAGATGCGCACCGCGCACGATAACCGACATCTGATGACCCGACTGGGCCAGTTTTGCCGCCATCATGCCGCCAATCGCGCCCGCTCCAACTACGCAAATCTTCATCATTAACCTCAGGATTCCGGGGGTGAAAAACCGGCGCATTCTACGCCAAACTCCAATCGGGCGTCCATGCAACCGGTTAAATAGTCATGCTTAATTTTCAAATCCATGCATTAGGAGATGTTATCGTCGCGCCAGCATAGCCGCCGCCTTTGCTCAATCCAAATTTATATTTACCGTATCATGTGATAGATTCCGCGCCCTCTACAACAATTTGCCAGAACCGAAGACTATGACAAGCTGGGTACGCTTCAACTGGGATGACAGGACTCATCTGGGCACGCTCGACGGCGACGAGATAGCGATTTGCAGCAACGATTTGTTCGACAAGACGGAATTTACCGGCGCGCAGACCCGCTTGTCCGAGGTTGAGCTGCTGGCGCCATTCAAACCCAATTCAATCCTCGCGCTGTGGAACAACTTCCACGAGCGCGCCGCGGTGGAAGGCCAGACGATACCGGTCACTCCGCTATATTTCATGAAACCGGTCAGCAGTGTAATCGGACCGAACGCAACCATCTACCGGCCGCGCGGACACCAGGGCCGGGTCATATTCGAGGCCGAATTAGGCATCGTCATCGGCAGGAAATGCCATGCAATCTCCAGTGCACAGGCGGACGAGTATATTTTCGGCTATACCTGCGTCAACGACGTCACCGCGATCGAATTCCTGTTCGAGGACAAAGCCTTCCAGCAGTGGACCCGCAGCAAGGGCTACGACAGCTTCACCCCGATCGGCCCCTGCATCAATACCGATATCGATCCCGCGGGCTTGAACATTCTCGCGATCCAGGATGGCGAAGGCCGCCAGGACTACCCGGTGAGCGACATGATTTATAGCCCGCAGCGAATCGTCGCGATGATTTCCGAATACCAGACCTTGCGGCCGGGCGACCTGATCTGCTGCGGCACTTCGGTCGGCGCGCGCACCATGAAACCGGGTTGCGAAATTCATATTTCGATCCCCGGCATCGGTACGCTGGTCAACCATTTCAACGATTTTCCCGAATAAACGCCGCTGCGGTTTGCGCTCATGGCTGTGGCAATCGGCATCGATCAGGAGCAATTCACTTTCCGTATGGTGGGCGCCGCCAGTCGCGGTAACCGGGTGCGCATCACCGCCGAGTGGGTCCTGGCGCAGTTCGAACAGTTTTACAACGAGTTCCTCGAAGTCCCCTATCGCGCCAAGACCGCCTTCGAGCAGCGGCATCACGCCACTTCGATCTGGCTGAGCCGCCATCGGCTCTCGCTCTATAGCTCCTATATCCATCGCATGGGCGCCTACCTGCAGGCGATCCAGCCCAATATCTCGGTCGATGCCAGCTTCCTCAACCAGTTGGAAGATCATTTTTGGCGCATGATCGAACAGCGCTACGAATCAGACGTCGCCTATGCCTTCATGCATTCGATTCGACGCATGGTGTATCGCGACGAGTGGAAGCCGGTTGAATATTCCAGCTTCGGTTTCGCCGAAAGCAGCGACGATTACCCGGTCGAACTGCTGCAAATTTTCCCCGTACACGGCCAGGTAAACGCCACACTGGTGGAGCGTATCTTGCGTGAGATACCCGAATTCTCGGTCGGTTACGGCGATATTACCGGCGATAGCGAGGCCGTCGCCTGGCGTATCAACCGGCTCGCCGGGCGGCGCGCTTGCGATACCGCCACCATCGAAATGATCGACGCCGGATTTTATCGCAACCGCGGCGCCTACCTGGTCGGCAAAATCGCATTCAGCAACGGCAGTCACGCCCCGCTGATCCTGGCGCTGCTTAACAGCACCGGCGGCATCTACTGCGATGCGGTCATCCTCGATCAGCATCTGGCGCACAACCTGTTCAGTTCGACGCTGGCGAACTTCCACGTCACCACGCTTTATTACCACGAATTGAGCGCCTATCTACACGCGCTGATGCCGCAACGCGCGCTAGGGCTGAACTATTCGACCATCGGCTACAACCATGTCGGCAAGGTCGCGGTCATCAACGAACTCAAACAGGAAGTAGCAAGCACGGGTGAAGTCCTCGATACCGCGATCGGCGAACCGGGCACGGTAGCAATCGGATTTGCCGGACGGCATTCAGCTTACAACCTGAAGGTGGTCCGCAATCATCCGACCGCGGGTTATAAATGGGGCGAATTCGAGGGCATCGATTCGGTCAAGCAAAAGTACAGTCGCGTGCATGAAATTAATCGCACCGGCAGCATGCTCGACAATATCATCTACTTCAACATCGCGCTCGAACGTGAACTGTTCGCCCAGAGCCTGATCGATGAGCTGCTGATCGAAGCCAGCGAAACCGTCACCCGGCAGCGCGATATGATCGTATTCAAGTACTTGATCGTGCAACCCCGTATGACGCCGCTGCCGGTATTTCTGCAAAACGCGGGAGCGCGAGAAGTCCGCATCGTCATCGAAAGCCTCGGCGACTGCATCAAGAACAACGCCGCCGCCAATATATTTAACAAAGACCTGGATGCGCGTAACTACGGCGTCAGCCATTTCCTCAAGGTTTACCTATACGACTACGACGCGCTCGAAGTCATGGTCGACGTCAAGATACGCAGCAATCTGGATCGTTTCGATGGCGAGGAAGACATTCCCGACTGGTATTTCGAGGATGGGATAGTTTTTCTGCCCGAGGAAATCGAAGCCGGGCTGTGCATCGACGATCGCTCGCAGCGCCAGCTGTTTCGGGAGTTCCATGGCGATCTGCTGACCACCCGCTACTGGGAGACGCTGCAAAACGAGCTGGCGCAGAACGAAGTGCCGGCGGTTAAGGTTTATCCCGACAGCTGCCGGCTGCAACGCGCATGAATGACGTTAACGCGCCGCTCGGCGACCAGCATATTTTTTATTCGAGCAAATGGCGACTGATCCATACGGCGATCAATATCGCAATCGCCCCGGTCTTGCTGTACCTGCTGGGCGCTTGGGCCTGGCCGCCGGTACTGCCCCATTACATCGTGTTCGCGCTTACCGGCCTGATGGCGCTGCAGTTTGCGCGCCAGCGCTGGGAAGTACCGCGACTGGTGCTCGACGCCAACGGCTTGACCTGCGGCCGGTTCTATCCCGCCGACAGCATCTACAAGGCCGAAACATCACTGCGATCGATCACCCTGACCCTGCTCACCGAGGGCCAGGTCAAAACCAAAGTCGTAAGCCTGGGATGGGCCAGCCGTGAAGACTGCCACGCGATTCAGCAACTGCTGAGCGAGCGTTTTCAGCGCGACGTTACCGAAAACCCCTGATTTCGCCGGTCGCCCCCGCGACCTATCGTCACCCCCGCGACCTATCGTCATCCCCGCGACCTATAGTCATCCCCGCGCAAGCGCACTGCTGTCCGGAATAAATTAAGTTGGTGTATTTGAAAGTGTTGACGTGCCCGGGTTTTACGAATAAAACCATAAGCGACAACTTAATTTCAGGACACTGCAACATGTATACAAATACCCGATTTGGCGAACTTTTGAAAGTCCTTCCTAAAAATACTTTCAAACGCTGCGTTGAACAGCATCGGAGCGATAAACATAACAAGGG
>Ga0209260_10000385_pt1 | contig 20741 bp, 15 predicted proteins | sample WorMetTypGCAVOLI_FD_187421 | JGI IMG/M metagenome (GOLD analysis project Ga0209260, IMG submission 187421) | Marine gutless worms symbiont microbial communities from Max Planck institute for Marine Microbiology, Germany - Olavius algarvensis... ...
ATAAAACAATTAAAGGGCAATGTCTAGATTTTTTTATTCGTTGTAATATAAGCAAGTTAGAGCAATAATTAGCATAACTCGCATAATTCCTGAAATTTCTTTTTACAAGTGCGAAATGTAAGTTATAAAACATTAAACCCCCAAATAACAAGCACCAAATTTGGAATTCATAAGAACCGGGTAAAAAGTTGATTTACTTTATTGCAGTTAATTTCTATGACGTCACGCTGGCTAGCTGTGTTCCCCCGCTGCCGCGATATATATCGCCGACAATATAAACAACCCGCCCATGAGTTTTAACCAGGTTAAGCCTTCATCAAATAGGATGTAAGCCAGGAAGGTGCTGCCGATGGGTTCTCCCAGCAGGGCGACGGCAACAAAACCGGTGCTGAACCATTTTAAGGCCCAGTTGTAACTGGAGTGGCCGAGAATTTGAGATATCAGGGCCATGGCCCAAAATGCCGCTACCGTCTGGCTGCTGTAGCCGGAAATCGGCAGCTTTAATAAAAGCACTGCCAGCCATAAAATAACTGCGGCACTGCCGTAACACACTGCCACATACGAAAGCAGCGAGAGTTTGCGGCGCAGATTGCGTCCCAGCAGCAGGTAGATTGCGGCCGAAAACGCCCCGACAAGCGCCAGGAAATCTCCCCAAAGCGCTTGGCCGCCTATTGCGAAATCACCGAAACCAATGACCGCAGCGCCAAAGACACTGAGACCGATACTGATGACCGTAGGCTTTTGGATGCGATCTCCGGTGACCAACGGAGTCAACAGGCCAACCCACAGCGGGATGGTATTAACCAGCACGACACTGTTGGCAATCGCCGTATAATCCAGCGAAGAAATCCAGCTGGCAAAATGCATTGCCAGAAACAAACCGGCCAGCATGGCCAGTTTTATATCGCGCGAAGACAGCAGACGCAATTCATCTCTGGCCTTCCAACCGGCAAGCGGGACTAAAATCAAGGCTGCCAGTCCCACCCGATACGCGGCGGTCACCAGGGCCGGGGCGTCTGCCAGGCGGGCAAAGATGGCACCGGTAGACACGCCGATGATCCCGCCGATCAGCACAATATAAGGATTAAGCGGGATGTTGGAATTTGCGTTTTTGATAGCCATGGCCGCTAACATTCAAATAAACTGGTTCAAAGAAGGTTCTTAATAGAGGATTTCAAGGGATGATGTCAATCCAAAGAATGGGAAATTTATTGAAGTCGGGAGGCGGAATGCGTAGGCGGGAAAAAAGAATGCATATCTAATGTCGAATATTGAAGTGAGAAATGCTGAAAAAAATTGAACATCGAACATCGAACATCGAACGTCCAACATCGAATATGGTTAGATATCGTATTAAATAAAATGGAATTGCGGAGCGAAGCGACCATGCCAGGACGTTTTTCGATAGTCATCCAATAGTCAATGTTCAATCTGTTCGACTTACTGTCTGCTAAAATAAAACCGAGTTGCGCAGCAACATCCTTATTCGACGTTCAAGGTTGGGAGTTCGATGTTCGATGTTGAGTCTGTTCCCTGTTCGATATTCGACACGGCTGAGCTCGTCGCAGGCTGCGGTTCGCTTTTTATCTGATTCTATTCTTCGGCTGGCAAGAAATCTCACCCATTGATTCCGGGTCCGGCAGATTCCCTGCGAAACGCCGTGGGGCTGGTTTCTTTGATATAGGTTCGGATTCCTTTGATGATCGCTTCGCACAGCCTTACCTGGTATTGGGGAGTGGTCAATCTTTTGCACTCCCTTGGGTTGCTGATAAAAGAGGTTTCGACCAATACGGCCGGCATCTGAGCGCCAAGAAGAACATAAAACGGAGCCTGTTTGACCCCTTTATCTTTAATACGGCTGTAGCGTTTGTTTTTTAAGTGCCTGACCATGGAACTCTGGACATAGCCTGCCAGGCGACTGGATTCGTTAATTTTGGCATTCTGCATCAGATCGGAGAGAATGGTCTGAAGGTCACTGATATTCTTGGTAGACGTTGCATTTTCCATAGCCGCCACGCGAATGGCGTCATCATCCGTGGCCAGGTTCAGAAAATAAGTTTCGATGCCAAATGCCCGACGGTCTTTGTGCGAATTGGTGTGGATGGATATGAACAAATCGGCACTTTTCGTGTTGGCGATGGCGGTGCGCTCTTCCAGCGTCAGAAACCTGTCGCTGTTGCGGGTCAGATAAACTTCATACTTTAATTCCTGGCGTATCATCTTAGCCAGCCGGCGGGATATTTGCAGTACGATATCTTTTTCATGAACACCCTTCAAATATCCCGGGGCACCATAATCCCGACCGCCGTGCCCCGGGTCGATAATAATGCGGCTGACGCCAAGCGCAAGCTGTTTGGCCAGCGCACCGGCGGGCAGTTTGCCGTTTTTTTTCGATGTCATGACCGGCGGCTTTGGCCGTGATATTGTGTTATCAGACCTTCCCCAGACATCGATGACGATACGAAACGGGTCGTTTAAGGAAAAAACTTTGTAAGTTTTGAAGGATTTGATGTCGACCACCACCCGGACGGAATCATAGGAATACTGCCCGGCGCGGGCATCGGTCAGCAAATCGTCATTAATCGGAATATTTCTTTTAATGTTCTGACCCAGCCGGCTGCGCTTTAAATCAATATACAGGCGCTGGGGTTTATTGAGGGCCGGGTCTTTTTTTAACAAGTGATGATTATAGGTCGTTTCATGGCTGGCGTCGATAACGACCCGGGTGTAATTGGGGTTCGACCAGAAACGTAAATTATCGACTGTCCCCAGGCCGTCGCTGAGAGGCGGGGTTTTTTTATCCTGGCTGCCTGTCGAGCTCGAGGAAGAATTCGCATGGGCATCGATCACTTGGGCAAGGTCATCTTTTTGTCTGGCAGAATTTGCTTTGGCCCACTGTGGCATTGAATCGATGAGCAATTCCGCTTTGACGCGGTAGCGACTGTCCGGGAACTTATCGATAATCCGCTCATACATCGTATGGGCAGCCCGCAGATCGGATTTTTGATGGGAGTATCCGTAAAGGTCGGCATACAGTTTGCCGGTCATGAACAATCCGGCTGCCGCCTTGGAACCGGCGGGATCATTGCGGTAGCTGGCGTAAAACTTCTCGATGCACTGCATCCAGTTTTCGCGGTATTTCATTTTACGGGAATCATGCTTCAGATTTCCGTAACAGGATTCGGCCGCATGGTATTTGTCAGCGGCTGATTGACTGGAAGATTTTGCGGATTTCGTTTGAACCGGCTTTTTCCGCGCCGTCCTGGTTGCGGCAAGATTTCGAAGTGCCAGAGCGGCTTTATTCTGGTATCGGCTGCTGGGATATCGCTTGATAATTCGTTCATAAATATCACGCGCCTCCTGCAAATCCGATCTTTTCCCCGAATGTTTCGCCAGTTCCTGGTAGAGGGTGCCGGACATATAAAGACCGGCCGGTGCCCAGGAGCCGGCCGGGTCCAGCCGATAAACCTGTTGAAATTTTTTTATGCACCGCAGCCAGTTGTCGCGGTATTTCATCTTTGCCGGGAAATTGCGCAGCTTTTTGTAGCAGTCTTCGGCGCGGTGATAAGCCTGCCTTGGTGTTAGGCCCGCGGAAACACCACTCCACAAAAGGCAGGTGCTGATGCTTGCCAGCAGGATGAGGAGAATGTAAGTTTTTTTAGACATAAAATGCGAACTGTATCCAGTAGTCCATTCGGCACGATTGTTTGAACTTTTGCATATGATAGCAGATTTAACTGAAAGTTCCAAACCGATAATTTCCAGTCCCAGGGTGATACTGAAGCAATTTTTGAATCAGTTGCACCAGAGAAATTTGTCATTTGGGATTTTAATGAACATAAGCTTGAAAAATGCAGATCCTTTCAATCAACTTGGCGCTTGCAAAATATATCAGGAGTTCTTTTTCACTTTCTCCTGCAAATCATTTAAAAAGTTTAACGCTTCCAGGGGCGTCATGCTGGAAATATCCAGCCGACTTAATTTTTCGATGATCTGATTGTCGGGCTTTCTAAAAAGATCCAGTTGTACCGGACCCTGACCGGCTTCTTCCTTCACGATACCCAGGCAGGCCGATTCACCGGTCGCATACTCACCCTGCTCTATATCAAAGAGGATCTTTTTGGACCGCTTAATGACCTGATCCGGAATACCGGCAAGCCGTGCCACCTGGATGCCATAGCTTCGATTGGTTCCGCCTGCCACCAGCTTTCGCAAAAAAATGATTTCGTCGTTCCATTCTTTGACGGCAATATTAAAATTTTTGACCCGGGGTTTAGTCTGGGCCAGCTCCGTTAATTCATGGTAATGGGTCGCAAAGAGGGTTTTAACCCCCTTGTTTTTTAGATCGTGCAGATATTCCGCCACCGCCCAGGCAATGCTGAGACCGTCAAAGGTACTGGTCCCCCGGCCGATTTCATCCATGATCACCAGACTTTTATCAGTCGCGTTATTCAGGATATTGGCGGTTTCCTCCATTTCAACCATAAAGGTGCTTTGTCCGTGGGAAAGATTGTCCAGGGCGCCGACCCGGGTAAAAATCCGGTCGGTTATGCTGATCGTTGCGCTGGCAGCCGGAATAAACGAGCCCATCTGGGCCATCAGCACCACCTGTGCCACCTGGCGCAGAACGGTTGATTTGCCGGCCATGTTCGGTCCCGTTATAATCAATATCTGCTGGTTCTGGTTATCCAGTTTAATGGTATTGGGCACAAACCGCTCAGCGGTGATCATCTTTTCAACCACCGGGTGGCGGCCGTCTTCAATCATAATACCACCGTTGGTCGTCATTGCCGGCCGGCAATAGTCATTTTGATCGGCGACATCGGCAAGATCCGCCAGACAATCGACCCGGGCTAAAAAGCGGGCCACGGCCTGAATATGCTGATTGTTTTCGGCTGTTTCATGACGAATTTCATTAAAAAGTTCATATTCAAGCGCTGCCCGTCGGTCCTCTGCGCCGAACACCTTCATTTCAAATGACTTGAGCTCATCGGTGAAATAGCGTTCGGCGTTGACCAGGGTCTGTTTGCGAACATAATTGACCGGAATGGATGCCGAACGGCTTTTGGGAACTTCGATATAGTATCCGAATACTTTATTGTAGCGGACCTTAAGCGTGTTGATGCCGCTGGCCTCCCGTTCACGAACTTCCAGCCGGGCCAACCAGCCTTTGCCGTCCCGGCTTATCTGGACAAGCTCATCCAGTTCACTATTATAGCCGTTTTTAATAAGCCCCCCCTCATTAATGGTGTGAGGTGCGTCTTCTCGAATCGATTGCTCAATGAGTTCGGCCAATGCATTGAGGCGGTCAAGTTGCCCAGGGGGGGTGAACAGCGCGGCATTGAGTTCCGACAACAGCGTCCATATCTCCGGCAGCATCACCAGCGATCGTCTCAGCGCTACCAGATCTCTGGCATTGGCATGATCCATTACGATTTTGCTGCCGATACGTTCCAGGTCGGAAACCGATTTCAGGCTTTCACGAATGCTGCGACGAATTTGGAGACTACCCTTTAACTCTTCAACGGCGTCGTGTCTTAACTGAATATGGTCAAGGTCGATCAAGGGATAGCGCATCCAGTTGGCCAGCAGCCTGGCCCCCATGGCTGTGGCGGTGCGGTCGAGAATCCCGAGCAGTGTTGCCCGTCGTGATCCGGTACGAATATTTTTGGTCAGCTCCAGGTTTTGCCGGCTTAATTCATCAACCCGCAGGTACTTATCCAGCCAGTAGGTTTCGACTCGTGATAGATGGGCCAGTTTCTGTTTCTGGGTTTCGCTGACATAATAAATTACCGCACCGGCGGCACAGATGCCCGCCTGCAAGGTTTCACAGCCGAATCCCTCCAGCGTGAGGGTCTTGAACTGATCGGTCAGCCTTTCATAACTTCTTCTGAATTCAAATGCCCGGTTGTCCAGATAGGAGGTGGCGATCTCTGACAGGACCCCCATGACCGGTAAATAGAGCGGCTCTTTTTTAGCCGATTCTGAGAATAGCACTTCGCTGGGTGAAATACGCTGAATTTCCTCCACAATGGAAGCCGAATCTTTTGATTCAGTCAGCCGGAAATCACCGGTTGATATATCCAGATAGGCAATCCCATACAAATCACCTTTACAGGAGACCGCCAGGACATAATTGTTGGCACGTGCATCCAACAGCTCATTTTCGATGACCATACCGGGAGTAATCACCCGGACCACGTCTCTCTTCACCAGCCCCTTGGCTTGAGCGGCATCTTCGATTTGATCGCAGACGGCAACCTTGTAGCCCTTGTCAATCAAACGGGCAATATAGCTCTGAGCCGCACGATGGGGGACACCGCACATGGGAACCGGAGATTCGACGTTTTTATTCCTCGAAGTCAAGGTGATCTCAAGGACGCGGGAGGCCAGTTGCGCATCCTCGAAAAACATCTCATAAAAATCTCCCATCCGGTAGAATAGTATCGTATCGGGATACTGCTCCTTGATGGACAGATACTGTTTTATCATCGGAGTCGATTTGGGAGGGCTCATAGATTTTCTGGGGATTGAAAGACAGAACTAAGGGTTCACGAAGAAATAAATCCACAATTTTGGAAGTCGTGCCGCATACCCTGAAAAATAAATTTCGTGAAAATTCGTGAAAATTTGTGGCCTATTTTACCATCTCTATTGCGATCGATTACTCTTTTTTGTCACTGGACTCCTTTTCATCGTCCCCGGCAGGGTTAGCGGTCTCTAGGGGTGCGTCATATTTTAGGGTTTTATCGGCCGAATTCTCAGCAGGACTTTCATCGGCAATTTTCTGGGTGGCGTTCACATCTAATTTAACGGTTTCAGCCTGCTCGTCCACGGGTGTCTCGATGCCTTTGAGCGTATTGATTTCACTCTTTAATTCGGCCAATTCGTTAATGTGAGAGGCGATTGTGGTATTTAGCTTTTTGATCGTTCGTCTGGCTTTAAAACGCGCCGAAAAATTAAACAGATAGGCAATGATTAGTCCGGAAAAAAAGAAAACTAGCAGAATGACGGCATTGTACAATTCCGGTATAGGATACTCTCTAACTCCAAAATTTAGGCGAAAAGCGTTTTTGGCCAGAAAGAAAGTCTGATTTTGAAAAATGACCAGTGCAATGAATCCAAAAATAATCACCCAGATAAACAGTGTGGCTTTCTTCATCGATTTCTCCATTAGTTTTTCGTATTTAAGTTCAGGGTGTCAAAATGCGGTTTTAAATTATCATAAGTGGCCCTAATGTGTTCGGGTATTACCCTGACCTCTGCAAAAACGGTGAGGGCATTCGTATCACCGAACCACCTGGGCACAATGTGAAAATGCAGATGTTCTTCCACCCCTGCCCCGGCAACCTTCCCCAGATTAAGCCCGACATTGAAACCGTCAGGATTCATAGCCTGTTTCAATATCCCCACCGATCTTTCAACCGTGGCCAGCAGTTCACCCATCTCGTACCGGCTGAGTTGATCCAGCGTGGACAGGTGTTTAATCGGTGCAACCAGAAGATGACCGTTGATGTAGGGAAATTTGTTCATCATGACCATGGTGCAATTTCCCGCGTATAGTGTCAGGTCATCATTTTGCTCAAGGGCGTCGCAGAAAACGCATCCCTCCTGCTCATCGGCCAGGATGTATTCCATTCGCCATGGGGCCCACATCGTTTCCATATCCCAGCAACCTTTCCATTGTTCCAATTCGATGAATCGGTATTGCAGTCTCTTAATCAACCTGCTGACATCCGAAACCTGCCTGCCCTCCCCAGCCTGGACTGCGAGGGGGACACCCGAAACCTCACTCGTATCGAAAAATTTAACAACGCCTCGGTCAATTGTAGGACCCAAGGACCTAAACGCTGTTTATGATTATCGGATAACTTACGCTGTTTATGATGAAAACTCAACCCTTTTTTCCTGCTAAACCGACCTGATAAATCGCAGTTCCAGGTTTGGATAAAACATAATGGCCCGTCTGAAACTGATTAGAATTTATTGATGTTGTTCCCAGCGGCGGGGTTAATCGCCTAATCCGGTTATCTGGCAAGAACGAGTTGCATATGTTGTGGAAGCCGCTCCCACAGGGGGGTATGGACTGTTATTCAGGGCGGATTGATTAGCGGTACAATCTCCAGATCACCCCATGCACCGATTTTTTCACCGGCAATTATGACAATTCCTGCAATTTCAGCAATCCTCTGGCCGTCGGCAATGGCATTGTTAATATCCGCCGATGAGTGGATCAGATTGCCTATTGATGTTGCTGCCGCATCCGCCAGCGCACAGGAATCGGCAACCACACAGACTGCATCTGCCTTACCCAGGCTCAAAGAGTGCCCCAGGGTGCCCGAGGAAGTGCAGACGGCTGCCGGTTTTTTTGCACAGTTTAGCTGAATGCCGACCTGCATGCTCAAAGGGGACGAACCGGCAAAAATTCCAACCGTCACCGGAGTATTTGTTTTGATGAAAACATCTCCGCCATTTTCCACAATGACCTGGTCTGTACAATTTAAAAGCCCCCGGCCCACGCTTTCAGCGATGGCACCGGCAATGGCAGCCATCGGCCCGACACCGGCATTGGCGGCGGCCTTAATCATGTCTGAGATAATGTTCGGTGCTGGACCCTGATGCCGCCACGGGTGCAGGGTCGTCATGAAATCCGGATAGGCTTTGATATAGGCTTCTACATAACCGCGGTGTTCCAGCACCAGTTCCCTGGTTTGCGCCACCAGTCTAGTTTCAGCATGCACCAGCAGATCGGTTTCCTTCACCACGACCTGAAAGGTTGTCAGTTTTTCCGTACTCAGCAACTTTCGATATGTGCGATCTTGGTACATTCAATTCCAGATGACAGATGTCAGATGACAGAAATATTTGGATTCGCTTTTCCCGAAAGCTTAAGCCTTTCGCCATCGTTATATTCTTCCAGCCCTGACCGTGCGCCGTGCGCCTTTCGCCGTCGTTATATTCTTCCAGCCCTGACCGTGCGCCGTGCGCCTTTCATTCAGTGCTTTCTCCACCGACTAGACCGCCTCTATACGGGGTCGTAGGTTTTCCGGGCATTGATCCAGAAAATACTGATCGGTCATGCCGGAGATAAAATCCCTCACAATCTCAGCCGGCTGGTGCTGTTGGGTATAGTCTTGCGTCATATCTTTCAGAAACTGGCGGAAAATTACGGATGACTTCCGTTGGTTCTGGATATCCGCCAGATATTTTTCGAAAAGCAGTTCAAAGAGCGCTTTTATGCGAAAAGTATGCTGTTTAATTTTAGGATTTAAATAAATATACTCCAGGTTAAATGCTTTAAGTTCTAGCAGGGCATCTGATACCTCCGGACTGAAGGCAATGTATGGCTTTTGATAGCTGTTGAGGATGATGTCCGTTACCAGGTTGTAGATGATGGTCCCGTTGGTATCCCCGAGGATACCGACTGCAGGGCGCGGTAAGTCAGACCGCAGAATCAATCCCAGGCGGATAGCGTCTTCGATGTCACGACCGACATAACTGACCGTGTCAGCCACCCGTACCAGGCAGCCCTCAAGCGTCATCGGTAGAAGTGCCGTGGGCGGATCAATCCTCTTGGCGGCGATTTGCCGATCAAATTCGACAAATGTTCTGCCGGTTTCGGGCCGCAGCCGTTCGCTGTGATTTTCCCCGTCGTGACACAGGATTCCGTCTATTGTCTGGAGACATAGATTCCAACCGATGCCCTTGCGTTCAACTTTTTCCAGGAATTGCACGCTTTGCAGATTGTGATGAAAGGGCCCGATGTCGTTATTTCGGCAGATCGCGCAAAGAAAACGCTCGCCGTCATGACCGAAAGGTGCATGCCCGATATCATGCCCCAGGGCAATACCCTCAATCAAATCTTCGTTGAGACCTAAAAATCGACCGATGGTTCTGGCAATTTTGGATACCAGTTGCACGTGCAGGACACGGTGCGTAATATGATCATTTTTCACCAGGTAAAACACCTGGGTTTTGTCAATGTACCGGGCATAGGCCAGGGAATGCAGAATTCGGTCCACATCGACTGAAAAGGCCTGACGGTAGCTTGAATCATGGCGTTCATCGGGCACGCGCCGGATTCCCTGAGCATTACGTGTAGCCAGGGGGGACAGCATTTCGATTTCATGCCGGTCCAATATCGCTTTTAGCTTAACCAGAGATTTGGCTTTTTCAAATTTCTTCATTTTCGATCATGGCTTCCATCAATGCGATGTAATTAATACCGGCCTGGCGGAAACCCTCCTTGCCGTATTTCATATTTGCTTCAAGTACATAGAAATCACCGTCGTGCTGACAGATATCGATTCCCACATCATCCCAACGGCAAAATCTGGCGGTACGCACCGCCAGGTCGAGGGCTTCCGGCGGTATGCTGTCCAGACAGACCCTGCCGCCGACAGCTATATTGCAGCGAAAGTCATTTTCCGGGGCGACACGCCAGTAGGCATGTACAATTTTCTCACCGATTATAACGACTCTGATATCACGATCCGACGGTAAAAACTCCTGGATATAAGCTGTGTTTGTGATCTTAAGATAATCCAGCAATTCGTCATTTTGCTGAATCAGGTAAACCCCTCGACCCATCGCGGAGCCACGGGGTATTTTGGCAACAAAGGGAAAGGCAAAGTCGTCGGTGATGTTTTTTTTTTGACGTTTGCCATAATATACCCGGGTGCGTGGGTGAGGAATTTCAAGCAATTCGAACATGGCCGTCTGTTTAATCTTGTCCTGAACGCATTTATAGTTGTGGTATGCGGGAAAAGTGGGCTTGCCCATTGCATCGAACAAATCCGCGTAGAAGGCCGAGGGGTAATAAATCTTCTTCGCGTTTCGAATAAGCTCCATCTCCCGGCGGTTATAGTCTGAAAAATTGGGCCGTACACCAAGGGTGGTAACGTTTTTACAATCCCTGAGACGACCTTCGAGGGCGATGGCTTTGTTGCTGTTGTTCATATTATTGGGTTAATGTTTATTTCCTTCGATCAAAAAGAAGGAGGCTTATTAAAAGCGAATATCGAATAATGAATGTCGAATGTCGAAGTAAGGAATGCCATCAATTCAAAATTTTGAAACGATTCCATCCTTCGAAATTCTGCGGTTCGATATTCGACATTCTGCGGTTTGCTGTTAAAATAGTCCTAATCAAAGAGCTTCTCTATAAATGCCGTGCTCCTCTCCACATGACTCCCCGACCAATAAATTCGTTCGCATTGAAGACACTTGCTAAATTCATCGTGGGTTTGCCAGATGTAATCGGGCACCAGACCGTATATGGCTATTTTGTTTATCCCAATAATCGGAGAATTGCATTGCAGGCACATTGAAAACACACGGATGTCTTTGCGAGCGATAGCCATCTCATCGATAACCTGCCTGAGTTGCTCATATACATCGTCGGCTTCAATGAACACCAATCTTTTAGTGGCAAACCGGTCTCGAATTTTTGCTGTTCGCGTCAGCAGGACCCGCTCTTGTGCCAGATGGTCATAAAACCTTTTGTTTGAAATATCAGATTCGAAAATGGTATCAAATCCCAGTATACGCAACCATTTTGCCAATTTACCCAGGGTTCTGTCTGCCGCGAAACAATAATCCATGGTTCAATACGATTAAGCGTTAAGTGGCATCATAACGGCAACTTGTTGTCGATGTTGCCGGATTCATCGATATCAGGTTTCAGGTGCCGGTGTTCAGGTGTCAGCACGAAAAAAAAGAGCAACATGCCTATTACCTAACAAAATAGTTACTATTTGGACTTTAGTTCATCATACGCCCGCTGGATCTCCTTGAACCGTTCCTCAGCAAGCGCCTTAAATTCATCGCCCAAATATTGCACTTTGTCAGGATGATACTTAGCGGCAAGATGCCGAAATGCTTGATTAATTTGTTCCTGCGAGGCGCCTCGTTCTATTCCCAGGATTTGGTAGGGAGTCCGGTGGCCGGATGATGAGTTCCCCTCCCGGGTGTGCCTGCTGGATTGATTATTCCCAGCAGTCCGATGGCCGGCATTATCGGTATTTTTGCTATTTTGATAATATTTATGAAAGGCTTCCCGTTTTTTTTTGCGGTTGTAAAAGTATCTCAGTAAAAATCCGAGAATCACAATATCATCGAGCCAACCCCAGCCGAGCAATAGGTCCGGCAAAATATCATATGGGCTCAGGATGTAAAGTGCCGCCAGGATGATTAATAGTATCGTCCACATATTTATTTTTTCATTTACCAAGACGCCGTTTCCGTTAAAAAATATCCAATGCGATCTTGGGCTTTGAATATATCCGGGTAATACAAATCTTTGTTTCAGGATACCTCAAAGCTAAGTTCGGGTCAACGGCAGCCGATGCACTTTATTTACTATTTAAGGGCGGGTTAATTTGTGGTATGAACTTTAGATTAAAGTTCCTGAAATATAAGCCGATCTATATTTATCCGGCTAAAATAGGTTTGAAGGTCGAATTAAATATAGGAATCCCTTGACGACGGGAATAAGGTTAGATGCGCAAATTCTTTCAAATAGTCATAGTGCTCAGCATCATGACGGTTGCTGGTGCCGCTTTATTTGTATATTTAACCGATAAACACGTTATTGTATATAATAACGGCACCATTCAGACCGTCGAAGACGAAGATATAATATTTTTAAATGACGGTACCATTCTATACAATGATTCGATTATTGAGCAAAACCAGATAAAATATTATTCCAAAAGGAACATCAAACATCTATTTCTGGATTTTACTAATAAAGCGAATTCAATTTTGAATCGATATGAATCCGACTTAAATAACTTCTTTACCCGCAACAACATCTCTACCGGCTTCCAAATAGCTATTCCTTTGACCATCCTGTTGCTGCTATTGCCTTTTCTGTTCTGGTTGAGATCCAGGCACGCAGTCAAGGAAATCTCCCAAAATACCGCCGAACGCGAGATTAGAACAGAATTTTCGGAAGTAAAAAATGAACTTCCCACCCAACAGGATATTGTTCGTTTCTTTTTAAATTTATTTAAATGTCAAATTGGTGCAGAACCGGACGCCAGGGTTGAGTTTGTGCCGCTGCTGTCCAAATCATCGGGACCCAACCATATATATGAGTTGCGGGTCGAACATATGGCGGATTTGGCCAAACGGCGTATGACCATTGGTCCGTTGGGTGAAGAAGCCGGCAGCAAGAGCAAGTGCTATTACGTGATCTACGACGTACACATGGTCGTCAAAGTCCCGGCGCGACCGGTGACCGATTTTGAACTTTATATTGAAAGTATTAAAAAAGAAGTGGCTATTGTCAACAAGCTGATACCCAAAGAGTGCATTGTACCCAAAGTCTCGGTAATCCTGAACCAGATCCATTCGTTCCCCCACAGTGAAGATATTCCGGCAGATCGCCTGGAAGACAGATATATCAACTGGGTGCGCAGGTCGCCGGAAAATCAGGACTACTTAAAGATTAACAGCACCTTTGTTTATTTTATGGACCTGTCACAATACTATTTTCTGGGCCATATCCTTGACGAACTGCATGATATTAAGGATCTTATTACCAGAGAAATATTTGAAAATGCCGAAATCATATACGAACCGGCGAAATTCAAGGGTCGCTATGGCGTTGAAAAAGATGCCATATTTGAAGTGAGGGTGGTCTATAATCGAGTTGAGGCTGATATCCGCAAATTGGTCGCCCAAACCGGCATTAATTCCAATATTCCAATTTATCAGTTCCAATCCTGGTTTTATTCGGCTCTGGCACAAAAGGAAGTGGTGGAGGATAGCGATAAATATCCCTCATCTTTTGTCAACCAGCTGAATCTCCTGTTAAAGAAAGCCATGCAGGAAGAAGCTGAGGTAATCGAGGTTTACCGTAAAATCATTAAAAACTATGTGTACATGTCCTGCTTCGAGCAAAACAGCGCTCAGATGAGTGCCATCTCCGTAAATCTGCTCGACATTCTAGCATGGTTCAGACAAAAACGTGTGTCCATGCGCGATCTTAAACCCGACAATTTGTTTGTGGCCGGAGATTCCAACAGATACCCGCTGTTTTTGAGGTCGGATAGGGAATTTTCGCTCGGAATCATTGATGTTGAAACTGCCGTTGATTTTGAAAAATCAAAATATACCAAAACCAAACAACCCCTGTTGGGCGGAACGCCCTTTTATGCAACGCCGTCTCATTTTATCAGAAACGAGGTGTTGGACATTAAATTTGGAAATCTGGGCAAAATCCTGCACCTTCAGGACTGGCACGCAACGCTGGTGATGATCTACAAAGTGGTCACAGGAGAGCTTTTATTTGAACAAACAGCCAAGCTGTTCGGGGAATTGCGCAATATGATGATCAGCGCCAATAAACCTGAAAATTTTGAAAGCGACATTTTTGAACAAGCCAGTCAAAGGTTCTGGCACAGTGCCGTTGTCGAGTTTCAGACCAAATTAAATGAGAAAGAAAAATCTCTTAAAGCCATTGAAGTGATCTTGCCGGAAACCGTCAAGTACATGTTTGGCAAAGTCCTGGCAAAAGAGCGCAAATCGCTGGCCCTGGCTATCAAAGAATGCGTCGAATCGCAAAATATTTTCGAAAAACAGCAGATCCGTGATCAGTTAATGAATTCTTCCTATGCCAAGACCTGTCAGTTTAAAGCCGATCTGGAAAACAAAGCCAGGCCTACTCAGAATTCCAAGAGGTTGAGAACGGAGGCCATCACCTTCTTGCACCATCTCGCCGATCTGAAAGCATTGTTGGGGCAGCATATCTATATGATAAAGCGTTTATCCAAGCCCCAGGCCACCGTCTCGGTCCATGACATTTTGACGTTTATGTTCAATGTGGTGCTGAATAACATGTACCGGCCGCAATGGAAGCCTCTGATCGTAGAAGCCGCAAATACCTGCGACAAGCCGCCTGGGCAAGCGGGATTGGAAGCGACCATATAAAACTGCAGTGCAGTGAAGGTGTCAGGATTCAGTTGTCAGCGCCTGGTTGGAACAGCGAATTTTTGATTTGTAATCATTGTAACACATTGAATTCATGAGCCCTGAAACCTTCTTATTGTTTGACACTCCCCGGCGCCCGGTGTAATATTTAACTGTCCATTATTCCCCAATCAGGCAATGTCCCATGAAAACCATAATCAATTCGCTCTTGCTCCTCGCTCTGGCACTCGCGCTGTCCCTGCCCTCCCCTCCCGGCCCTGTCAGTGCCGCGACCGTCCGCCAGGCGGTCTGGGCCGGCCGTTTTTACGGAGCGGACCCTTCCGAATTAGGGCCGGACATCGATCAGCTCACCCGCAAAGCTCAAAAAACTCGCATCCAAATTCCCGAAAACAAGTCTCTTAGAGCCATCATTATGCCCCATGCCGGCTATATTTACTCGGGCTGGACCGCCGCCCACGCATCCCTGGTGTTGTCGCCGGATCAATTTTCCAAAACAATCCTGCTGGGGCCCGACCATCGTATCGGATTCAAAAACGCGGCCATCAGCGACGTGGCTGCATATGAAACCCCTCTTGGCTCTGTCAGCCTTCACAAAGACGTCACGATACTGCGTCGGCAGCCGGATCTGTTTCAGGGTTTGCCGGCATCCCGTGACAAGGAGCATTCACTGGAGGTGGTCCTGCCTTTTTTGCAACGCTACCTGACTGATTTTCAGCTGGTACCCGTTATCATCGGGCAGGCTGATGTGCAGCGCATATCAAAGGCCCTGGATTCAATTATTAACCGCGATACCCTGCTGGTGGTCAGCTCCGATCTTTCGCATTTTCTTTCCTACTCCGAAGCCGTTGTCAGGGATCGAGAAACGATTGGCGAGATCATAAACCTGAAACCGGAGAAGCTGGTCAAAACCGATAACAGGGCCTGCGGAAAGATGCCGCTTTTAATTTTAACTGAAATCGCCCGGCGTCATCACTGGCAGCCTGTGCTCCTCCACTATTCCAACAGCGGTGACACCGCCGGTGATCGATCGCGGGTAGTGGGATATGCCGCCATCGCTTTTTTTGGAGACATACCTATGAAAAATACCGACAACCCCGCAACGCAATTCAGTGAAGCGCAGGGCCAGGTGCTGGTGAGACTGGCCCGCGAAACGATTATGGATAAACTGGGCCGGGGTGCCGCCGAGCCCGCCGCCGAAGATCTGATTGCGGCCCTGGATGATGATCGCTTTAATTTTCCCTGTGGAACTTTTGTCACGCTTAAAATCAAGGGGCAATTGCGGGGCTGTATCGGCAACCTGACCTCGACGGATACTGTTTTAGATGGCGTCAAGCGCAATGCCATAAATGCAGCTTTGCATGATCCCCGTTTTTCTCCGCTTTCAAAAGATGAACTGGCACAAACAGAGATAGAAGTCAGTATCTTGTCGGAGCCACAGCCGCTGGCATACCGGGATGGTCAGGATCTGATCGAAAAACTGCGCGCCCAGGTTGACGGGGTCATCATTCGAAAAGGCCATGCCAGCGCCACCTTTTTACCCCAGGTATGGGAGCAGTTGCCCAGGCCTGAAGATTTTCTGACCCACCTGTGTAAGAAGGCCGGCTTGCCCGCCGATGCCTGGAAAAATTCTGAATTGGAAGTTTCGACTTACCAGGTACAATATTTTGAAGAAAATCAATGATCGTGCCATAATTCGAGTGGTCATTGCCACGGGTATTTCCTCCGTGGTTACCCAGTTGTTGACCATTCGGGAATTTTTAACCCAATTCCAGGGCAATGAAATCGTGATCGCCCTGATTCTCTTCAACTGGCTGATTCTGGGTGGTATCGGCACCCTGATGGCGCGCGTCCTCGCCAAACACTCACGCAATCCCGCATCCGACATCCTGGCGTGGTTTTCCCTGGTTTTAAGCGCCTTGGCCGTCCTGCAAATTCTGGCTATCCGCGGGCTGCGTGACGTTGTTTTTATCCACGGAAGCTCAGTGGGGTTTTATCCCACCTTGCTGTTCAGCTTTCTGATCATTGCCCCTTATTGCCTGCTGCTTGGCTTTGTGCTGCCTTACAGCCTTTTTGTGCTGCGGACCGGTATCGCGGGTTATCCGGCTGCCCGCATTTATATTACCGACAACATCGGAGATATCGGCGGCGGCGCCTTATTTTCTTTTGTACTGGTTTTTTGGGTAAGCCCGCTGACGGCTATATTTTTGGCGCACCTGCCGCTGCTGGTGTCGATCTACCTGCTTTTTGCTCACTCACGCCGCAATCATCCCGTCGTTTTAACCGCTGTCCTCCTGGTTGCGGCGATCCTGGCCGGCAGCATCGGGCTTGAACATATTTCACTGGCGCCCGCCGAAGGCAAGCTGGTTTATTATCGCGAAACTCGCTACGGCCGGATTGCAGTCCATCAGGACCAGGAGCAATTCACCCTGTTTGAGGACGGTGTCCCGGTGGTTAGCAGCCAGAACCTGAGCATTGCGGAAGAAGCGATTCATTACCCGTTGTCCCAGCTGGATGGCATGCAACATGCCCTGCTGATTTCGGCCGAAGGCGGCGTCATGGCCGAACTGGAAAAACATCCGATTCAGTCTGTTGATTACGTGGAATTGAATCCCGCAGTAGCTGCTGTGCAGTTTCGCTTTGGCATGATCAAAAAGATCAAGGGGTTGAAGGTTATCCATCAGGATGGCCGGGCCTATCTGTCTCGATCAAAGAGAATCTATGATGCGATCATTGTCAATCTGCCCGAGCCCAACACATTTCAGATCAATCGCTTTTACACCGATGGTTTTTTTGAATTGGCAGCTAAACACCTTGCCGCAGACGGTATTTTGAGTTTTTCCATGCAGGGTTTCGACAACTATCTTGCTGAACCCCAGCGTCAAAAATTGTCCGCCCTTTTCAATACTGCCGCAGCTCATTTTAAAAATGTGCTGCTGCTGCCCGGCCAAAAGGTATTTTTTTTGTGCAGCAACAGCAAACTGAACCCGGATATCCCGGCCGCTTTGCAACAAAAAGGAATCGCCACGGCCTACATCAGCGGTTTTTTTTACGGCAACCTGACCCGCGAAAGAATCGATCGACTGAATAGCCGGCTTGATTCCGCCACCCCTAAAAATACTGATAATTCTCCCTACCTGATGCGCCTGATGTTCTCCCAGTGGTTTGCGAAATTTCAAACATCACCGCTTGTATTTTTTATCCTGATCACCATCCTGTCGGCAATCTACCTGGTTCGCGTTTCCAGTGAAGAATTCGTGCTTTTTTCCACCGGATGCATGACCATGGGCAGTGAAATTCTGGTTATCTTTGCATTTCAAATTTATTTCGGCTATATTTACCTGCAGCTCGGCATCATTGTCACGGTGTTCCTGGCGGGCCTTCTACCCGGTGCCTGGTTGGGCAACCGGGTGCACCACCGCGGCAAACAAATTCTGACCTTGACCGATGGGTTCCTGATCGTTATCCTGGCCGGGTTCATACTGGCCATGCTCAATTTTGCCGATCAACTGCCGGTTGCCTTTTATTTGACCTTCGGCTTTGCGGTGTCGCTGGCCTGTGGCTTCCAGTTTCCGGTGGCACTGTATCTGAGAGGAAGTGACAGTGCCGCCGCCACCCGCGGCTTCTCCGCCGATCTGATCGGAGCCGCCTGCGGTACCCTCCTGACCAGTGTCGTCCTGATTCCCTACGCGGGAATACTTTGGGCCGCGGGTGGTTTGATCGGGATTAAGTTGATTAGCATAGTGTTAATAGTTACTGGCGGGAGGCGAAATTGATGATTTAAAAGCGAATATCGAATAATGAATTTCGAATGTCGAAGTATGGTATTCTATCTATTTTTGAAAAGAAGGCTAAAAGTCTACTGCAAATAATACAAAGCTATACATCAAAATTGAACGAACTGGCTTTTTTTCATTTTAAAGCCAGAGCGAAGCGATTCCATCCTTCGACATTCGATATTCGATATTCTGCGGTTCTGCGGTTCGCTTTTTTGAGTTCCGGAGGTTGGCAATGAAAAAAATATCCAGACGTCAATTCATCTGCGGTGGTGCCGCCTGTCTGTCTGCGGCAATTGCCTCTCAGGGCTTTGGTCCGATTGGACCCGGCATTTGTGAAGCGGCAGCCGTTAAAGATATACGCGGCAAAGTGTTTAAAGGCGATGCACCCAAAAAGCTCTGGAAATGGTCCCGCGAAGGATTTCTGTATAAAAAACTGAAAAACGCTAAAGTGGTCTGCGGTATCTGCCCCAACCGCTGCATCCTGGCACCGGGCGATCGCAGCGTCTGCCGCTCCAAAGTCAATATGAACGGCAAACTTTACAGCCTGACCTATGGCAACCCCTGTGCCGTGAATACCGATCCCATTGAAAAAAAACCGCTTTTTCATTTCAAACCCCGCATCAAGGCCTTTTCACTGGCCACCACCGGCTGCAATTTCCGCTGCCTGAACTGTCAAAACTGGGAAATTTCCCAGGCCAGACCGGATGAGGTGGCACCCTATATGCGCGAACTGTTCCCGGCCGACGTAGTCGCGGCCGCCCAAAAGGCCGGGGCCCGGTCGATCGCCTACACCTACTCCGAGCCCATCACATTCTTTGAATACATGATCGATACCGCCCGCCTGGCCGGAGAGGCCGGCATATATAATCTGTGGATCTCCAATGCCTACATCAACCCCAAACCCCTGCTGGCGCTTTGCAAGGTGCTGGATGCGGCCACCCTTAACATCAAGTCCTACGATGATCGGATTTACCGTCAATTGAACGGCGGTCGCCTGAAACCGGTGCTGAACACCTTCAAGACCCTGCACGACCAGGGCATCCACTTTGAAATGATCAATCTGGTGGTGCCGGGCTATACCGATAAGGAAGACATGGTCAAGGCCATGTGCGGCTGGATTTTAGACAATATCGGCCCGGATTACCCCCTGCACTTTCTGCGCTTTTTCCCGCGCTACAAGCTGGACCGCCTGCCCCCGACCCCGGTGTCCGCGTTGACCCGCTATCGGGAACTGGCCCTGCAGCAGGGCCTGCATTACGCCTATGTCGGCAATGTGGCCCGCCATGCCGGCAACAACACCTATTGCCATAACTGCAAAAGAATGCTGATCGAGCGGCAGGGATATTTTATCCCCACCTATAACCTGGTCGGAAGTCACTGCAAGTTCTGCGATACGCGAATCCCCGGAGTCTGGCATGAGGCGACCTCTGACGTCACCGGCAAGGTGCCTCTATAATCAAAGTTGAAGCCACTCGTTGACAAAACCCAATTATATATTCATATATATGCCAATAATGAATGGAGGTGATATCTGATGGGACAGGTGACCATATGTTTAGATTTCATCTGTTTTCAGGGCGAATATGGATAAAGCCCTTGTAGCTTTCTTCTCCTTCCGTGCACCGTGTGCCGTGTGCCTAACGCCTATTCCTTATGGCGCACGCCGAGTCCCCTTGCCTTACACCTTACACCTTATACTCTATACTTTTTTTTACTTTTCCACCGCCTCTCAATCCCTAAATCCCTAAATTCCTCAATCCCTGAATTCCTCAATTCCTAAATCCCCTATTCCACCTGCATCCAGTAGAAGATGCCCAGGTGGCGTCCGGCGGTTTCCTGTTTATGAACTTCGCCGGTGGAAGAGCTCAGGTAGTTATACTCTTTATTTCCCTGGCGCAGGATGACCGGCGGCTGGAGTCGGCCGGAAAATTCTATGCCGCTGGGTTCCTTCCAATTGGCGCTGTTCTTAGCGATCGTGGTTTCGTCACCGGAGACCGGATCGTGCACGACCTCGTTAACATTGACAAA
>Ga0209260_10000397_pt1 | contig 20289 bp, 9 predicted proteins | sample WorMetTypGCAVOLI_FD_187421 | JGI IMG/M metagenome (GOLD analysis project Ga0209260, IMG submission 187421) | Marine gutless worms symbiont microbial communities from Max Planck institute for Marine Microbiology, Germany - Olavius algarvensis... ...
AATTTTGTGGTCCATTTCTGAAAACGATTGTTATAAAATGATTGTGAAACTGACTTCTTTGTACAAACTGCAAAACATAAAATGCTCCGTATTTGAATGAGTAAATAATAGTTTTTTTTTAATTTCGGGGGGGGGGGCTTTAGCCCCGTCAGCCCCCTCGTGCGTACGCCCTTGAGCTAAGTGAAGATTTAAGTAACACGGGTGAGACCGGCCATAAAGTACAGACGACTCAGAGGTGACAGGATAGAACTTTTAAGACAATTAACAAAACAACACTGCAGTAGCTACCAGTAAAAATACCAATATAAATACATGCTAAACAGATACAAATTACTAACGTAGAGATGTCATTATAATGTAAGAAAGTTGTTTTTATCAATCGAACCATTAACACGTCGAACAATCTACGTAACGATGTAATTGATGTTGATAATATGAATTTATTTAAATTAAGTTAGATAAGTTCTGGAAGCACCAGAAGTTGCCTACACTGCTTAACTGACCAAAATTGAAGAGTGATCAGAGCACTTAGGCCCTACATAAAAGTGATTAACGTGCGAACATAGAGCCACACTAGAGTCCACATATCCTATGATCAGCACTGATCCAACGGCAGGCTTTCATATCGATCAATCGATGAATCAGTCAGTTTATTATTAACGTCCTTGTGGCCCGGCAGCCGGATAGCAGTTAAGTACAGCAGTTGTTATAACAGACAACAAAAACAAATCAAAACGAACAATATGCACAATACAAATGCCGTGTGAGGTATGTGTGAAGTGGAATAGCTAAGAGTCACTGTGTTGATTGGTAATGATTTAGACCAAAATGTATAAATGAACAATATTTTGGTGCGTAAAACGGGTCCTGTAAATGGCGTGGTCTAAAACCGCGAAATTTTTATACCCCGCCTTTATTTAGCGACCATGCAGGGGGTGACCCCGTCGTAATTTCGCCAATATGTTTGATACTCATAAAACTAAAATGATTAGGCTACGTGTGGTGAGGAAAATATGACAATGTTAAGCCGTTTTCATAGAACAGCGGAACGTGACGGACAAACAGACGGACGGACAGGATTGCTATATCAGTGTCGCGCGTCGTTCGCGCGTCAATATGCTGACGCACGACAGAAATGGATAAGCTGGTTTTGTGGAACCCCCGCTGTCGTAAGCTGCTTCAAGAAATAGAACGACTTGGTGGATTTTCAGATTTTCACATACCCTACAAGCAGCTTTTTTTGGATATATATATATTCGTTTTTAACGTATAGAAAGTGACTGCTGTACAGCACGAGCCCACTCATAGCCTGTGAATGAATGATATTGCATTCTGTGCATTGTTATCGCGTTATGGCAATGCTAACGCTAAGCGTTACTACGAACGCTGCGTTGCTATTGCCGCAAACTACCCAGAATAACGCGCGGTGGCAGTTGACCTAGTTTCCCCGAGTTCTGATTGAGTGTCGAATCTCCCCTACGGTCTATATAATCTCTGGTAGAGATTAGCGCCACAGTTACTCTATACTTAAAGTTAAGTGACATTGGTGCAACCGGCCCTTAGTGCTGATTATAAAATTTTATTTAATTAAGTTTGTACAAATTCATTGGTTCATTGGTACAAACTTTTAATTAAAACTTCATCATCAGCACTAAAATCATGTTTACACAACGCTACCGTGACGTGGAAAACGTGTCATTTCCCTCATTTCACTTCAGAGCAAAATAAAGTAAGTAAAAGCAAGATCATTGAGAAAGTTACACCTGTTGCCAAGTTTTAAATGTCTGGTGATGACGTGCCAAAAATTGTAAAAATTAGTGCATGTACATTAAAGCTATAGCCAGTCAAACTTGGGACGTTTTTTGAGACACAGTGTATATTGCTCAGCTGATGTCGCTCCCCTGTATGAAAGTGTCCTCTCTCAGACGTAAGCAATCACGTCAAATTTTGTTGCAATCAGTTCAGTGGTTCTGATTCTGTAGAAGGTCAAAATGCGCTCATTCCCATTCACTTGGTCTGTCACCATTAAACAGTGTGGTTGCTTCTGTGCAGCCTCTGTGATTGCATTTTCTAACGGAGTCAATCTTGGCTGCCATGTTTTTAGTGTGTATACTACAGCAATTATTTAGTCGTAACACTGTTTGTACTAACTGATAGCCATAGTCTTGTTTCTCTTTTCTTTTCCTGTGCCAATGACAAGCGGTTCAAGGCCAGCGCCTTCTCGAGCATAACTCTTCCTCTGCTACTGAAGACATCTGTAAGTGCACATTTAACAACCATCAGACAGACAGCAAAGTATTTAACACTCTGAAAACAAGATACACGGACATGCAGTTGATGTTCCAATAATATAGCAGAGTCCCAAAGTTTTTGTGGTGCTCTCTAGCCCCCTGTAATCTCTGCTGCTGAAAAAGAAATTTGCCAAACATTTTAAAATGAAAATTTTGAAAACCTGCTGCACAGTTTTTGTCATGCAATGCTATGCACAGTGTGGCCTATGCGGTGCAGTCCGTTCGTCTGTCTGTCCGTCACATTCGTGGATTCTCTCGAAACAAATATGTCTTCAATTTTTTCACCACGGGGTAGCCACACCATTGTAGTTTTTCCTTACCAAACATCATGGCAATATTCTGATAGTAACTCCTAATGGGGGCATTGAATGCAGGTGGGGTTAAGCAAAAATCGCAATTCTCAACGAAAATCTGTATGGATAAATGCTGCAGTGCGAACGACTGCAACGGTCGACTGTGCAGTTTACAACACAGACCGCCAGGCATCAGTTAATCATGATTATCACAGACAGCATGGACGACCATGACGAAGGGAAGAGAATGTAACAGAATTTAATTGTAAGTAGCAGTAAATCTGAAGCGGAAGTTAATAACATAAGATTGCACTCGACATATTGTACTATTGAAGCTAACTGCTGATAGACACGAAGCACCGTGCAGCCTCTCTGTGACAGCAGAGCTACTTGTTATCACTCGACGCACTATATTGAAATAATAATTCTGTCCGTCCATCCATCATGTTTTGGCACTGTATCTAAATGGCTTACATATAATCATACTGTCTTCAGTATATGGTAACCCAATCATTCTGGTTTTCCCAGTCATTGCTAATGGTGCCCTTCAGTAGATCATATATGATTTACTATTGGTCTGCTACTGTAAGTACACCTATGTCTTACACCATTTGTAAGTTTTTTTGATGTTGAATGTTTCCTCCCCGTGAAAAATCCGCCATGACATTTATGGTTGCAGAGGGGATTACTCGTGGCATCAGTGAAAATGACACACCTGTTGGAAATTAACTGTTGTTATATTGTGTTTGCAGCTGACACACACCCATCTTCATTAGTAAAACCCATTATGCAACAGCACTCTTTGTCACATTCATTTTAGATTGCTGTTGTAAAAGAACATGTAATCAATAGACAATGTTTTAGATGCTTAGAATCGCAACTCTTTTAGCCCTAGCTATAATGCCTCAAATTTTCACTGAAACTTGTTAATTTTTACCGCGCGACACGTATGCATAGCATGGACTATGCCGTGGAAAAATGTCTGTCCGTCTGTCACACGCGAGTATTCTATCTACACGGTTACACAATCCTCAAAGTATTTTTCACTATCGGGTAGCCCCACCATAGTTATTTTGGTCACACCAAACGGGATGTCAATACTCTGACAGTAACCCTCTAACAGGGCGTCGAATGCAGTGGGTTATGAAAACATCACCATTTTCCACCAACATCTCGCTTTATCTTGCAACAGATGCATGTAGAGCCATGGTTACTATGGAAGGCGAATAGGGAACCCCACCGAAGCTTTCAAATGGTACCAGTTTGAATGACCATCAGTGACCTTTAACCCAGATTTCAAAGTCACAATTATTCAACGTAAATAACTGACAAACGGTACAAGATAGAGCCATATTTACAATGGCGGCCCAATAGAAAGTCGTGTATGATCTATCGAACGCCTGGCGGCGCCATTTTCAATGACCTTGAAAGACCCCTACCCCCGGTTTAAAGGTCACGCCATCCTTTGATGCTGAATATCTCAGAATACAGACATAATTTCAATGTAATACTAATATCAAATCAAATCAAATCAAAAAGTGAATTTATATAGCGCGTCTTCAATAAAAAATTCTCAGACGCGCCACCTACACATAAGCACGCTCAAACAACCATGTCTTAAGTCCACGCTTGAACTGTTCCCTGGAAATGTCACTGCTTCGTAGGTTTTGTGGGAGTGAGTTCCAGACGGTGGGCCCTGAAACGCGAAAGCTACGAGAAACGTAGCGCTGTGTCTGTACACGTGGGACAATCAGATCACCGTGGTCAGCTGAACGTAAGCGAGGGACTTACACACACCCTACTCAACAGTGTCATTTCAAATGACCTTGAGTTATCTAGCAAAACATTCAATGACACAGAGCGTTGTGCGGTCTCTCTGCAACAGCTGAGCTTCTTGTCTAAGAGTTAATTAAGAAAAGAAAAAGAATATTTTGGTGAACCCAGCATATGTACATACATAGACATACAATTATACACATAGGCACAACAGGTAAAGAACTAACCATGTGATGGTTTGCGTGAATGCAAACGACTGGTGCTTTTGTGACAACTAACTGCTTTGGTATCTACTTCCTGCAAAACAAGACAACAACAACATTAATACAAACGATTTCCACGTATGCAATGTATGTTGATTGCTGAAGTAATCACACACCATTGCATTTGTTTACGACACGATACGATAGTGTGTGTTTAACGTGCAGTAAAAAGCTGACGGGTAGCCAGCTTAGTCTACCACACAGAACAAACAAAGAATTAAAATGCAAAACTAAAAATAAAATGATGAGCATAAGTCTGGTCCAGTCCCGTTATCGTGAGGTAGTCCAGTAGGTAAAAGAAATCTACGGTGGAAAGGATTTGTTGAAACTTGAAAAGGTAGGTTTTTGAGCCTGGAGTGAAAGAGTAAAGGAATGATGGATGACGAGAGTGTGGATGATGACAGAGATGAGTTGAGAAGTGGATGAGGAGGTCAATCGAGACTAGAATGGTGAGGCTGACGGAATGAATCTGGAAGTTAATTCCAAAGACGAGGTAATGCATAACTAAATGAGCGAGAGAATTTCAAAAGTAAACATTAACATAGATACACCATAGATAGTTTAATACCAATTACTTTTAATACAATATTCTGCACTTACATGTCATATGTTGCTATTCTATAATGTGTGTCGGCCAACTTGAATTTTCGAAATTTAGAGTTTATGTCACGTGACCTCTGTCGCCAGACTGTGCTGCTTCCCTGTGCTTAATTTCACTAAAATCAGGTAATTAGCTACTGAGTTATGGCCAACAAGAAGCTCAGCTGTCGCAGAAAGACCGTGCGACGCCTCGTGTCACTGAATATTTTGCTAAGTGACTCAAGATCACTTAAGGTCATTCGAAAGGACAATGGTGAGTAGGGCGTAAGTCCCTACTGTTATTTCATTGAAACTATGTGTGTATGTTGTAGAGTTTATGATATATTCAGCGTCAAAAAATGGCGTAACCTTGACACTAGGGGTACGGGTAGTTTAAGGTCATTGAAAATGGCTCCATTTGATAGATCATACACGACTTTCTACTGGTCGGCCATTGCAAGTATAGCTGTATGTTGTACCATTTTCAAGTTATTTGACGTTGCATAATTGTGACATTGAAAATGTCACTGAAGGTCATTTAAACTGGTACCAATCGAAAACATGGGTGCGGTTTCCTATTCGCCTTCCATAGTAACTATTGCCGAATCTTTAACTGTTTATGAGATATTGCAGCGTCAAAGAATAGCGTGACCTTGAAAACTGAGTTACGGGTAGTTCAAGGTCACTGAAAATGTCGCCGTTCGATAGATGATATACGACTTTCTATTGGTCCGCCATTGTAAATATAGCTCTATTTTTTCCCAATTTTTAGTTATTCGACGTTGAATAACAGCATGACCTTAAAATCGGGGTTAGAGTTGACTCAAGGTCATTCAAACTGGTACCATTCGACAGCTTGGGTGCGGTTTTTTATTCACCTTCCATAGTAACTATGGCTCTATCTTGCATCAGTTCCGACATAAAGCCCGATATTGGTCGAAAATCGGGATTTTTTCATATCTCCTTGCATTCAATGCCCCCATTAGGGGCTACCCGTCGGAATATTGCTATCCCGTTTGGTATGGGAAAACTAGAATGGTGTGGCTACCCGATGGTGTAAAAACTTTGAGGTATGTATAACCGCTTAGACTGAATACCGACGTGTGTCGGACAGACAGACATCTTGCCACGGCATAGTATGGGCTATGCATATGCATCGCGCGGTAAAAAAATGATTAGTAATATGGCGGCCATCTGCCATCTTGGATTTAATAAAAATTAATCTTGGACATGTGACTGTCATTGAGTTCCAAATGCTGTTCAGTACCAAATTTCATCAAAATCACATGACTTTTAATCAAGAACTGGCGATTTCAAGATTTTCAAGATGGCGTATTTCTACCATCTTGAATTTCCGAAGTCCAATAATGGTTTTTTTGAAAAGCGCATGTAGGACTTCCTATAGGTGGTCAACACAGACGATATATCTAAATTGTTCAGTTTTTGAGAAAACTGCATTTCTCTGTATGCATTTTGGCAACAGACACGAACATATGGACAGCATCGATGGCGTCTTAATAAAAGACAACATTTAACCAGCACACGAATCTGTCACTATCACCCACATCATCGCACCAAAATAAAGTAATATAGCCTTTCATCCTATATCGTAATCACTCCGGAATAAGTCCAGCAAAACACAACAAATCCAGACCAAATTTGGTACACGTTCACAGGTCAAAGGGTATCAACGTTCAGGAAATTATGGCGCGATTGGCCCACTGCGGGAAATTGGGGGTTTGGACGACTCTGGCTAAGGCGGGTTTTTGTGCAATATACACGATGAGGCATAATTATTGCACCCCGTAGCTTTAAACGACATAACTTAGTCAATATACGGCTTATTTATATAAAAATTGCAGATATTAGAGCCGAGGGAATGCTGAGTCTGCAAATCTGAAAATACAGACATCTGTAGAAGTGCTGCTTGATTGCTATGGTGCGACCACCCTACCATTACGCCATGCCGAAGGTAGATTATTATATATATATATCTTTATTCGCTCAGAAAGAGCAGCATAAAAAACAAACAATAAAAAAGCAGCAACAAACAACAAAGCAGACAGGCATTAACACAGCTTTGACAATGATATCATCACATGACATGCTAGGCCTACTTACGAATCATAACCGAAGAAAGTGTTTTCAAAGAGATTTTTCAGGTTATAGACATTGTGGATCTGACTCCCATATTGTGAGAAAATATTCTTCACGCCAGTTTCTGTTTTCTTCGAAAATAGATTACAGATGTGGTTGTCACTTGACTGGAATTTCTGAAGGAATTTGACTGTACGAATGTCGATTTGGTAAGTGACTGGTAAAAAATACGAAAATTTCTGACAATCAGTAACAACAGTAACAGAACCAGTATGAAATGACTTCATAAAGGAGCGAGTGATCGTAAAGTCAAACGATTTCCTATCGCGGACTAACAGAGGACATGCTTCAACGCCATACAACAGCACAGGTAAACACTTTGTTCTTAACAGATTAAGTACTACCTCCTCAGAGGCATAACGTCCAACTTTGCAAAAAATAGCATTAAACGCCTTAAAGTACTGGCATTTGTTGTGATCATACGAGCATCTGAATGCTCTTCCACTTAACACATACACGCCAAGATATCGACACTGAGAAACCCACTGTAGCAATCCGCCCTGGGCTAAACTCAGACACGCACATTCTGTATTATAACGTGCACTTAATCAAGGGACCAAGTGACTAAGAGGGGGCGTTTGACTGGGGGTGGGTGATGGGGGACACTTTAGCGGGGGTAAATGATCTACCTTAGGCGTGGCATAATGGTACTGGTGCCATACTATGGCGACTGAGCAGCACTTCTACTGTACTGATGTCTTTTTAAACTGCTGCTAGCAAAGAACATTTAATCAAAACAAATTATTTTCAGATTTGCAGACTCAGCATTCCATCTGCTATAGTGCCTGAAATTTTCATGTAAATAAACCGTATATTGACTAAGTTATGCCATTTAAAGCTCGGGGGTCCAGTAATTATGCCTCACCATGTACTTTGTCAGCTTACCAACAACGTATTTTTGCTAAATTTGGCCACGACACGTGAATGCATGTCCCCTTAAAGATTTTAAAAAGGGATTTTCAAAATTGTTGCATTTAGGGTCATTACCACCAAATGCCTCAAATATTGAAGGGGTCAAATACATACCTTACTCTAACCAGCCTACAGCCCACGTGACACATTTCAAAGAGATACAGTTCACTCCGCCCAAGTGCTAGAGCCAGGGAGGTTTGCATCTCTGGTCTGTTTTTTGGTACAATGTATGGTTTCCAAGCTACGGAGTGTCAGTTCCCCAATTGTCAGCCATATGCAGATAATCGCAGGTACTCTGATAACATTATCAACAAGTAGCTCTGCTGTCGCAAAGAGGTCGCGCGATGCTTCATATCTATCAGTAGTTAGCTTCACTGCTTCAATAGTACAATACGTCGAGCGCAATTTTTTTACTATTAGTTACTTCAACTTCAAATTTACCAGTACGCACAATTTGATTCTGTTGCGTTGTCTTCGGAGTATTGTCGAGCCTTGCTGTCTTTCTTTCTTATTTGGGGTGGCACATGCTCCCTTCACATGCCAGTGCTGAGGCCTGCCTCACAGGCTGGCCCAATGTGCAACCCCAGGGAATGGACTAGTGTAGTGTTGCACGACATCATCAGGCTAACCTGATGGTGTGTGTAGTTGTAGTTGTTGCGCGACCTCTCCTTATAGAGAGTTGTGTAGGGCTAAGGGACGGATCGGGAGTGGAGAGACCTTGTGCCATGATATTTATCCTGCTCGGCCTATAACCACTGTTTCTTTGGCGACTAATACCTACTGGCTACTGCATGATGGATGGCCATAGCTCATGCACACCTCGCACCATGGGCCCCAGGGTCCAATTTAGCGGTGCGAGTGAACAGAGCCATTGTATATTTCAAACATTTTAACTTACATAGTCGTACAGCAATCGACGGTTGAGACTTCTACATCGATTGCTCTTTCTGGGTGTCAATTGATATGACATTTTCTAAAACACCAACAACACACTCAGGTAACTGGCATAATATGCAGGGCCAACGCACTACTGAAAACAGACACTTTATGGAAACTGCTGCCACCCAGTAATGTCAAGTGGCAAAAATCAGCAGATTATCACAAGCAATTGTATAGAACAGCAGATTATAAATGCATAATTTAGCATAGTGGATATGGCAATCAGCAGTCATGTAAGCACAATGTTAAACCCTTCCGGACAGTACACTGTAATCGTGACTAAGCCCCAAGTAACATCAGCAGTAAAGAGATGACTAACAAACATTCATGTATCTATTTCTAAATTTTCACTTCAACAGTAACTTTTTCACTATTACCTTTTACAAGAAAATTACTATGACAGTATTTAATACTGCAACAGCATCATGCTGTAAATACACCAGTCAGTTCTAGTGTCTTTGTTACCGTTAATTAAGGTTTAATTCACAGTTTACAGCATCACACAGCAGCAGGCATGTATCTTAGTCTTAAAGTGTCAGTCTTGAAACTTATTTTGAACGGTCAGTATCATCTGCAGACTGCAGTAAAATTACTGATTATGTTAATTATAATTTGCATGTTTCTTGAAATTGTTAATTTTTATATTTGTTTAAGAGAAAAAAAGAGAATTTTTGGTAAACCCAGGGTGGCTCAAATTAAAATACCCCACTGGAAAAAATGCAATTTCTCGACAATCGTGTGATATTTGTATACCCAAATTTCTTGGTTTATATGTGACAGATCCTGCTACAATAACTTTTTTTTAAAATTATTTTACTTTTCTCCAAAGTTATGGCTATATAAATATTCTATGCCACATTTTCAATTCTGCATGAAATAATCAACAACGACTTGTAATTTTCATTCACGTCATTCGGTGGGAAGGGAAGATTGCATTTAATTCCAAACAAGACCAAAGTGAATGCTAAACTTTATGTTGAAACCCTGTTGCCGGAAGTTTTCAAGATTGCAGATCTGTTTTGCCATCTGGCTTCATCTTTCAACAGGATGGCGAGCCTGCACACATGGCAAAGCTGGCTTAAGACTGGATTGCTACCAACTGCAGTGAATTCATTGGTAAAGATGAATGGCCTCCGAACTCGCCTGACATACCATGTCTGGGGAGCTATGCTTGAACGCTACAAGTCATTTCAACCCAAGCCAGAGAACACCGATGAGCTCAAGAAATTTCTGCAGTTGATATGGGACCGGCTGCCACAAGACTCGATCAACAAAGCGATATCGAGCTTCCCGAAAAGACTTCGGGCTCGTGTGAAAGCTGGTGGTGGACACTTCGAACATACGCTAAAATGAACTACTTGTGAGATTTTGGTATTTGTAATAACAGTCAATGTTTCTTGACAATGAAAATTACAAGCTGCTGTTGATTATTCCATGCAGAATTGAAAATATGGCATAGAATAGTTATACAGCCATAACTTTGGAGAAAACTAAAATATTTTTTTTTAATTTCAGAATTGTAGCAGGATCTCTCCCATATAAACCAAGAAATTTGGGTGTAAAAATCTCACACGTTTGTCGAGAAATTGCAGTTTGTCCAGTGGGGTATTTTAATTTGAGCCACCCTGTACATAGACATACAATACACATAGGCACAACAGGTAACTAACTAACCATGTGATGGTTTGCGTGAATGCAAACGACTGGTGCTTTTGTGACAACTAACTGCTTTGGTATCTACTTCCTGCAAAAACAAGACAACAACAACATTAATACAAACGATTTCCACGTATGCAATGTATGTTGATTGCTGAAGTAATCACACACCATTGCATTTGTTTAATACCAATTACTTTTAATACAATATTCTGCATTTACATGTCACATGTTGCTATTCCGCAATAGCAAATAAAATTCCATCATTTAACCAAAACATGCATCTATCAAGAACATGATTACACCAAAATAGTCATACATAAAGGCTTTTGCATCGAAAGAAGAAATGAGCAAAATAATGAATCTGATTATGGCCTTGAAACGAACAGGCCTACAGCCGACTACATGGATTTATGTAATGGGTGTTCGTCTCGGTTTTGGTCAACAAAGGTCTCGGTCTCGAAAGAAGTGAACTATTTGTTGACTTATTTGTACTAAAATGTTGCTAGTCTGCATTTATTTAACTTTTCCAGCTTGTTTTATGGAGTTTTCAGCCAAACGTTGATAAACGGTCGAGTGATTGTTGTCATATGTCTTACTGTCTATATGGAAGTGCACTGGCTACTTACTTGTAAAATGATGACATCTGATTCAGTTTCAATTCCGGGTTAGGTTTTATCATGATAGACATATTAATTAGACCGCCAGGCATAGGCCGCACAGCTCCACTGATAGGCCAAAAGTCACATGACTACGGGCTAAGGTCATTGCCAGTCTAATTAATATTCATACATCAATGGGTTTTAACCATGGAGTTTTAACCGCATGCATACACATCAGAATTTTGGCTAATGGTATAACTCGTAGCTTAATCCATTAATGAAGATAATACACTATCGACAGTCGACTATCTCAGCACTAGCTGACCTTCTTCTTAGATTTAGACCATGGACATTTTTCATATGCTTTCAGGGGAAGGACGGAAGCATACAAGGCGGTTTGTGAAAAAAATGAAAATTGTAAACCATGCCTCAGTTGAATTTAATTCCTAGGACCAGCATTATTATTGTGCAAAACAAATTAACAATTCACAGTTTACAGAAAGTTATTTTTTGCTGCAGAAAACACAGCAGCCGTAAGTTATGGCTGTTTCGTTTTCTGCAGCAAAAATTAATTTTCTGTAAACAGCCCGTTACCGTGACGGGCTGCACAGTAAACAGCATTCTTAATGACAACTTTGCTTTGCTATGGACTATGGTAGATGGCGAAATTCGACCTCTCTCAGAATAATAACCAACTAACAGACTGATATGAAATTTGGAATATGACAACATCCAAAAGATATTCCCCATCAAATTTGGTAAAAAAAAATCGGTTCAGTACATTCTTTTGGGAAGATGGTAAAATAGAACATCTCTGTGACTTTTATATGCTTTCCGCATCCTCGCCATTATGTAAGAGCCCGAGAATGTTTTTGACTAGTCAAAAAAGCTTTATTTGTAGCTAGAACTTTATTTCTTCTACTGGAAATTGGATGCAGCAAGTCAGATTTCCGACTGTAGCATGACACCTGAACGTTACCACCTGAACCACACCATCTTTGTAAAACTTTGCCGCCCTTTCATACAATTTCCCCATAACGTTCGCTTATCTCATCAGCGAATCACGACTTCTTCGGCACATAGTGATTTTTTGCTTGTTGCTACTTATACATACTCTTAGTTACTTACTGATCAGTTTCTTATTGATAACTAACTACGGCAGTTCTACGGAATAGCTTCTAAACAACGTGGTGATAAAAGTTTTATTACAAGGCCTAGAATGCTATAGATACTCATATGAAAGCTTACGACATTACAAAACCAACCGCTAAACCAAAAAACAATAACTTACAGTACAGAAATAAAATACACTATACCCTGTTGCTTGTTTTGGTCAACTGACCTAGTAGTGCTATTTATACTTGTGTCACTAACAGTGTATGCTTGGTTTTGCAAAGATGGCATCAAGTCAGCTAAAAAGAATTCCCGAAGGCTGCAGACAAGTCTATACTGTAGGAAGTATACTGTTTAAGCACAAAATGATGCTGCTTCTTTAAAGTGCTTTGCATCTTAATCACTTGGATGTATGTGAAAAGATGAATGCTGTCTTCATGTAGTTGCCATAGAAGTTAAAAAAGCAAGCACAATACGATTATGTTATTCTGTTAACTTAATTGTATAAAGCAAAACTTTTGTTTAATTTATGTGTGACATGAAAACTGTTAAATATAAATTCCAGACAGTTGATTAACATTGTACTTGTAACTATGCATATATCATTTGTCCACGTTTATTTGCACCTTACTATAGTGCATGCATGTTTATCTTCAGTGTGTGTTCGTTTGATTATGTTCGTATTTTATTTTAATCACTGCCAAAAGGTACATAAAGTTGTATATAAAAGGCAGGATAACAGTATATTTATCCAGCATCTTCAGGTTCTGTATTTGACATGTCCTGTAATTTCATGCCCTGCAATTTGGTCTGTCATTTTCATGTACTGCATTTTCAGCACTCCCAATAATTCCTGGATTTCAGTGAACCCCAATATCTATGGACTGCATATTAATTTTTGCACACATTCAAGTTTAAACTAGCAACTTTCAATTTTGCTATACAGACTGAGTTCATATTTCTAATAGTAGTACATTTAAAAAATATTCCCAAAAAATTAGGAGGGAGTCTGGACAACAGGAGCATCCTAAAAATTCATAGCTATTAACTGGTCATTGACTACCGACAGCAAAAATAAAATGAAAAATAACAGCAAATACGAGTAAAAAATACAGTTTATACGTTTTAATGGCGACATCGCAAATATGACAACTGGGATTTTAGTTGTGCAGCACGTTTCGCAACGTTCACTATAAATCCCAGTTCTTATATTTGCTGTTTTAGATGTGTGATTCGCCATTAACACGTATAAACTGTGCTTTGTACAGAATAAACGTATGAATGTCAGCTTACCGCACACAAACTGGCTATGCATCTTTCTAAGTTGTGCTTCGTTTCATCCTGTAATACAAAGCAAGTGCTACATTTAGTTAACTTTTAAACTATAATCTGGCTCCCTAATGAAGGAAATGACCATTTCAGCCATGTGTAAAAAATTTGGAAATCGGCATACCAGAAATGGCAATCATAAGAAAGTTGTTCCATAAATAAGTTATAAAACAGTGTAATTCTGTTAATTTTCAAAATGTGAAAATTCTGAAATGTATTTAATATACGTTTTGTACGGAATTTAATTTCGAGTACCACCTGTCAGGAGTACCAGCTGTGAGTTTTATTATGATGAAGTCACTGTGACGTCATTTAAAAACATTTTATAAGTCAGTGTTGCTGCTGAAAGCATCCCGTAAGCAACAGTATTATGTTATTCATTTTCTGTCCACGGCAAAAGGATTTACTGCATATGTTATTCAGTTTGAAATGCGTCCAGTGTATGGTGACAAATGTTGTACGAGACCAGCAGTACATGCTTGATGTATAAATTTTGCTCATGATCACGAAAGTGTTGTTGGTTACGAAGAACCTGGTCGCCGTGTTCTTTTAACGACCGATATAACGATCACAGATTGTGTGGCAAACGGTATATTAAGCAGTTATGTTTGAGGCACCAATTTTATATGCTGCAATAGAGGTTCCCATATCCAGCCAGTGGACTTTTTACTGTGTGTCTAAAAAACATCCCAATTCTCTCATGCGGTCTGACCGGCGTGTGATGGGATAAATGTTTAGATGAATTTCGACCATACATTGAAAAAAAGAAACGTTAATGTCTGACATTTAAAAATGTTTGCTTGCTAAACTTATTTACTTCTCTCATAAGTCGCAATGCAGTTTAACACCTGGCGAGTTGTAAAAAATAACTGCTGGGCAAAATATTGCACAGACTGACTGGGTTCTAAGTTTAAGTGACGTCACAATAATGACGTCATTGTCATGAAAATTCCAGTATATATCGCACACTACATTCCCTACAAAAGTATATTTCCGAAATTTTATATTTATAAAATTAACAGGATGATGTAATTTTGTAACTTATTTATGCAACGACCCTCGTAACTTATGTATTGAATCATGAGTAGCCTTGAACAGACTGGCAATAAAAAACATTAAACGTCCAATGTAATTTACCGTACTTATAAAGGTATCCATGAAAATTGGTGTTTAGGCCTACCGCAATTCCTAACCCTAACCATAACCATAACTGCATGCTTCTAAGCCCTGCGAATCTCTGGCCACAATTCATAACTGGAAGAACTGTGCCATCTAGTAAAAAGTAAATAAATCATATGCGATTGAGTGCATAAGCCTACATGCCACAATAAAGCAGCCATTTACATTTACATTTTTTAAGTTAAATAACTGAACAGTCGCATTATGCCTAAATGGAATAATTGGCATGGTTTATGGACTATGGCAAATAGCCACTAGGCCTATAGATTGTGTGGCAAACGGTATATTAAGCAGTTATGTTTGAGGCACCAATTTTATATGCTGCAATAGAGGGTCCCGTATCCAGCCAGTGGACTTTTTACTGTGTGTCTAAAAAAACATCCCAAGTTCATATATCGCAAAGCATCATTGACAAGGCCGTTGGTAGGGACGTGTGGAAAATTGAAATTCGGTTCTGATTCGTTTTTAAAAAACCGAACCGTCCAAAAACTTCTAATTTGTTGAGACGGGCTTTTGACAGAAACTGCATGCAATCTGCCATGCAAATAAAAAAGTGACTAAAAATAACTTCACGTGCATTAAATTTGCAGATAAAGAACGTTTTTAAACACCAACTGAAACTTAGTTTAGCATACAGATTTTACACTGTGTCGCAAAAAAGGAAGCCACTTGAAGTTTGATAATAACTTTAGCAAATGTAGAGCGATTTTCAAAATCCTTCCACCACTTGCTTTGTGAGAAAATTCTCTATGTCCATACTATAAAGATTTCCACTTCACCTGTAATATGTTGTTGCTACACGACCCTGTGAAATTCGAAAATCCGAAAAAAAATGTTACAAAATTTTCTAGCAAAGCAGTTGGTGAAAGAATGTTGAAAATCGGTTCAAAGTTGCCAAAGTTATGATGAAACATCAAGTAACTTCCTTCGTTGGGACACCGTGTACAGGGTGAGCCAAAATAAAATATTATTAAAATATTATTAAAAATAAAACAAAGATTACCATATCTCAGAAATGCCTGAATATTTTTGCACCAAATTATGCTCATTTGTTTGGCCTATAACTTTGGTTATGGGTAAAAGATTGTATGAAGATAAAGCTCCTATCGAGACATCGCGGAAACTTGGTTTTGGATACCGAACAGTTGTTGCAAAATTTCTGGAAAAGGGTTGGAAGCTTTGTTTGGTGAGAGCAATCTGTAAACAGGTTAATTAGCAACGGAACGAAAGCTACGTAGCGGTCATACCGAAAACAGCACGAACAGAGGAAAATACCAGACACCATAAGCTGTTGATTAGCAAAAATCTAACACTGACTTTGATGCGGTGCCACTTAACCAAATATCAAGTAAATTTAGTAAAATTAAACTGACTTGTGGAGACATATGTGGTAAATAAATGTGGAAGATTTGTATAAAAATATTTTTTGCGTTATACAGATATCGCGATTTTCGTGTTGGGATATTTTATTTTGCCTCACCCTGTAGATTGCAATTATATTATTTACTTGTTATCGTTGTTGTTGAGGGCTGTCAAAGTCATGTCATCCACAGTCTCTGTAATATTTGCTGTAAATTAACTACTCAACTATTACGTGAGTTGTAAGTAACTTTAAAATCAGAACCGAACTGCGTTATTTGAACCGAACCAAATCAAAATTCATTCCGAACAGAATCCAGAGGTTTTTCAAAAAACCGAACCGAAACCAAAATTAACAAACAGGTCAGCTGTCGAAGACACCGCGCAATGCTTCGTGTCATCAAATATTTTGCTATGTCACTCAAGTCACTCAAGGTCATTCAAAATGACACTGCTGAGTACCGGGCATGTGTTAGTCCCTATTAGTATTTCATTGAAACAATGTCTGCATGTCTTACCATTTCTCAGATATTCAGCGTGATCTTGAAACTGGGGGTAGAGTTTGTTCAAGATCATCGAAAATGGCGCTGTTCGATAGATCATATACGACTTTTAATAGGTGGGCCATTGTAAGTATAGCTGTATGCTGTACCATTTTCAAGTTATTTGACATTGAATAATCATGACCTTAAAAGGTCACTGAAGGTCATTCAAACTGGTACCATTCAAAAGCTTGAGTGCGATTTCCTATTCACCTCCCATAGTAACTATGGCCGTATCTTTTCTTCAGTTCTTCAGTGGACATTCAGCAATAGGTGATCACCAGTTACTGCAGTTAAATGCTTACGTGTAGCCAGCTTAATCCATCACACGGGCCAAAAATAAAAATTAAGAAAACGAAATAAAAATAAATCGAGAAGCAGGATAAGACCAGTCTGGCCCCATGATCGTGAAAGCAGTCCAGGTTTGAAGTGTTAAGGTGGGAAGGACTTGTTGAAAATCGATTTATTTACGTGTCCTGATTCTTTATAGACGTCGGCGCTTTTTAAATCATTTACTTACTTACTTACTTACTTACTTACTTAAAAGGCAAGTTTTGAGCCTGGAGTGAAAGAGTGAAGGAGTGATGGATGATAGAATGGTGATGAAGACAGAGATGAGCTAACAAGTGAATGAAGAAGTGAGCCGAGACATGACTGGCGAGGCTGACGGAATGAATCAGGGAGTTGATTCCAGTGACGGAGTGATGCATACCTGAATGAGCAATCTGTGATTTTCAATGAGGATGTTGGTTGGTGGGCGAGAAAGGGTGACAACAGTGAAGATAATGCGAGGGGGTTGACAGAGATAACAGTGTTAAGATAGAAGTGGTTGTAACTTGTAAGAACTTTGTAGGCAAGACAAAGACGTTTATATTCGATCCATTTGTTGACCATAAACCAGTGGCGAGATTTGAGAATGGGAGTGATACGTGAGTATTTAGGAGCCTTAACAGCAGCACGAGCAAGAAAGTTCTGGATCCATTGGAGCCAGCTGATTTGATAGTTTGAAAGGTTGTGATAGATAGAGTTACAGTAATCGAGTTTAGAGTGGACAATGGAGGTGGCAATGGTGCTGGCTGTTTTGAAGTCAAGGCATGGGCGGATACAGCAAAGTTCACGAATGTGATACTAGCAGGATTTAGAAAGTGCAAAGACTTGGTCTGAGAAGGTAAGGTGTCCATCAAAAATAATGCCAAGGTTGCAAGCAGAGTGGGTTGTAATGAGAGAGGAGTCATTTTAGGTAGTTGTTGTTTAAGTGTGATAAGAAGAAACTCAAGTTTTAGAAGTGTTGACAGTGAGAAGATTTCCAGTCATCCAGGAAGAGATCTGTTGTAGAGCATTTTGCAAGTGAGTTATATTAGAGTGGAATTCTGATGGATGGAAGGAAAGGAAAAGTTGTGTGTTGTCTGCATGCACGTGGTGATTTAAGGACAGAAATGAGATGAGAGTACTGAGCATGGTTGTATACATGACAAAGAGTAGAGGCCAGAATGCCAAGAACTGAGCCTTGGGGACACCAGAGAGACAAATGTGTACAGAGGAGAGGTTGTTATTGCATTTGACACAAAAACAGCGAGAGGACAGATAGGACCTAGACCAGTTTAAAGCAGTGCCAAGAATGCCGAACAACGAGGACAGATGAGTGGGTAAGAAATTGTGATCAATGATATCAAAGGCAGCTGATAGATCGAGAAGGCAGAGGCGATAAATTTTTCATGACACTATAGTGCTATTAAGGTGATCATCACAGCTTGTACGGTAGTACAAGCTGTTGTATAAGCCAATGGCCAAAGTAATGGGGAAAGGCGATTTTAGACCACCCACAGCGGCAAAACCACTGGACCGATTTTAATAGAACTTGAAATATAGAACTATACACCGGAGGCCACCCGGCATGCAAACTTTGACTTCGGTACGGCGACTTGGGTGGTCTGGGCAAATAGCCAGTTTGCCACTGTCTTTCTTTCTTTCTTTTTTTTGGTTTCTTAGGAAAGGCCACAGGTCGCACTGTGCGTCCGATCTGGACCAATGAGAGCTCAAAACGCGTCGTTCCGCTCAAGGAAGTGCCTTTTGGGGGTCTGAACGATGTGTCCATAAATTTTGGGAATAAAATCCCCCAAAAACTGAAATTTTTGGGCTGTGAAGGACTTTGAAGCCTGAACGAGAAAAAATTCAATTCCTTATAACTTGAAAACTACTTAGCCGATCATGACAAATTTTTTACAGGAGGTACGCACCACGAATGAGGCTTCGTGGGTGGTCCCATGGCTCACCCAAGCAATTCCAAGATGGCGGCGGCCGCCATCTTTAATTTTGGAAAAATATCAATAACTCCGGATTGGATAAAGATATCTGGACCAAATTTCATGGGAAGACGCAACAAGGCCATGCACAGATGACCATGTTGAAACCGGAAGTTAATTCGCGTGACGTCATCAAATAAAGGTCTGAAGCATATGTGCGTCGATCACAGTGACTATAACAGGTATTTTGACCAAATTTGGTACAGAACACAAATACCACACTACCAACACGCAGGAGTGGCCAAATTCACATAATCTGAAAATCCAAGATGGCGGCGGCCGCCATCTTGAATTTCGGAAAAATGTCAATAACTCCGGACTGGATAAAGATATCTGCACCAAATTTTACAAGAATATGCATCACGGCCATGCGGAGATGAAAACGCGACCAAAAGTCGAAACCGGAAGTTAATTGGCGTGACGTCATCAAATAAACGTCTGATGCATAAGTCGTCGATCTCAGTAACCACTGCGTATATTTTAACCCAATTTGGTACAGAACACAAATGCCACACTATCAACACGTCAGAATGGCCAAATTCTCATAACCTAAAAATCCGGAAAATTTCGGAAAATTGTCAATAACTCCGGACTGCATAAAGATATCTGCACCAAATTTTATGTGAAGATGCATCATGGCCATGCGGAGATGACCACGTGACCAAAGGTCGAAACCGGAAGTTAATTCCCGTGACGTCATCAAATAAAGTCTTAAGCATAAGTGCGTCGATCTCAGTTACTATAACAGATATTTGAACCAAATTTGGTACAGATCTCAAATTTCACACAATCTACACGCCGGATTGGTCAAATTCACAACCTCAAAATACAAGATGCCGGCTGCCGCCATTTTGGATTTTTAGGTTATGTGAAGATCCAAAATATTGGAACTGGAGTTGCTCCAAGAACAGTCCATATTGACAATCAAGCAATAGAGACAGTATCCAGGTTTACATACTTGGGCTCTGACATAGATTCCGATGGCTACTCCTACCC
>Ga0209260_10000399_pt1 | contig 20209 bp, 11 predicted proteins | sample WorMetTypGCAVOLI_FD_187421 | JGI IMG/M metagenome (GOLD analysis project Ga0209260, IMG submission 187421) | Marine gutless worms symbiont microbial communities from Max Planck institute for Marine Microbiology, Germany - Olavius algarvensis... ...
TAAAAAACTTAACAGTTTAAAAAGGTGTGTAAGGACGACAGTCATTATCTCGCAGAACTAAAACAGCAAAAATCAAAAAGGCTGATATTACTTAGGAGCACATTGACGTTATGGCAATGTGCTGCAACAGTAATATCAGCCTTTTTGATTTTTGCTGTTTTAGTTCTGCGAGATAATGACTGTCGTCCTTACACACCTTTTTAAACTGTTAAGTTTTTTTACATAACCAACTAAAAATGAATTTCTATAGCGTAAGCTATTTTAAAAACATCTGGCGCGCTCCATGGACTAGTTAAGCAAAGGCAAAAAATGTCTTCACTTGATGAGACATGAAACAAAATAAGGAAATGCTATTGACTGTAAAACTAAGATGCGCAGGGAGCGAGCTTCAAGTTGTTGGACCGGCCTACTCGAATAGCAACATACACTCTGTTTGTAGCTCAACTGTTTTCATTTTTACACAACTTTTTTCGCCTTGTGGCAACAAATGAGTAGGAAGACACCGGTCTCCCTAAGGCCGAATATATGGATATTTCTCACGGTCCACCTAATGACCAGAATTTGCCAACGGTGCACCTAAGGTCGGATTTTCGAAAGTCATTTCCGGGGTATAATATACCGAAATTAAGTAGACCTAAGATCGGTATATTGCCGACGAAAACGCTACGGAGACACCGGTCTCCCTAAGGCCGAATATATGGATATTTCTCACGGTCCACCTAATGACCAGAATTTGCCCACGGTGCACCTAACGTCGGATATGTATCTTTATATATATAAAGCCACCGGACTGCGATTTGTCATCCTTCTGCGCTCTCAGCGTTGATGACGTCATCGACGCTGTTCGCAAGCTTCTTGCCAAGCAGTGCGCCACCGGCCCACTGCCAACGCATCTTCTCAAAGACAATGCGGATGTGCTGGAGCCATTCATCACCGAACTGTTCAATAGGTCGCTGTCATCCGGAGTGTTTCCGACGCAGTTAAAGGCAGCATATATCACTCCATTACTAAACAAGTAGCTCTGCTGTCGCAAAAAGGCCGCGCGATGCTTCATGTCTGTCAGTAGTTAGCTTCAATGGTACAAAACGTCGAACAGAGTCTTTATTGTTAGTTACATACGCCACAGATTTATCGCTGCTTGCAATTAAATGCTGTTCTGTTGTCTTTGGCGTAACGCTGAAACTTCTTGTCATAAAAATTTAGCCGTTTTTTTCCGCCATCAACAAACACCGCCGCTTACCACCAACGAAGTGTCACAACTTGCAGGACGGTGGCCCGACGACGTCGTATTGACAACACCTGGCTGGTAGCAGCGTCAACAGCATGCAGTAAACTCAGATATTGGCTCAGAATCGCGACTTCTGCCTACCACACCTGAATTCGGCGTCCTCGTTAAGGGGGGGGGGCGTCGGAATATTGCTGTGCCGTTTGGTAAGGAAAAACTAGAATGGCGTGGTTACCCGGTTGTGAAAAAATTCTGAAGATATATTTATTCGTTTTGACAGAATGTACGAACGTGTCAGACAAACGGACAGACGGACAGACAGACACCACATGACGACATAGGCCGCGCTTGCATAGCATCGCGCTGCAGACAGCCGGATCTGGACCCGTCTGATAAGAAGTCATACTGACCGATATCAAGCCTTAGTGTTTTGTCGAAGGTTCTTGAGCGACTCGTTACTCGTTAACTCATCCGACATCTCTGTGAGTGCAAGCTGCTGCCTGAAATGCAGTCAGCGTACCGGCCTACCACTCAACTGAGACTGCAGTAGCCTACTTCGAGTGGTCAGTTACATTCTCGAAGCACTGGATCGTGGCGATCTGGCAGCTCTTACGCTGATCGACCTATCTGCCGCGTTTGACAGTGTCGACCACATGGTGGTACTTTGTGTCTTCATATGGTATTCGCTCCACTGTTCTTAATTGGTTTACGTCATATGTACAACAGCCATCTTGAGTTTTAAAAATTTCAATTTTTGGTCACGTGTCTGTAACCGGGTTCAATATCTGATGTAGTGTACTAAATTTCATCAAAATCGGACGATTTTTCACTGAGATATGGCGATTTAACGATTTTAAAAATGGCGGCTGTCCGCCATCTTGGATTATAAAAATTTGCAGTCTTCGTGATGTAGCTGTCGTCGACATGCCGTTTTGCTTCCTCATACAAAATTTCGCTGAAATCGGACAATTGGTCGATGAGTTATGGCCATAAAAGCGATTTTCAAGATGGCGGTCGCCGACATCTTGAATTTTAAAAATTTCAATTTTTGGTCACGTGACTGTCATCGGGTTCAATATCTGCTTTAGTGTACCAAATTTTATCAAAATCAGATGATTTTTGGCCGACCGTTAGGTCAGGCCTATGCTAAAGGAAATCCGTCCGTCCGTCCGTCCGTCCGTCTGTAACGTTGGTGTATTGTGGCCAAACGGCTTAAGCGATCGGGATGATTTTTGGCACACACCTTGCCCTTGACAACACTGACCATGTGTTAGACGGAGGTCCGAATCCCCCCACTGAGGGGGGAACTAGCCCCCGTTAAAGTGGTAACTACCACTACACTGCTCTCGTACGGTCGGCCATCTCAGCACTAGCTGGGCTTCTTGTTCACTGAGATATGGTGATTTAGCGATCTTCAAAATGGCGGCCGTCCGCCATCTTGGATTTGTTATGATGTCACAATACTGCATCAGCGGACACATTTTCGTTGTCCAAATATTGTCCTGAAATTTCATGTTGATCGGTGTTATACTTTCAGAGATACTTGCAATATCGTAAGTTGGCCATTTGGCTGTAGGTAACGGACCATGGCAATTTTGGGGTTGCGCATGCGCTGCATCACGTGACCCTTAGTTAGGGGGTCAAAAATTACCACTCGTATGAAATTTTTGACCCCTATTTGCCTATTCACTATGCCACTTTTAGGCGTCTACGATGACGATTAAGAGGTGTTCTAAGGGGAGCATCCCCATTGTTAAGCGATTTTTAGGCGAAAATTTTTTAAGTCCCGTCAAAAATGGTCCCCAAAATGGCGCTAATTTGGGGAAATGGGGGTCTAAATGTTAGATTTTATGATCACGACCCCGCAAAAGCACATCCTTGCACGGAACCGCGTGTTGTGGCATATTTTGCATCAAAATCGATCTAGGGGCCTTGGCTGTAGCGAGTTGCAAAAACCCCAAAAAAACGGAAAAACGGAAAAAAGTAACACGTTTTGGTGCGCAAAGTCACGCATGCGCGGAAACGAAACCCCTGGGCGGATCGTGACGAACTTTTGCACAGGTGTAGGGGTCCACGACATAATCACCGCTGCCAACTTTTATGACTGTCGCTATGGGGTTTGAGCGTGGTGAGGGGTCAAATTTTGGCTTTCTCCATTGATTTGCGTCGTCGCCCTTACAACACACTGTGTGATCTGCAGTCAGTGCTCAATGCGGCTGCAAGATTGGTGTATAACGGTCGTAAATATCAACACTTCTGCGCGACTTGTGGGACGGAACGTCCGGAACCAGGCCGGTAGCCAGCGCATTTAGGAGGGGGGTCTTAATTGCCCTCCCCTTCCCCTCACTCTTTTTCTCCTTCCCCCAGGCCCGCCGAGAGCCAGCACGGGCCCCGGGGCAGACCACTTGCCGGGCCCCTCCACGTCCTCTCCCCTTTCCCCTCCCCTCCCTTCCCCTTCCCCTCCCTCCCACCATTCCCTCCTTTTCCTTCCCTCCCATCCCATCCCACTCCTCTCCCCCACCCCCTTCCCTCCTTTTCCTTCCCTCCCCTCCCTTCCCTTAGAAGTAGGCCCCTTAAATCCAGCTAGGGGGTCTGGGGGAGCGCTGTAAGCTCCCCCAGCGGGTTCTGGGGCGGAGCCCCATCCGAAATTGAATTTGGTGCATTTTAGACTTAAAATCTGACATCTGGTGGCAACAATTTCAATGATTTTTCTGAGAATCAACTGACCAAATTTCGTGCAGTTCAAACAGCAAAGGCAAATTGGGACCAAATTTTTCAGCCAGCTGGTTCATGTCTTAGGTTCCGGGCTGTCACGATAACGCTGATTGAGAAAACATTATCGCAACTCGCAAGTAAAGGGTGAGCCTAATTAACAGACCTTTGTTTCAGGTGATTATTAAACTGTGCTGTTTAATTAAAACGGGCAATAACATTTACTTATTTATAACTAAATATAGCTTACTTAGGCTACACTTAGTGTCACGGAAAATTTTTTTACCTACTTCCAATGGGGAGTTGAAACAAACTTAGCTAAAATCCAAAAACACAATACAGTACAGGGATATAATGTGGAAGAAAACCCCTTTAAAATAATCTTGTTTCTTTGCTGTCGACAGATTTTGGTCCGGTCTGCGACTTTTGACAGTCATCTAGCAGATCTTGGATCCCACTGGGCAACTGGAGCCTGGGCCCCGGGGTCCTAAGGGGGCCCGAAGGGCCCCTCGAAAAAATTTAAGCTCCAGAATAGAGGCATGTTGTGTCTGATGAACAGTTTTTAACCTCCCCATTTCTGCCTCGCTTTCACCTCTTTTCACACAAGCTTAAATTTTTTTTGAGGGGGCCCTCTCGCTGTTTGAAACAGGCAGTTTTTATGCAATTTTCTGCACTTCGCTACCAATAAATTTCAATAATGAAAAAAACTACTTAGGGGCCTAAGTAAAGTTTAAAGGATGAAGTCAGTGGAGCAGCAAATTGTCCAGCTGCATTCGTCTAGGATGTTTTTGCAAACTTGTCCACAACTTACAGTAAGTCAATAAGATGCATGTAGTGGACATGCAGCATTGCCAGAGCCGAAAGTCTGTCTTGTCCCATTGACGCACGAGACAAAGTATGCAATCGGTCAAAAAATTACATTTGGAAATTAGGGGGGGCTCTTCAGAACCCCCAAGACCCCCCTAGCTTCGGGCCTCCGGCGTTCTGCCTGCTCGCTGAATTCTGGGGTAGCGTTCCGCCTGCTAATGTTTGATGGAAATGCGGCGGAACGTCTCATTATAGTTAGCTTTAAATGGTCGGCGGTTGCGTTACCGGACAAGTAGGCTGAACCGTGGACGTCAGTATACATAGGTTTAGTAGCATCTATTATACATACGTCCATGGATGGACTAAGTTTGTAGAGTTGTACCGCGGACTGCTTAATGACCCAGATTGTAACATAGCTTGTAACAAACATAAACGTTGTAACATAAACAGACGGATAGCAGTAGCCCGACAATTCGAGCAGGAGTGCGAGTCCGTTGGCAGCTGCTGGAGTCAAAATGCACTGATCCTACTCCCCAAATGTCGCCGCCACTGCCAGTCACGTCGTCGCAGTCTCGCAGAGCACATTACACTGTTTCTTATTAGGCACGAAAATCCTTAGTTAGGCCTATGTATCGTTCAAAGTGCGTGCGAATGTGACGCAGCGGAAATTACGTCATCGGAAGTTTTGTGTGAGCGTAAGTCATTAGTTACTACAAGTTACTCAGTTTGTCACATCATGATGAATGCTGGACGGCCACTCAAACGTCTGAAAGTCTCAACGTATTGTGTGCGCAGCTGACGCGCGATCTGTTTGCGACAGCTAAGTTATTGTTCCATACCAAACGTCATGGCAATATTCCGACGGCAACCACCAATGGCGGCGTCGGATGCAGGCGTCGTAGGCAAAAATTTCGATTCTCAACGAATATATGGCTTTGCGATCGTTAACTGCTGCACCGTGATTAGTTTATCGCACGTAACGGCCGGGTTTTTGTGGACTGCGAATATCGGACGACCAAGCGCCACGCGCTGTAACAGCAGTCAGCGCGAGATCCACTACTGCGAGCGCGGTCTTGCGCTTTTCACAGTCACGGTCGTCTGTGAATTGTGCTTACGCCGAAGACAACAGAACATAGTCGTTTAGTCGAATTCTACGCACTGGTAAATCTGAAGCCGAAATAACTAACAATTAAAGACTGCTCGACGTTTCGTAACTACAGACAGATAGAAGCATCGCGCGCGGCCCTCTTCGCGACAGCAAAGCTACGGTAGTTGTACACTTTGTATTTTAGCTTCAGTCTACTTTTGCATTGGATTTATTGGGCGTAGGCAGCACCGACACAATTGCTTATCGTGCAAAAATTTTGCAAGTCACTCAACTTCGTTCAAGGTCATTGCAAAATAGAGCCAATCGATGGACCATAGGCTATAGGTCTGCCGTTGTTTTGCCAAAGTTCAACCCTGTGGCTAGGTCACAAGACAACGTTGCAGACAGACAGACGACAGTATTACAGGACATCCCGTGCCGTAAGGCGAACGTAAGCCTAACGTACGGTAGGCCTAACGCGTTCGCCTAAAAAGGTACGTAACTGGTAAACGGTGAAGCATATACCGGACCCCTATAGCTTTCAACAGCATATCAGTGTACAATTAGTTTACATGAAAATTTCAGACAGTATAGCTTACACTTTTAGACATGGCTATTAACGCCAGAAAATCGTCATGTATGCGCTTTGGACCGCGACACAAAAGCTGTTGCGCTGATGTCTCAGTGTCGGGTTTTGTAATTAGTTGGACAACGTCGTCTAGGTATCTAGGTGTTTATCTAGAGAGCTCTGTTAAGTTCAAATGCTCTTTTGCTAAGAAAGAAGCTGGCTTTTATAAGGCCTTCAACAGCATTTTTGGAAAATTTGGACGCAACGCTTCAGAGGTTCTTTTTGCATTGATTAAATCAAAATGTTTACCAGTTCTCTTCTATGGCACTGAAGCATGTCCAATAACCTCAGCAGATAAGCATTCACTAGAATTCACCATGAACAAAGTATTGTACAAAATATGGTGAAATTTGTAAATATTTTGGTATTGATAACGTAGAAGAATCAATTAGTCATCGTCAGGAAAAATTTGTTAAGAGATATTCTGGATACAGTAACTCGTTATGTCACTCGATATCCGCTAGGCTGTGACATGTTAAATTACTAATTTTGTATTATTGTTTGTATTATTGTTTGTGTGTGTTTTTACTTAATTTACGATATTTTCTTTGCTACCATGTGATGGTGAATAAAGTTGTATATATAGCCGAGGGAATGCCGAGTCTGCAAATCTGAAAATAATTTGTCTTTTGATTAAATATTCTGTGCTAGCAGCAGTTTAAAGAGACATTAGTAAAAGTGCTGCTCGATCACTAGTCTGACGCCCTGCCATTACATTAGGTTACATATATATACGGTCCTCCTAAGGCCGAATATATGAACATTTCTCAGTGTCCACCTAATGACCAGATTTTGCCCACGGTGCACCTAAGGTCGGATTCGTATCTTCATATATACGGTCTTCCTAAGGCCGAATATATTGATATTTCTCACTGTCCACCTAATGACCAGAATTTGGACACGGTGCACCTAACGTCGGATTAATATCTTTATATATAGCACGGTCCTCCTAAGGTGGAATTTTCGAAAGTCATTTCCGCGGTATAATATACCGATATTAAGTAGGCATGTGTTGGAGCCAACTGCTGACAGACACAAAGCATCGCGCGGCCGCTGTGCGACAATGAGCATGAGCTTCTTGTCAAAAAATTCCCCGCCTCATGGGTCTGTTAGGGTCAGTACCCCACGTACTGGGTCGGTTAGGGTCAGAAATATGGGTTGTCAATGTTCAAAAACTTACTCAATTTGTGGGTCGGTTATGGTAAGAAGTATGGGTAGGTGCCACACTGCCAGTTTTCAATTTTTTTCTTTAACACCAGAAAGATGGCCGGGCGGGGGAATGTTTGGGGACTATCTGTGGTATGTTCAGGGGCTAATGCAGTGCACTCATAGGCAAGATATTTTAACTTTATTTACCCGTGGTATGTGACTATCATTACGTGTTATAGGGAAATGATTCATGGAGCGTAGGACATTTCCACCTGGACATTTCCCAGCTTGGAGTTCGGACATATTTCCCGGGTCATTTCCCCCACCCGGACAATTCCGTCTCCTTTTTTAGCCAACCGTCTATCTATATAGACGGTTGGCTATATGGCATGAGCATGACGTCTGTAACGTTCCGGTGCTGTCTCAAAACGATTCCACATATCATCATTCTGTCTTCACGACATGAAAGTGACATCCCTTCGCTAACTGGACGCCAAGTTTCATCATCCTAGTCTGGGGGCATCACCCCATAATAGGGGCAAAAGTATTTGCCTGCCTCCAGAACTCTCGTTATTATTAAAACGGCGAAGCGTAAATAAATTCACGCATAGGTATTCTATGTTATGGCCGCTTATCATGTTACAATAATGTGGTATTGGATCAGCTTCGATTCTTTCTGTCTTTTGACCGAAATTCTTAAAGGTATTTGAGTTTTCTTTGCGATATTTCGGCAGCGAAATGTAACGAAAACTGTGGCTATAAAGCCCTTAATTGGTGCCTAGTCCTGTGTATAGTGTGTACTGCCGCCATAGACAAAGTGACTGCCGCAGCGTAACGCCGTAATCAATAATGAAGCTGGTTCTCGACAGACCATGTTGGAGTGTTGCTGCCGAAAATTAAAAAAAATCACAAAAATACCAACGGACAGTTGGCTATCCCAGCACTAGCTGGGCTTCTTGTTACATGGTGTAGAACATTTCCCCTGCCACCACCACCATGCACCAATATAGATTGGTGCGATAAAGCGATAAAGATAAATAAAGCGATAAAGCGACAGATAAAGCGATCTACTGCAACTGCAAACTGGCCCGCACTCCTAACCCTAACCGACCCACGGGGCGGGAATTATCTGAAAACTGGCATTAACCCGCATTCCTGACCATAACCGACCCACGACGTGGGGTCCTGACCCTAACCCTAAACCTAATCCTAAGCGACCCACACGGGACATGGAATTTTCTGAAAACTAGCACTAACCCACATTCCTGACCCTAATTAACCGACCCAAGACGTGGGGTTTTGACCCTAACTGATCCGTAAGGCGGGGAAATGTTTAGAAAACTGACACTAACCCATATTCCTGACCATAACCGCTATCAATTTTGTACACGTTAACATCGCTTTACATAGATTGGCGCATGGTGGTGGTAGTGGTAGGGGGGAATGTCCTACAACACGTAAAAAGGGGGATTGCCCGGGCGGGAAAATGTCCGGGGAATGTCCCAGGGAGATGTCCAGGGGAAATATTCGGATGCCGATTCATGTTATCCTCCAATGTTAGCCTGCAGCTAGCTTTTCATTGTGTCACCATCATCGACACCTAAGGCCTACATTACAAGTATTAATTTATCTGAAGTCCACAACATTACGCAAATTGATGATAATAATAATGGTGATGCTGTGCCTGGGACTTTTCCATAGTATAATAAAAAAACAAGTGCGTCAGTAGAACTGAAACCTGCCATTCGCATTCCAAATAGCTTTTCCACGGGGCACAGATTTCACGGGGTTTCTACAGGGAGGGTCAAAAAGCTATATACGCTGCTTGTAAGCCTCGATTTTTAGTGGTTGCTGAGATATAGGGGACGTAAAGGCTAGAAATGGTCAAAAATTCGAAATTTTTTCGAACTTTTGGCCCACCCTGTAGCAACCCCTTAGCCAAAGTGGATGGCACTGTGTCAGAATGTGCGCAGGTCCGTGCCCTACATACGCGACCGCACTTGGCGACGCTAAGGAAAACAGAAACTGCAGTTGCTGTAGGCGTAAGCCGCAAAACTGGTCTTACGTCACTCACTTTTGGCTCACCTTGTAGAACCCCGTGAGCGATGGGTCATACGATACGATACGATAGTGTGTATTTAACGTGCAGTAAAAAGCTGACGGGTAGCCAGCTTACTCCACCACACGGAACAAACAAAATTAAAATGTGAAACTAAAAATAAAACGATGAGCATGATAGGTCCGGTCCAGTCCCGTTGTCATGAAGGCAGTCCGATAGGTGAAAGAAGTCTAAGGTGAGAAAAATTTGTTGAAAATGTAGGTTTTGAGCCTGGAGTGAAAGAGTGAAGGATGATGAGAGTGGTGATGATAATAGAAATGAGCTGACAAGTGAATGAGAGGAGGTGAGTCAAGACATGACTGGCGAAGCTGACGGAATGAATCAGGGAGTTGATTCCAGAGTCGGGGTGATCCAATTCTGAATGAGCGATCTGTGATTTTCAATGTGGAGATGGCTGGTGGGCGAGAAAGGGTGACAACTAATGAGGAGCGGGTGCTGCGAGGGGGTTGAACAGAGATTAGATTGTTAAGATAGCTAGGTTGACTGGTTGTAAGAACTTTGTAGGTAAGAGAAAGAAGTTTATATTCAATGCGTTCCTTGACCTTAAGCCAGTAGAGAGATTTGAGAATGGGAGTGATATGTGAGGATTTAGGAGCCTCAACAACAGCACGAGCAAGAGAGTTCTGGATCTGTTGGAGCGGGTTAAGTTGATGGTTTAAAAGGTTGTGATAGAGATAGTTACAGTAATCAAGTTTAGAATGGACAATGGAGGTGGCAATGGTGATGGCTGTTTTGAAGTCGAGATGTGGGCGAATACAGCGAAGTTCACGAATGTGATAGTAGCAGGATTTAGAAAGTGCAGAGATTTGGTCGGAGAAAGTAAGGTGTTTATCATAGATAAAGCCAAGGTTTCGAGCAGAGTGGGCTGTAGTGAGAGAAGAGTCGTGAATTTTAAAAAGCTATTGTTTAAGTCCAATAAGAAGAAACTCAGTTTTAGATGAGTTGAGAGTAAGAAGGTTTGCAGTCATCCAGGAAGAGATCTGTTGTAGAGCATTTTGCAAGTGAGTGATATTAGAGTTGAATTCTGATGGATGAAAGGAGAGGAAGAGTTGTGTGTCGTCAGCATACAAGTGGTGATTTAAGGACATAGATGAGATGAGAGTAGAGGAAGAGTTGTGTGTCGTCAGCATACAAGTGGTGATTTAAGGACATAGATGAGATGAGAGTACTGAGTTGGGTTGTATACATGACAAAGAGTAGAGGGCCAAGAATTGAGCCTTGGGGGACACCACAGAGACAAGTGTATAGAGAGATGTTGTTATTGCATTGGACACAAAAACAGCGAGAGGACAGATAGGACCTAAAGTTTAGAACTTTTTGGTCGTACACATGCGACAGTTGAATAGGGGAGAGATAAAGCTTTTTTCCATACGCTGCTTATATGAGGCTATTTTTAATAGTTTCTGAGATATAGAGACGTAAAGTCTCGAAATGGTGAAAAATTCGAAATTTTTTTGAACTTTTTGGTCCACCGTGTAGAAATGCCTTGGCCGACCTTAACGATTCTACACCAGACTGTGCGCTGGTCTGTGCCCTGCATATTGAACCATATTTGGCAACGCTGAGAAAAATAGAAATGGTAGCTGTCCGCAGCACGAATGAGACCACCCCCCATTTACGAGTTTTTAACTCCCCCTCCCCCGCCCCTCAGGCGCCGATAGACGCCAGAGGGGAGAGGGGCACGTCGGCAGACATTGTCCCTACACAAAAATAAAATTTGGTGTGGATCCGTCCACGCTCAAAAACCACCAAAATGCAAAAATTCCCCATTGACTCCTATAGTAACGAAAATATTATTTCCCCCTTTTTCCGCCCCCCCCCCGGATGCCGCTAACCCTCAATCCGGAACCAGAGTACGCCCGCATGCAAACTTTGGCGTGAATCGGCCAGCGGGTTGTCGAGAAATCATCATCATCATTTTATTTCGCATGAAGCAGCACAATTATAATAATACAAGTAAGCAGTAAAAACATTAATAAAAGACATGTTAAAATACATATAATGTAAACATACAATGCCTACACAATGTCAGCCAGTGACGTGGCAAATGACTCCCAAATTTTCAGCCTTAAAGCACTTGGTGAAATAGTAAATGAAACAATGGTTTCCAATTGCTTTGAATTTGTCCTGTATCAATCTTGACAAGATACATAACACAATATTGTCACTTATCATCATCTTTTGCCAGAAAAGCAACCGTCGCTGATCTAGTAGATAAGACAAAGGCAACAATTCACAAAAGTATTGCAACGGCTTTACGCTCTCACGCCAATAACCATGAAAATATGTCTAAAGCTATTGTTCCACGCCACGCTAGCCTTGTGTATCCCTGTCTCATTTGAAAAATGAGACCGTTGACCGAACAAAAAAAAAACAAAACAAAAAACAAAAAACATACAAAACAAAAAAACATACAGTAAAACAAATACCTCGCCCTTCGCTCTAATGAGCGAATGGCGGGTAAAAATCTTTGCATTCTAATTGCACTACGAAGTCGCCATCAGTTGCAAGACAATGGAATGTATACAGGTGCGCACGCACGGTCACGTGACAGACGAGCGGTGACTACAGGTCAGCGAACGAGCATCGGAAAACATTACGTAATCGCGCGAATATGCATACCACCTGTACTGACCTGTACTGAAGATAATGGACACAGACCACTGCCTCTAGCTATGTCCACATCTTTATGAAAATTTTTTAAAGTCACTTAAACCCTTTAATTTTAACAATTCTAATCATCTCATGCCAGACCTCCGGTTTCAGCAGAGTCGGCGCGATAATTAAATACAATATCATGCATTTTCCAGTGCTTATCAAGACGGTTCTTTAATATGACGTTGAATACTATTGTGACCTTCAAATGTGGGTTAGAGGTCACTGAAGGTCATTGAAAGTGGTACTATTTGAAAGCTTGGGTACGGTTTCCTATTCGCCTTCCATACTAACTATGGCTGTATCTGCAGCCATTTTGGAGATTTTCAGAGTTCAAAGAATGGCCTGACCTTGAAATCTGGGTTTGGGGTCCGTCAAGGTCATTGAGAATGGCGCGGTTCGATAGACCATGTATGACTATCTATTAGTCCGCCATTGTAACTATAACTGTAACTATCTTGTACCGTTTGCGAGTTATTTGACGTTGAATAATATCGTGACCTTGAAATCGGGGTTAGAAGTCACTCAAGGTCATTGAAATTGATGCCATTCGAAAGCTTGGGTGCGGTTTCCTATTCGCCTTCTATAGTAAATATGGCCGTATCTTTAGCCATTTCGTAGATATTCTGCGTCAAAGAATGACGTGACCTTGAAATGTGGGTTTCGGGTTGTTCAAGGTCATTAAAAGTGGCGCGGTTCGATAGGCCATGTACGACTTTCTATTAATCCGCCATTGTAACTATAGCTCTATCTTATACCGTTTGCGAGTTATTTGACGTTGAATAATATCGTGACCTTGAAATCGGGGTTAGAGGTCACTCAAGGTCATTGAAATTGGTGCCATTCAAAAGCTTTGGTACGGTTTCCTATTCGCCTTCTATAGTAACTTTGACCGTATCTCTAGCTGTTTGTGAGATATTTAGCGTCAAAGACTGGTGTGACCTTGAAAACAGGGTTAGGGTTCGTTCAAGGTCATTGGAAATGGCACCACTTGATATATCGCATACGAGTTCCTATTCGCGTTCCATAGTAACTATGGCGATATCTTGCATCGTTTGCGAGTTATAGCGACTTATTGGTAGAAAATCGCGAATTTTTTATACCCCACCTGTATTTAGCGCCCCCGTAGGGGTGACCCGTCGGAATTTCGTGAAGATGTTTGATGCTGGTAAAACTAGAATGATTGGGCTACCGTATGGTGAAAAAACTATGACGATATATTAAGCCGTTTTCATCTGATACCGGAACGTTACGGACGGACAGATTTGCTATATCAATATCGCGCGTCAGTATGCTGACGCGCGATAAAAAGTCACGATGCGCCGCAGCCCGCAGTCCGTCTGAAACATGAATGTTTTCAGTTGTTTCGTCTAGCTGTGACGTCCGTGCTTACAGGGTTGTATACTTTGTGACAACATTCTGCACCACCAGCTCAGGGACTAGGGGATTTTGTATTAAAAGTTTTATATAAAATTCGAATGGGTTCTATCGTGCAAGTTAAATGGAAGGGGTATGAAAAACTGGCGTTTTGGACCAATATATCGCTCCCTTAGTTCGATAACAGTAAAAGATAACACAGCATAAATAACACGAACAGTACTCCGACAGTCCGACTGCCCACTGTTCAGTCACCTCTAACAAAGATTTCAAGGTCGTGACATTATTCCACATCAACTAACTCGAAAATGGTGCAAGATAAATCTATACTTACAATAGCAGTAAAGTAAGTAAAGTCGTATTATGATCTACCGATCGTCGCCATTTTCAATGACTTTGAACGACCCCCTAACCCAGAGATTATATAGACCGTAGGCCTAACCCAGATTGCAGGGTAACGCCAATATTCGATCGATGCTTCTGCTTTTTACCGCGCGATGCGATGCATAAGCGCGGTCTTTGCTGTCATGCAGTGTCTGTCTGTCTGTCCGTCTGTCCGTCCGTCCGTCTGTCACGTTCGTGGATCACGTCAAAACGAATAACAATATTTTCGAAATTTTTTCACCATCGGTTAGCGACACCATTCTAGTTTTTTCCATCCCAAAGGGGGTGCCGATATTCCGACGGGAACCCCCTCTGTATCTCAGAAACGGTAATAGTTAGATCGGCACATGCAGCGAGACAATTTGTAAGCATCGAATTCTCTTTCCATCCATACAACATTTAGCGTGATTGCCCCAGGGGCGTCCCCAGAGAAAACAAAAAAATTAATGTGGTGAAAATAGCGATTTTTGGACTTACGCATTGACTTAACCATCGTATAACTCGGAAACTATTGAAGATAGATAGGTACATGCTGCGAGGGGTTTGGCAAGCATTGAATTGTCTTTCCATCCATGCAACATATTGCGTGATAATCGCAGGGGTGTCTCCAGGGGAAACAAAAATGTGGGCTGCGGTACGTGAAAATGGCGTTTTTTTGAACTTGGGGTTCGAATAACTGGGAAACTGTTGAAGATAGATGGGTACATACTGCGAGACAATTCGTAAGCATCGAATTCTCTTTCCATTCATACAACATTTAGCGTGATTGCCCCAGGAGCGTCCCCAGGGGAAACAAAAATGTGGGCTGCCGTACGTGAAAATGGCGATTTTTTGCACTTGCGGTTCGAATAACTTGGAAACTGTTGAAGTAGATGGGTACATGCTGCAAGAGGTTTGACAAGCATTGAATTGTCTTTCCATCCATGCAACACACTGCGTGAAAATCGCAGGGGCGTCTCCAGGGGAAACAAAAATGTGGGCTGCGGTACGTGAAAACTGCGATTTTTTGCACTTGCGGCTCGAATAACTGGGAAACTGTTCAAGATAGATGGGTATATGCTGCGAGGGGTTTGACAAGCACTGAATTGTCTTTTCATTCATGCAACGTTTTGCGTGATTGCCAATTTGCCCCTTCTTATCAGCCACAGCATATTGATTCTCTCAGAGATGTGCTGACTAAAATTTAATTTTTCATCAAAAACTACTCCGAGATCTTTTACGCACGCATCACGTTGCAATTCTACTATACAATTATTTGTACCATGACAAATTTATTGCATTATTCATAAACCAAGTAAAAAGCCATCGCTAACAGGTCGCGCTCAGCATCACATACCTGTCCTTCCGGTCGAATATGATAGCAGATATAATTGCTATAATTGACTTGAGATACATTATTGAGAATTTGAGATACATTAATATATTCATTATGAAATCGTACACAAGGTACACAATAAAAAGAAAATGAAAAAAAAGACAAGGAACAAATAAAAACACAAAATAAAAACAGATTTAAAACTACACTAAACTACTACATCAGATTATCAGAATACAGTTAAGCAGTGCACAACGCATCAATCATAGTCTGAATGTCTGTGTCAGCAAAGTCTTTACTTACTGAAAATGACCCTGATCGAACAAAAACAAGTTCAAGCAATGAGTAAGTGCACATATTCACTGTCAACTTTCGAAATACAGAAATCATATACAAAAAGGGGAGTAACATAAAGTAACTTGTCCAGAAGAACATCAAACCGATGGCAGCAATGGAATGCATTTCTACCCACTGGAGAGGACATACGGCCAAACCAGACTGCATGCCGTGTGACAAAACTAACAAGATTACTTTCACTTAGTAAGCAACTCTGAATAAAGGTCAACACGCGCTTCCGTATCTCATCATATAAAGACAATCTATTACAGATCAGAGGTATCAACACATTTTGAGTATTAAGCGGAAAGCCCCAAACACGACGCACTCCAGCTCTCCAAGCGCTACAGACTTTTTCAACATGAGCACTGGTAATATCCCAGATAACGCACCCGTATAAACTATAACAATATGATATGAGCAATCTCATTTTGGTAACACTATCAAGCGTTCTAAACGAAACCGTTTACAGTACCTAAAGTGGCCACAATGTCATCCTTTATTATACAAAGACCGGAAAATGAGGTTACACTTATTTTCGGACAAAGTCGCCGAAGTTATTTTTGAAAACGGACCGTATGATTCGATATTGTGTATTTAACATGCAGTAAAAAGCTGACGTGTAGCCAGCTTAGTCCACCACACGGGACAAACAGAAAATATGACGAGAAGCATGATAAGTCCGGTCCGGTCACATGACCGTGAAGGCAGTACAGGTTAGAAGAAGTATTAAATTAAGGTGGGAAGGACTTGTCTAAAAGGTAGGTTTTGAGCCTTGAGTGAAAGAGTGAAGAAGTGATGGGTGATGAGAGTGGTGATAATGACAGAGATGAGCTGACACGTAACTGACGAGGTGAGTCGAGACATGACTGGCGATGCTCGACGCAATGAATCAGGCAGTTGATTCCAGAGACGGGGTGATGCATATCTGAATGAGCGATCTGTGATTTTCAATGATGAGATGGTTGGTGGGCGAGAAAGAGTGACAACGGATGCGGAGTTGGTACTGCGAGCGGGTTGAACAGAGATAAGATTGTTAAGATAGCTAGGTCCATGACACATCAGTTTTTGCGTTAACGTGGCAGTCTTGTCACATGAAAAATGTTCAATTACCACGGCAGATTCCGATTGACAAGTATTGACCAGTTTTTACCGCGTGACGTGTATGCATAGCGTGGACGCAAGATGTCTGTCAGTTCGTCATGTCTGTCATCTGTTCGCCCGTCACACGACAATATTGTATCGTGGCATCTAAATGTATCGTCACAATTCTATCATTCTGGGTTTTTTCGTGGCAAACATTATGGCAATATTCCGACGGGAACTCCCTAAACGGGTCATCAAATTCAGGTAGGATATAAAAAATCGTGATTTTTAGTTATTATTATTATTATTAATAATAGTAAGAATGAATGTCATAGCAACATTGTAGTCGATAGACTTCAAGGTTACGTTGAGTTTGTACTGGAGTACATTATGTTAGTACTTGTTTGGCGCACGAAATGATAGAAGATAGGGCCATATGAAACGCCAATTCATAGACGATACGTCTAATGGTGCCATTTCAATGACCTTCAGACTTCAGTGACCCTTATAACCGAGATTTCAAGGGCATGCCAGTATTCAAAGTTGAATATCTCAGAAACAGTAAGAGACAGAGACATCGTTACAGTGAAATACTAACAGGAACTTACGGCTCACTCAAAAAATTAATTTCGAATGGCCTTGAGCGATTTTGGGTGACAGCAAGATTTTCAATGACACGAAGCGTCGCGCGGCCTCTTTGCAGCAGCTGAGCTTCTGGTAAAACATAAGTTACTGTGTCATTGCATGGCGAATCCATAGCTCGGGTTCTGGGGGTCCGGCCGCCCTTTTCACTGGTATAATTTTTTTACGTCCCATTCGTATATCTGATGTAGCTTTTTCGCTTCGGCTTTTCCACGCGATGCTATGCAAGCGCGGCCCACGACGTCATGCATGCGGTGTATGTCCGTCTGTCTGGGTATCTCACGTTCCTGTATTCTGTCGAAACGAATGAACATATCAAAATTTTTCACCGTCGGGTAACCACACCATTCTACTTTTTCTACGTCAAATATTATGGCAATATTTCGACGGGGACCTAACATTTCGACGGGGACCTCCTAATGGGGCGTCGAATGCAGGTGGGGTAGGCAAAAATCGCGATTATCGACGAATATCTGGCTATGGGATTGATGACTGCTGCATTGCGAACGACAAATGCGACGGTGCACCGTGCAGTTTACCGCACAGACCGCCACGTATCAGTAAATCTTGTTTATCACAGCCAACATGGATGACCACGACAAGAAAAAGAGAACAGAACAGGTTTGAATTGTACCGGTACACAGCGGTAAATCTGAAGCGGAACTTGCGCTCGAGCTTGGACGTGTAATATTGAAGCTACTGACTGAGACACGAAACATCGCGCGGCCTCTCTGCGCCAGCATGGCTACTTGTAGAACATAACAGCATAGCAACTTTACTTGGACAAATCGCGTGGGATGGGCTGGATTATGGATTAGTTTTGACGTGAAATGGTATGGTATAGTAGAGTTTAACGTCCCACTCGACACATTATAGGTCATTTCGGAGACGGTTTTACAGGTCACATGACCCAACCAACAGTGTCATAACACTGAAGGACGACGGTTAGTCAACCACGTCAAGGGCCAATCCCACCAGGCTTAGCTCACTAAAAGGTAAAGAGAAGGATGTAAGCAAAAAAAATTTCAGTATCTATATAGCACCATTAAGACCGAAGACACAGAGGCGCTTGGAAGACAGAGAGCTAAACCAAGCAAGATCAAAGCCCGATACAGTCAACCGACCTGTAAGAACTGCTCGTATCTTTGTGCACCATTATAAGTTGACGTGAAATGAACTGGATATGGAGAATGAAGTCTCCGGATAGTATTTATGCCTAACATGGCAAACTGCAATACACACTGAAGTGCAAATAATGTTGATTGGTTAAACACAGGCTCTTAATTCATGACTTTTCAAATATGCCTACAGGCACCTTTTTATGTGTCACAAAAGTGCTCTGAGATGGTCATGTTTCTAAAACTGTTAGTTAAACAGTGTGTCGTAAAGCCTATAGTTAGTATTAAACGTCAAGAGAAAGCCTAACCCTAAATTTAAATGGCACTTTTTCAACCACTTAGCGTGACCCCTAACCTCGGATTTGAGCCCCCACTTTTGGAACCCCCTGCTGTCTCCGAAATAGATAGGAAGTCACAGTTACAGTCAACGTGGATCTGCATTATCAAAATTTAATATCAACTTAAAAATGCACCAAAACCTGTTTTCTGTCGGGGCTCCGCCGCTGTGGGAGCGTACGTCGCTACCCCAGACCCCCAATGGCTGGGGAGGGGTGGGAAGGGGACATCCCTTCCCTTTCTCTCCCCTTTCGACGCCTCGATCTCCGCGCGTATACGGCGCCTCGCTTTACACCTGACTTGGACTCCCTACTTCGTAAATCCTAGATTTGCCGCCTTAAATTGGTTGGTTTACCGGGACTTAAGATTCTTTGGTCAGCACCTCTTTGCTCAGCACCTTCACTGACGAAAAGTTAGCGCCGGCCCTGGGACAATCAAGCAAGCTATACGCATTTTCATGCGGTGAGGCGAAAATTTGTGGGAAAAATGCTTCCACTGAGGGAAAATGCTTATAACTTGGTTGTTTGTTCCTCGAAAGCGACCAAGCTAAAAACTTAATAGCTACCTATAAGACGCATACAAACGCTGAGAATTTCGTTAAAAAATACTGCAAACGAGTTGCCCCTGAGGGTGTCGCCCCTGCGAGGCGAAAAAAAAACATTTTGAACCACTGACTAAAACAATACCGGCCGGTAGGCCCTAATTACCGATTTTGGCGCCTGTAAGCCCACAGGGGAATCCGCCATACTTTCAAATATGTTGCACTTGTGGCGACGTTAATACAGCTATCTTTGAAGTATATAACTTCTAAACGATGCAAGATAGAGGCATAGGCTACCACGATACATATTAACGTCGGATAGGTCACCACGCTTGTTTTTGATGAGCAGTAGGTGTGAAAACAAGCTGTCACTGAATATTTTGCTAAGTCACTCAAGATCACTCAAGGTGATACGAAATGATAATTGTCGAAATCTTGATACGGTTTCCCATTCGCATTTTATAGTAACTATGGTCCTATCTTACGTCATTTTCCAGATAAAGCTTGACAGTTTTCGAAAATCGCAACTTTTCCATACCTATAACTATGCGATTTCGCGGGTAGTATCAGGGTCATTTTCAGTAAGTAAAGACTTTGCTGACACAGACATTCAGACTATGATTGATGCGTTGTGCACTGCTTAACTGTATTCTGATGTAGTAGATTAGTGTAGTTTTAAATGTTTTTATTTT
>Ga0209260_10000401_pt1 | contig 20110 bp, 23 predicted proteins | sample WorMetTypGCAVOLI_FD_187421 | JGI IMG/M metagenome (GOLD analysis project Ga0209260, IMG submission 187421) | Marine gutless worms symbiont microbial communities from Max Planck institute for Marine Microbiology, Germany - Olavius algarvensis... ...
GATCGAATCGACCTTTGGCACGATACGCCACCGGACGAAGCGATCAAAAGGATGCCTAACCCGTGATGGCATGCTGCACATGATGTTCAAATTATCAGCATGTGCAGAGAAAACCTGGCGCAAGCAGCGGGGATTTAACTACCTGGCCAAGGTGATAACGGGAGTGAAGTTTAAAGATGGAATCGAGGTGACGACGGGCAATTAGGTAGCAGCTGGATCAATATCCAAACACCAGATTTGACGAGAACTCGTGTCTTGTAGATAAGGCAATCTACCTTAGTCCGAATGTGAGTCCTTGAGGAGGGGTTTATATGTTGACACGTCGTAATTTGTTGAAATTATCCGCTGCTACTCTGTTGGGTGCATCGGTTTCGCTTCCCGCCTTCGCTGCGGACACCATTAAAATTGGTACGTTCCTGGCGGTCACCGGTCCGGCTTCATTTCTGGGCGACCCGGAGCTGAAGACACTGCAGATGTATGTTGACGAGATCAACAGCAAGGGTGGTGTGCTGGGCAAGCAGTTGGAATTGGTCCATTACGATTCCGGTGCCAATCCGAAGAAAGCGGTGAACTTTGCCAAACGTTTGATCCAGCGTGATCGCGTCGATGTCATCGTCGGTGGATCCGCTTCGGGCGAGACGCTGGCGGTGGTTCCGGAAGTTGAGAAGGCGGGTATCCCGTTTATCTCGCTTGCGGGTTCGATCCGTATTGTTGAGCCCACCAAGAAATGGGTCTTCAAAACACCGCATACCGATCGTATGGCCATCGGCAAAATCTATGGCGATATGAAGAAGCGCGGAATCCAGAGGGTTGCACTGATCAGCGGCGATGGTGGTTTCGACAAGTCGTGCCGCGCTCAGGCGATGAAACTGGCAAGCGCTTACGGTATGTCGATCGTCGGTGATGAGTCTTACGGTAAGAAAGATACCGATATGACCGCTCAGCTCACCAAGATTCGCGCTACCGACGCGCAGGGTATCGTTAACTGCGGTTTCGGTACCGGTCCCGCGATCGTGACCAAGAATGTGCGTCAACTCGGTATCAACGTGCCGCTCTACCAATCGCACGGTGTAGCCTCCAAAAAATACATCGAGCTGGCCGGTGAAGCTGCCGAAGGGGTGCGTCTACCTGCAGCCGCGTTGTTGGTCGCGGAAATTCTTCCGGATAGCGAGCCGCAGAAAGATGTGTTGGTGTCCTATAAGAGTAAATATGAAGCAGCCCATGGTCCGGTTTCGACTTTTGGTGGCCACGCTTACGACGGTTTGATGATCGCGGTCGAGGCGATGAAACGGGTGGGTAGCACCAATAAGGAAGCCGTGCGTGCCGAGATCGAAAAGACTCGTGGTTTCATCGGTACCAGTGGCGTTTTCTCCATGAACGCGAACGATCACCTGGGTCTGACGCTGGACGCCTTCAAGATGTTGGAGATCAAGAACGGTACTTGGTCGCTAGTCGAGTAGTTTCTGCATTAGCTAATCCATGAACATTCTCTTTTACTACCCCTGGAGAGCTGCTTCTCCAGGGGTGGTAGGGGAGAGTACGCGCAGGCAAGTTACACCATGATTGATCAGTTACTGCAGTTCTTGATAACCGGAATCACCGTCGGTTCTACCTATGCGCTGGTGGGGTTGGGTTTTGCCATCATCTACAACGCGTCGGATGTAGTGAATTTCGCGCAAGGCGAATTCGTCATGGTGAGCGCCATGTCCGCCGTATGGTTTCTTGGTGTGGGGTTACCGTTACCGGTGGCATTGTTGTTTGCCGTTATCGTGACAGTCGGCGCGGGTGTCGCGTTGGATAAATTCGCGATAGAACCGGCGCGTGGGGCGTCGGTGGTGACCACGATTATCATTACTATCGGCGCTGCGATCTTTCTTCGTGGTGCGGCGCTAATCCTGTGGGGTAAGGATATCTTTGCACTCCCTCACTTCTCTTCCGAAGAACCCATCAAAATCGGTAGCGCGACCATGTTGCCCCAAAACATCTGGGTGCTGGTAATAACGGCAGTAGTTGTGTTTCTGGTACGGCACTTTTTTGACAAAACTTTGATGGGTAAAGCGATACTCGCTTGCGCGTGCAATCGAACAGCCGGGCACCTCGTCGGTATCAATGTGCGTTTTATGCTGTTGGTCTCATACGGACTTGCCGCGCTACTCGGTGCAATTGCTGGAATATTGATTGCGCCAATTGCTTTTACCTCTTACGACGCCGGCATCATGTTAGGTCTGAAAGGTTTCTCCGCTGCCATTTTGGGTGGAATGGGAAGCTCGATGGGTGCGGTTGCTGGAGGCGTTTTACTGGGGGTTTTGGAATCGTTGGGCGCAGGTTTCATTTCGTCTGGATATAAAGATGCGATGGCGTTCATGATTATCCTGCTGGTGCTTTTCTTCAAACCGAGTGGTCTGTTCGGCCGCAAGTCAGCGGAGCGGGTATGAAGCGTTTAAGAGGTTTCTTCGTCTTCGCCGCAGCGATTGCGGTCTTGCCGGTAATGATGCCGGACAATTACTTCGTGACGGTGGTCGGCATCACCATAGGATTACATATCATCTTGGCCGTGAGTCTTAATTTGTTCATGGGATTCGCTGGACAGATTTCGCTCGGGCATGCCGCCTTTTTTGGCGTAGGTGCCTACTCTTCGGCGATTTTGACAACCCGATACGGGTTGAACGCCTGGTTGGCCATGGCCATAGGATTGGTGGTTGTCGCCGTGTTGGCCAACTTGATCTCGCGTCCCATACTAAAGCTTAAGGGTCACTACTTGGCGATGGCGACACTCGGCTTCGGCATCATCATCAATATCATTATGGTGCAAGAGGTGGATTGGACGGGGGGGCCGGACGGTATGTCGGGCGTTCCAGCGCTCTCCCTGTTTGGTTGGGAGATCGATAGTGATTTGAAATGGTATGCAGTGGTCGCTGTGGTCATGTTGGCCTGCGTGCTGATTTCGCTCAACATCATTAGTTCGAGGGCGGGTCGCGCGCTACAAGCCGTGCATGGTTCGGAGATCGCGGCGCAAACCATGAGTGTAGACACCGCGCGGGTCAAGAGCCAGGTTTTTGTCGTTTCGGCATTGATGGCCAGTTTGGCGGGTAGTCTGTTCGCACATCAGCAGGCGTTTGTCAGCCCCGATTCGTTCAGTTTCTTTTTCTCCATCGAACTGGTCGTGATGGTAGTTCTCGGAGGAATGGGGTCAACGTTCGGTGCGGTGTTCGGTGCGATTGTGTTGACGCTGCTTCCGGAGCTGTTGGTAGTGTTTGAGGATTACGAAGTGTTGATCTTCGGGGCAATTCTCATGGTCATCATGATCTTCTTGCCACAAGGTCTCTTTGTGGGCATTAGTCAGGCGTTACGCAACTTGATTAAAAAGCGTGAAGTGCCTGTGGTGCAGGAGGCCTGAAGCATGTCCTTGCTCAAAGTAACCAATTTGAATAAGGCGTTTGGCGGCGTACTCGCGATCAACGATCTTACCTTCGAAGTTGAAAACGACCTTGTGTATGCCGTCATCGGTCCCAACGGTGCGGGTAAAACGACGTTGTTCAATATGCTCTGCGGCATCTATACGCCAACGGAAGGAACCATAGATTTTCAAGAGACCACGCTTGTGGGGAAACAACCCCACGAAGTTGCCGCTCTGGGTGTTTCGCGTACCTTTCAGAACCTCCAGGTGTTTTTTAACATGACGGTGTTGGAAAACGTCATGGTGGGTTGTCATTTGCGTTCGAAAAACGGTCTCTATCGCGCCGCGGTACGTTGGCCCGGCGTTATCAAGGAAGAGAAACAGATTCGTCAGTGGGCAGCCGATGCTCTGGAGTTCTGTGGTTTGGCGCACCTCGCCGATCGCGAATCCACCGCGCTGCCTTATGGTGAATTAAAACGTATGGAGATTGCGCGCGCGCGCGACGCAACCAAAGCTGTTGTTGATGGACGAACCTGCGGCTGGGCTTAATGACACTGAAACCAAAGAGATGCGCGATCTGATTGGCCGTATCCGCGACAGCGGTGTGACGGTTTTGCTGGTGGAACACAATATGGGTCTCGTGATGGGTGTATCCGATCGGGTGTTGGTGCTCGACTACGGCAGTTGGTTGGCCGAAGGCACGCCCAGTGAGGTTCAGAACGATCCCAAGGTGATCGCGGCCTATTTGGGCGGGGAGGTGGAGTTTGCAGGCTGAAGCGATGCTGCAGGTCAAGAACCTAAGCAGCCACTATGGTGCGATTCAGGCAATCGATTCCATTTCGCTGCACGTCAACGAAGGTGAGCTGGTTGCGATCGTAGGCGCGAACGGTGCGGGTAAAACCACACTGCTCCGCACTCTCTCCGGCGTGCAACCGGCCAGTGCGGGTGAGGTGTTGTTCGAGGGGGAGAGTTTAACCAAAGTCCCTCCAAGTAAAATCGTCGCGAAAGGCATCTGCCAGGTACCCGAGGGCCGACAGGTATTTGCACCGCTGAGTGTTGAGGACAACTTGCGCTTGGGTGGTTACGCGAACCGCAAGGACGACGAGTGGGTGACAGAGGAACTTGATCGTATCTATACCCTGTTTCCGATTTTGAAGGAAAAGCGCGATCAAACCGCCGGCACCTTGTCGGGGGGACAGCAGCAGATGCTGGCCATCGGCAGAGCCATGCTGGGTCGTCCCAAACTGCTGTTGCTCGATGAGCCGTCCATGGGTTTGGCGCCACTGTTGGTGGAAGAGATTTCTCGAGTGGTAAATGAGCTCAACGAGAGCGGAGTCACCATTTTGCTCGTTGAACAAAATGCACGCGCGGCTCTTAAAATCGCCGATCGCGGATATGTGCTCGAAACGGGAAGCGTTGTGTTAACGGCGCCTGCAGACGAACTCCTCGAGAACGAGGCGGTGCGTAAGGCGTATTTGGGACATTAGGGCCTAAGGAGTTAATTCGAAATGTACGTCGATCGAATCATGACACGTGATGTCATAACGGTTAAGCCGGATACTAAATTGGCGCGCATAGCCGATATGATGCAAAAGCGTAAACTACGCCACATACCAGTTGTCGACGACAACAATGGTATCGTTGGAATCATATCGCACCGCGATGTGCAACGTGCTGAGCCTTCGTGGATTACCACCTTGGATCGCGGTGAAGCCAACTACCTGCTCTCCAAGGTGACGGCAGAAAAAATCATGCACCACGATGTGATGACGTGTCCCTCCACTACGCTGGTGGAGGAGGCGGGTTGCTTGATGCGTAGCGATAAAATTGGCTGCCTGCCGGTAGTCGATGACGGAAAACTGGTCGGTATTTTAACCAGCGTCGATCTGCTGGATTTTTTCCTGGACATTACGGGATGCACCCAGCGCGATACAGCGCGAATAGCCGTTCATCTAAAGGATCAAATCGGCGAACTGGCCAAGCTGCTCAATGCAATCAACGAAAATGGCGGACGTATCACGACGGCGGTCTCTCCCGTACACCCCGATGAGAGCGGCATGCGCATCGTTATCGTTCGATTCAATGCGGACGATCCGACCAAGGTCGATCAGAAACTTCGTGATGCGGGTTATGATCTGGTCAGCGAAGAAATTCCCGAATAGAGATGACGGATGCCACTATAGAAAAACGGGCCATAAGGCCCGTTTTTTTTGTAGCTTACTCTTGAGTGTTAGGTGGGTCTGGATCTTCCGACCAATCCTCTTCTGGTTCAGGAAATTTTGCTAACCACTCTTCGATCAATCGCACGTGCTCGTACTCTTCTTCGGCCAGTTGTTTGGCCATCTTGCGCACCTCTTCGTTATCGACGGTTTCGACAAGTTCGGCGAAAAAATCCGCTGCCCGTCTCTCATGTCGCAACGCCAACTGCAGCGCGTGGTAGGGCTTCATCAGGTAATGAACCTCAGAAGAGTCGATAGCCTCTGGTGCTTCGCCTTCCCACTGTAAATCCCAGGGGGCGATGTGCGGTACGTCAAAACCTTCGCTCAGCTCTCCGACACGTTGAATGTGTTTGCCTTCGATCTCCGCCATCTTACGAAACAGTTTCGCAACGTCGGCGTTGTTGTGAGCCTCCATCTGATCGGCGAGTGCGGTGTAACGCTCTTCCGCTTCAACCTCAAGTGCGTTGGCGTGTGCTAATAGCTCTTCGACACTACGGACCTTCGGGCCGTCGCCATCACTCATCGCATTCATCCGTAAAACTTCTTCTCCAGATCAGTGACACTGTCGACGCTGACCTTTTGTTCTGGTGCGTAGACCGGGCGATCGCCACGATAAAGAACGCCCAAGTTAAATCCGTCGTCCGTCATCAGACGGCGCACGGCCAAGGCCGGATCGGAAGTAGCATCAAGATCGGTTTTGCGCACGACCTTCTTCCAGCCGCGCTGCTCTTCACGGAACGTGACGCAGGGGCTGAGGAGCTGCACAAAGGAGAACCCGGGGTGCTGGATGGCTTCTACCAGCATCTTCGCCGTGTAATTGGGATCGCCGGTAAAGCTGCGGGCGATGAAATTAGCACCCGATGCGAGAGCGACAACCAACGGATGGAACGGGTTGATGCCAGGCCCGCCGGGAGTCAGCTTGCCCTTTTGCCAGTCTGCTTCCGTGGTGGGCGATGCTTGCCCCTTGGTCATGCCGTAAACCTGGTTGTCCATGACGATGTAGGTCATGTCCACGTTGCGACGGCAAGCGTGCAAAAAGTGGTTTCCGCCGATAGAGAACCCATCGCCGTCGCCTCCCGATGCGATAACGGTTAGATCGGGGCGCGCTACCTTCAGGCCGGTGGCAAGAGGAAGCGCCCGTCCATGAAGACCGTGGAAACCATAGCTATTGACGTAGGCAGGGATGCGCGAGGAGCGGCCAATGCCCGATATTACAGCGACGTTGTGTGGAGCGAGTTTGAGCTCAGCCAGGGCTTTGGTGACGGAAGAGAGAACGGCGAAGTCGCCGCAGCCCGGGCACCAAACCGGCTTCACTCCGGACATGTAGTCCTTAGCGCTCATGCAGGCAGTTGCGGAATCGGTGTCCATGATTAACTCCAGTTCACAAGTTGTTCGTGAATCTCATTGGGACGCATGGGAAGCGGCCCCGGCCGGTGGAAGGTTTTCACCTCACCGGGCAGTTCGTAATGTGCGCGCAGGTAACGGTAGAACTGGCCGCCGTGGCTCTGTTCGACCACCAGAATCCGATCGATACCTTCAAGCGCCGCGTTCATCTGTTCGGGTTGTGCGGGCGACAATAGTCGAACGGCGATAAGTTTTGCCTGCTGACCACTTTCACGCAGCTTAGCGACGGCCTCACGGACCGGGCTGGAACAGGAACCCCAGGTTAGAACCGCCGTTGTGCCTTCGCCCTCAATCTCAGCCCAGTGATCGCCGTAGTTGAACTCGGTGATCTTGTGTAACCGCTTATCCATCTGCGTGTAGTGGTCATCGGCCAGACTGGAAGGCGTTCCCTTCGGGTTGTGCTCTAGTCCGTCGGCGCAGTACTGGCCACCTGGCATGCCCGGTATCGACATGGGTGAAACGCCAGAGCCGGTTATTGCGTAGCGGCGATAGTTTTCATCCAGCTCCTCGGGCACTTCGCGTTTTGCGATAAAGGAGATATCGGTGGGCCGATCGATGATGGCACGCGACTGTCCCATGGATTGATCGGAGAGCACGATACAGGCGGTTTGCATCGCTTCGGCCAAATGCACCGCCCACTGGGTGGTAAACAGACAGTCGCCGATGGGGAGCGGAGCAACGACCAAGTGCGGGGCATCGCCGTGGAAGCCGTAGAGGGCGATGTTGAGATCCGATTGCTCGGATTTCGTCGGGATGCCGGTGGAGGGTCCGCCGCGTTGTACATTGAGCACTACGATCGGCGTCTCGGAGGAGACTGCCAGCCCGATGGACTCCATCATCAACGAAAGCCCCGGGCCCGAAGTCGCGGTCATGGAAGGTTGCCTCCAAACGAGCCGCCGATAATCTGGGTAACGGAAGCCAGTTCGTCCTCTGCCTGTACCAATACGCCGCCCACTTTCTTCAGGGCGGGTGCCAGCCACTCCAGCGATTCGGTTGCCGGTGTGATGGGGTAAGCGGCGACAAAGCGAACTCCACCGCGAACGCCACCAAGGCCGGCGGCCTCATTTCCGGTAATGGACCAGCGGTTGCTGATATCATCGGATCCTTTGCCCAATTTGGGGACCTCGGGCATTTTGCCGGCCGCTTCGATGCCCGCTTTCACGGCGTCGACACTAAGGGCGAAGGCTTCTTCGCCCTTGCGGCCCAGCTTCTTCTCGATCAGTCCGAAGATGTGCTCTTCGGGGAGGCCGATAAGGGCCGATACCGCACCCAGGGCGAGCATATTGGGGCGCCATCCCTTGTTGGCTTTGCAGATCTCCTGCATGGGCAGCTCTGTGTTTCGGGCATCCATCGCAACCACTTCTTCGGGTGCGTCGCCCATCTTGGGATCGCCGATTACCAGGCTGTTGCCGTCCAGCGGCATCTCGGCGGCAAAGCGGCCGACGTTTTGCCAGTCGATAGCGAGTAGAAGATCGTAACGGTCGGTGTGCGAGCTTGCCGGGTCGGTGGATAACCGAATCATGGCAGCAGCTTCACCACCGCGAATCTGCGGATCGGACGAACGGGTCATGTACCCGTATAGGCCGGCGCGTGCAGCGGCACCGAGCAGCATTTCGCCGGCGGTCATAACGCCGGAACCACCGCTGCCGGTGAGAACAATAGATACGGATCGCGCGGTCATTAGATAGCTTCCCAGTAACTTCCCCAAACGCTAAAAGATATGGTGCCGACTCGTTGGGAATCGAGCACCGGTTCATCGCTGTGCGATACGGGTTGTCTCACTGGTAGACGTTTACAACCGCCTAACCTATTGTTTAATGGTAGGTTTCCATGCCGGGTGAGACATCCCCTAAAGACCCCAATTACCGCACCGCAGCAGAGATTGTCGTCAACCATAAACACACGCCCAAGGTGCGTCAACAAATTTTTAGCCCCTCATAACGGATAATTATCCGCTGGGCTGTGCACCAGATAGGGCCTTGAAAACCTTCTAAACTTTCGAAACAGTCCAAATAGCACTCATATTTCTAAACACGTAAAAGATATTGACGTTTACGTAAACGGAAATTACAGTCGATCATACCAACGGGGAGGAGGAAAAACTATGGTCTCAGCTCATCGCTGGGTGATGACCGAGGTCGGTCAGCCCATGACGAAAGAGTCGTTTGAACCCCAGGTTCCTGGGGATGACGAAGTCCTGGTGGAGGTCGCCGGCTGCGGTGTGTGCCACACCGACCTGGGTTTTCTCTACGATGGCGTCCATACCAAACACCCTTTACCGCTCACGCTAGGCCATGAGATCAGCGGTCGCGTCATACAGTGCGGAGCGGATGCCCAGCAGTGGCAGGGAAGGTCGGTCATCATTCCCGCGGTGATTCCTTGCGGTGAATGCGATCTGTGCCAACGCGGTCTCGGAACGATCTGTCGTGCGCAGAAAATGCCGGGTAACGACATCCAGGGAGGATTTGCCTCTCACATCACCGTTCCCGCCTACGGATTATGCGAGGTGGACGAGTCGCAGCTTAATGCCGTGGATTTGCAGTTGGAAGATCTTTCTGTCGTCGCCGATGCGGTGACGACGCCCTACCAGGCGGTTACACAAGCCAATATTAAGGAGGGCGATCTGGCCATCGTCATTGGTGTCGGCGGCGTGGGTACCTACGCGGTACAGATCGCCAGCGCGATGGGCGCAAAAGTCGTCGCCATTGATATCGATCAAGACAAGCTCGACCAGGTGGCACAGTATGGTGCCGGTCTTACGCTCAATGCTCGCGAAGTGGCGGGTAAGGAGTTAAAAGGTGCCATCAAGTCTTTCGCGAAAGATCAAGGCCTGCGCCAGACCGAGTGGGCGATCTTCGAGTGCTCCGGCAGCGGTGCGGGACAAGAGACCGCGTTCGGGCTGTTGACCTTTGGCGGAACGCTCGCAGTGGTCGGTTTCACCATGGAAAAACTCAACCTGCGTCTTTCCAATCTCATGGCGTTTCACGCGCGCGCTCAGGGGAACTGGGGCTGCCTGCCCGAGTACTACCCAAAAGCGTTGGATCTCGTTCTTGAAGGCAAGGTGGCGTTGGCGCCGTTCGTTGCGCAGCACCCGCTGGAAGAGATCAACAACGTATTTGAAGCGGCTCACGCGCATCAACTGAAACAGCGCGCCATCCTCGTACCGAATCACCAATAAAGAACCGTTTAGGGGGAAGTGAAAATGTCTGACGAGCTCAACGAAATTGTCGCCGCCACCGCGCCGGCAGAGTTGAACGATCACAATCTGGTAAGCGCCAGCGTGGAAGAGTTGGCGGATGGCATGGTGTTGTACGAAAAACGCCCGGCCAAACGACTCGACGGCAGTGTCGCCGAGGGTCTCTACAACGCCTGGATAATTTTTAACAACCCGAAACAGTACAACAGTTACACCACCGATATGGTGAAAGCGACCATTATGGCCTTTCGCCGCGCTTCGATGGATCGTGAAGTGAACGCAGTCGTCTTTACCGCAGTGGGCGACAAAGCGTTCTGCACGGGGGGTAACACCAAGGAGTACGCAGAGTACTACGCGGGTAATCCGCAGGAATACCGCCAGTACATGCGTCTGTTCAACGATATGGTGAGTTCCATACTGGGCTGCGACAAACCTGTGGTCTGTCGCGTCAATGGCATGCGCATCGGTGGAGGCCAGGAGATCGGTATGGCGTGCGATTACACCGTCGCACAAGATCTAGCCAATTTCGGTCAAGCGGGTCCCAAGCATGGTTCGGCCGCCATTGGTGGCGCAACCGATTTTCTCCCGGTGATGATCGGCTGCGCGCAAGCCATGGTTTCGGGAACGCTTTGCGAACCTTTCTCCGCGCACAAAGCTTACCGTCTCGGGATTTGTACCGACATTGCGCCGGCCCTGAAAGTCGACGGTAAGTTTGTACCGAACCCCGCGGTGGTGACCGATCAAATGTTGGATGAATACGGCCGCATTGTTCACGGTGAATTCAAAACGGGTGACGAAGCAAAAGCAGCGCGTGCACAGGTCAAAGAGGGCGAAGTGGACCTTAGCCTGCTGGATGAAAAAGTCGAAGCGCTCTGTGCCAAGCTCATCGAAACGTTCCCGGAGTGCATGACCAAGAGTCTGGAAGAGTTACGCAAACCGAAACTCGAAGCCTGGAATCGCAATAAGGAAGACAGTCGCGCCTGGTTGGCACTTAACATGATGAACGAAGCACGTACCGGCTTCCGTGCTTTCAACGAAGGCAATCGCGAAATCGGACGTGAGATCGATTTCGTCGCGTTGCGCCAGGCGTTCGCCAAAGGTGCTCCATGGACACCGGAGCTCATTGAAAGCCTAATTCCGAAGGCGAAGGGCTAAGACCATGAGTGACACACCACTCAACGTTTGGTTGGAGCACGACGAGCAGTTGTTGCGGCTGCGACTGAACCAACCCAAAGCCAATATCGTGGATGCCGCTATGATTGCGGCGCTACGAGAAGCGCTAACCAGCCACTTGGGTAGCCAGAATCTCAAAGCAGTCTTGTTGGATGCAGAAGGAACTCACTTCAGTTTTGGTGCCAGCGTTGAAGAGCACCTGCCCGGACAGTGCGATGAGATGCTGAAAGGGTTGCACGCTTTGGTAATCCAGATGCTGGAGTCACCGGTTCCGATTCTCGTCGCGATTCAAGGCCAGTGTTTGGGTGGTGGATTGGAAGTGGCGTGTGGAGGCAATTTGCTGTTTGTTGCCCCCAATGCGGCACTTGGACAACCAGAAATCAAACTGGCGGTTTTTGCTCCAGCCGCTTCCTGTTTGCTACCGGAACGTATGGGAATGTCGGCAGCGGAAGATTTGCTCTATTCGGGTCGTTCGGTTTCCGGCGAGGAGGCCGGGCGCCTCGGACTAGCGAATGTCGTCGCCGATGATCCAACTGCCGTAGCACTGGAGTATTTTCAGAATAATTTGATGCTGCACAGCGCCAGTACGTTACGCATGGCTGTTAAAGCGGCACGGGAGGAATTTGTTACACGCACCAAGGCCAAGATTACACGTGTGGAGGAGTTATACCTCTCAGGTTTGATGGCCACTCACGATGCTGTAGAGGGTTTGAACGCCTTCATGGAGAAGCGTCCAGCCAATTGGGAGAACCGATAATGAGTTGTGCAGATATTATTAAGCGTTGCGAGGCGCTGTACGAAGACTTAAACTTCACGGCGGCTCGCGAATGGAAAGCGGCGGAAGAGGGTCGCAAAGTCATCGGTTATCTGCCGGTCTATGTACCGGAAGAGATCATCCATGCAGCGGGTATGTTGCCGCTGGGTATCCTGGGCGGTGGCGATCAGATGGAAGTTATCCACGGTGATGCTTACTACCAGAGTTACATCTGTCGTATCCCGCGCTCCACTATCGAGCTCGGCATTACCAAACGTCTCGATTTCGTCGATGGGATGATCTTTCCAAGCATCTGCGACGTCATTCGCAACTTATCCGGAATGTGGAAGTTGATGTTTCCCGATGTCTACGTCCGCTACCTCGACGTACCGCAGAACTATAAAGACGACATCGGTGGCGAGTTCTATCAGAATGAGATGCGCGAGCTTTTGGAAGCCTTGGAAAAGCTCTCCGGGCGTAAGGTGAGCGAGAAGGACATTCGCAACTCCATCAAGGTATACAACGTCAATCGCGAATTGGTGCGCGAGCTTTATAAGACGCGCGCCGAAACACCATGGAAGGTACCGAGTTCCGAAGTCTATCTTTTGGGACGCGCCGGACTCGTACTGCCGGTGGAAGAGCATAACAAGATGCTACGCGAGTACCTGGATGCAGTGAAGTCGGAAGACCGTCCCATGAAGGACAACTGCCGCGTGGTGATTAACGGCTCGTTCTGCGAACAACCTCCCCTTAATCTGATCAAGTCCATCGAAATGGCGGGTTGCTACGTGGTGGACGATGACTACATCCAGATAAACCGCTGGCTTAAGGAAGAGGTGTCTACCGAGGGTAATCCGTTTGAGGCGCTAGCTACGGCTTTTCTGCACCACTCGGGTGACACCGGCGCCAAGTATGCCGAGAAAGAGGAGGATGTGGGCAAACAGCTCATCGAATCGATTAAGGAGAATGCCGCCGAGGGTGTCATCTTCGCGGCTCCCAGCTTTTGTGATCCCGCATTGTTGTGGCGGCCGATGCTGGCAGATCGCTGTAGCGAAAACAACGTTCCGTATATCTCATTCAAGTATGCCGAAAACTCCGGTCAGATGGCCCCCATTCGCGAGCAAGCTGGAACTTTCGCCGACTCGATCAAACTTTGGAGCTAGCCATGAACGCACAAGCGCAAGAAGTTATCAAAGAACCCTCAATGGTGATGCAGAAAGAGCTCATCGCTAGCAACTACGATGCACTTACCTCTGCACCAGAGACCGGCAAAAAGGTGGTTAACACCTTCGTGCCAGGCAATCTCCATGAGCTGATCCGCTGCTTCGACATGCTCAATAACCTGCCGGAGATCAATGCGATCAACAACGGCATGCGTAAGAAGAGCGGTGCCATGATCATGGATGCCGAGAAGCACGGTCACTCCGAGGATGTTTGTACCTATGTGAAGGCGGACATCGGCATGATGTCGCAGGGTAGTATCGCGCCCAACGGCAAACCGATGCCGAAGCCCGATTTGCTGTTGCTCTCCTACACCGGCTGCTACACCTTCATGAAGTGGTTCGAACTGCTGCGCCACGAGTACAAGTGTCCCACCGTCATGCTGCAGGTGCCCTATCAGGGTGATGGTGAAGTGACGCAGACCATGATCGACTACGTCGCGAAGCAGTTGCGCGAAGAGGTCATCCCGATGATGGAAAAGGTTTCCGGGGTGAAGTTCGATATCGATCGTCTACGTGAAATGCTGAAGCTCTCCGCAGAGGCTGAAGACAACCTGGTGTGGGTGTTAGAGTCATCCAAAAACAAGCCGACCCCCATTGATGCCTACTTCGGTGCGGTTTACTACATGGGTCCCATCTTTACCGCATTCCGCGGTACGAAAGAGGCGGTGGAGTACTACAATGTTCTGCGCGCCGAGATCGAAGAGCGTATCAAAAAAGGCCAGGGCCCGATTACACCAGAAGGCGAGCAGACCGATCAGCGCTACCGCCTGGTGGTCGAAGGCCCACCCAACTGGACCAGTTTCCGCGACTTCTGGAAGCTCTTCTACGACGAGGGTGCTGTGGTCGTTGCCAGCACCTACTCGAAGGTGGGTGGTCTCTATGATCTTGGTTTCCGCCACGACTACAAGAACCCGCTGGAGTCACTGGCGGAGTACTGCCTGCGCTGTTACACCAACAACAATATGCCGTCGCGCGTCTCGCTCATTGAAAAGTACATGAACGACTATGAGGCCGACGGATTTCTCACCAACTCCATCAAGAGCTGCAACAGTTTTGCCGCTGGCGAGTTGATGATGATGCGCGAAATTGAGAAACGCACAGGCAAGCCGGGTGCATTTATCGAATCCGACTTGGTCGATCCTCGATACTTCTCGCACGCCAACATCAAGAACCGTCTAGAGAGCTACTTCCAGATGATCGAACAGCGTCGCCGCGGTCAGTCCACCGCAGCTTAAGGGGGAGTAGATCATGAAGTGTTTTATCGGAATTGATTTAGGGTCTACCACCACCAAGGCGGTGGTGATGGACGAGAAGGGAGAGCAGCTGGGCCGGGGCATTACCAACTCCCGTTCCAACTACGACACTGCCAGTGCCGTCGCTAAGCAAGAGGCATTTATCGATACTCGCCTCACGCTGTTTCGTCGGGGCCTCGAGGGTGTCAGTGGAATGGAAGGGCAGGTCGATGCGTTGATCAACGATTTGGAGCGCAACTTCCGACTCGAGCAGTTCCTTGAGCAACTTAAAGATCTGGAAGACACTTGTCAGCAGAATGCTGAAGACGAGCGATTCACTTCCATCAAGAGTGCTCTTTCCAAAGCCATCGAAGCTACTTTCGAACGGTTACGTGAAGTGGGTCGTGGGTTGTACGCACCAGGCGCCGAGCGTAAGTCAGACTTTTTCCGTGATCTGGCCGGTTCACAGTACATGCAGATCTCCGAAGAATCGGCTAACGATATGGGTGTACCCTTCGATGCGATGCTGAATGTCTACGACAAGTCCATCATCGAAGTGGAAAACCGACCACCGGCAGGTGATATGGAAGGAAAATTCCTGCGCGCCCTCGATCGCGTACTGAAAGAGAGCGGGTCGGTTAAAGCAGATCCTGAAGAAGTAGCAGAACCTATTAAGAACGCCCTGCACGTCGAACTCGAAGAGAGCTTCGTTGTGGGTACAGGCTACGGTCGAGTGAGGTTGCCGTTCCCGAAAGATCACATTCGTTCTGAGATTCTGTGTCACGGATTGGGCGCGCACCTGATGTACCCTAACACGCGTACCGTGCTCGACATTGGCGGCCAGGATACCAAGGGTATCCAGGTTGACGAACAGGGCATCGTGGTGAACTTTCAGATGAATGATCGTTGTGCCGCGGGTTGCGGACGCTACCTCGGTTACATCGCCGATGAGATGAATCTCGGACTACATGAGTTGGGGCCGATGGCGATGAAGTCGACCAAGAACGTGCGCATCAACTCCACCTGCACGGTATTTGCCGGTGCCGAGCTTCGCGACCGTTTGTCGCTCGGTGAAAAGCGCGAGGACATCATGGCCGGTCTGCACCGCGCCATCATCCTGCGCGCCATGTCCATCCTGTCACGCTCGGGTGGTGTGGAGGACGAGTTTACCTTCACGGGCGGTGTTGCCAAGAATGAGGCCGCTGTGAAGGAATTACGCAAATTGGTGGAAGAGAACTACGGCGAGCGGGTGATCAACATTAATCCCAACTCGATTTATACCGGTGCATTGGGTGGTGCGGAGTTTGCGCGCCGCGCCGTGATGGAGGCAGCTTAAAATGGCCATGACAGTTGGTATCGACCTGGGAACTGGCGCGCTCAAGACCGTGCTGTTCGAAACAGAAGGCGACAACATCAAGTGGATCAGCAAACGCACGGATCGTATCCGTAACCGCGATCCGCTGCAGCTGTCGCGTAAGGCATTTGAAGAGGTGTTGGAAGAAGCGGGCACGAAGGAGTCCGACCTCGATTACGTGGCGACCATCGGTGATGGTGAAAACATCAAGTTCTCCACCGGCCACTTCTTCTCCATGACGACCCATGCGCGTGGTGCCAACTACCTCAATCCCGAATCGCGTTCGGTACTCGATATAGGGGCGCTTAACGGAAAGGCGATTAAGATCGATGAGCGTGGCAAGGTGCTCACTTATCGGATGACCAGTCAATGCGCCTCCGGTTCCGGACAGTTCCTCGAAAACATCGCCCGTTATTTAGGTATTGCTCAAGAGGAAATCGGCGAATTGTCTCAGCAGGCGGATGATCCGGAAGTAGTTTCCAGCATTTGCGCAGTGTTGGCGGAGACGGACGTAATCAATATGGTGTCACGCGGTATTTCTGCGCCCAATATCCTCAAGGGGATTCATGTCTCAATGGCCGGTCGCCTGGCCAAACTGCTTAAAGTCATTAAGGCGGGCGAGGGCGTTACGCTGATGACAGGAGGTTTGGCGTTGGATGAGGGGTTGTTAGCCGCGCTCAACGAGGCGCTGGTTGCGCAGAAGTTGAAACTCAATGCGGTAAACAATGAAGACTCTATTTATGCCGGTGCCATTGGTGCCGCGCTGTGGGGCGCGTTCCGGTACGAAAAACTGAAGGCTTTAGGCGCACTGCCGAAGGCATCATAAACCCGAATCGTGGGGGAGAAGTAGCATGACGACTTCGAATATAGAGTTACGCCCGATTTCTACCAACGATCTGGAACAACTGGTGGATCTCGATCAAAAAACCACCGGTGAGTCGCGGCGAGGTTTTTTTCAGAAACGTTTCAATGCGCAAGAGACCACACCAGAGGCTTTTATCTCCTTGGCTGCGATTGCGGATGGCCGGTTAGCCGGATTTGTCTTTGCGCGGGTGCTCGACGGTGAATTTGGTTACGAAAAGCCGGTCGCGGTTCTCGATGCTATTGGGGTCAATCCCGACATTCAGGGGCATGGCGTTGGTAGCCAGCTAATGGGAGAGTTGGATCGCATCATGGAAAAGCGCGGCGTGGATGAGTTGCACACGCAGGCCGACTGGAATAATCCACGCATGGTGGATTTTTTCTCCGCGATGGATTTCAAATCAGCTCCCCGGCTGGTGTTGGAACGCACCGCCGAGTGCGTGGATTTCTAAAGGAGGCGCCTAATAATGAGCACGACGAGCAATCGTACTACCCCGGAGATGGTCAATCAGTTTGTTGGCGAACCCAACTATAGCGATCCCAACGCGGACGATTTTGAAGCGCTTTCGAGGGATCGGGTTCCTGTTCGCTCATTGTTGCAGGGTGATCTGGAGGCGCTGATCCGTATCGATCGCCGGATTACCGGCCGCGATCGAACCGGGTACTACAAGCGTAAAGTAGCCGAAGCGATCGAAGAGAGTGGGGTACGCGTTTCGGTTGTCGCCGAAATGCAGGGGGAAGTTGCGGGGTTCATCATGGCCCGTGTGGATTACGGGGAATTTGGTCGCACCTCTACCGATGCGGTGATCGACACGGTGGGTGTAGATCCTGCCTACGCGAAAAAGGGCGTTGGCCATGCATTGATCTCTCAACTTCTCACCAATCTCGATGCATTGCGGGTAGAACAGGTGCGTACTGAAGTGGAGTGGAACGATTTCGGCCTGTTGAGCTTTCTAGATAGGGTCGGATTCAAACCGAGTCAACGATTGGCATTTGTTCGAAAGAGAAAGTAGCTATTCATGGTTGAACTATTGGAGCTCAGTGGACGTGGTGCGGTGGTAACGGGCGGGGCGCGCGGGATCGGATTGGAGATCGTGCGTGTTCTTGTCGATCACGGTGCCGAAGTTCACGTTTTTGACCGAGAATCGTCTCAGGAGCTCGAGGGTGCCGGTGCAGAGTTTCATGCCGTGGATATCGCCAACTCGGAGAGCGTCAATTCCGCCATCGAATCGTTACCGGCAAACGTCTCTCTCCTGGTCAACAATGCCGGGATAACGCGGGACCGCAGTCTTCAGAAGATGTCGGATGACGAGTGGCAGTCCGTGATCGATGTCAATCTAACCGGTACGTTCAATATGATTCGAGCGCTGGCACCACGTATGAAGGAAGTGGGTAGCGGGCGCGTCGTTAACATAACGCCCATCAATGGAATACGGGGTACGTTCGGTCAAGCGAACTATACGGCTGCCAAGGCGGGTATGATCGGCTTGACTAAAACGGCGGCTCGCGAACTGGGTGCGAAAGGGATAACGGTCAATGCTGTGGCGCCGAGCATGGTAATGACCGATATGGCAAAGAAGCTTCCCCAAGAGATACTCGACCGCGCGTTGGGTGAGACCTTGTTGAAAGAACTTGCCAGACCGGACGATATCGCCAACGCAGTGCTCTTTTTGCTTTCAGATGCTGCGCGGATGATCACCGGAGAGGTGATTCGAGTCGACGCCGGACAGTATATATAGATTGACGCGTTTTCAACGCAGAGATGTAAGAGCAACGGTGCTTTCATCGGACCTACGAATCTGAATTGGGCGCACTGGTTAAATCGAACATCTCTGTGTTGAGCTTAATCAGAGGTACGGAGAAATGTTAATGAATGTGACGAATACAAGCCGACCGGAATTCAGTTGGGAAGACCCACTGTTGCTAAACGATGCGCTCACAGAAGATGAGCGCATGATTCAAGAAGCGGCGTACGCGTACTGCCAGGAAAAGCTACTACCGCGAGTATTAATGGCGAATAGAGAAGAGCAGTTCGATCGCGAGATAATGAACGAGATGGGCGAGCTGGGTTTTCTCGGCTCGACACTACCGGAAGAGTATGGCTGCTCCGGTGTCAACTACGTCTCTTATGGATTGGTAGCGCGAGAGGTGGAGCGCGTCGATAGTGGTTATCGCTCGGCGATGAGCGTCCAATCCAGCTTGGTGATGTATCCGATCTATGCCTACGGAACCGAAGAGCAGAGAAAGAAGTATCTACCGAAACTGGCTACCGGCGAAACGGTAGGATGCTTTGGGTTAACCGAGCCTGATGCAGGCTCCAATCCCGCGCAGATGAAGACCCGTGCCCGTAAAGTGGATGGAGGCTACCGGATCAGCGGATCGAAGATGTGGATCACCAATTCCCCCATTGCCGATGTGCTTGTGGTCTGGGCGAAGGACGACGAAGGCGATATTCGGGGCTTCGTCTTGGAAAAGGGGATGGAGGGGCTCAGCGCACCGAAAATCGAAGGCAAGTTTTCGCTACGTGCTTCCATTACCGGCGAAATCGTCATGGATGAAGTAGAAGTACCTGAAGATAGTCTGCTACCCAATGTGAAAGGGTTAAAAGGTCCCTTTGGCTGTTTAAACCGCGCTCGCCACGGTATCGCCTGGGGCAGCATGGGGGCGGCAGAAGCGTGCTGGCACGCGGCACGTCAGTACACGCTGGATCGACAGCAATTTGGTCGTCCACTCGCAGCTAACCAACTGATCCAGAAAAAACTTGCCGATATGCAGACCGAGATCACTCTCGGACTTCACTCCTGTCTGCGTCTAGGCCATCTTTTCGACGAGGGTAGAGCAGCACCCGAGGCGGTCTCCCTCATGAAACGCAACAACTGCGGCAAGGCGCTGGAGATCGCACGTGTTGCCCGTGACATGCATGGCGGTAACGGAATCGCCGATGAGTTCCACGTGATTCGTCACATGATGAATCTCGAAGCGGTGAACACCTACGAAGGAACGCACGACGTGCACGCGTTGATACTGGGACGCGCACAGACCAGTTTGCAGGCCTTCACGGGATAATACCGTTCGTTTTCGGGGTATCGAGTCCTCCGTGAGCTATAACTGAATCTGGTGTTTAAAGAATGTGAAAAATAGCGGTGTATCTGGTTGATGGGTAGTCGCCAGACCAATCACTCAACCAACAGGGATACACCGCTATGGAGAAAGAGAATAACGTTGTTGCGTTTTCAGGTCGACAGGAACTCACTGATGGCCTGACTGAATTACTGAGAACAGGGGCAGTTCAGCTGA
>Ga0209260_10000403_pt1 | contig 20096 bp, 21 predicted proteins | sample WorMetTypGCAVOLI_FD_187421 | JGI IMG/M metagenome (GOLD analysis project Ga0209260, IMG submission 187421) | Marine gutless worms symbiont microbial communities from Max Planck institute for Marine Microbiology, Germany - Olavius algarvensis... ...
GTCGATCTCCCAAAGACGACTTTCGCAGCCAGCAAGGGCATCAAGAACCCCACGGTCCTGATCGTCCAGAAGTTGTCTCCAGCAGAGGCCAAACAAGCCGATGCCGGCATTTTAGAGACCACCTACAGCGTCTTCATGCGCACGCCCCGCACCGCAGGAATAGACCAACGGGCGAAGCCGATCTACCTCCGGCAACCAGACGGCCAGGAGATGATCGACAACAACGGCAACAGAATCAGGGACGATCAAATCGGCAGACTTGTGGAGAGTTTTCACGACTGGATCAGCAGGGAGTCAAGTATATAAATCCCTTTTCAAGCGCCCCACTACGAACAGAACCGGCTCCTTTTGCAGGAGTTTGCCGTCGCTGCCGACGAGCTGGGCTGCTCGATGGCCCAGTTGGCGCTCGCCTGGTTACTGGCGAAAGGCGATGAGATTATTCCGATCCCCGGCACGACGAAGGCTCACCACCTGGCTGAGAACGCCAAGGCGGACACCGTTTCGATAAACGACGAAACCGTCGAGCGCCTGGATCGACTCATCAACCAACACACGGTTAAAGGCGGCCGCTACAATGAGGCGACCCAAACCGAAATCGATACCGAAGAGTTCGCGTGACGAAAACCCGGACGAGACGTCCTTGCGCTTAGGCCGTTCCACCCATCGGTCGGGCGATGGTTTGGCCGAAAGATCATCGCCATCCCGATGCAGTGTTCCCCCTGGCCGGAACAACCCTGCCAGACACCGCCCTTGACTTACCAATCGAGTAGTCACTAATATTACTAATATATTAGTGACTTGGGGTTCAGGAGCCGCTCATGAGTTTGTTTTCGGACACGCCCGGACAGCCTGAGCTGATGAACGTGTCACGGCTCGCCGGTGGCACGGTTTACGGCGTGGTACTGAACGATGAGCACTCCCTCGAGGCGTTGGATTCAGAACTGACCCAGGCGCCCTATCAACGACCCCCAAGGGCGCCGATCCTCTACATCAAACCACGCAATACGGTGGTGGCGAGCGGGACTTCCGTTGAGTTACCCACCGGAGAACCGAGCGTCGAAGTGGGCGCGACGCTAGGCCTGGTCGTCGGCCGGACCATAATCTCAGGTGATAGCGAGGAGGTACTGGCGAGCGTTGCAGGATTGGTCGTCGTAGCCGATCTGTCGATACCCCATGCCAGTTACTACCGCCCCGCGGTTCGCGAGAAGTGTTTCGACGGCGCCTGCCCGATCTCCGATCGCATCACACCCCTCGCTCACGCAGCACCGATTGAGCAACTCGCTATCGTCACTTCGATCAACGGCAAGATCGCGGCGGAGCGTCGCTTCGACGGGCTGGTTCGCACCCCCCGGGAGCTGTTGGCCGATGTCACGGAATTCATGACGCTGCGCCGGGGGGATACGCTGCTGTTGGGAGTTCCCTATCAGGCGCCTCAAGCCAGAGCAGGCGATACCGTGACAGTATCGGTAAGCGGCGTGGGCGATGTGACCTTCACCCCGAACGGGTCGGAGATCACGCAGTGAAACGGGGCCGCATCTACCGCAACGGCGCCGTCCACGCCGTTACCGAACATCAGGGAAAGGTCCGGATGGGAAGCGGTCAGTTGCTGGATGAAACAGAGGTCGAGTGGCTGACCCCAATCGATCCCGGCACTGTCTTTGTCCTAGGACTCAACTATGCGAATCATGCCGCGGAACTCGCCTTCCAGGCACCGGAGAAACCCCTGTTGTTTCTCAAAGGGCCGAACACCTTCGTCGGTCATCGCTCGCAGACCCGGCGGCCGGCCGATGCCACTTACATGCACTACGAGTGTGAATTGGCCGTCGTGATCGGCGGCCAGGCAAGAGGTGTCTCGGAAGCTGAGGCCTACGACTACGTCGCTGGATACACCATCGCCAACGATTATGCCATTCGCGATTATCTCGAAAACTATTACCGGCCTAATCTGCGGGTAAAGAATCGCGATGCAGCCACCCCTTTGGGCCCATGGTTGGTGGATCGGGCCGATATTGAAGATCCGATGAATCTGACTCTTCGCACTTTCGCGAACGGCGAGCAGACGCAGCAAGGCTCCACCAGGGAGATGATCTTCACTGTTCCAGCGCTTATCGCTTATCTATCCGACTTTATGACACTCAATCCCGGCGACGTGATTCTCACCGGCACGCCGGAAGGATTGGCGGATGTAAAAGCGGGTGATGTGGTTACCACCGAAATCGAAGGTTTGGGTCGACTGGTTAACACCATCGTCGATGACGAATCCTGGTCGGGAAACAGCTAATCATGATTACACACATTATCAACGGAGAACGCATCTCCAGCGAAGAGACATTCGACACCCTCAATCCAGCCACCGGCAAGGTCATCACCCAAGTGGCATCGGGCGGCGAAAAAGAGATCAACGCAGCCGTTACCGCCGCGAAAGCGGCATTTCCCGCGTGGTCGGGACTCCCCGCGCAGGAGCGTGCCCGATTGATGCGCAAACTCGGCGCTCTGATCGATGCGAACGTGCCGGAGATCGCAGCGATGGAGACCACGGACAGTGGCCAGGTCATCTATCAGACCGGAAAGGCACTCATCCCCTGCGCCTCGCACAACTTCGAGTTCTTTGCCGAGATCTGCACTCACATGGACGGCGAGTGTTACCCCACGGATACCCATCTCAACTACACCACCTTCGAACCGGTCGGTGTCTGTGGACTGATACCACCGTGGAATGTCCCGTTCATGACAGCGACCTGGAAGGTTGCGCCTTGCCTCGCACTGGGTAATACCGCCGTACTGAAGATGTCGGAACTCTCTCCCCTGACGGCAAACCGTCTGGGTGAACTGGCGCTGGAAGCTGGGATTCCTCCCAGCGTGCTCAACGTCGTGCATGGTTACGGCCATACCGCCGGCGATGCCCTGGTACGCCATCCCGATGTACGTGCGATTTCGTTCACCGGGAGCACTGCGACCGGCGAGCGCATCATTTCCCGTGGAGGACTTAAGAAGTACTCCATGGAGTTGGGGGGGAAATCCCCGTTCATCGTCTTCGATGACGCCGATCCCGAGCGCTCTCTGGATGCCGCCCTCTTCATGATCTTCTCCAACAATGGCGAGCGATGCACCGCCGGCTCCAGAATTTTGGTCCAGCGCTCGATCTACGATGCGTTCGTGGAAAAGTTCGCGGCGCGCGCGAAAAATATTCGCGTCGGTGATCCCATGGACGAGTCCACCATCATCGGACCCATGATCAGCCCGGAACACTGGCAGAAGGTGACCAGCTACATCCGGCTGGGACAACAGGAGGGGGCCCGATTGGTAACCGGTGGCGGTGTACCGGAATTCGAAGGTGAACTTGCCGGTGGAAACTGGGTGGAGCCCACCGTTTTTGCCGACGTGGACAACACGATGCGCATTGCCCAGGATGAGATCTTCGGCCCGGTCGCCTGTTTGATTCCCTTCGAGGATGAAGCCGACGCCATCCGCATCGCTAACGATATCAACTACGGCCTCTCTTCCTACGTCTGGACGGAAAACAACGCCAGGGCGTTGCGAGTATCCAAGGCCATTGAAGCGGGGATGGTCTTTGTCAACAGCCAGAACGTTCGCGACCTTCGCCAACCTTTTGGCGGCACCAAAGGGTCCGGTACCGGTCGCGAGGGTGGCCACTGGAGTTTCGAGGTTTTTACCGAACCCAAGTTCGTCTGCATGAGCATGGGCGAGCACCGCATTCCTCAGTGGGGTCAATAGCAGGAGAAACAGCATGGGAAAACTGGCACTGGCAGCAAAAATCACGCATGTCCCCTCCATGTATTTGTCCGAGTTGGATGGCCCGCATAAAGGGTGCCGTGAAGCGGCCATCAAGGGACACAAGGAGATCTCGCGCCGTTGCGTTGAATTGGGTGTGGATACCCTCGTTGTTTTCGACACCCACTGGTTGGTCAATTCCGGCTACCACGTCAATAACGCACCCCGATTTGAAGGTGTTTACACCAGCAACGAGCTCCCGCACCTCATCAAAAACATGCCGTACCACTATGACGGCAACCCGGAACTCGGGCACCTCATTGCGGAAGCCGCGACCGAAGAGGGGGTGTTAACTCGCGCCCATGAATCAACGACGCTGGATCTGGAGTATGGTGCACTGGTTCCCATGCGTTACATGAACGAAGACAATCGCTTTAAGGTTGTCTCTATCGCCGCGCTATGCACCGTGCACGATCTTGCTGACAGTGCAACGTTGGGTCGAGGGGTAAGAAAGGCCATTGAAGAAAAATACGACGGCACCGTCGCCATTCTAGCCTCAGGTTCGCTACCGCACCGATTCGCGCAAAACGGTGTGGCCGAAGAGTATCTTCACAAGATCTGGTCACCGTTTCTCGAAGTCGTCGACAGAAGCGTCGTGCAACTGTGGGAGAACGGAGATTGGGAAACCTTCACCGCGATGTTGCCCGAATATGCCGACAAGTGTCACGGCGAAGGTTTCATGCACGACACCGCCATGTTACTGGGCGCTTTAGGTTGGGATCAGTACACGGGTAAGGTGGAGGTCGTCACGCCCTATTTCGGCAGCTCGGGTACGGGCCAGATCAATGCGATTTTCCCGGTCCAGTAGTTTTGTTACTGCAATTGACTCACGGGACTGTGCCGGCGGTCGCAGAGTGGTACGGTTCGAGTCGATGGAATCATATGGAGACTAACCGTGCCCCATTTCGTTCTTGAATATACCGACAATCTCAAAGACGAGGTGGATATTCGAGCCTTGTTGAAAAAAGTCAACGATGTATTGATCGCGCAGAACGGCGTGTTTCCCATCGGTGGTATACGCTCACGTGCCATCGAGTTGAATCACTATGTCATGTCCGATGACGAGGAAGATTACGCCTTTGTCCACGCATCGCTGAAAGTGGGTTCCGGTCGTACGAAAGAGCAACTTAAAAGGGCCTGCGACGAAATCTTTGAGATTATGAAAGCTCATTTTTCCCAACAATTCGAGCATCGCTATCTGGCACTTTCAATGGAGTATGGCGAGTTCAGTGAAACAGGCACCTACAAGCACAACAACGTCCACGCGCGCTTCAAAGACAGAGCAAAGCGATGATTGATCGAGACACTGCCAGGCAGCTCGCCGCAGAACTCCACGCTGCGGAAAAAAACCGCGAACAGATCCAGCAGTTCTCTTTGCGTCACCCCGGTATCAGCATCGAGGAGGCGTACGCCATTCAGCGCGAATGGGTTGCTCTCAAGGTCGCCGAAGGCCAAACCGTAAAAGGTCACAAGATCGGATTGACCTCGAGGGCGATGCAGCAATCCTCACAAATCGACGAACCCGATTACGGCACACTGCTCGATGAGATGTTCTACGAAGACGGTTCCGAGATACCTATCGAGCGATTCATCGACCCCAAAGTGGAAGTCGAGTTGGCGTTCATACTCAAGGAAAGGCTTGAGGGAGCAGATGTCACTTTATTCGACGTGTTGTCGGCGACGGACTACGTCACGCCGGCGGTTGAGATCATCGACGCAAGGGTTCATCGCGTCGACCCCGAAAGCGGTCGTCCGCGAAAAGTGATGGATACCATTTCTGACAATGCCGCCAACGCTGGCATTATCATGGGTGGTCGTCCCGTTCGGCCCGACGAAATTGATCTGCGCTGGGCCAGTGCGCTGCTCTATCGCAACGGTATCATTGAAGAGACCGGTGTCGCCGCGGGGGTATTGAATCATCCGGCCAATGGGATCGCATGGCTGTGCAAAAAATACGCGCCCCACGCCATCGCCTTGGAACCCGGCCAGGTCATACTCTCCGGATCGTTTACGCGACCGGTCGCCGTCGGTGCGGGCGATACCGTACACGTTGACTATGGACCGCTGGGCGGAATTTCATGTCGGTTTATATAGGTTAAGCTGTCATCATGGCGACCCCACGCAATACCTTTAAACAGGCGCTGCAGTCGAAACAGCCCCAATGGGGGTTTTGGCTGGGCCTGGCGAACGCCTACAGCGCCGAGATCTGCGCCGGTGCCGGTTTTGACTGGCTGGTGATCGACGCCGAACATGCACCCAACGACATCCCATCCGTTTTGGGGCAGTTACAAGCCATCGCACCCTACCCCTCGCAACCCGTGGTCCGCCCTGTGGAAGGTAGCGCTGCGACGATCAAGCAGCTCCTCGACATCGGTGCGCAGTCGCTGCTGATAACCATGGTGGAGAGTGCCCAGCAGGCACAAGAACTCGTGCAGGCCTGTTTCTACCCACCACACGGTATTCGCGGTGTGGGTACTGCGCTTGCTCGTGCCGCACAGTGGAACCGGCACAGTGACTATTTTGAAAAAGCCAACGACGAGGTGTGTCTTTTGTTACAGGTGGAAACCGTCAAGGGTTTGGAGGCGCTGAAAGAGATTGCCAACGTCGACGGTGTAGACGGCGTCTTCATCGGACCTGCCGACCTGGCAGCCTCTTTGGGCTATCTTGGGCAGCCCGGACACCCCGAAGTGAAACGAGCGATCGAGGAGGCCTTGAGGACAATCCGTGCGGCAGGCAAAGCGCCGGGCGTACTAGCGACAACACCATCGCTCGCACAACATTACCGGGATTGCGGTGCACTGTTCATTGCTGTGGGAGTCGACACTCTATTGCTCGCCAACGAAACATCCGCACTCGCCGCCAGCGTAAAGGGCAACGAAACAAAATCTCCCCGACCCACCGATGGCGCCTACTGAATAGGACTCCGCCTCCGGTCCAGTGAAGGGTCAGGAGTAGTAACCCTCCTTACCTGGAGAGCGTTGAAGCGCGAATCCAAGTATGAGCGTCGCTCGCTAAACGGTGCTGGTAACCGAGCGCAACTTAATACCGGTCAAGGCCAAAGCCAACGGCGATCCGATACCGGGCTTCCGTCGTGGAGCAAACCCACCGCGATGCTGGCTAGCGCGCCCAATCCGAACTGCGCGGCACCAAACGTTGCCGCCGCGACTCCCGCACTCTGCGGGTAGAGCGCCAATAGCCGGGCAACACAATTCGCGCCAATGAGTCCCGTTACCGAGACAAAGAAGAAGATAGGTACCACGACACCCACCAGACCGCCGACTTCACTCACGCTAATAGTCAATAGCGAAACGCCGGATAGCGCAGCCACTATCGATCCCAACGCCAGCATGATCTGCGTTCCTACGCGCTTGACCACCTGTGCATTGAACGATGTTGCCACGATCACACCGGCAATATTCAGGGCGAACAGATACCCGTAGTGATCCGGTGCAACCTGGAAATACTCGATATACACAAAGGGTGTTCCGGTGATGTAAGCAAACATCCCAGCGAAGGACAGCGACCCACACAGCACATACCCAAGTGCCTTTCGATCCCGCAGCAGATGCCCGTACTGTGCGAACGCCGAAGCAACGCTTGCGGAAGCACGCCGCTCTTTTGGATAGGTCTCTTCCAGTCGCCAAAGTACAACCAGAAAACAGACAGCACCGAACACCGCCAATACTCCGAAAATGGCACGCCACCCAAACCACACCAACACGTATCCACCGACTATGGGCACCAATAGCGGTGCCAGCATCGCGACGACATGCATAACCGAGAGTACGCGCGCGGCCTCTCCATGATGAAACACATCGCGCACGATCGCCCTGCCTAAAACCGAAGCTGCACCACCCCCCCAAAAGCCTGCAACAGTCGAAAGATAATTAATTGCTCAACGTTTTGCGTAATAGCACACGCGATACTGGTAACGACATACAGAGCAATACCGGTGACTAAAACCGGCCGACGTCCGAAGCGATCGGCCAATGGACCGTAAAGAAGCATTCCCAGATAGAAGCCGGTAAGAAACAGCGTCAGGGTTAACTGGACGTCGGAGGATGCGGCCTGCAAGTCGCGGGCGATGGCGGGCAAGCCGGGGAGATACATGTCGATGGACATGGGGCCGAACGCCACCAGAGCCCCGAGTAATGCAATCAGACGAAATTCGCGTTTCCTAGTATCGGGGGATTCCAGTGTCATATTCTCTCGCGAAGTTTGCGGTACCCAAGCACACCTGAAACCGTGAATGAAAGACTGGAGAGCCACCCGATCAGGCGCAGGAAATTATCGTTAACATATTAACAATTTACCCCGTAATATGTAAACAATGGGCAAGGAATCGCTAGGAATCAGATACCGGGGGATGCTGCGACGATGCACGCAATCCACGTCTCAAAGGACTCCGTTGAGACCAGTGGATAGTGAGTTCGAGGCGCATTTCTACGCCGCGTAGGAAAGGATGATCGACAACACTGGTATGTTGGAAAAACGATGAGCAAAGAAATCACTACTGGGCAACTAGACACACAACATGCTGATCACGTGGCTACGAGGCCTTAGGTACCCTTGCCTTTATTACGTCAACCTTCGCTTCAGCTTACCGCCCTGTCCCGGCTCTCAACTCCTCACTTTTTTTCATCGCATCCGTAGGGATTGCAACGTGAGAAACGTCGTCCTCATTAAGTACGAGCAACCGGTCGAGCACGGGATAAAGATCGTTAACCAATGCTGGTCCCATCGCCTCCTCGAACAAGCGATATTGTTCCTCTACCAGTGGGGCGAGTTTTGTTATCAATGCGCGGCTTTTGGGTGTAAGAGAGATCAGTTGGCGACGCTGATCCGTATCGATACGCTTGCGTTTAATAAGACCCATCTCTTCCATTCGCGTCAATACTCCACTGAGACTGGGACTTAGAATCTGAGCCGTCTCGCAGATCTGCCGCGGTTCCAACTCTGTGGCCTCATGCAAGGCTCGGATAATGCGCCACTGCTGCTCGGTAACACCGCCATACTTCAATATGGGACGGAAATGAGCCAGAACGGTTTCTCGTGCTTTTAACAGCAACAGCGGGAGATTGCGATGTAACTTGATCTCTGACATTCGTCGCCTTTGAGAGCTGTTTCCAAGTGGAGTTAGCTTACTCGTACTCGATTCAGTGAATGGTTAGAGAGACTAACATAGTAGAGAAATAGTCACTAAGAGGCTGACACTCGCTACGTTGTGGTGCGCGATTCGACGGTTGAGTGGCCCCCGAGCCAGCGTTTTTCACAAGTCTTATCGGTCGGGATTACTCGGTCACTCAGTGACCTCACCCCTACGGGGCGCCGGCTAAGCCGGCGTCCTGCGCCAGCGCTTTGCGCTGGCTTGTCGAACCGAAGGGTTCTCTTCAATCCTCCCTCTCTGTCAAATAAAAAGGCCCCCCGCGGGGGGCCTTTTTATTTGACAGAGAGGGAGGGATTCGAACCCTCGGTACGCTATTAACGTACACACACTTTCCAGGCGTGCTCCTTCAACCACTCGGACACCTCTCCGAAATCAGGCGCGAAAGGATAAACCAGAACAACGAGGGTTGCAATGTTGATGCACACCGCTTAACAGCGACTGGGGAGTTCGTTACCATCTTTCTGACTAATCGCTGATAGGCAAGGGATCCGGTTTGCACGCATTAGCGCTACGACACCTGTGGGTAGCTATCACGCTGGGGCTCACTGCCATATCGCCGGTCTGGGCGGGTTGTGACGATGCACCTGGGCCGGGCGTGAACTGGACGGCATGTGACAAGGAGGGGATCGATCTGCGAGGGGAAGATCTGCGTGGCGCCATCTTCAGCCGCACCAATCTGGCCGGCGCAAAGCTGACGAAAGCTCGCATGGATAACGCCGATTTTCAGCTTGCAAACCTTAGTGAGGCCGACTTGAGCCGTGCCCGCCTCTACCAGGCACGTTTTGTCGGCGCCAATCGCACCAAAGCCAACTTCAGCAATGCCCGTATTCGCGAAGGTCGATTTGACCGTGCCAATGGGGAAGGTGCTCGATTCAACGATGCTTCACTCGCCAAAGCCACTTTTTATGGAAGTTCCCTCGCAGAGGCCGATTTTTCCGGCGCTCGAATCGATCAGGCGAGTTTTGAAGAAGCGGACCTCTACATCGCACTGTTGGCCGGCGCACAAGGCGAGTCGGCCAATTTTTCCAGCGCAGTGCTGGAAGAGGCGGATCTGACCGGGGCGTCGCTCCCCCGCACCCAGTTCCAGAACACTCGCATGCTGGGTGCCATACTCACCGATGCGGATCTAACCCGGGCGAATCTGGTGGGTGCCGAACTCACCGATGCCCGATTGACGGGAACTATCCTCGACAATGCCAGTTGGATCAATCGAAGACGCTGCCGTCCCGGATCGATCGGTGAATGCCGCTAACCGCTGAACCAGCAATACCACACCGATCCAACCAGCTCGTGAAGGTAGAGACGATTGCGCTGCAACGCCCCAGCCGAAGGTAGGACTTTGCGCCACCAAACCGTTTCCGAGCGCTGCGTATAGAAAACGGTGGGAGCGGCCATCACCCGTAATCCGGCCTGCTCGAACGACCAGCGTGCCCGAGCCATATGGCCCGCATGGGTAACGAGCACCACATGATCGATGTTTCCTTGTCGTAGCAGGTCTCGCGCCTGCCGCCCATCTTCCCGGGTGTTGAAACTCCCGGTCGACACCCAGCGAACGGACACACCAAATTCGTCCTCCAAAATGGAGCGAATCCACACCGAGCTATCCTCACCACCCCGATAGGGATCGGCGCCGATCACAGCCAGGGGGAGTGCCTCTCTCTACAAATACGCTGCGTGGCGTACCCGTTCCAGCTCATAGCGCCCCGATGTGGTTCCCCCATACTCAGGGCCCTTGGCATAAGCGCCGGCGCTGATCACGACGATCGCCTCTGCACCACTCGCCTTGACCTGTTGAGGCGTTACCGCTTCACCGCTCTCCAACCATCCCGCCAACAGCAGCGATATGAGAGGCGTGCTGACCAAATAAAGACCCGCCCACCCCACGCCAAGCAACAGCCAACCGCTGCGTCGGCGCGCCCATAGCATCAGAGCACCCAACAAAATCAATAGCAGCGGCCCCATCGGCGGCATAAAGATGGTTTCGATAGTACGTGTCAACAGTACCGACATGTCCCCTCCATTTGGCTGCGCAGTGTAGCAGGACATCGGGCCATCTTGTGCGCTTGGGTATTCAGCGAGATACCTTGCTAAGAGCCCGTCCGGGGGGTTAGGCTGACCCGCCCCAAGGAAGCCAAACAAGAGACCCCATGAGTAGCCGAATCGCTTACAGTGCCTGCCCCCACGATTGCCCCTCGACTTGTGCGCTCGAGGTGGAGCTGAAGGACGATGCTACCATCGGAAGAATCCACGGATCGAGGTCTAACAGCTATACGGCAGGGGTCATCTGCGCCAAGGTGGCGCGCTATGCAGAAAGAGTCCACCACCCGGATCGATTGAAATGGCCGTTACGCCGCAAAGGCCCCAAAAACAGTGGCGAATTCGAACGCATCAGCTGGGATGAAGCACTCGACGAAGTGGTGGAGGCCTTCACCCGGGCCGAACAGCGCCACGGTAGCGAGACAGTCTGGCCTTACTACTACGCCGGCACCATGGGATTGATTCAGCGCGACGGTATCAATCGTCTGCGGCACACCAAACGCTATTCCGGACAGCATAAAACCATCTGCTCCACCATCGCCCGCGCCGGCTGGCAGGCGGGCGCTGGTTCGATTCGCGGTGTCGATCCCCGCGAGATGGCGGAATCCGAGCTCATCGTTATCTGGGGAACCAATGCCGTCGCCACCCAGGTCAATGTCATGACCCATGTGGCGCGAGCACGGAAAAACGGTGGCGCCCAGGTGGTGGTGATCGACCCCTACTGCAACGCCACCGCCAACTCCGCCGACCACCATCTCGCCGTGCGCCCCGGAACCGACGCCGCCCTGGCCTGTGCCGTCATGCAGGTACTGTTCGAGGAGGGATTCGCCGATTGGGACTACCTGGAGAACTATACTGACAACCCACGGCGACTCGAACGGCATCTCGCCACCCGAACACCGGAGTGGGCGAGCGAGATTACCGGCCTGAGTGTTAACGAGATTCGCGAATTCGCCCGGCTCTACGGTAGCAGCAAACGCAGCTTCATTCGCGTCGGTTACGGATTTACCCGATCGCGCAACGGCGCGGTCAATCTCCATGCAGTGAGCTGCCTGCCTGCGGTCACCGGGGCCTGGCAACATCGCGGCGGCGGCGCACTCTACGCCAACAGTGGTCTCTATCACTGGGACAACACCCTGATCGAGGGGGCGGATAGCGTCGACGACTCGATCCGTCAACTCGATATGACGCGCATCGGACCGGTGCTCACCGGCGACACGAGCGACCTGGGCGATGGACCTCCCGTCACCGCCATGTTGATCCAGAACACCAATCCCATGGTGGTGGCACCGGATCAGAACCGGGTGCGGCAAGGTCTCCTCCGCGACGATCTCTTCGTCTGTGTTCATGAACAGTTTCTTACCGAAACGGCCAAAGCCGCGGACATCGTGCTACCCGCCACCACGTTTCTCGAGCACGATGACCTCTATCAGGGTGGCGGACACACCTATTTCTCCATCGGGCTCGCCGCCATAGAACCTCTCGCTGAAGCCCGATCGAACCACGAGGTAGTCTGTAGCATCGCCAATCGCCTCGGTATCGAGCATGAGGGATTCACATTGAGTGCGCGTGAGCTGATCGATGTGACATTGCGGGCCTCGGACTGGCCGACAATAGCCGAACTCGGTGAGCACCCCTGGCATGACTGCGCTGTGGAATTCGAGGAGGCTCACTTTCTCAACGGATTCGGCACCCCCGATAAGCGGTTCCATTTCGCACCGGACTGGCGGGCGGTGGGGGACAACAGCGACGGAATGCCTGAGCTACCCGATCATTGGGATGTCATCGACAGGGCCGATGACGAACACCCCTATCGCCTGGTCACAGCCCCGGCACGCACCTTTCTCAATTCGAGTTTCACCGAAACACCCGGTTCGCGTGCCCATGAGGGGCGCCCCACCCTGCTGATCCATCCCGCGGATGCCACTGAGCACCAAATAGCCGATGGCGACCGGGTATGCGTCGGTAATCGACAGGGAGTGATCACCCTTCATGCCAAACACTTCGACGGTATGCAACGGGGAGTCACTGTTCTCGAAAGCATCTGGCTCAATGCCGATTTTCCCGATCACAAGGGTATCAATACCCTCACCAGTACCGATGCCGCTGCACCCAACGGCGGCGGCGTATTTCACGACACTGCGGTCTGGGTGAAACCCGCATAAGTCCGGCGGTGCATCGCCGTGTTTCCTGTGTAATAGTCACACTATGTCTGAAACCGAATCTTCACGTCCACGAAGACGTCGGGCTAACGCGCACCCCCCGAGCCCCAAAACCCTAGCCCAGATCCAGGCGCTTCTTGGCGACGAGCCGCGCCGATCCGACCTGCTAATTGAGTACCTCCATCGACTACAGGATGAGATGGGGTATCTGGGCGAGGATCTGCTGCGCACTCTGGCACAAGAGCTCAAGCTGACGCCGGCAGAGGTATTTGAGGTCGCCACCTTTTACCACCACTTCGAGGTGATTAAGGACGATGCACCGGCTCCCCCACCGCTGACAGTGAGGGTGTGTGACTCGGTGAGCTGCGAACTCGCGGGCGCTGAGGCCCTAATCGAACGACTTCAACGAGACCTTCCCACGGGTTCGCGCCTGCAACGGGTGCCTTGTGTCGGCCGATGCCAGCACGCCCCGGTCGCTATCGTTGGCACCAATCCCCTTCATGAAGCGACCGCATCGATGACTGAGGAGGCTGTCAACAACCGCGAAACGGAACCTGAGATCCCCCGACTATGCCAACTTGAAAAACTACAGTGAATCGGGTGGTTACCGCATCTGGCAACGCTGCCTAAAAGGCAAACTGAGTGTCGAGGAGGTCATCGAACAGCTGCAGCGCGCCGAACTGCGTGGGCTGGGTGGCGCAGGGTTCCCCTCCGCGCGCAAATGGCAGCTGGTGCGCGACAATCCCGCTCCTCGCCTGCTGGTGGTCAATATCGACGAAGGTGAACCGGGAACCTTCAAGGACCGCCACTATCTGGAGAGCGATCCGCATCGCTTTTTAGAGGGTGCCCTTATCGCGGCTTGGGCAGTGGAAGCCGAAGCGATCTACCTCTACCTCCGCGACGAATACGCTACCGCCCGTCAGATCCTCCACAAAGAGCTGGAAGCGCTTCACGACACCTTCGATGACCAGCTACCCGCCATTCACCTCAGGCGCGGCGCGGGGGCTTACATTTGCGGGGAAGAGTCGGCGTTGATCGAGTCCATCGAGGGCAAACGCGGCCTGCCGCGCCAACGCCCCCCCTACATCGCCCAACAGGGGCTCTTCGGCCGTCCCACACTGGAGCACAATCTGGAGACGCTGCACTGGGTACGCGACATTCTGGAGCAGGGAGCCGACACGTTCCTCACCGAAGGGCGACGAGGGCGCAACGGCCTGCGGACGTTTTCGGTGAGCGGTCGCGTCGCAAACCCCGGCGTCTACCGTGCACCCAACGGCATCAGCGTGCGCGAGCTGATCGACGAGTACGCGGGGGGCATGGCTGCTGGTGATGAACTCTACGGCTATCTCCCCGGGGGCGCATCGGGAGGTATCCTCCCCGCCTCGTTGGCGGATCTACCCCTCGACTTCGGCACCCTCGAAGCGCATGGATGCTTCATCGGCTCCGCTGCGGTTATCGTTCTCTCCCAGCGTGACCGTGCCATCGACGCTGCGTTGAATGCCATGCGCTTTTTCGCCCACGAATCTTGCGGGCAGTGTACGCCATGTCGGGTCGGCACGGTCAAAGCGGTCGATCTCATGGAGGCCGCGGAGTGGGATCTCCCCCTCCTCCGGGAGCTAGCGCAAACCCTGCGCGATGCCTCCATCTGCGGGCTTGGCCAAGCCGCGCCGAATCCGTTGGAGTGCGTTCTACGTTACTTCCCCCATGAACTGGAACCACAAGCCGGGGTGAGCGATGGGCATTGAATTCACCCTCAACGGTCAACCCCTCGTCGCCGAGGCTGACGAGACCATCCTCCAGGCCGCGCAGCGGGAGGGAGTGATGATTCCCCGCCTCTGCTATACTGAGGGGGTGCGAGCCGACGGTAACTGTCGGGCCTGCATGGTGGAGATCGAGGGTGAACGGGTATTGGCGCCCTCCTGTCGCCGTCACTCTACCCCGGGCATGACCGTCCACAGCAGCAACGAGCGCGCAAAACAGGCCCAACGGACCGTCGTGGAACTCCTGGCCAGCGATCTTCCTCCGGATGATCCCGAGAGCTGGGGTGGGTTACTGGGCACAGCAACTGGGTATTGAAAAACCGCGTTTCCCCCAACGTCGCGAGATTTCCCGAGATCAATCGCACCGAGCTATCGACGTCAACCTCAACGCCTGTATCCACTGCACACGCTGTCTCCGTGCCTGCCGGGAGTCGCAGGTCAACGACGTCATCGGCTTCGCCCATCGTGGGGCGCGCACGGCGGTGGTGTTCGATATGGCCGATCCCATGGGTGAGAGCTCGTGCGTGGGCTGCGGTGGGTGCGTACAGGCCTGTCCTACCGCTGCCTTGCGCCCCCGCTCGGTTCGCGACGCCTTACCGACGGCCACCCAAACCCCCTCGGTCTGTCCGTACTGCGGCGTGGGCTGTCAACTCACCTACCACGTCGCGGACAACCGCATCGTGGCGGTGGAGGGACGCGACGGTCCCGCGAACCGCGGCGGTCGTCTCTGCATCAAGGGTCGGTTCGGCCAGGACTACATCCATCATCCCCAACGGCTGATACGCCCGCTCATCCGGCATCCCGGTGCACCAAAGACTCCGCATCACGCGGCCGATCCAGGTGATCCCACGACACTGTTTCGCGAAGCGAGTTGGGAGGAGGCACTGACAGCGGCGGCCGAAGGTCTCAAACGCCTTCGCGACGAACAGGGCGCGAATACACTGGCCGGATTCGGTTCCGCCAAAGGCAGCAACGAGGAGGCGTACCTGTTCCAGAAACTGATCCGTACCGGTTTCGGTACCAATAACGTCGATCACTGCACCCGGCTCTGCCACGCCTCGTCGGTCACCGCGCTGCTCGAGGGCATCGGTTCCGGCGCGGTCTCCAACCCGGTCGCCGATGTCGCACGTGCGGAGGTGATCGTCGTCATCGGCGCCAATCCCACCGTTAATCACCCGGTGGCGGCGACTTTCATCAAGAACGCGGTGGAGCAAGGTGCCACGCTGATCCTGATGGATCCACGCAAGACCGAGCTGGCCAGACACGCTGAGCACTTTCTGCAGTTTCACCCCGATACCGATGTGGCACTCCTCAACGCCATGCTCTTCACCATTGTCGAAGAGGAGCTGTTCGACGCCGAGTTCATTGCACGGCGCACCACAGGGTTCGAAGCGCTTCGCGAACACCTCATCCCCTACTCCCCCGAGGCGATGGCCCCTCTATGCGGAATCGATGCCGCCACGATTCGTACCGCCGCACGGCGCTACGCCACCTCCAGGAGTTCGATGATTTTGTGGGGGATGGGAATCAGCCAGCACGTACACGGCACCGATAACGCGCGCTGCCTGATCGCCCTGGCGCTCACCACGGGTCAGATCGGTAGACGCGGTACTGGCCTGCACCCCTTACGCGGACAGAACAATGTGCAGGGAGCCTCGGACGCGGGCCACATTCCCATGGTGTTTCCCGATTATCAACGCGTGGACAACGACGCCGCTCGCGCCCGCTTTGAGGCGCTCTGGGGATCGACCCTGGAGAGCGATCCCGGCTTGACGGTGGTCGAAATCCTCGAGGCATCGAATCGGGGCGAGATCAAGGGCATGTACGTCATGGGAGAGAATCCGGCCATGTCCGATCCGGATGCCGCACACGCTCGCGAGGCGCTGGCCAACCTGGACCATCTGGTGGTACAGGACATATTCCTCACCGAAACCGCCTATCTCGCCGACGTGGTCCTGCCTGCTTCGGCCTTTCCGGAAAAGAGCGGCACTTTCACCAACACGGATCGTCGCGTACAGATGGGCCGCGCGGCCGTTCAACCTCCCGGTGAGGCCAGGCAAGATCTCTGGATCATCCAGGAACTTGCGCGTCGTTTGGGATTGGAGTGGAGTTACAACGACCCACGCGATGTCTTCGACGAGATGCGCCAGGCGATGCCCAGTATCTCGGGAATAACGTGGCAGCGCCTGGAGGCGGAATCGGCGGTGACCTACCCCTGCGTTCGCGAGGGCGATGCAGGCGAAGAGGTGATTTTCATCGACGCCTTCCCTACCGCCGATGGGCGCGGTCGACTCGTCCCAGCCGCACTTTGCCGGGATGAGGAGCGCGTGGATCGCGACTTTCCCACCGTGCTCATTACCGGCCGGATACTGGAACACTGGCACACCGGTTCCATGACGCGACGCGCCACCGTACTCGACGCCGTTCGACCCCACCCGGAGATCAGCATCAATCCCGACGATCTGGCCGAATTGAATCTCGATGATGGGGATCCAGTGACATTGGAGTCGCGCAGAGGCACCCTGACCGCACGCGCTAGCCGCGACTCCAGCGTACCGCCCGGAACGGTGTTTATGCCGTTCTGTTATTACGAAGCAGCGGCCAATCCGCTCACCAGTCCCGCACTCGATCCCGCGGCGAAGATTCCAGAGTTCAAATACTCGGCCGTGCGCTTGCGCCGCGGCGACGCTCCTCCCAAACGGTCGACCTACTGAGGTAGCTCCATGATCGTCGAATCGGGTCCGCTGAAAGGTTTCTACCGTCCGGATTACGACGGCGGCAGCCTGGTTGATCTGATGGCGAGTGTCATTCGCGCGCGAGGAGGAACGTCCATTCACGCGGGATTAGGTTCCGCAACCGAGCAATCCCTTGCTAGCGCTCATCATGTGGTTCTGATCGTCATCGACGGACTGGGCCTGGCTCAACTCGACACCTATCTCGCGACCCGCGATTCAAGTCCGTTCTTCGCTCGGCACCGGCCTCGGCCACTGTCGAGCGTCTTCCCAGCCACAACGGCCGCGGCGGTCACAACCATCATGACGGGAGCCAGTCCCGCTGAACATGGCATCCTCGGTTGGTTTCTCAACCTTCACGATCTGGGAGTGGTCAGCACCATACTGCCGTCGACCAGTCGCACCGAAGTTCCCATTGTGGGCGAACGGTTTTCGTTGTCCGACTATCTCGCGATACCCCGACCTATCGAGTCGATGAGCGGCCAGAGAGTCGCCTTTACGCACCGCTTCATTCTTGAGAGTCGTTTTTCTCGCGCTGCCAGCCACTGGAGCGAGACCCACACTACCGAGACAGTGGCTGAGATGGAGACAAAACTGCTGAACGCAACGGACTGCGCCACCTCCTCTTACTTCTACGCCTATTGGCCGGGCTACGATGGCTACAGCCATCAGTTCGGACCATCGAGCCCCGAAGCCATGCGACACTTGGCGGAGGTCGATGCCACGCTTGCGCGCCTCTCCGAAACGTTGGTCAAACGCAACGCTGCGGTGCTGGTGACTGCCGATCATGGTTTTGTCGAAACGCCGTTGGAAAACCATATCGACCTGAGCCAGATTGAATCGCTTTATGACAGTCTCGCCACGCTCCCTTCGGGGGACGCGCGTGCGGTTTCTCTTTTCGTGAGACCCGCTCGATTGGCGGAACTCCGGCAACGATTGGAAGCCTACGAAGATGTTTTTACCGTTGTCGAGGGTGAGGCGCTATTGGAGGCGGCAGCGTTCGGACCTGGCGAACACCACCCATCGCTTTACGGTCGTGTCGGGGATTTGGTTTTGTTGGCGAAAGGTTCTTATGCGCTTTCCGCCCCGCTGCGGGGAAGAGCGCCGCACCGCATGCCGGGTAATCATGGAGGAATGGAAACCGCGGAGATGTGTATTCCCCTGTTTGCGCTTTATCCATAAAGAAACCCCCGCAATGGGAGGTCGGGTTTGATTCTGTTCGACCCGTATTCTCGATCGAAACTTGAGGTCTAACTTCCTTTAGGAACCTGCCGGCGGACATCGCCTGTTACGGCGATGTCCGCTCTTTTTGTCAGGTATCATCGTCTGTCATAGCCCCCGTTATCGAGCAGCGAACGACGTTGAACCTGCGCTACCCTCGAGTTCGCTCAGCCAACCGTTGTGAATGGTGACATAGGTTTCGTTTTCCGCAGAAATGGCTCTGAAGGTTTTACCGGTGCTCGCCACCTCTTCGCCCGGTTGAAGCCGATACTCGTTCAACCACCCGTTATGGGCCGATGCATAGGTCTCGTTTTCCGCGGAAATGGCTCGATAGGTTTGGCCACTGCTCGCTAGCGCTTCACCCGATTGAAGCTGGTATTCGCTCAGCCAGCCGTTACGAATCGTTTTCCAAGTATCGTTAGACTCCGCAAACGCCGGTGATGTGACCAACGCCGTCGACAACAGTGCGGACAGAGCGGTCATAGTCAGTACATTACGTTTTTTCATTGGGGTTAATCTCCATCTATTTACAGATAATAACTGTTGAATAAGCAGAACTCTGGGTTCTTACTGACACCCGAATCGACGCACTCGGGTGTTAATTTATAAGACCGGATATCGCGCCCAATACTTGCATGATCCTATTGGTGACTGCGGCGCAATTAAGAGCAAAACCGATAACGTTTTCTTAGAACGGATGCATCCCGCTTCAAGCGTAAATCAACGCATGGAACCAGAGGGAAGAACGCTCGAAGAGCGTTTCGATTGTTAAGACAGAGAATCAGTAGCGTTAGCTAATGTCGTGTGACGCAGACTTCGTCACCGAATTCGCGTTGCTCATTAGGTGAGTATTGAAAAATCATTCGTTACCGTTTTCTAGCGCCCATAAAAAAGGCGCCGTCAGTTAGACGGCGCCTCGCTTCCGCTTGCACGATTACTGGTAGTAACCGTTTTGATCCAACCAATCCTTGCGGGGAGTTCTCGTCAAATCTGGTGTTTGGATATTGATCCAGCTGCTACCTGATTGCCCGTCGTCACCTCGATTCCATCTTTAAACTTCACTCCCGTTATCACCTTGGCCAGGTAGTTAAATCCCCGCTGCTTGCGCCAGGTTTTCTCTGCACATGCTGATAATTTGAACATCATGTGCAGCATGCCATCACGGGTTAGGCATCCTTTTGATCGCTTCGTCCGGTGGCGTATCGTGCCAAAGGTCGATTCGATC
>Ga0209260_10000404_pt1 | contig 20066 bp, 2 predicted proteins | sample WorMetTypGCAVOLI_FD_187421 | JGI IMG/M metagenome (GOLD analysis project Ga0209260, IMG submission 187421) | Marine gutless worms symbiont microbial communities from Max Planck institute for Marine Microbiology, Germany - Olavius algarvensis... ...
ATGTCGAATACGCCACGCTGGAATGGGTGGACTGGTTTAACCATCGACGATTACTCGAATCGATCGGCGATATACCGCCGGTCGAGTATGAGCTGATGTATTATCAGCAACTGGAAGAGTCATTCGAGGCAGCATGACTCACACAAAACAGCCTCCGGAAATCCCGGGGCGATTCAATTCGCGCCTTGGGCCGGGCGGGACAAGTTCAGTCGGTTGCTGCAACTGCGATCGCCTTTCTGAGCGGCAAACAGAATTCGGACGGCGGCTTTGGCGATAGCCCGAGTACCGTGCACGATACCAGCAACGTATTGCTGGCCTTGACCGATCTGGAGGCGTTGAACGCGGTCCGGATCGAAGATGCATCCAGCTATTTATTGACCCGCCAGACCGCGGCCGGCGATTGGGCGGGCAGCACTTACGCCACCGCCCTCGCCGCCAAGGCGCTGCAACGCTTGAATATCGGCAACTGGGCGGTCAACCTGATTGCATTGCAGCCGGCCCAGCCCAGCGATGGCGATCTGGTAGAGCTAGGTTTTAGCGTAAGCAACGATACCAACCAGCCCATGCCGGCGACCGTCTTGCGGGTACTCGACGGTAACCTGCAAATCGGGCCGGATTTGAATGTGCCGGCACTGGCGGCGGGACAAAGCCGGGAGCTCAGCTTGTTTTGGGACACCCTTGGGCTACCGGGTTTGCATAGCATCGCAGCGCTGGTGGATCCCGACGCGGTCGAGCTCGAAACCAGCGAACGCGACAACAGCTCTGTCACGGATGTGACAGTCGCCGGCGCACCCGCCGGTATCGACTTATCGATCAACCAGGAAGATGTGGCTGTAATGCCGGCCAACCCGACCTTATTGCCGACAACACTGGGTTTTGCGACGGCGATCCGTAATCTGGGACTGTCGGATACCGCCGCTGTGCGGGTGCAACTGCGGGCCGGTAGCCGCAGCGGTACGTTGCTGGAAGAGCAGTTCTTCGATATTCCCGGCCGTGGATCGGTTGCGGCAAACTTCAGCTACGAGCTGTTCGACCCCGGTATCAATCAATTTGTCATCATCGTCGACAGTGACGACCAATACCAGGAGACGCGCGAAAACAATAATTCCGTCACCGTCAGAGTGGGTACCGAGAGCACGCTGGACCTGGTGGTTAGCACCGCCGATATTAGCGCCGACACGGCAGCGGCGATAATCGGTGAAGACGTTACTTTCAATATCGAGCTGCGTAACCGCGGTACATTGGATAGCCCCTCAAACGCGGTCCGATATCTGATTACCGACGGGGTTAGCACCACCGAATTGGCCACCAATTCGATACAAATCGATGCCGGCGGGACGATTACACAGGAATTGGTCTGGCGCGTAGACCGCGAAGGGGCGCTGACGTTTACGGTCGAACTCGACCCCGATAACCTGCTGCCGGAGTTGTTCGAGGACAATAACACGGCCAGCTTCAGCTTTTCCGCCGGGCAGGCCAACGGCCCGAATCTGGTGGCCAGTTTCCGCGATTTTACCTTTGATCCGCAACCCGGGCTCGAAGCACGGCCGGTGACCCTGACAGCGCTGGTGCGCAACACCGGCAACGCCGCGGCAGACAATGTCGAAGTCGGCTTTTACGATGGCGACCCCGAACAAGGCGGCGTTTTGATCGAATCGCTGCAATCGATTCCGAGCCTGGCCGCAGGCGCGACTGCGAGCGTCAGCGTAACCTGGGCGGCACTGCCCGATTCGCAGGATAAATTGCTGTTTGTCGCGCTCGACCCGAACGACAGCATTGCGGAGTTTAGCGAGACAGACAATCAGGCATTCAATATTTTGCCGGTTCTCAACCTGGCCGACCTCGCGCTGAGCCCGGGCGATATTACCCTGTCGCCGGCGTTTCCGAAGAGTGGCGATGCCGTGGAAATAGCGGTGCGGGTGGCTAATCTCGGTCAACAATCGGCGAGCAATACCGTGGTGCGTCTGTTTGATCGGGAGCCGGGGCTTGGCGGCAGCCAGCTCGGCGGCGACTTGAGTCTCGATCTCGGGGGTAATGATTCCGGCGTCGTGAACTTCAGTATTACCTTACCCGCCAACGCGACCGCGACACAGACCCTGTATGTCGAGGTCGATCCGGATGATCAGATTCTGGAACAAACCGAATTGAACAATTTCGCCATCCGCGAGATTGCAATCCAGGATGGCAATTTTGCCGTCAGCGAACGCTATATCTCGCCCAATGGCGACGGCGTGCAGGATGACACCGAATTCTTCTTCCGGCTGCAACAAGCCACCGATGTTGAAATCGCCGTCATCGACGAAAATGATCGGGTCGTACGGCGCTTTACCGGCAGCGAATGGAATGCAGTCGAAGGTGGTCAATTGTTGTGGGACGGGCTCGACGAGTTCGGCCGCGTGGTGCGCGACGGCCTCTACCAGTTGCAGGTACAGGATCTTGCCGGCCCGGTGCTCGGCGCGGCAGCGGTAACCGTCGACAACAACCGTTCGCCGTTATTGCGCGCCGAGGGCACCGAGTTCACTTCTTACAGCAACCTGACCTGTCCGATCGATAGTGCAAACTTAATTATTAGCGAGGATGACGACAGCATTGTTTTCTTCGTATTCCGCGATACAGAAGCGTTGCTGAGCGGCGTATATCGTATGGACGGCAACGGTGGCAACATTCAAACACTGTATACGGACGCAGACTTTGGCGTCGACGGCGATCTCAGGGGTGTGGAAGCAAATGACGATTTAACGCTACTTCACAGCGTGGTGTTTGTCGGCCGTGACAGGCAGCACTGGATTAGCGACGGTAACGGTGAAAACCGCCGCCAGTTGCCGGTTTCGCGAGATGCGAACTTTGTCGGATTCGGGCCCGATGATCAGACTGTCATCATGCGCACAGCTGGGCTGTTCGAGACCGTGCCCGTGGCCGGCGGAGACCCGGTAATACTCGCCGATTTTGGCGACTATCCGGTTTCATCGATCATGTCGCCGGACCGGCACCGGGTGCTGGTGGATTTTCCGGATGAAGCGACCCGTACACGCCGTCTCTCGGTGATTGACCTGCAGAATCGGAGTCAAACCGTTTTGCTGGAACAGGTGGTTCCTCCGAATGACTATCTGGGAGACAGCGATTTTTGGGATTATTCATGGTCGCCGGACGGCAGCCGGGTTGCGGTCGTCAGTAGTCAAACGCAAGACGTCTTTGTTTTCAACCAAAACGGTAATTTGCTAAACACGGTTTCCTGGGCCGATATTGTCACCGGCACCAGAATCAGATCGATGGTGGAACCTCAATGGTCGAGCGTCTCGAATGAGTTGGGATTCCTGATCGTCTTCGATGCCGACACCGACGATGGGCCGGACGCGGATCAGGGCGGCTTGTTCCTGGTTGATCTGGACGCGGAAACGGTCGAGCGCGTGTACGCATTCCCGCTCAATCGCGGCGGCGGCGGTGATGAGGAACTGGCAAGCTTATCGCTAGATGGCCTCATCGACAGTATTATTCCCAGTGCGAATGCACAAGCCGCGGAACGTTTTCTGCCTTCGACGAGCTTCTCCGAATTTTTATGGGCGCCGAACGAACGCACCTGGCTGCTTAGGGCCAGGGAATTCGAAACCGGCAGCGGCTCTTCGCGAAACTGGCCCATGGCCGCCTTTTTCCTGGACGGCGATCGTGAGCCGCAGCGGGTTTTTCAGGTTTTTGCCAATGCCGAACGTCGAGAGGCATACCGCTTTTCGCCCAGTGGCCAACAATTGCTTTACTCCTCGTCGCGCGAGTCCACCGATCCCAATAGTGTCTGCGACGGCTTTTGGGATACCTGGACATTTCGAAGTCTGCTGAACCTGACCACGGACCTGCGCGCGATACGCTCCGACCGGCTCGGTGGAATTTTGCTAAGCGGCACCGCGTCGGACGCCAATTTCAAGCAATATCGGCTGGAATACGCGTTTGCCGACATGCCCGACGTCTGGCGGCCGATTCAACCGTCTTCCGGGCAGAACGTAATCGACGATCAATTCACGGTCTGCATTCCGCCGTCGCCGGGAAGCTATTTCGTGCGCTTGAGCGCTACCGATCTGGCGGGCAATCAACGGCAAAAAATCACCCGGGTGTCGTGGAACGAAACCCCGGCGATCACCGATCTTTATCGCGCGCCGGAATTGTTCTCGCCGAATGGCGACGGTATTGCCGACCTGTCCAGTGTCCAGTACCGCAGCTTGACCCCGGTGCATCTCGAATTCGATTTCTACGATATCGGTGGCGGCCTGGTGCGCAATATCGTGCGCGATCACAGTGAAATCGGGCAAACCTTCCAATTGAATTGGGATGGACGCGACGACAGCGGATTGTTGCTTGCCGATGGCGAGTACCGCATGACGGTGCAAAACTATGAATTTTTCTTTCACATAGACACCACCTTCCCCGAAGTGAACTTTTCGCTGCAGGATGTTTATCAGGCGGAGGAACAGTTCGACTCCGAAGGTAACTCGCTAGGCCTGTTCGCTACGGCGCAGGCGCAGCTTGACTGGTCGTTGCTCGATCTGAATTACACCGACTCGGTTATTGAATGGGCATCGGCGTCGAGTCCGAGCGACTGGCAGGTTTTTGCGGATCCGGATCCTGCGAGGAAAGAAGCCGACGGCAAAATAATAGGTCGCAAACAACTGGCTTTAAGCACCTCCGATCGTTACCGGGACGAAGTCAGTGGCCGCCGTTACCGCGCTATCGCCGCAGACGGCGCCGGAAACCGCACGGTCGTGAGCCTGGGGCCGGTAGCCGAACAATTGATGGTGGTCGGTTTTGGCGCACATCGACCCAATCTGTCGTCGGCGCTCGCGTCGCAGCTTAACGTCCTCAACGATGACGCAGGTTTGATAGACACCTTAAACGCCACGGGCGGGTGGTTCGAGCGGTTAGCGCCGATCCCCTACGCGGAAATGGGTAATAACGATGGTGTAGCGCCGGCGGTCCGTTCAATTTTCGGAGAGACGCGTTTTCAAATCAAGGAAACCGTTGCGGCTCGTTTAACCAGTCTGGAGGTTCAATACCGATCGCTGGACGAGACCCAATGGCGCGGTTCGAATCCGGATCGCTATTTCGACGACGCCCGGCTATTCTCGGCGGCGCCGATTGAGCGGTCCTCGGCCAGCGAGGTCGATATTGCCTTTCATGCGGTATGGAAGCAGCCGGCGGACATCGATCCGGACCGGGACTACGTCATTCGTTTGAAAGGACTAGACGCCGCGGGTGGTGAGCACCTCTCAAACGTATTTCGCGTTCGTTTTACCGAAAAACTGTCGTTCAAGGGCCTGCGCCGCGATGCCGCGGCAGAAGATATAGCACTCATCGACCGCTTGCTGGGCGGTTTTCCGTCCGCCGAGGATTACGTTTTGTGGGGGCGCGTATCCTCTGTCGATCCGATCTCGACGGTGCGGGTGTTGGTCAGCAGTAGCGATGATCCGCGTTATGCAGTCGAACGGGAAATCGGGGTATTTAATAATGCGATCAATGCCTTTGCCGTCAAAACCGGGGATCTCAGCAGTTGCCAGAATTACAGTGCCAGAGTGATAGGTATAGTCGAGCCGCGGCTGGACCCGCAAAGCGGCGAGTTACTGCCGGGTAGAAGGTTTGAATCCCAGAGCGGTAGTTTCCAGCTTCTCTGTCTGGAGTTGGCCGTTCGGGTTGAGCCGGTGATTGCGGCGGTTTGTAATTCGGCGTCGCCGCAAGCGTTGCGCATCGAATTTTCGCCGCAGTCGACCGATGGCGCACCGTTGCAGCTGTTGTCCCTGTCGACGGAAGACGCTCAGGACGTGCTGTTCAACGTCAACGAGCCGACCAGCGCGCCGCGCCCCCGGCGCGGTAATGAACCGGTCTTTAACTACGAATTTATTCTCGACACGAGTGATATGGCGCCGGGCAGACGAACTTTCCGCGCCCGGCTGCTGAACAAGAACGATGAAGAAATCACCGAAAATGTATCGCTGGTGATCGATCATGTAGCACCGCAGGCGGCCATCAATTTCCCCGCGGCCGGCGATAAGGTTTGCGGCGTGCCGCGTGTGGTTAACATCGACGGGCAATCCGAGACATTTAACGTGATGAGCCTGGAGGGTTTGATTCAAGACGACGTATCACTGGGTTATTTTCTTGAGTTCAATCCCGGCAGTGAATACAACGCGGCAACCGCTCGACGCTTTCACGATTCCAATTCCGACCTAAACCTGAATTCTTTTCAGGCGGCGAGCGCGCAGGGACCTACGCCGGTAGTACTTGATTCCGTCGAAGCATCGAGGCCTGTAAACAGGGTTTCCCCGGCATTTTCCGGCAATCGAAAAGCGGGTTCGCTCGGCGAGCTGTTCAATATTACCGGTGAAAATAACGTCCGCCTGCACGTTTACGACCGGGGCGGTCATCACATTTGCACGGATCGCAGCTTTACGTTTGACGGCAACGTGCAATTGGCTTCGCTAAGCCTCGATCGCGCGCTGTTTTCGCCGAACCAGGACGGCGTTGCCGATAGCGTTGAACTTGCCTATGTGCTCGATGAAAGCGCCAGACTGGATGCCGAAATTTTTGCGGCCACTATCGGCGCCGATAAGGTCCCGCGAATCACGGGTAACGTCTTGCGCGTGATCGCAAGCGATCTGCCGGTGCTGGCCGGGGCCAGCCGGGTGGCATGGGATGGAACCGACGCGGCGGGTACGCCCCTGGCCGACGGCCTGTACGCGATTCGTCTCAGCTTTACCGACGGCTGTGGTAATCGACGCCGCGAAGCCCGCTTTGTCGAAGTGGACAATACCGAACCGGCGCTGAACCTACTGTTCCCGCTGTCGACCAGCCAGCTGCCATTGATGACGGAAGTTCAGGGAACCGTCACCGACAAGAATTTCAACGACTACCGCGTCGAGGTCGGCCGCGGTAGCGATCCGGACACCTGGTTGCAAATTGCCGCCGATCGACGCGCTGTCAGTGAAGCCGGAGTATTGGGGAGCTGGAATACCTTCGGCCTGCAAGATGATTATACCTTGCGGGTGACGGCGGCCGACAAGGTCGGCAATCGAACCGAATTACGTATTCCACTGACCTTGACCGAGCCGCTTGAGCTGGTTTCTTATCTCGAAGCCGTCGAGCCCCTGTTTTCGCCTAACGGTGACGGTCGGCGTGAGCGTACCAGTATCCGTTTTGGTCTGGAGCAGGAAGTAGTCGCCAGCCTCGGTATCCTGCAACAAGGCCAGGTTGTTCGAGAATTGCTGGTCGAGCAGAGCTTCGAGCCTGGTCCGCGCGCGCTAAGCTGGAACGGAGATGACGCCATCGGCGAAAGCGTTGCCGATGGCGTCTACCAGGCGCAGTTAAGCGTTGGTTTGGCGAGCGATCCGTTGGTTTCTCAGACCGAGCAGATCACTATCACGGTTGACGGTGGATTGCCGACGGTCGAGATCACCCAGCCCGGCAACGGGTTCATTCGTCCGGGGCTACCGGTGGTCGGCACCATCAGCGATGTCCACTTGCAGAGCTACAGCCTATCCATTGCCGATAACGCCGACAACCCGCTCTGGGAAGAAATAGCCAGCGGCAACCTGAACCAGCTGAATCGCTCGCTGGCGCCTTTGAGCGCGGAACTCGAGGGTAGTTATGTATTGCGGGTGACGGCGCTGGATCTTGCCGAGAATCGAGTGGAGCAAATCATTCCTTTTACGCTCGATAAAACGGCGCCGGCGGTCAGTCTAACCGTACCTGCGAATAATGCTTATGTTAATGGCCAAGCGCCGCTCGCGATCAGCGCTGCATTGACTGAGGACAATCCGGCGGCGTACCGGCTGGAATTTTCCGCCCCCGGCAGCAATACAGCAACCGAAATTGCGAGCGGACAGGACTTTCCGTTGCCCGAGGTATTGACGCAATGGGATGTGGCCGCAGTGAGCGACGGCGTTTACAACCTGCGTTTTACCGTCGAAGACCTGGCCGGTAATACCGGGGTTGTCGAACAGCTACTGACGATCGACAAAACTCCGCCCGTCGCAAGCATCACGACGCCGCAAAACAACGGCTACATCACCGAGGGTGCGCTAATAGAGGGCGTGGCCAGTGATCTGAACCTCGACGAATACCGTATCGAAATTGCGCCCGGAGCAGTGGCGAGCGCCGAGCAATACTCGTTGTTGGGCACCGGTGTCGTGCCAGTCGATCAGGGCGGTTTGCTGGAAATCAGTGTCTTGCCCGCGGACGGGGAATACAGTTTGCGTCTGCAAGTAGACGATCTGGCGGGCAATCAAAGCGAGGCTTTGGTGCAGGTCGTCGTCGATACCTCAGCGCCGGCACAGGTCGGCAATTTGAGCGCCGCAATCGAAAACGATAGCGACGTCCGCCTGAACTGGGATGACAATGCCGAGTCGGATCTGGCCGGTTACTTCGTATTCCGCGATGGCGTTCAGGTCACGCCGCAACCGATCGACGTTTCCGAGTATGTCGACGTCGGCGTAGCGCAGGGACGCCATCAATATACGCTCAGGGCGATCGATAATGCCGGCAATACGAGCCCCGATTCGTTGGCGGCCGAAGTCGTGATCGACCTGTTGCCACCGACCGTAAGCATCAGCGCTCCGACTGCAGGCAGCGAAGTCAATGGTCTGGTGGATATTCGCGGTACCGCAACCAGCCTGGATGACTTCAAGGAATACCGCCTCTATACCGCGCGCGGCGATGCGCCCGAAATACGTCAATTGTTACGCCGTTCACCGGTGCCGGTGCAGGCTCAAAGCCTCGGTGAATGGAACACGATTTCACTGCCTGAAGGCGCGGCTTATGTCATTACCCTCGAAGGCGAAGACATTAACGGCAATATCGCTACGGAACAGGCCACAGTCAGCATCGACAACCTGGCGCCGGTGCAACCGACTGGCCTGACCCTGACTACCAATGGCGCGAATGTAAACCTGTCCTGGAATGCGAATCCGGAAACCGATTTACTAGGCTACCTGGTTTTTCGCAACGACCGCATCGCGAATGCGACCGGCACTGTCGTCGGTGACTTGCAGCCCTATGTCATCGTCCCGAACGCATATGCCGATTTAACCCTGCCAGACGGCTTGTATAGCTACACGATCGTGGCTATCGATGACGCGGGTAACCTCAGCGAGGCCTCGTTACCGGCCGACGCGACTATCGACACCCGCATACCGCAGGCCAATATCGTCCAACCCACGGACGGCATCGAGTTCGAACAGCCGTTATATGTGTTGGCCACGACGCAAGACAACGATGTCGCGACGGTTCAATTCCAGTATCGCGCGCTTGGCAGCAGTCTGTGGATCGATCTCGAGGCCGATACCGAATTGCCCTTCGATCTCGATTTCGATCCGTCCGCGCTGGGGCTCAACCTGGGCGACTATGAATTAACCGCCGTGGCCACGGATCAGAATGACCAGACCGATGCCAACCCGGGTTTTATAACGCTCAAATATCGTGACCTGACCGCCCCGGCGTCGGCTGCCGATTTGTTGGCGCGGGTGAGCGCGGGAGACGTCAGTTTAAGCTGGTCGGCAAATAATGACGCAGACCTGGCGGGCTATCACATTGAACGGGTTGACGTGGATCAGGTAACGACGCGCCTGACCACCGATTTGCTGCAGGTAAGCAGTTACGACGACTTCGATCTGGCAGACGGCGTATACCGCTATCAGGTGATTGCAGTGGATCAGTCCGGTAACGAATCGAATGTTTCGGAGCAAGCCGTCGCCGTGATTTACACGCCGGTATTCGAAGCTTTCCCAGTGCCGACCCGGCAAACGGCGGTAACTATCAATGGACGCGGGGTGACCCGGGCGACGGTGAATACGACCCTGACGAATAGCGCGGGTTCGGTGGAACTGGCACCGCTCGATACCGACGCCGAGGGCCTGTTCGTGCTGGCGGCGTCGCTTGAACCCGGCGCCAACCGATTCGTCGTGCGCATGACCGACGCGGATGGCAATGTCAGTAAGAGCGCCAGTCTGAATATCTTTCGCGGTGACGCGCCCAGCCGTCCGACGGGATTGGCCGGCAGCGCCAACGATACCGAGGTCAGTCTGAGCTGGAATCCGAATCCGGAAACCGATATTGCCGGCTATCGCGTATTTCGCAATGGCGCGACCGCACTCGCCGATCAAGCGGTTACCGGGCTGAGCGCAACCGCATCCAGTGCATTTTCGGGAAATACCGGCCCCCGCGCCATCGACGGTAATCCCAGCACTTTCTGGCAAACCCCGTTTCCGTACCAGGACCAGTGGATAGCGATAGATTGGGTTGAACCGCGCTTGCTGACGGAAATCGTGTTGAACTGGCGTTACAGTTCCGGGGTGCTGTCCGATTACGACATCGAAGCCGATTTCCAGGGCAGCTGGGTGGTGTTGCAGGAAGTCAGGGCTGCGCGGCGCGAATTGGAGCAGAAGGTTCTGTTGGCGGCACCTTACATGACCACGAAAATCCGGCTCGTGGTGCGCGAGAACCGCTTCTTCTCCCTATCGGAAATCGTGCCGGTGCATAGCCCGCTGGTTGAGGCCACGGCATTTGTCGAGACCGCGCCGAACGGAGTTCAGGAATATACGGTTACCGCGGTGAATACGCTCGGTTTCGAGAGCGCAGCCTCCGCCCCGGCGGAACTGTCTATCGGCGATGTCACTCCGCCCGAAGCGGTTACGCTAAGCGCCGTCGCCGACGGCACGGATGTCGATTTGAGTTGGGATGCGAGCACGTCGACCGATGTTAGCGCCTATGATCTGTACCGTGACGCTGTGCTGATTGCCGGAATTACCGACCTGGGGAACCTGTCTTATCGCGATCTCGGGCTGCCCAACGGCGTTTATACCTATCACGTCGTGGTCCGGGATCAGGTTGGCAATCAAAGTGTTCCATCGAATGCTGTTAGTGTCACGATCGATGCCCCCGGAAGCTTTGACCTGAGCGTCAGTGCCGCTGCCGAAGGTTCGGCCTTGACGCTGGACTGGGTTGCGCCATCGGGCATATCGCCGAATCAGTATCGAATATTCCGCGCCGAGACAGCGGGTGGCGTCTATGCCGAGATCGGCCAGGTTGCCGGCAGCGTTCTGAGTTACGCCGATGCCGGGCTGGAAAACGAAACTGCCCGGCATTACGTCGTTATCGCGGTCGATGCAAGCGCCGCGGTAAGCACCGTTTCGATCGAAGCCAGCGGTACGCCGCGCGATACCGCCGCACCGGTATTGCCGGTGTTGCTGGCGCCTACGAGAGCCGGCACGATTTACCTGACGACGGACGACCGCGTAACCATCACCGGTTCGACCGAGGCCGGGGCGAATGTCGAGTTGGTCGCCGACGGACGGAACCTGCTGACCACGGCGCTGGCGGAGCCCGAGGTTTCCTACACGCAGCTACGAAATCTCGACAGCTATAGTTTGTCTCCCGATGGACAGTCGCTGCTGTACGCAGACCGTTTTCCGTCGCGAATTCGGCTTTACGATTTTGCTACCGAGACTGAACGGCAAATATATGGGTCGCCTGAAAATGTGGACCTGAACCCGCAATGGTTTAGCGACGGCAAACGCATTGTTTTCATTGACGAGTCTGCATCGGAATCCAGGCTCTTTGTGCGTATTCTGGATATTGCCGACGCAAGCCTGGTCGATGTCACCGATCCCGTCACGTCGAATATAGTGTTCGCAACGCCTTCGCCGGATGGCGCGCAACTGCTGCTGCTCGGTAGCTTTGACGACCCCGGCCAATCCGGTCTATGGCTGTTCGATTTGAACACCGGCGGCAAGACTCTATTGCGCGAAGGGCGGCCGTATAGTTTCTTCGTGCCGGTATGGTCACCCGATGGCAATCAGGTCGCCTACCTGAATCAGGATGCCTCGCCGCGGACCATAGAAGTCTATGATCTGGAGGGTATGGTGTTTCAGGTTGTCGGTGAGATGACTTATTCCCGAAGCCAACTGAGCTGGTCACCGGATAGTAAAGCGCTGATCTATGATCGTTATGATTCGATCATCCGCCAAGATGTCATATCGCGTTATACGCCGGCCACTGGCCTGACCGACATATTGCTGAGCGATCCGAATGCCAACCTGAGGGATCCACGATGGTCTCCGGATGGACGACAAATTGCGTATTTCGACACCAGTTCGCGCCAACTGCATATCCGCGACATCGATACGGGAGCAGACAACATACTGGAGGACGCGCGCGGGTTTACGGGCCTGGAACAATGGGGTCGGTCCGGACAGTTATTGGTTTTCGCGGATTTTAGCTTTGCCCGACTCGCGCCCCCGGGATTTTTCGAGTTTGCCGGCGTCGATTTGAAACTGGGCGAAAACGAGTTTGCCGCGCTCGCGACCGACGCCGTGGGTAATGTCAGTTCGCTTGCGGACAGTATCGTGGTCGCGCGCAGTCTGGGCGACCTTGCCGATTTATCGGTGCGGCCCGAAGACATTGTCTTGCTGCCGGCAGTTCCGAGCGTGAATCAAACCGCGCGCGTCGGCATCACCATTCATAATCTCGGTCGCCGCAGCAGCGAACCGGCTTCATTCTCGGTATTGGCGATCGATCCGACGGGGCAGAGCATCGAGCTGGTCGCACCGGCGGTCATCGGCAGCCTGGCACCGAATAGGTCGCGGACGGTCACCGCCGACTGGCCGCTCGGCGACACGGCGGGCGAGTATACGTTGGTTGTTTTCGTCGATGGCGAAAACTCGATTGCCGAGCTTAACGAGGCGAACAATACGGTCATCATGCCGCAGCTGGTCGGCGGAGAGGGGGGTCTGTCATCGACGATTGCCCTCGATGCCGCCGAATATACGAGCGGACAGCCGGCATCGATTGCGTTTGAAATCAGTAACAGCAGCGATCGTTTTAACGGCCACTACGAAGTCCGGATCGAAGACGGGCAGGGCGTCAGCGTGGCACAGCTCCGCGCCGAGCCGGTTCAGAATCTGCTGTTTGGCCAGTCGATTGTAAGCACGCTCGAATGGAATACATCGACCACCTTCGCCGGCGCTTATCGCGCGCGCTTGAGGGTGTGGGACGCCGAGAATCAATTGCTAGTCAGCGAATCGGCCGACTTTAATATCAACCCCAGCTTCCTGGTCGAGGCCGATGTTGTCACCGACCGGACCCGTTACAGCGGTAACGGCAATGTACGCGTGACCGGCACCGTGAATTACCCGACTGGCAACGTCGTTCTCGATGGCGCCAGCGCAAGTCTGCGCATCTTCGGCATTAACGGCGGGATACTACTGGAAACCGTCGAGCCGCTTGCCGTGCTGATCCCGGGCGCCAGCACTTCGGTCTCAGCAGACTGGAATACCGGACTCCAGCCAGTTGGACTCTATCGCGTCGAAATAGAGGTTACACAAGACGCTCGCTCCGTCGCCCGGGCGCAGTCGGAATTCAGCATCGATGCCGATGTTCTGCGGCTGAGCGGCTCGCTCGCACTAGCCGACGACAGTCCCGATGCGGGTGTAATCCAGCAGGTGAGCTTTAGCATCGAAAACCTGGGCAATGCGGCGATTCAGCAATTGCCGGCAACGATTAGTTTGCTCGATCCGAACGCGCAGGCGGTATTGCAAAGCGAGGTCCTTCAGGTCGATATAGGCGTCAACGACGCCAGCACCGGCAGCGTTGGATTCGACACTGCGAACCTGGCGCTCGTTAATTACAATTTATTGCTTCAGGTCGAAGTGCCGGACGCTAACGGGCAACCGTCCTTGCTCAATCTCGCTTCCACGAGTTTTACCCTGCAGGATCGCAGTCCGCCTCTGGTGACTTTGCTGCGACCGGTCGCCAGCGGTTTCATCAACAGCGCGGAGGAAATGCGTTTTACCGCGGAGGATAGATTGACCGCGATTGCCTTGACCGCGTTCCAGATCGATGGCGGCGACTGGGTTGGCGCGGTCGTACGGGATGCCACGAACAATGAATACGGCGCCGATTTGCCCGTGCTTTCCGAGACCACGCACAGCATACGCGCCCGCGCGACCGACCTTGCCGGCAACACCGGTTTCAGCGCAACGGTCAGCTTCACCGTCGACAATACGGCGCCGCAGATTGCGGTCGAGGGTGTCAGCGACGGCGTCGTATACCTCGATCCGGTCGCACCCATCATAACGATTACCGAAACCAACCTGGCCGAAACCTATATCGCGATCAACAATGAGCCGTTTGTCTCCGGCACCGCGATCGTGGCGGAAGGTCAATACGACTTATTTGTCGATGTGACCGATCTGGCCGGGAACATCGCCCAGACCTTCCTGAGCTTTATCATCGACGGTGGTGCGCCGCTGATCGAGATCAACGGTGTGGCTGATGGACAAATCGTCAATACCAGTGTGACGCCTGAAATTGTCGTTACCGATGCAAATCTGACGCAAACCTCGATCACGCTTAACGGCGAAGGGTTTGTTTCGGGTACCGAAATTATTGAAGAAGGCGAATATCAGCTACAGGTGACGGCCGCCGATATTGCCGGTAACACAACGACGCAAACGCTCGATTTCAGGATCGACCTGACCGCACCCACTTTAGTCGTCTCCGTGCCGGATGACGGCGCGATGGTAGACGCCGCGATGATCAGCATCAGCGGACAAACCGAACCGGCCGCAATTGTCGCGCTGACCGCAGCCGACATGACGCGGACTTCGGTGGTGGCCGACGCCTCGGGACTGTTCGTGTTCGACGGCGTTAACCTCCTCGTCGGCGACAATCTGTTTACCCTGACCGCAACCGATATGGCGGGCAACAACAGCGACGAGCTTGCGCTTAGCGTCATTCGTATTGTCGCGCAACAAGTCGAGTTAAGCGGCAGCCTGGCGGTAAGGCCCCGAGTGCTGGCATGGATGCCTGGCGCTTATCGCCGCCACGACCAAACTACGACGCTGCCGCTCGAACAAATGCTCGTCGAGTTATTCGCCGAGAAGGGTATCGACTATCAGCTCACCGATAACGAGGCCGACTTCAAGCAGGCTTTGTATTCGCAGCGCTACAACGTCGTGGTGATTGCCGACGCGCATCCGCGCGGATATCGGCCGGGCAGGAACGGCTATTGTTACTATGATTATCATCGTCGCCGCCATCATGGCGCAGGCGACGATGACGATCATGATGACGACGACGATGATGAACATGAAGACGACGATGATGATGACGGCTACGACGACGATGACCACGGCGGTTACGGCAATCACTACCGCCGTTACCGTCCGCGTCATCTGCACTTAAGCCACGCTTTGAAGAACCGACTCCGACTCAATGTTGCCGGCGGTATGGGGCTGGTTATGATTTCGACTCATCCGTACCACGGCAACAACCTATCGGATGTGTTCGGCGCCCGTATCAAAGGCCACGGTTCTGTGGGTCCCGACGGTCAAATCGCGCTCATCGATAGTCCGCTTGGCGAGGCCCGCGTGTTAGCGCGTTCCAGCCGTGGCGTCCGACTCAAGAATCTGGGTGGAATTACGGTTGGAACCTATCAGCCGGAAGAGAAACCGGCCCTGGTTATCAATACCTATCGCAGCGGTAAAACGGCCCTGCTCGGTTTTGATCCGGCCGGTCTGGACGATACCGAACAGGCGAAAACCCTGTTGAGCGATCTGTTTAATTTCGCCGCGCCGCAATCCCTGGCGACCTTCCCCGGAAGCGTGGTCGATCTGCAGTGGACCGTCAGTCAGGCCGAGCCGCCGTTGGATGTGAATTTGACGCAAATTTCGGATCCGCAGATCGGCTTGCTGAACGTGCTCGATGGCGAGATTGTCGATGCGCAAACCGCGGTTTGGCAGCGCATTATCGAGGCTGAACAAGATGTGTTTGACGCGGTCATCCGATTGCCGTTCGAAAAGGGCGATTTTTCGATTAGCGCCGACCTGTCGGCGAACGTCGATGGCAATTTAACTTCCTTACAAGTCGCGGAACTGCTCGTATCGACCGAGCGAGACCTGGATGATCTCGGCGCCGCGTTGCTGACGACGATGGCGGCCGTGGAAGTCGACCGCCGTTGGGAAGCTCGTCTGCTCAGGCTGGCAACCTGGCTGGTACGCCTGGCGCTCGAATCCCCGCGCGACAGCCGCTATGCAGTCGACGCGGCACTGTGGTATTTGACGCATGCTTATAAGCTCGTCGGCCAGATTCGTCCGGGCCTGTTCGAAGTTCAATCCGAGATCGGGTTGGTGTATCGCTTATACCAGCTCGAAAGATACCGCCTTGGCGTCGATGCCGGCGATTGGTAGCGCATGATGATGAATAACACAGCGCTGGGTAACTTCCGCAAAGTGGCGGTATTGCCTGTTCGGGGAATGGCAGGGGCGAAATTTACGGATGAGAAGAAGTCGATGAGCATGACACGATTAAATTGTTTTCAACCATTGTGGGCGCTGATCCTGTTGCTATGCAGCGCGACCGTGGCAATGGCGGCGGACGATGATCGTGAACCGAATCACCGTCAGCAACAGGAAGCCATTGCAAAGACCCTGGCTGCCGGAGGCGATCCGCTTGAGCTGTTGCAGCAGTTGCAGGCAGCACCCGGTCAGAGCGTCCCGAGCCGCCCCAGGCCGGATAGCGCCGCAGCGTTAAATGCCGGTCTTGCGCAACTGCGCGGGCAATTGCTGCGCATGCGCCAGCTGCAATCGCCGCAAGCCAGCGATCTTCGAGCCCTGTCCGCGAGTTATTTGAATCTGCAAGCAGCCGAGCTGATGCTGCTCCAAAGCTTCGAGGTGGTAGGGGAAAAGCTCGACAATGCGGCCTTGCCCCATCTTGGCTCGAGGCTCAGCGCGGTTCAGGCCGCTTATCAAACTAAAATGGCGGGTCTGTTCGAGCAGCTTGGTCCGATCATGACGATCATCGAGCAGTCCGAAGATCTGGCCGCATTGGCGCTCGATGGCGCGTTTTTGACTGAGCTCGGGCAAGGCGCCCACGATGCCCTGAGCCAGATCGATCAACTGCAAAGCCGCGCCGCGCCGCGCATTCTCGGCAACCGCTTTTTACCCTATCGGCGCCTGACCCTGACGCCGCCGGAACTCGATACCGACACCCGCATCGAGCCCAGCTATTTAAGTCCCGAAGCGTTGCCCGTCGCCGCCGATTTAGCCGCCACCATCGACGCCCCGCTGTCGCCGGAAATTCTGGCCCAGGCCGAGGCGCTGGAAAACGATTACATCCGTATCTACGAATTCGTCAAGAACAACATCCACACCGAATGGTATTCCGGTTCGATGAAAGGCGCGGTCGGCACTTTACGCCAGGGCCGCGGGAACGACCTCGATCAGGCGAATTTGCTAATCGCCCTGTTCCGCGCCAGCGGCCTGGCTTCGCGCTACGTGCACGGCGTGATTGAACTGCCGCTTGACAGCGTGACCGCAAGCCTCGGCCTCAACAACGCCACACAAGCCATTCGCGCGCTCGGCCAGGCGGGTATCGCGCACAGTCCGGTGATTCGCGGGGGCCGCGTCGTCGCGGTTAATATCGCGCACAGCTGGGTCTCCGCCTATGTGCCCTATACCAATTATCGGGGCGCGCTGGTCGATACCTCGGGCAGCATCTGGTTGCCGTTAATGCCCGCCCTGAAAGATTACGAAGTGCAGGCCGCCAGCGGTCTATTCCGGCAGGCCGGTCTGGTCGCCGACGATCTGGTCGACAACTACCTGGAAACAACGCAAAGCGAGGATTTGCTGACCCAGATCGTCGCCAGGGCCAATGACTATCTGCAACAAAATCAAGCCGGGACGACGCTCGAATCGCAATTGGGTAAGGTCGCTATCAAACCGGCTGCGCTCGGCTTGCTACCCAATACGCTGCCGGTGCCGGTGGTCGCGGTCAATGCCGAAACGGATGTGCTCAGCGACGCACAACGGCATCGTATCCGCATTATCGCGCGCCGCGGCAATAGCGAGCTTGATGACATCGTGCTGGACTATCGTGCCGCGCTGTCGGAGCTGGCGAGCGAACGGGTCACGCTGTCGTATATCGGCGCCAGCGTCGACGACCAGAAAACCATCAACCTGTTTGGCGGGCTGGATCGCGTGCCGGCCTACCTCGTCAAAATGCGCCCGCAGATCAAGCTCAACGGCCGTCAAACGGCGGTCGGCAGCGGCAGCATCGACACCGGTATTGTGCACCGCTTCGATATCGAGCTGACGACGCCCACCGGCAGTGAGCTCATTGAGCAGAGCGTCATCTCCGGCAGTTACCACGCGCTCGCGATTGCGGCGGGCGGCGTGGCCCAACAAATAGCGGAAGACGATCCGGCCGATACCGAATACCTCGGCGCGAGCCTGCTGAGCCGGCTGGCCTACGACTATAGCCGGCAATGGCGCGAGGCCGAGCAAACCCAGGCGGGATTGTTAAACGTCGCGCTCGTGCGTCCTTTGCCTTCGATTGCGGTTGTCAGTAACGACCTGCGCGTCGACAGCTTGCTCGGCTTGCCCAGTGAGATCAGCTGGCAGGCGGTGACGCTGGATGCGGCGCTGCGGGTGGCGCAGCCGATCGCCCGCGATGACGGCGGCGCCGGCGCCGAACGGGATTTCATGCGGCTCGCCGCGCTGCAAGGCTCGAGCCTCGAGCACGGCATTTTCGAGACTCTATTGCTCGCCGACAGCATTTCGGCCGACAAAGGCCTGCAACGGGCGCGCCAGCAAGGTATTGAAATCTTGAGCTTGGACAGCGGCAATTTCTCCGCGGAGCGGGGCAGAATGACCCATCCCGCCGAAGTCCTCGCCGAAATCGAAAACTGGGTCGGCCTGGGCTATCGCGTCAGCAGCCCGCTGTCGGCCGTCAGCCTCAATCAATGGCAAGGCCATGTCTGGCGGGTCGAGGAACCCGCCAGCGGCAGCGGCGGCTATTTCATTGCCGGCGGGCTTGCCGGCGGCTCGACCACCCAGTCGCCCGGCAACTGGGTGCTGGACTGGCTGCGCGATGCGCTATCGGCTTCCAACACGCCGCCGCCGAACCTGAACCCGGGCGAGGCCGCGTCGATTTCGATCCTGGCCGACAGCAATGGGCAAACCGGCATGGTCGGGCAAGGCCTGGACAAGTCGCTGGCTGTGATGGTGCTCGACGCGACGAGTAAACCGGTGCAGGGCGCGACCGTGCGTTTCAGCGTGGTCAGCGGCGGCGGCGTGATCGTCGAAGCCACGCAGACCGACCAGTTCGGCGTCGCCACCGCGAATCTGGTCCTTGGGCAGAAGACCAGTGCCGATCCGGTCTTTGTCAAAGTAAACGAATCCGACCAATGGGTTACACAGGCTGGCCTCAACGTGGTTCAAGCCTCGATAGCCAGCGGTTTTGGGGTATTGACTACGGCGCAGCCGTTTACTGCCATCGGTTATCCGGACGAACCGACGAAGCTGGTCATTACCAATCCCGACCGGTTTACCCTGGGCCTTACCGCGAAGGAAGATAGTATCTTCATGAATGTCCAGGCCCGGGACAAATTTGACAACTCGGTGTCGAACGTATCGGTCAACTTCGAAGCGGAAAGCTTGTCCCCGACCGACGATTGCTCGGCCAGTGACTCGGCCACGGTAAAGGATGGTGGTAATTCGGTTACAGATCTGACTGGTATTAGCGCCACCCTGGTTGCCGGCGCCGGATACAACAAATACAAACTGAAAGCGAGCGGTTTCGGCAGAAGCGTGTCACTTGAGCTTGAGGGATACGCATGTAATGAATGTCCGAATGTCGCTTATTCCTTTCCTATTAGCATTAGCGCGGACGGTACGCTTCTTGACGCGACCAACACCGGAGAAAAGATCGAGAGAACAGGTTCGGTCTTTCTGGTAAACGGTATCAGAGGTCGCATAAATTCCTCGATTCTGGAGGTAGAACATAAAACCCTCACTGGCGGCGCGGCGATCAGCAACGAAAGAGGAAGCGGAGGGAACTACAAGTTCGATTTACGCACGTCTTTGACTCCTGGATTTAACGATGTGGAGGCCGAAGTCAGCAAGTGGCGGATTCTGTTGAAAAACTCTCGATTATGACTCGGCCATGAGATAATCGAGTTCGGTATCCACTTCATTAGGAAGTCTCCCATGATGGGACAACTACCGGCGCAGCAGAACGCATTGTTTTACGAGTTT
>Ga0209260_10000423_pt1 | contig 18955 bp, 14 predicted proteins | sample WorMetTypGCAVOLI_FD_187421 | JGI IMG/M metagenome (GOLD analysis project Ga0209260, IMG submission 187421) | Marine gutless worms symbiont microbial communities from Max Planck institute for Marine Microbiology, Germany - Olavius algarvensis... ...
GGCTATCAGGTATTGGTTTGGTGGCCTTGCGTAACTCATTTTATATGGCCCTTGCGGGTGATATATTAAAAATCAAACCCATTCCTTAAAACCAATACCCAGTACCAGATACCGAGTACCCACCAATTGAGTTTCACTCAATTGGGGTAACAGGCTTTTTGAAAATGGGATTTGATTGAGGTTATTCCGGAATTTATTTAACGGGAAATTAGTCTTTGAATTACTTGAGGAGCCCCACTGAAAAGGCAAGCAGAAACTGGCCGCAATAGTACATGGGCAGTCCGATGAGGCGGTTGGTAAATTCAGATTTTAGAAAGCGGTCCCGCGCCACAAATAAATCGGAAAGATAAAAGCCCACAGCTCCGATGAATACCGGCAGCCGGCCGGCATAACTCAGTTTGGTATCACCGAGCACGGTCCAGGCACCGATAACCATGACAGTTATCACGATGACATATGCAATAACCGGCATCAGCATGGAACCCAGATGCGGTCGCAACCACATAAAAACCAGGCCGCTGACAAGCAGTCCCACCAGGCAGCCGACCCAGGTCCAGTGACTGATATCAGCCACATAAAAAAAAGCAATCACATAAAGCACGTGTCCGAGGAGAAATGACACCAGTCCCAAAAGGAACATCTTTTCCTGGGGCAAGGCCAGAAACACATCACCGCCGAGGCAGAAAATCAAACCGGAAAGTAAAATGTAGTAATAAACTGGGATCGGATGGTGCTGGACCAAAGCCGTAAAAATGAAAAGACAAGAGAGCGTGGTCTTGGTGGGTAATTTTCCTTGCTGACTGCCGGTTTTCTCAAAATGCAATAATCCGACCAGTAAAATAACCGCCAGAACGACAATCAATTGATTGAGCATAGCCATATCACCATTTTTCGGCTCCCGACCGACTCTAAAATTAAAATCCCCCTCAACCCTCCTTTAAAAAAGGGGGAAGTAGAGATTCCCCCTTTTGACAAAGCAACTTGACATAAAATTACTGGATGCAAGATTTATTGAGGATTTTCTTGGACTTTTCCTATGTTCGGATTTATCAATGCTAATCTTCAGGCGCCGCCCGATACACTAGGCGCTCTGCCCCTGGTCCTTTGCCCGTAAAGCTTTTACCTTAGACCTTTAACCTTTCTACACCAGGCCCTGATCCAACATGGCATCAACCACTTTCACAAATCCGGCAATATTCGCGCCGGCTTCATAGTTGCCCGGCACACCGTATTGCTCGGCCGCATCAACGCAGGTGCTGTGGATGGTTTTCATGATCAGCTTTAAGCGATTGTCGACTTCTTCCCGGGTCCAGGCCAGACGCATGCTGTTTTGAGTCATCTCCAATCCGGATACCGAAACCCCGCCGGCATTGGCCGCTTTGCCCGGTCCGTAAAGAATTTTGTGATCCTTAAAAATGTCTATACCGTCAGGCATCGTCGGCATGTTGGCACCTTCGCTGACCAGCATGACACCGTTATCGATCAAATTCTGAGCATCCCTGGCGTTAATTTCATTCTGGGTGGCACTGGGAAAAGCACATTCGGCTTTGTGGTTCCAGAGGGGATTGTGGTCTAATGCCGGGTCAACCGGCGTGTAGATCGCGGAGGAATACTTGTCGGCATATTCAGTGACGCGCCCACGGCGCACGTTTTTAAGGACTTTGATGTATTCAAGCTTTTCGCTGTCAATACCGCTTTCGTCAAAAATATACCCCGCAGAGTCGGATAGCGTCACCACTTTAGCGCCTAATTCAATGAGCTTTTCCATGGTGAACTGCGCCACGTTGCCGGATCCTGAGACAATACATGTTTTACCGTCCAGAGTTTCGTTGCGGGTTGATAACATTTCAGCGGCAAAGTAGACCGACCCATAACCGGTGGCCTCCGGTCGAATCAGGCTGCCGCCCCAGTTCAAGCCTTTGCCGGTCAGGACTCCGGTAAATTCATTCCTCAATTTTTTATACATGCCGAATAGATATCCGATTTCCCTGGCACCGACACCGATATCGCCGGCCGGCACGTCCGTGTCCGGCCCAATATGCCTGAAAAGCTCACTCATAAAGCTCTGGCAAAAACGCATCACTTCATTGTCGGATTTACCCTTGGGATCAAAATCGGAGCCGCCTTTGCCGCCCCCCATAGGCAGCGTGGTCAGGGCATTTTTAAATACCTGCTCGAAGGCCAGAAACTTCAAAATTCCGAGATTTACCGAAGGATGAAACCGCAGCCCGCCCTTGTAAGGTCCCAGGGCACTGTTCATCTCAATCCGAAACCCCCGGTTAACCTGAACATTTCCCTGATCGTCGGCCCAGGGTATCCGGAACATGATCACGCGCTCAGGCTCAACCAGTCGTTCCGGAATTTTCGCCTGGCGATAAATTGGGTTTTGATCCAATACCGGTTTGACGGATTCAATAACTTCACTGACCGCCTGATGAAATTCCCTTTCCCGCGGATCTCTTCCCTTAATGATATCCATGATGTCAGCCATGTGACCTCCTTCGCCGGGTAAACCGGAAAATCGAATAAATTCAATTCTTAAAATTTGATGCTCAATATCAATTTCGCAGAGTAGATACAAGCAATATTGTAATAGATATTCAAAAAAAAGAAAAGGTTATTGTGGGTTAATTGAGTTGATGAAAGCCGAGAGGTTGGGAGGCTGGAAAGCTTGGATGCCGGGAGACGGAATAAGGAGAAGGTGGGAAGATGGGAAGGTGTGAAGGTGGGAGAATAAATGAACCGCTTGCACCGGCGACGGGCTCATCCAAGTCAAGATCAAAAAAAATCAGGGATTTATAATGAAATCGGCTGAGCTCGTCCCAGGCCGCATTCCGGCTTCCGAATTCTAAACGCTGTCATCTGCCATCGCGCTTCCGTCCTTGTCCCTAACGATCTGAATATGCTCAGAGTATTTCACCGATATGTTCCGGCCGGCCTGTTTTGCGGCATACATGGCGGCATCAGCCTTGTTTATCAGCTCTTCCATATCCTTACAATCTGTGGGATATGTCGCAATTCCCAGGCTCATGGTAATGGGCGGCAGATTATCGAGCTTGACTTTGCCAAGTTCCTCTCGCAACCGCTCCGCCAGTCTGAAAGCCTCTTCCTTATCCGCATCCGGGATCAGCATAACGAATTCTTCTCCACCGTATCGAGCGATGGCATCCACATCCCTGATGTTTTTTATCAAAAATTGACTGATGGCTTTCAATGCCCGATCACCGGCATCGTGACCATAGGAGTCATTGATATATTTAAACCTGTCCAGATCCGTCATAATCACTGAAATTTGTTTATGATAACGCTCGGCCCGATGGATCTCTTCCTGCAGCTTGACCATGAAATACCGTCGCACGTAAAGACCGGTCAGGGAATCCGTAACGGCCATATCCCACAGTTGTGCTTTATTCACAGCAACGGCAGCTTGATCCGCAACGGCTTTTAACATCTTTATATCCTGATCGTTGAATTCTTTGCCATTTTTTTTGTTGGTCACATTGATGACACCAATCACATCATTGTATACAACCATGGGTATACAGGCGATGGAACGGACAAAGGAAGTTTCGGACTTGATGAACAGACTGTCATCACGAATATTATTGACAATCATGGGTTGGGAATTTAAAAAAACCCTTCCGGCAATGCCTTCGCCCGGCTTGAAACTGCGGCATTTAATTTCGTTGTTGTTAACCCGGTCCTGATATGCGGTATCTACCAATCCGGCCAACACACGAATTTTCAATCGATCGGATTCAATATCGTACAACATCAGCGAGCCTTTCTCGGCCGAGGCGATATCAATGGCCTGTTTCAGAATGTACTGCAGGAGTTTTTTCAGATCACTGATGTAGTTCATTGCCTTGCCGATGCCGTATAGCAATGACAGATTTTGCAGGGTTTTGTCCAAATCTTCTTTTTCTTGTCTGCGTCTCTCGTAAAGCCGGCAGGTATTTATTGACACAGCGGCCTGGGCAGTAATCTGTTGGAGAAAATAAAGCTCAAAATCGTCAAAAGGCTGGTCCCCGGCTTTCGACCCTAATGTCAAAAGACCCATTACCTCACCCCGCATAACCAGCGGAACCCAGAGCTCAGATGGTAATATCTCTAAGTCCTGTTTTTCCAGAAATTTGGTAAAAAGCGGATTTCCTGAATCATCAACGACCGCAAAAGGCTCATCCTGAAGAATAGTTTGCCATAAATCTTGCATATCAATTTTAAATTTGTATTCCAGTTTCCCTAATCCGTCGCTGAAAACCAGGCTAAAAGTCTCTGTCTCCGGATCATAGACAAACAGGCCCAACCGGTGAACCTTAAATTTGTGTTTAATAATCCCGACAAATATTGCATAGAGCTCTTCGGGATTTAAAATATCACTGAGGTCTCGACACGCACTTAGCAGTTCGGTCAGCTCGGAGACACGGGGTCCATATTCACCGATGGAAAGTTTCTCAGATCCTGGGTCATTTTTCGCGTTGTTGTCGGGAATCGACGCATTCATCGCTTCGTATCTTCTCCTCATTTAATTAAGGATGTCGGCTGAATTGGAAGTTAATAATTCCAAAGGAAATAAACTCAATCGCTTCCCATTTTATACAATTATTTAGGGAATTAGCCGAGGCTTAACTTGCATCGGCACATATGGGGGGAAACTTTAACCTAATTTGAGCCTGGTGAAATAAGCTGCAACCGGCTCGATCTTCGATTTCTGGTAACCGCTATCAAATTGGGGGCTTGATATTCGACACAATGAGTTTGTTGCCCTGCTGGGCGACAATGTACATGGCTTCATGCAACATCTCAACGTCTTGCCAATCATCCATTTTGAAAATACAAAACACCTGCTTATCGGATGCCATATAGTCCCTCAACTCCTGGGGGGTTTTCAGCACGGCAGCCATGCGATTGGTATAGAATAAGAAAGTATCCCTTGCTTTAAGATAAAACACAAGATCTTCCGTGGGCTCTATTAGTCTGTCAATTTTTCGGGCCAGTTCTTTGCCGGAACGAAAAGGTTCAATCGGCGGTACCAGAAATATCAAAGAGAATAGAAGTACAGTGATCACTGTCCCGACAATCGAGCCGATGAAAACCCGGTATTTCTTTTTTACTGCCAGCCCCAGGGATATAAAACAACAGGCGACAAGCCAGGCAGCAAGGAAGTAAATCCACTTCAGTTCAATTCCGGCATCGGCCTTCAGATTAACGGGGGGAAATAATATTATGTAAATCAGGGCCAACGGTAAAATGATCACTGAAGGAAGGTATGAGTAAAAGACGCCTTTGTCGAGACCACGGGAAGATCCATTAAGAATATCATGCAAAAAGGCTCCCACCAGTATGGCTGCGGACGGGAACAACGGAAGAATGTAGGTTCCGAGTTTCGAGCTTGCCATAGAAAAAAAAATGAAAATTGCAGCAAACCATATCAACGCAAACAGCGTACCGGCGTTGTATGTCGTCCCGCGCGCACGAAATCCATGAAACAGGGCTAATGGCAAAAATGTGCTCCAGGGGAACATCCCGCCCATCAACAACGGAATATAGTAATAAATCGGTTCGGGATGCCGCACTTCGCCGGAAAAAAAATTACCGAGGTTTTGTTTAATAAAAAAATAACTCACATAGTCGGGGTCTTTGAGGCTTATCAGAATATACCACGGTGCTGCAACGGCTAAAAAAATGAGAACGCCCCAACCGACCTGCATTTCTTTTAAAAAGCTCAACTGCCTATTAAATATTAGAAACAGACCGATTATCATGACGGGAAGCAAAACTCCAACCGGTCCTTTAGCGAGCACTGAGAACCCCAGGGCCGCGTATCCCAGAAGGAATAAAGGCCTGCGATGTTTTTCATCATTATACCCCAGGTAAAAGAGGGCAAGGGCAAGGGTGATGAAAAAGGCCAGAGAGATGTCATGCACGACAACCCTTGAGAGGATGAAATACTCAGCACTGGTGGCCAATACCACGGCGCTTAAAAAAGCGGCCGCCGGTCCGAAAATTTGCCTTCCCATCATATAAGTGACCATCACGCAGCCCAGTCCCATTAGCGCTGCGGGCAGGCGTGCCGCAAATTCGGTAAAGCCGAATATCATAAATGAGATGGCTACCAGCCAATTATGCAAAGGCGGTTTGTCATAAAATTTATCCCCATTGTATTGCGGCGTTAACCAGTCACCGGATAACACCATATCCTTGGATGTTGCCGCATGCATGCCTTCATCGATATCCCATAATGCCCGGTCCCCCAAATTGAAAAAGAAAAGGATCAAGCAAATAGCAATCAATGTGAAAATTAAAACACTTTCCTGTTCCAAAAATTTCTTTTCAGACATCAGAACTTAGTTCGCTTCGCTCATCCCGCTTTCAGCGGGGGAATATAGGAATCCCGCTCAATAGCGCGAATGGAATATTGGGACCATTCGTGTTCTATCTGGTAGAAAAATAATACGGCCCATGGGACCTGCCCGCCATTGCCCTTGATCCCAAAAGCCTTGACCCAAACACTGAAGTTAGGCCTTTTTGACCATTATTCCCTGGCCCAGACCGAATTAGATTGTGTCCTTCTATAAATTAAATGATAGTCTAATTCGCCAGCATCAGTTGTCGTTACATGAGTCGCACCAGGGCGGGCCATGATTCCAACATTCCATGTCGTGGGCATAACCCAGGTACCGCCAAAAACTTCATGATTTCAATATATTATATAAATTTCGAGACGTCAAATTTATTATTCTGTCCAAAGGACATCAGCCACATCCACTTTTTTATCGATCAGTCCGTATTTTAGGGCAAAATCAGCAAACAGCTGCCATCGGTTTGCATCCAGATGCTGACGGGCGGCATAATAGGGCAACGTCAGTTTAAAGGCATCGCTTTCGATTTTGGGATCGGCTTCCGGCACCTGTTTCAGATAATCCGCAAATGCCTGTTGCGGATTCCGCCGCACCTGCGCGATAGCTCGAGCCATAACCCGGCGAAAACCCGCCAGCGCTGCCTGATTTTTCTGCATGTTTTTTTTGCTGGTAATAAAAATCAGCTCATCATAATCCGGGATACCCCACTTCTCCAGCTCAAAATACCCGACTTCATATCCCTTGTGGGCCATCGTGACGGTTTCGTAAGTTTTAAACGGACCCATGACGGCATCCACTTTTTTCGCGGTTAGCGACTGAACAATGGCAAATCCGACATTGATCGCCCGGTAATCCTGAATATCGTTAACTTTGGCGAAGGCACTCAAAAGCACATCCATCAGGCCGGGCACCGTATAGCCGATTTTTTTTCCTGATAGATCTTTGGGTGATTCAATCCCTTGGCCTTTTAGAAATAGCAGGGTGGTTAGCGGGTGTTCGATTAAACGTGCAAAGACGATCACATCCAATCCACGGGCGGCAGCAATGATGGTCTGGGGTTCATAGGAAACGGCAATGTCCACATTGCCCGATGCCGCCATCTTGAGCCCATCGGCCGTCTCGGAGGGACTGATAATCTTTATATTGAGGCCCTCTTCTGCAAAAAGACCCTGCTGCCGGGCCGCATAGATCGGCAGGTGATCGACATTCGGGAACCAATCCAGGATCAGAGTAAGCTCCTGAGCAGCATCAATTGACGGAACCCAGAGGGCGGCAAAAAGCATTAATATTGCGATAACTTTCTTACAATTGAATTTCATACTTTCTCCTTATTTATAAAGATTAGGATGATTTCACAGACGGATCAGGTGTCAGCACCGAGGCGGCCGGTTTGATTGAAGAAAAACTACGAATATCGCATATTGGCCCCTCAATCCTTCAATCCCTCAATCCCCCAATTCCTCAATTCCTCAATCCCTCAATCCCTCAATTCCCATCTTACTTCCAGGTGATCACTTTTCTTTCCAAAAATCCCACAAAAACCCACAAGGACAGCCCCATGCCCGACAGCCACAAAATGGCGGCAAAGACCATGTCGACGTTTAGCCTGGCGTTGGCCTGAATCATCAAATAGCCGAGACCCTGCTGGGCACCGACCCACTCCCCGATAACCGCCCCGATGGTCGCTACAGAAACACCGACCTTCAATCCGGCAAAAAAATGGGGCAGCGCCCAGGGCCAGTACAACAATCGCAGGGTCTTCCAGAACCCGGCACCCATGAGTTGAAAAAGTTTTCGATATTCATGATCGCAGCTCTTTAATCCTTCCAATAAATTTACCGTGATGGGAAAAAAGATAATTATCGCTGCCATCAGCACCTTGCTGGCAATGCCGTATCCCAGCCAAACAACGAGCAGCGGCGCAATGGCAAATACCGGCACGGCCTGGGATGCCACCAAAAATGGCGCGAGGGCGTTTTCCACTGAAGGGTGGGCGAACATCACAATAGACAGCGGCACGGCAACCATCAGAGAGATCATGATGCCGATCAACACTTCCAGGGCAGTTATGCCTGCATGGGGCAACAGAATGGATGCCTGAACAACCGCCACCGTTGCGATACGTGAAGGCGTGGGCAAAATAAAGTCGGGAACATCAAAGCTCCTGCAGGCCGACTCCCAAACGGCAAGCAAGGCAATCGCAATCAGCAATGAATATATCGACGATCGTTCCATCAAATTACAATCTCTAATACTATTTCGTACATTATTTAGTTATTATACTGTTCAATCAAAGCCGGCTAGATCTGATACGTCGCTATATGCTGCGAACAGCTTTATAAAAATGACATAATACTACAATTTTAGGCAATTTAGGCATTTTCATGAAGCTGTGTATTCTTGGAGCAAGGTCAGCACATATTCCTTGATCTTAATCAGCTCGGGATCATCGAGTCGTCGCGGTTTGGGTCCGGTTAGGGTAAATTGATCCAATACCCGCATGGGTCGCCCGCTTAAAACCAGAACCTCATCGGCAAGCCATATCGCTTCTTCGATGTCATGGGTGATCATGAGAATAGTTTTTTCGAATTCGATTTGAAGCATTAAAAGCAGTGACTGTAAACTTCTTCTGGTAATCGCATCAAGAGCGGAAAGAGGTTCATCCAGCAGAACCAGGGCACGCTCGAACATCAAGGTGCGAACCAGAGCGCAACGTTGTTTCATGCCGCCTGATATTTCTCCCGGGCGATAGGTTTCAAATCCATCCAGACCAAGCCGTTTAAACAGAGAAATCGCTTTTTGGCTGGATGTTGCCATGTTTTCACCGGCAATTTTGGCCGGAAGCAGAGCATTATCCATCAAAGAGAACCAGGGCAACAGCAAATCCTTTTGCTGCATGTAGGCCGATGTGTCCCGCAAGTGCGAAATTTCTTCCCCGCACCACGATATTTCTCCGCCATCTCTGGCAACAACCCCCGTGAGGACATTAAACAAGGTGCTTTTGCCGCACCCCGAGGGACCGATCAAAACGGTAAAACCGTTCCTGGGAAGCATTAAATCAAAATTTTCGAAGATGGAAAGGTCGCCGAAGCGTTTATTCAAACGCGAAACATTCAGCATGAAACGGCTCCTCGGATGCGGACTGCGGCCGGATTGTAGGAAGGAATTCGGATGGGATGCAGATGACTTCCCTACGCCGGCATTATCCGGATCAGGTCCAGGGGTCGAGACAATCAGCCTCCTCTCAGCCAATATTATGGGGCTCCCCCAGCAATTTTCACTTTATTGCTAACACCATAGAGATAGATTGTCAATCGGGATGATTTCGCAGCCCGGATTTTCGGTTCCAGGTTTCAAGGTTCAGGTGTCAGGCAAAAGATGTTGATGGAGTTTATTGAAATGATTGAATGGCTATTTCAGCACCGGCTGATCGTTGATTGTTCATAGTTCGATAGAGAATTAAAATGACAGGAACCTCAATTTTAGTCATTTTAGACAATTTAGACATTTTTTTTTGATTTCTTGTTCAAGGCAATCAGAGATAAAAATTCATATACGATATTGGCGGCCAGGAGGGCGGTAATCTCCGCCGGATCCTTGTCCGGTAATACTTCAACCACGTCGAATCCGACAAAGTTCAACCCCCTGAGGCCCCGCACCAGGTCGACTGCCTCCGCACTGGTAAATCCACCCACCTCCGGTGTCCCCGTACCGGGCGCAAATGCCGGGTCGACCACATCGATGTCAAAAGTGACAAACACTTTGTGTGGCCCGACCCGTTTCCTGACGATTTCCATCAGTTTCCGCGGACCCACTTCCCGTAGAGCGGACATGGTGATTACCTTAAATCCCAGAGCGGTTGAGTCGGCATAGGCAGCCTTTGAATAAACAGATCCGCGCATGCCGATCTGAATTGAATTTTCGGCAAGCAGAATATCTTCCTCCACTGCCCGGCGGAAGGGCGAGCCGTGATAATAGGGTTTGCCAAAGTACTGATCGTTGGTATCGGTGTGGGAATCAAAGTGGATTAAAGCAACCGGCCCATGAGTTTTAGCGACGGCTCTGAGCTCCGGCAGCGTAATGGAGTGATCCCCGCCCATCAATACGGGAATTATACCGGCCTCAACCAGAGGACAAAGCTCTGCTTCGATTTTGGCATAAGTGTCTTCGATGTACCCGGCGATCACCGGCAGATCGCCGTAATCAATGCCGGAGCAATGCTCGAAGATATCGACATCCAGTGCCAGGTTATAGGGTCGCAGGGTCACCGAAATTTTGCGTATCGCATCCGGTCCCAAACGCTGACCGGTCCGGTAAGAAGTTGCACCGTCCCAGGGGACGCCCGCAACAACAAAATCAATCCCCTGAATGGTCTGAGAATGGGGCAAACGCATAAATGTTTTGATCCCGGCAAACTTCGGCTGCTGCTGGGGCGTTATCGGTTTGAATTCAGTCATTTCTGTCATCCTTTCGCTGTCAAATATCCCATAATCCGGCTCCGTATTGATTGTATCTAAGGAGATAAATCATTTTCCAATTCCTGACAAGGCAATTCAAGAGGATGTTGCCGAAAAGCCAATTCCCTTTAAAAAATCGCAGCATCGCAGGTTTCAAAGGTGCTGGGCCGTCTGAGGGCCGGATTTTTAGGACCATTACCCGGCCGGCACGAAAAGCTGCCGCCGACGGCCTGCGGCAGGCCGCATAGCAGATTCTCAGTAGGTTGTATAAATTCCGAGACGTTAATTAGCTGTGCCGTTTATCCTTTAACCCTATAGTTGCATAAAATTTTGAAATCCAACTTCGCTGCTGCAATGAAGACCATTGAAAGTATTGACTGATCCTGGATTCTGGTTGCTGGATCCTGGATGTCGTTGAAATTCACCGATAGTGTACTGTTAAATATCCAGCATCAAGTATCAAGCATCCAGCATCTGCCCGGAAAAAGCAACGATCTCAAACATAACGGCCAGGCTAGATGACAAGAATTTATGCCATGTTAGGGTTAATACAATAAAGCTGCCAAAGTTCTGTCGGTCCAAACCCGTTCCAAAATCAATAATCCTTATAACCTTCTGAAAATACAAATATTGAAGAAAAAACGGATTACATGTGGCATAAAAATTGCTTTTACAATCAAGCCGGTATTACCGGGGCTTCAAGATTCCGGGAAAGGGATATCAACCAGGGCCAGGCCCTTTTTCTATCAGTTCAATCCGCTCTAATTGATGGGGCATATACGGAATACGTTTGCCTGATCACTGCTCGTATATACCGCTGACCCCCCGGCAGCAAATTGGAAAGAGGAGGTGGTGCTGCTAATTGTACAGGCTATTTTTGATTCAGGGTCAGGTATCGGACCCACACCAAATGAACTACCCCGCTGCAAGCAACGGGGTATCAAGCGGAAAATTATAATCGCCCCGAGGGGCGGGGAATGAAACCCTCGTCCGCCGCAGGCGGACTAAAATTACATCTGGAGGAAAAAAATGAAAATGTCTTTGATCAATAAATTCGGAAGATCATTTTTAGCTGTCTGCTTATTGCTGGCCTTGTTTTCGATCAGCGTGGCCCAGGCGGACGCTTACTGCAGTTCATCGGGGAGAAATGTAGGCTATGAGTGGATAGATTCTATTAGAATTGGCACATTCAACAATGTTTCGGGCGCCAACGCGGGCTATGCAGATTTCACCAGCCAAACAGTGGACCTGGCATACGGCACCAACTCCATTACCTTAACCCCTGGATTTCGATACGGATCGTACATCGAATTTTGGAGAATCTGGATTGACTTTAACCAGGATGGTATTTTTGACGCAGATGAGCTGCTATTTGATCAAAGCTCCCGCACCGCGGTCGCCGGTGAGATTATGGTTCCGGACGATGCCCTGCCGGGCAGCACCCGCATGCGAATCTCGATGAAATGGGCCGGTGCTCCGCCGGCCTGCGGCACATTCAGCTATGGTGAAGTTGAAGACTACACGGTTCAGCTGAGTGAACCGACAGCGACTTTGGGAAAAATCAGCGCCCTGGCAGCCGGAAATGATCCGGAGCTTGTGTTTGCTGCTGATCAAGACAATCAGGCCCTTTATGTTATCAGTACGTCAACCCAGTGGATCGTGGATACGGTTGCGCTGCCGGATCCCCAGCCGAGTGCCATGGACTATTCACCCGCCGACGATAAGCTGTACATCGTCAGCGCCTCCTCAGGCCGGATCACAATCGTTGACCCGAGTAATTCTCAAATTACCCGGCTTCCGTTCTCTGATACGCAAACCGGCACTGACATTGCCGTTGCACCCCTGCTGCGGAAAATTTTCGTGCTTTCGCCCAATGGCTACGACGCTTATCTGACCATCGTCGATATGGATTCCGGTGCAGTGATTCTGCAAGACACGGTCGGCGGTTCCTCCATCGCGGTCGATGAAAATAGCCGGATGATATTTACCGGCGACCGCGGCCTTTCGCCTGCAACCATCGAAAAATACTACCTGGACAATGACAACGGCACTTATAGCCTGCAACAGGTGCAAACCATTCAGGCGGGAAGCAACGGTCGTAAAATCAACATCAGCCCCGACGGTCTTCATATCGTCTATCCCTGCGGCGGCGGCAACGGGGCCGGCTATAGCATCTATGATTATGACAGCACCGACTTGAACACCGTTTTGGGCGAATGGGATGTCGGCACCTATCCGAACAATGCCGCGTTCAGCCCGGATGGAACTGTTTTATTCGGCACCAACGGATCGCCATACGACAATTACCTGTATGTGATGGATGCCGCCGGCTACCAGCAAATCAATAAACTGGATTTCCCCAACGCGGACGATTACGCCGTGTTTACACCCAACAGTGACGGCACCGTCGTTGTCGGCTTCAGCTACGACACCTATTACGATGACGATTACTCCCTGTATTTTTTCACGGATCTGGCCGATTAAATCAAAATTGGGGCCGCCATAAATTTGTCCGCCCGGTATTTGAGAATTTATCGCGGCCCCAATCCAACTAACCATCAACGGTACCGGGTCATCGGCAAAATCATTTTAATTTACCTTTTGCGCCCGATTGTATACGCGTCGCCCAGAAAGTCGCCCAGTGCGAAATAACTTGGACCGGCACTATTATAAATAAAGGGCTGAACTTTGCCGATATCCGGCAACCCGTTTTCGGCCAGAATGCTTTCATCGGCTTTAATATCTTTAATTTCTCCGATGAACTGGGTATGCAATCCGATTTCCACGACCTTCAGCACCTCACATTCCAATACTAGCGGGAATTCTTTAACATAAGGGGCGTTCACAACTTCGCTTTTGACAGGCGTCAATCCCAGAGCATTAAATTTATCTTCATTTTTACCCGAATAAATTCCGACATAATCGGCTGCCTGGACATAAGATGTCGATGGTATATTTATCGTAAAAGCCCTGTTATGCTGGATACTCCCGTAGGTGTATGTTGCTTGCCTGAGCGATATGGCAGCACACGGAGGTTTGCTGCAGCAAATTCCCCCCCAGGCCACAGCCATGATATTGGGCCGGTCGTTTTGATCGTAACTGCCGATGATCAGTACAGGGTTCGGTTGGATTATTGCTCGCGGGCCTAGTGATTTTTTCATATTCAGCCTCCTATCCCGGACAAGCCGGAATTGAAAATTGAAGATTGCAAATGGAATGATGAAGGTCGATGAATAAATCGAACCGTTGAACGGTGAACTATGAACCTGGAACGTTATCAATATGTTAGATACAAAAGGCGGCTTAGGAGGTCAAGGGCTAAAAACCATGGGGATAGCCATGAACCGGTAAAATAAATTCTCAATTGACACCCGCCGGCGATTTTGACAATATTCCATCTAACATCATAAAAAAAGGAGGATCAAAATGACAAGAACTGAAACCAATACCATGATCAAGGCTTTAATTTTATTCGTAATTGTTTTCTTTAGTGCAATTGTCTCAGCCCCCCCGGCCCTGGCTGCCGAAGAGCTCAATGTTCTCACCTGGTGCGATCATACGGATCCGAGATTGCTGCAAGCGTTTGAGAAAAAGCACAAAGTCCGCATCAACATGAAGGAGTATGACGGCACTGGTGTTGCCCTGGCACTTCTCGAACAATCCCAACCGGGTGACTGGGATGTTTTTGTGGTGGACAGTATCGATGTCAAGCGGGTGGTTAATCTCGGCCTGCTGGCGCCTTTAAATCGAAAGGATTTTCCCTGGAACGACATTTTCCCGGAGGTTCGCACCCCCGAGCTTAATAGTGTCGGCGGCATATTTTATGCTATGCCGGAAAAATTTGGCTACAACACAATTGCCTACAACAACAAAAAAGTGGATCCGGCTGACATGCGCGATGCCGCCGTCCTCTGGAATCCGAAATACAAAGGCCGGATAGCGGTATATGATTATTACATTCCGGTCATTGAAATGGTTGCCATCGGTCTCGGCATTAAACCAACCGAATTGAATAAATCACATCTGCCGGCGATCAAGGAAAAACTATTCAAAATGAAAGAGTTATCCGCCCTGGTGGGCGACGTTGTCCAGGTTCAAACGGCCCTGGCAACGGGTGAAGTGGATATTATCGCCGGTGGCGGCGAATTTGCCGTGTCCGTCCTTCACAATGAAAATCCCGCCCTGGACTGGGTCTTGCCGAATCAGGGGGGTGTGCGCTGGCAGCAGGCCATCGGGGTATTTGCAGCATCCAAGAAAAAGGATCTGGCCGTCGAATTCCTGCAGTATATTCTCAGCCCGGAAGGTCTGGGGCGTCTGGCCACTTCCTCCTGCTATTGGGCCATGCCGGCCAACTCCAAAGCAGCGTTGACCCCGGAACAGAAAAAAATTCTGCGCTGGGATGAACAACCCAAATTCCTGGCCAATTCGTATTTTTATCTCCAGCCGGATGAGGCCTTTGATAAGGCCATGCTGGACGTCTGGACGGAATTTTTGCAACACTAAAATACCTATTAACATTTATCAATATTATCCTCTGTTGGATAAACAAGAAATATCGACGTAAAGCTATGATACGTGCCAACAGCAGAATAAAAGGCTGGGGCTTTATCGGCCCCGGCCTTTTGTGGACCCTTGCTTTTTTTGCCGTTCCATTGCTGATCATGGCGGCCTATAGTCTTTTTCAACGAGTCGGTGGTCGGATTGTCACGGATCTGTCTTTAAGCAACTATATTGCTTTTTTCTCCAAACCCCACCAATTGAATGCGCTGGTCAATTCCCTGGAAGTCACCCTGATTACGACTATTATCAGCGTGATCCTGGCTTATCCGCTGGCCTACATTCTGGCTTTTCGGGTGCCGCCCAGGTGGCAGCGGATTGCGTTGATGATGGCAATTCTGCCATTCTGGACCTCCTATGTCGTGCGCTCTTACAGTTGGCTGCTGGTTCTCTCCGGCAACGGGGTTATCAGCAGTGTCCTTCAGTGGCTGGGGATCGTGCAAGATCCGATCTCGTTTGCCAACAGCCGGGCGGCGACTGTCCTGGGATTCGTCCATTTTTTTACCATGCTGTTGACCCTGACCATCTTTGCCAACCTGGTGCAGATATCCCCTAATTATCGAAAAGCGGCAGCCGATCTGGGTGCATCAAGCTGGCAGGCATTTTGGCGAATCACCCTGCCGTTGAGCATCCCGGGAGTCATGGTGGGGGCCTTTCTCACCATCGTGCTGACGCTGGGAGATTATATCACCCCGCAGATTCTGGGAGGTTTCAGAGAAGTCCTGTTACCCCAGGCCATAATGCTGCAAATTCAGCGGCTGGCTGATTTTCCCATGGCGTCGGCCATGAGCCTTGTGCTGATGGTCGTCATTTCAATTGTTTTTCTGATGTTCTCCCGCTGGCTCAAAATTGAAAGATTGTGAATGCTACAAAACGTGTTCAAAAATATACCCGCAGCGGCTTATGTAGCGCTCGTCTACCTGTTTATTTACCTGCCGGTAGGCGTCCTGGTTTTGTTTTCGTTTCAGGATGCATTACTGCCCATCCCGCCCTTTCAGGGTCCTTCCCTGAGATGGTATGAAGCCGTCTTAACCGATTTTCGCATCATGGATGCCTTGTGGAATTCGCTGGTAGTTGCCGTAATTTCATCCGCTTTGTCCTGTATACTGGGATTTCTGGCGGCTTTCGGCCTGGCCCGCTATACGGTGCGCGGCGCAGGAGTTGTGCAATGGCTGCTGGTGGCACCGCTGAGCGTTTCCTACCTGATCATTGGTATGGGACTGCTCATCACATTTAAAACGATGGGGATTCCCAAATCCCTGCTGGCGGTGATAATTGGCCATACCGTTATCAATCTGCCGTTGGCCTTTGCCATCATCTACAGCCAGATGGGCGAACATCAGGCGAATCTTGAACGGGCCGCCCGTGATCTGGGAGCCGCCGAATGGCAGGTACTGGTGTTAATCACCCTGCCGCTTTTGTGGCCGGCTTTGATGGCCTCATTTTTCCTTTCGTTTACCTTGTCCTGGGACGAATTTATTATCGCATTGCTGGTGAGCCGTTTCGAGGTGACCCTGCCGGTAGAAATCTGGAGCCTGTTGCGCAGCGGCCTTAACCCTAAAACCAATGCGGTCGGCAGCCTGGTTTTTATCGTATCCATCATTTTGGTATTTGTAACGGAATTTGTGTTATTTGGCCGGAGAAAGTCGCGATGAGCCCGATGGTCGAAATCAACGGTATTTCAAAAACTTTTGGCAGGACGACCGCTCTTGCTGAAATCAATCTCAACATTGAAGAAGGACAGTTTTTTGCACTGGTAGGGCCATCCGGCAGCGGTAAAACAACACTGCTGCATATATTGGGCGGCTTTGTCCAACCCAGCGCCGGCCGGGTCCGCATCGCCGGTCAGGATGTCTCCTACCTGCCGCCGGCCAGACGACCAACGACTTCCATGTTTCAGGATTATGCCTTGTTTCCCCACATGTCTGTGGGATCCAATGTCGGTTTCGGCCTGCTGATGCGAAAAGTGGCGAAATCCGAAAGACTGGCTCGTGTCGAAAATGCCCTCGAGATGGTGGGTTTGTCCGGTATGAACGCGCGCCGCGTCCATCAACTTTCAGGCGGCCAGCAACAGCGCGTGGCCTTGGCCCGGGCGCTGGTAGTTGAACCGAAAGTCCTTTTACTGGATGAACCGCTTGGCGCGCTGGATCTAAATTTACGAAGACAGATGCAGCAGGAGCTGCTCCACATCCAGAAACAGGTAGGCACCACCTTTGTGCACGTGACCCATGACCAGGAAGAAGCCATGAGCATCGCGGATATCATGGCCGTAATGAACAATGGCCACCTCGAAGATGTGGGGCCGCCGGAACGGGTATACATGAAACCGCGATCGCGCTTTACGGCGAACTTTATGGGTGAAAGCAACATGTTTGAAGGCCAGGTAATTGAACGAAACGGAGATAAAATTGACGTTGAAACCGTCTTCGGCCGTCTCCAGGTTTCAGGAGCCGCCGAACCCGGCACAAGTGTGCATTTATCCATCAGACCTGAGCAGATCAAAGCCGGAGGAGGTGACCAGAAAGGACACGTATCGCTCGGAAAGCTAAAAGTAAGAGAAGTATCTTTTTTCGGAACCCACCACCGCTGTCAGGGACAGCATATAGAATCGGATTTAGCAATGATTATCCGCCTGCCACAATATCAAGCGGCTCAACCAGGTGAAGATTTGACCATCTCCGTGCTGAGAGAAGACATTGTGTTGCTCACTCAATAGGTCCTGATAAGAATCCAATCATAGAAAACCATTCTAAGAAATCAATCCAAAGGGTGCATCCTCATAACCGCTAAGTTGTTTTTGTGAGGGAGATGCTGAAATGATGTGCTCTATTCAATCTGTTGACTGCGGCAAAGATTGTAACTAGATTTACATAATGGAAATCCCTCAGGCTGAAGCCTTAAAAACAACCGTAATGTCGCAACAAAGGCTACAGTATCAGCTTACATATGTGATCGGATAATAATGCCATTTTATCTAACATTCTAACATGACAACCCTTTCTAGTGATGTTGGACGATGTTTTCTATTGGGACAGATAAGTAAATGGAATAGACTTTTTAACTTATCCAGTAAAAATTTGTTTTTAATTTCTTTTGAAAGAAGACATTGAGCAAGGTTATGCGCGACAAGAGAAAACACGATCATTAACCGTTGAGCTGTAATTGATTTTAATTCAATATGGGCAACTGCCAAGGCTTCTTCAATTATGATAGAGCTGGCTATCATTGAAGCCAGAATGGAGCCATAAGCAATGTTCAAAGCAATATTTTCATTTGCAGAGGTTATTTGATCAGCATTCAACATTGACTTGATCGATTTAAAAAAGAGTTCAATTTGCTATCTGAGCCGGTATATTGGATATATCCCTTGCGCTAAAAGCATATTGTCGGGCATATTTGTCGCGTACCAACGATATTGCTTGGATTTAGGGAGGCGAAAGCCGATGAGGCGAACCTCTACGGAATGTGTCAATGAAAATGAGACACACACGTTAATAAATTAGACTCTAACTGATCAGTATTCGGTCTATTGATCCAGGCCGCTGTTGGAAGTGATTTCGGCACCGGCTGTTTACCTTT
>Ga0209260_10000424_pt1 | contig 18905 bp, 10 predicted proteins | sample WorMetTypGCAVOLI_FD_187421 | JGI IMG/M metagenome (GOLD analysis project Ga0209260, IMG submission 187421) | Marine gutless worms symbiont microbial communities from Max Planck institute for Marine Microbiology, Germany - Olavius algarvensis... ...
TGTTGCCGGTAATTGTTTGTTTTTGGCGAAATTAACAACCACCCTACATACAAGGAGGATTTTTTTCAATGACTCGTTTTACAACTCATTATATGACTCATTCTAAACTCGTTTTTGGACAAGAGTGAAGCAAAATATGTAAAAATGGAAAAGTATCTATTGACGAATTAATAGGGGGCAGCCGTCGCAAGGAGGTAAGTGGAGTTCGAAACCGGATTGCGATTGAATTGGTAAAGGGGCGTGGGGTTGCGTTAGCCGAAGTTGCCAGGCGGGTGGGAGTTTCGACATCGGCCATATCAAAATCAACAACGTCCCTTATATTTTCTTATAAGCAGAAGAATATTCTCTTTTAATTTTAATATATAGCGCCCATTATTGGACCTCTTAATGCAGACCGACTCTGTCGCAAAGACCGACTGCAAATAAGTGCTAACATATTCTATTCCGCCAGCCTATGCCCCAAAGACAGCCTCAGTCTATCTCCAAGGACGTACTGCTTTTTTTGTTGACATGCCGCCATGTGACATTACCATCTGCTTGTGCGACGGACAAAAAATATTTTCCGAGTTTCCGTTGTTTCTGCACGTTCCTATAACCTACTGCTCACCGGCGAAGTGCCTAATGTTCAGGATTCTTTCATCGCACGACCTAATTTTTGCACGCAATTCTAACAGACAATGAATCAGATGGTAGGCCTGAAATTTATTCTAGATCCAATAAGGAAAGCAGAAGTTTATAGAGGAGGTTTGATTTATGATACATTTTTACCGAATGACAAAATGTCTAGCCTTCGTACTTGCAATTTTAATTGTCACATTGCATGGATCGCCGCATGTCTATGGCCAGGATGGCGTCATGATGCAATATTTCCACTGGTATTATCCGGGGGGCGGCGTTCTATGGGATGAAGTTGCCGGTCGAGCGGATGAATTGGCCGCCGCCGGGATCACCGCCCTATGGCTGCCGCCCGCTTACAAGGGATCCTCACCGAACGATGTCGGATACGGCGTGTACGATCTTTACGATCTTGGCGAGTTCAAACAAAAAGAGACGGTGCCTACCAAATACGGGACTAAAAGCCAGTATTTAAAAGCGATAGCTGCGGCTCACGCCGCCGGGGTTCAAATTTATGGAGACGTCGTCTTCAACCATAAAATGGGGGCGGATTTTAAAGAACGGGTGAAGTCCGTTCGAATCGACCGTGATAATCGCAATCATGAATATGGCGGTGATGTCTGGATCGATGCGTGGACAGGATTCGATTTTTCCGCCAGAGGCGATAAATATTCGTCCTTCAAATGGCGCTGGTACCATTTTGACGGCACCGACTGGGCGAATAACCTGAGGGAGGCGGGAACCATCTATCAGTTCCGTGGAATTGGAAAAGCCTGGGATTGGGAAGTGGATACGGAAAATCACAATTACGACTACTTAATGGGAGCTGATCTGGACTTCGGTCATCCCGAGGTGCGCGAAGAACTCAAGCGCTGGGGCCGATGGGCCGTTTCCCAAACGAGTATTGATGGATTCCGCATCGATGCGGTCAAGCATATTCAGTATGACTTCTTTAAGGAATGGCTGGATGACGTACGTTCCGCCGCCGGTCGGCAACTTTTTGCGGTGGGCGAATTCTGGAGCGGCAACATTGACAAGCTGCATAATTACATTGCCAAAACCGGGGGCCAAATGTCGTTGTTCGACGCGCCGCTGCATTACAACTTCCACGCAGCATCGAAAGCCGGCGGGCATTTCGACATGAGTAAATTGATGGATAATACGCTGATGAAAGAACGGCCGGCATTGGCCGTCACGCTGGTGGAAAACCACGACACCCAGCCCTGTCAGGCATTGGAATCGCCGGTTGAGGACTGGTTCAAATCGTTGGCCTATGCCTTTATCCTCTTGAGAGAAGAAGGCTATCCGAACCTTTTTTACGCCGACTACTTTGGGGCGAAATACATTTCCTCGGACAACAAATGCGGTGAAGCCGCCGGCGGTAAGGCGACCATCGAGATGGCCTCGCATCAGGCCATCATCGATAAACTCCTGGCGGCACGCAAGCAGTTTGCCCACGGGCCGCAAAAAAGCTACTTAAACCATTGGGATATCATCGGCTGGACCCGCCAGGGAAATACGACTCATCCCGGAACCATGGCCGTGATCATCAGCGACGGCCCGGAAGGTGCCAAGTGGATGGATACCGCCAAGCCGAACGCATCCTATACGGATATAGCCGGTCATCGCAGCGATACCGTTACAACGAACAAAGACGGGTGGGGAGAATTTCCGGTGAATGGTCGTTCGGTTTCCGTATGGGTCGAAAAAACCGGTGACGGCAGTGCGACGGAAAATGTCAATGTGGCATTTACCTGTCAAAACGCTGAGACGGTGTGGGGGCAAAATGTCTACGTCGTCGGAAGCATTGCCGAACTGGGTGAATGGGATACGGATAAAGCCAGAATTCTCGATTCAAAAAACTACCCGGATTGGGAAAACACCATCCCTGACTTGCCCGCAGATACGCATATCGAATGGAAGTGCCTTAAAAAAGACGGCGCCGGCAATGTCGAATGGCAATCCGGCGGTAACCACAAATTCACAACGCCACGCAGCGGGACGGGCAATGCATCCGCTTCATTTTAAGCAGAAATCGCCCTAGCGTTTTTGCCATTTCGGCGCCTGCATTTCCATCATGGCCGTGATGCCTTCCTGGAAATCTTCGATCCGTAAGAATGAAAATCCCGGTGTCAAACCTTCAATGGTGATTTGATGTGACGGTATTTTCTTTGTAACTGCTTATCGTCGTTGAGTATTCTATTTACCACACTTACCCGCTGACTTACAGCAGAATAGGTTAGTCCGAATTTTTCGCCTATATGCCGATTGGTAGCCACTCCTAACTGCCAGGCAATATAGGAAAGGGGTCAAGCCTGCTCTTGGCTCTTATTGTTTTAATACAAGAGTCAAAAGCAGACGTTACCTCGGTGGCTCGGTGGCCCGGCCCAATCGACAATGCTGCTAAAAGTCCAGCTCCACACCTCCAAATTAGCGCCTAATGTATCAAGCTAACCGTAATAATGACGCTTAAAAAAACGATTGACCAAACAGTTGCCGCTTTATTATAAACTGATTGTTTGATTTCTCCTCGTATGACACTATATCGTTTGTTACAAAAATATAGTTTTTTTCTGAATAAACGGGTGTTTATCAGGCCGGAGGCGGCGCTGAAATTTAATTTGTCCTATGATAATAACCTGAATTTAGGACATAAACAAATGAGCCGACGAACGCATAAAGCTTGGGAAAAGTGGTTGTTGATACTGGTCTGTGGTGGATTTTTCCTGTCCTTTGTGGTTTCCTTTGCCTCGGCCGCCTCCAAAGAGAATCTGCGTAACCGAAAAAAAGGAAAAAATAATTCACTTCGCCATGCCCAAAAAACGGCAGATAAAGCCGTTTTATTGGGTCTGGGCCCCCGAAATAAAATCAAGAAATTTCGGGAGATAAAGAACCTAAAAGCCGGCATTGTCTATAGGCGATATCGTCAATATTTCAGGGAGATACCGATATGGGGCGAGCATGTTTTGATAACTTCAAAAAACAATATGACGCGCAAGACAAGAGGGCGAATCGTAAAAGGATTAATTCAAGACTTAAAGGATATAAAACCCGCCTTTGATTCTGGTACCGCCCTAAAATTGATGAAGAAAAAGAAAAAAATAGACTTAAGCCTTTCCGAAGCGCTGACATATAAAAACGAAAAAAACGAGCTCATCATTCACGTCGACGACGACGGCACGGCGCGGCTGGCCTATTTGGTGTCTTTTTTTGCGGATATCCCCCAGGGTGGTCAGCCGACCCGGCCGTATTATATCATTGACGCCAAAACAGGGAACATCCTGAAATACTGGGAAGGATTGACCCACGCCGAAGTGGGTACCGGCCCGGGCGGCAATCTAAAAACCGGGGAATATGAATACGGTACCGACTATGGGTACTTAGATGTGGAGGCCAATGGAACGACTTGCACCATGAATACCCCGAACGTTAAAACCGTCAGCCTCGACCATGGAACAACAGGATCGAACGCGTATTCTTATGCCTGTACCCGCAACACATTCAAATATATAAACGGAGCCTATTCACCGGTTAATGACGCCCATTATTTCGGCGGGGTTGTTTATGACATGTATACGGACTGGTATGGGGTGCCGCCGTTGACATTTCAGCTCATGCTGCGCGTTCATTACGGCACGAATTATGAGAATGCCTTCTGGGATGGCTCAACAATGACGTTTGGTGATGGTTACACCCTGTTTTATCCCCTGGTCGGTTTGGATGTTGTCGCGCATGAAGTCAGCCACGGCTTTACGGAGCAGAATTCGGATCTGATCTACAGCGGCCAATCCGGCGGCATTAGCGAGTCATTTTCCGATATTGCCGGTGAAGCGGCTGAATACTATCTGTACGGAACTGCTGATTTTGAGGCCGGCGCCCAAATCATCAAACAGCCCGATACCGCTTTTAGATACCTGTACGACCCGCCGCTTGACGGTAAGTCCATCGGACATGCCGCTGATTATTATGAGGGTATGGATGTCCATTACAGCAGCGGTGTCTTTAATAAGGCCTTTTATATTCTGGCCACGACCAGCGGATGGAACCCTCGCAAGGCATTTGATGTATTTGTGCTTGCAAACCAAAATTACTGGATTCCGAGTTCCGGTTTTGTTGATGCCGGCGCCGGATTGATCGATGCCGCCGAGGACCTGGGGTATTCATCCTACGATGTCTGGGCGGCGTTAGACCAGGTGGGTGTAAGTTTGCCAAATCCGGCCTTGATTTTTCTTAGTCTTCCGGCCGGTGCAACTGAAGGGGATGTTGCCGTCTCCGCCACAGTGGAACTTTCGGCGATACCCGCTGCTGATACCGATGTGAATCTTGCGTCCGGCAATCCAGGCGAACTGCAGGTGCCGGCAAGTGTAACGGTCCTGGCAGGACAGTCATCAGCCGAGTTTTTTATAACTGTTGTCGATGATACGGATCTGGATGGATCCCAGGCTGCAGAGATTTCCGCTGCAGCAGACGGATACAGTGCTGCCAACGAAAGCATCCTGGTACATGACAATGAAACCGCCACGTTGACAGTCGATGTGCCGGCATACGCAACCGAAGGCGACGACCTGCTGTCCGGTCAGGGGACCCTATATGTCAGCTCCCCTGTAGACAGGGATGTTAACGTGTCGCTCACTATCGACGATACCAGTGAAGTTACCGTGCCGGAATTTGTAATTGTACCGGCCGGTCAAAGTTCGGCATCGTTTGATCTTGCCATAGCCGAGGATATTGAAATCGATGCAACCAGAACCGCCACCATAACCGCTTCGGTAACGGGCTGGTCTTCCGGCAGCGATACCATTGATGTTTTTGATAATGAAAATATGGATTTGGCAGTAACTGTGCCCCCAAACGCGAATGAAGGTGATGGTGTCACAGCCAATGCGGGAACGGTTTCCATATCCGGTACCTGGGCAACCGATTTAACCCTGGACCTGGTTTCGAACGATACCTCTGAAGTCATGGTCCCGGCGACCGTGACTATCAGGACCGGACAGACGACCGGGATATTTGATGTAGCGATTATTGACGATTTGATAATTGATGGCAGCCAGACAGCAACCATTACTGCCTCTTCGGCCGGCTGGAATTCAGGCAGCAGTTCCGTCATGGTCCGGGACAATGATCCCGGCATGCTCCGGTTCAATTCAAGCACATACACAGCTAACGAGGATGGGGGCAGTGTAGATATTGTCGTAACGCGTTTCCCCAGCAGCGTCGGTACCCTAACCGTTGACTATGCCACCAGTGACGGTACGGCGAGCTCTGGAGCCGACTACACACCTTCATCAGGAACTTTGACATTTGATGCCGGCGCAACCGAAAAGATAATAACGGTTCAAATCCTGGATGATACCCTGGCTGAAGAGAGCGAGACCGTCATTCTAACGCTCAGCAACCCCGGTGGCGGGGGCACCCTTGGAAATCCGAATACGGCGACGCTCAGCATAACCGATGATGAGGGGGCTGAAATTGCCCTTCCGAAATATCTTTATGATGGGGATAATTACCTTTGGGATATCCAGCGAGATGGAAGCATATGGTCTGGAACAATCGATGCATATGATGGCGGCCATGACTATAGCGGTTTTGCATCCTTTTCCAATGGACTGCTGGTTGGCGGCAGGGAGGTCATAATCGGTCCGGCCGTAATTTCCGGCCTTAAAATCACGCGCAGGATATATGTGCCGGATAATTACGCCTATGCGCGGTTTCTTGAAGTTATCCATAATCCCGGCCCAACCCCAATCGACATAACCGTGCCGATCCATACAGACCTGGGCTCTGACTACACTACTGTAATTGTAAGCACCTCCAGCGGAGAGACCACATTTACAACCGATGATAACTGGATTGTTACAGATGACAGTGATGTTTTCAGAGATAATATCGTGATTACTTCAGATGACAGTGATGGTTCAGGAGATCCGACAATAGTCCATGTTATTGCCAACGACTACGGCAGTATCAGACCCTCCTGGGTTTCAGCCCCAACGGGATCGGTTTATTATAATCATGTTTTAACCGTTGGCGCGGGCGATACCCGGATCATCATGCATTTTGGGGCTCAAAATCCGAACCGGGCAACTGCTTTGGCTAAAGCCGATCAGTTGATGCAACTGGAACTGGATGCCCTGGCGGGGTTATCGACAACCGAAATTAACCAAATTGCCAACTTTAAAATACCGAAAGTCATATCAGTCGAACTGCCGGAATTTGTTACTGAAGGTGATGGTGACCTGCTTGAAGCCGGAGTTGTCGGCGTCTCTAAACCACCGCCAAGCGACCTGGTGATTACGCTGTCATCGAGCAGCCCAACCGACTTGATGGTGCCCTCAGCCATTACGATTCCGGCCGGTCAGACAACGACTGCTTTCGATCTGACCGTTCCGGATGATGCCCTCCTTGATGGCGCCCGTACCGTCACGGTTACCGGCACGGCTGCGGGTTACTATTCAGGTTCAAACACTGTAAGTGTGCATGACAGTGAAATTGCGACTTTGGCGGTGGACCTGCCGGCATCCGCAATAGAAGGCGACGGGGTGCTTTCTGGACAAGGTTCGGTAACAGCCAGTTCGATAGTGGATTCCAGCGTCCTGGTTGGATTGAGTTCGGGTGATGAGGGCGAAGTTCGCGTCCCGGCAACAGTTTTGATCCCGGCCGGCCAGGATTCAGCCGCCTTTGACCTTGATATTATTGATGATGGCAAGATCGACGGTACCCAGACGGGCGTTATAACCGCAGCCGTCGGGGGATGGACTGCAGGCCGCAAAACCATCGACATCCAGGATAACGAAAGCCAGGTCTTAACCGTTATTGTTCCTGCAAAAGCTTTTGAGTGGCAAGGAGTATTAGCCGGCCAGGGATCGATTGAGATTCAGGGGACCTATGCTTTGGACCTGGTGGTGGCTTTGTCTTCTGATGACACGTCCGAAGTGGTGGTTGCGGATACGGCCACGATTCCATCCGGGCAGACAACGGCCAGCTTTGACCTGACAATTATCGACGATGGTGTTCTTGACCGTGATCAGAATGTAACGATCGCGGCATCTGCTTCAGGGTGGGTCACCGGCTCCGACACGATCATGGTTGCGGAAGGCTATCGCAAGGGGACTGAATTCCGGGTTAACACCCATACCTTTATGTACCAAAGATATTCCTCGATAGCAAAACTTGAAAACGGCGGATTCGTCGTTACCTGGGTATCATACGGCCAGGATGGCAGCGACGATGGCATATATGGCCAGATCTTTGACAGTTCCGGAGTGAAGGTCGGCGGCGAGTTTCCGGTCAATACATACACTGAGAATGCACAGTCACAGCCTTCAATGACCGGTCTTAAAGGCGGTGGATTAATTGTGGCCTGGGAATCCTATGATCAGGATGGCAGCAGCAGCGGCATTTATGGCCAGATCTTTGACAGTGCCGGAGCGAAGGTCGGCGTCGAGTTTCCGGTTAATACCTACACTGAGAAGGCGCAGTCACAGCCTTCGTTGGCCGGTCTTGAAGGCGGCGGTTTTGTCGTCACCTGGGAATCATACGAACAGGATGGCAGTTGGGAGGGCATCTATGGCCAGATCTTTAACGGTACCGGCGTCAAAATTGGGAGTGAGTTTCCGATCAATACGTACACCGCCAGTCGACAGTCACATTCTTCGGCGGCCGGTCTTAAAGGCGGCGGGTTCGTCGTCACCTGGGAGTCATTCAGGCAGGATGGCTCGGGCAATGGCATCTTTGGCCAGATCTTTGATATTACCGGCGTTAAAGTGGGCAGCGAGTTTCCGGTCAATACCTACGTTGTGGGCATGCAGTCATATCCTTCGGTGGCCGGTCTTGAAGGCGGCGGGTTCGTCGTCACCTGGGCATCATACGACCTGGACGGCCGCGGCGCTGACCTCTTCGGCCAGATCTTTGACAGTTCCGGGGTTAAAACGGGCAGCGAGTTTCCGGTCAATACCCACATGCCGTACAGCCAATCGAAGTCTGCGGTGGCCGGGCTTAATGGCGGCGGGTTTATTGTGACATGGGAATCATTCATGCAGGATGGCAGTGGTGACGGCATTTTTGGCCAGATTTTCGACAGCAATGGAGCTTTTGTCAGCAGCGAGTTTTCCATCAATACCTTCACTCCGTATTATCAATCACTCCCGGCGGTAACCGGACTTAAAAACGGCGAATTTGTCGTGACCTGGGAATCATACGGCCAGGATGGATACGCTCAAGGTATTTACGGGCAAATGTTCGTTACCGATTTTATTGTGATAACCATACCTGCGAGCGTTACCGAGGGTGATGGTGTGTTAAGCGGCGAGGGTTCCATGCGAGTGGCTCGGGTACCCGTCAATGATCTTGTCGTTCAGCTTACATCGAGCGACCCCTCGAAACTGGACGTCCCGGTTACGGTCACCATTTTGGCGGGTCACACATCCCAGTCGTTTGACTTAACAATTGGCGATGACGATCTGCTGGATGGCTCTCAAACGGTTATCGTATCGAGCACCTCGGATGATTATCCCTCCAGCTTGACCTCGTCGATGGTCAATGACGATGAAACCGCCGGACTAATCGTTACAATACCTGAAACAGCAAAAGAGGGCGACGGTGTTTTAGTCGGCCGGGGAACTGTTACAGTAGGCGCGGTAGTAGATCGCGACGTTTCGATAAAACTGCTGTCAAATGATGTTTCCGAAGTCTGGGTGGTATCTGCGGTTACGATTCCAGCCGGTCAAACCACGGCTGGCTTTGACCTGATAATTGTGGATGATGCTAAGATTGATGGAACCCGGACCGCCACCATTACAGCCTCCGTACCCGGCTGGACCTCGGGAAATGACGCCATATACGTGTTAGATAACGATGCTTTTTTAGCGCTCGATGTCCCACCTGTGGCAAAAGAGGATGAAGGTGAGCTGATTAACGCGGGCACCATAACGATCATAGCCGCATTAGGCGCGGATCTGATCATTGATTTATCCTCAAATGACACTTCCGAAGTAACAATACCGGCAACCGTAACAATACCAGCCGGCGCAACGTCAGTCTCATTTGATGTGACAATCATTGATGATACCGCAATTGACGGAGTCCAAACGGCAACCATTACGGGGACGGCCGCCGGATTTACTTCCGGCACGGATGATATTGAGGTTATCGACAATGATGAAGATAACGAAATACCGGCCTGGACCACCTATCAGGGCAACCCGTCTCATAGCGGTTATGTCCCGCTTTCACTCGATCCACAAAGTTTCACCGAGCGCTGGGTTAAGACCTTGAGTACAAGGGCATTAAACCCGGTTGCAGCGGCTGACGGCCGTGTACTTGTCAGCCCGCGGAGTTACTATTATGATCCACAACTGTTTGTGCTCAGTGCCGCCAATGGTGAAATTGCATGGCAAAAAGATTTTGATGCCGTCTACTCGGTGAACCCGCCCGCTTATGATGACGGTATTGTGTATGTTCAAATAGGCGAAGAGTTTGCACGTCGGACCCCCCCTTATCTCCAGGCTTATAATGTTGCTAACGGCAATTTAATTTTTCAGAGCCCTTTTGACGCTCAATCGGAAATTAATTATGCTCCCACGATATATAACGGCAATGTTTATGTAAATGGGGGGGATTACGGCGGCGCTTATAGCTTTGACGGGTGGACCGGGGAGCAGTTATGGTTTGTGAGGCTAAATCAATATGATGAGTGGACGCCGGCTGTAAATGAAGAATTTGTGTTTGCGTATACCGGCGAATACTCTCCTGAATTGACTGTTATCAACCGGCAGAGCGGAGTCACGGCATTCAGCATCCCTGACCCCAACTTTGACTGGAATGGCTGGAGTATGAACCTGGCTCCTGTGCTTGGCTCAGAAAACAACGTAATTGTTATTCAGGCTGATCGGTTAATCAGCTTTGACCTTGGCACACGGACAATCGGCTGGGAGATCCAGGAAAGTTTTAAGGGTCAGCCGAGCGTGGCCAATGGGCGCATATACGCCATATCTGCCGGCGCCTTGAGTGTCAGGAACGAATCTACCGGGGCTCCTCTCTGGTCATGGTCACCACCGAGCGGGAGTCTTCGCGGCACCATGATCGCTACCGACAGCCATATATTTGTCGGCACGGATGCTGCAACTTATGCGATTGACCTGAATACCCAGACCCAAGTCTGGAGTTATCCTGCCGGCGGTAAACTGGCGCTAAGCGAAGGTCTCCTATTCATCGCCACGGAATCGGGCACCCTGGTTGCAATAACCGTAGGCATTGATTTCGATAAAGACGGAATAGCGGACCACATAGAAGTAACAACCTGCACCGATCCCAATGATGCCGACACCGATAACGACGGAATCAGCGACGGTGCTGAAGATGCCAATCAGAACGGTGTCGGAGATCCGGGTGAAACCGATCCTTGTGATGAAGATACTGATAACGATGATTTACCCGACGATTGGGAAATCGATAACGGACTTGATCCTTTGGACAGCACCGGGGTGAATGGCAAAGACGGAGATCTCGACTCTGACGGATTGACCAATTACGAGGAATACCTTTTGGGGTCCAGCCCTGATAATAATGCCGACCCCCAACCAAGCCCCCCGGTAATCATAGAAGCTATTCCGCATCAGGGTGCCGGTATCGGCCCGGACACGACCCGAGTGCCTAACAATGCATCCTTTGCCGTTTATATTGAAGATGCGGACGGAATAGATGTTACCGATCCATCCAGCATCTCTTTTAGCATTGACGATGGGGAAACGGTCTATGGTGTAGATCTGGATAATACCCTGGAGGTTAGTCTGTGGGTTATAAAATTAGATCCAAACGAGGACGACACTGCCGTGACACGGCTTTGGGCTGTGTACCACCGGGCAGAAGACGATGCCCGCGCAAATTCTTATCTTTATGATTACGATATCAATGTCTTGGTGAGCGTCAAAGATAGAAGACAGGATTGGATGATTCCAACGAGCTTTGATTTTAAGATTGAAACGGAAATCGAACACAATGATGCCGAGGATAATTCACCTGGCTATGTTCAATTCATCCCGGAAGACACCGATTATGATGCCGGTATTGAAATCACCGGTGGCGACTTGGCTGGCGCCAAGATCTACTATAACAGCAGTGAACCGGTGCAACCGGTTGTCGGTCCGATCAATGAGCTTCCCTCCATTGACCTAACCGATGTCAACGCGGTCGGCGTGCCGATGAATCTTCAGCCGCCGGCCGTCTTTTCAACACCGGTGAAGCTCTTTATCCCGGTAGCGGGAGAAACATATGTCGGCAACCTGAGCATATACTTCTATAACGGTGTGGACTGGGTGATGGCCTGTGATGCCGCCGGCAATGTTACTGCCGGTGGAGACGGTTGGATGGTTCCGGGTTCGCGAGTAAACCATAATGATGAATTTCCAGCGGCCATTGAGATTCAGGTCTATCACTTTTCAGCAGTACAGGCGGGAACTTCTGGGTCAGATAGCAGCGGTACTAGCGGCAGCAGCAGTGCCAGCAGCAGCGGGGGCGGGGGCGGAGGAGGGGGCTGTTTTATCGCAACTGCGGCACACGCTTCACCTTTCGAGCCTCATGTCCGGTTGCTGTATGAGTTGCGCGACCGCTTTCTGGCTTATTTTCAGTAGGCCGGGCTTTGGCTCCGATTGGATCCGCGAGATTCCTTTGACTTTTCTAAAGCGTCTGCTATCCAATATCGAACACGCTTCTGGAAACATCAAATGCAACTTGCTTTTTGCAATCGTTTCAGCTTTGAGGTTAAAGTCTGTCACTATCCGCCCGGCTCTTCTAAATGGAATCCTATCGAGCATAGAATGTTTTCTTTCATCAGCAGCAATTGGGCCGGTCAACCGCCACTGGGCTATGAAACGGTATTGAAATTCATTCGCACCACTAAGACCACTGCCGGATTGAAAATCCGTGCTTTTTTTAAGTAGTGATAACTTTGATTTTTTTTTCAAATTCATCAAGAACAATCAAACAGAAAAGGAATGAACCCGTGAAAGAGAAAAATTTTATCATTATCCGAATTTTTCTTATACTACTGTGTGCTTCTTCCGCGGCTTCTGCAGAAGCATCAGTTACATCAGTTAAATTGGTACCAGACCCTTGGCCTCCGTATGTAATCGGAGAAGAAGGCAATAGCCCGGCCGGCGGAGTAACTGTGGAAATACTCACAAAAATCTTTGAAAGGTTGGAAAATGTAATACTGGAGATGAAACTGTATCCGTGGAAAAGGGCGCTGAATTATGCTGTTGAAGGCGATGTTGACGGAATCTGGATGGTGGTGAAGAATGAGGAGCGCATTCAGGTTCTGGAGTTCACAGAACCGTTGCTGGAAGCCCGTGCGTTATTCTGGTATCTGCGTTCACGCTATCCTGACGGCATCAGATGGGAGACGCTGGCTGACCTGGCGCCGTACCGGATCGTTGTTGTCAGGGGATATGAATACACAAAGCCCTTATTCCAAAAATCAATCAGGTGCTTGGTGAATTAAAAGCTGACGGAACCGTAGAAAAAATTCTTCAAATGTCGAAGGAATAACAGCCTAACTCGGCGCCGAGCTATTATGCAAATTCTATTTTATTTTGGCTTTGTACAGCCTCAGACTGTTTGTCACAACGGAAACACTGCTGAAGGCCATGGCCAGGGCGGCCAGGATGGGATGCAATTGGCGCAGCATCGTCGGCAGGGATTCAAACGGGTAGAGGATCCCGGCGGCAATCGGAATCAGAATGACATTGTAGCCGAAGGCCCAGAAAAGATTTTGTTTGATCGTACTCATGGTCGCGCGGCTGAGGCGGATGGCCCGGGGCACACCGCTTAAACTGCCGCTGGCGAGAATGACTCCGGCGGTTTCGATCGCCACATCGGTGCCGGTCCCAATCGCCAGGCCGACATCGGCCTGGGCCAGGGCCGGGGCGTCATTGATGCCGTCACCCACCATACCGACCCGCTCGCCGTTTTGCTGCAACGCTTTTACTTTGGATGACTTCTCTTCCGGCCGAACCTCGGCTAAAATCTCATCGATATTGACCTGGGAGGCGATGGCTGCGGCGGCCTGCTGATTATCGCCGGTCAGCATCACGACTTTTAAATGCTGGTTGTGAAGCTGCCGAATGGCGTCTTTGGATTCCGGTTTGAGCGTGTCGGATACTGAAATCAGGCCGCACAGCGCCTTGTCCCTGACCACCACCATCACTGTTTTGCCCTGGGATTGGAGCGCCTCGATCTCGTTGTCGGCGGCTTGAATGTCGATACCTGTTTCCTGGAACCATTTGGGTTTGCCCACCATTACCGGATTGCCGGCCACACCGGCCTGGACGCCGAAACCTCCCGAAGCTTTGAAATCCCTGAGCTCAAAAAGTTCGATCTGCCGGGTTTTGGCCTCATTCACGATGGCCTTTCCCAGGGGATGTTCAGAGCCTTTTTCAACCGAGGCTGCCAGTTTCAAAAGATCGTCTCCGGTTTCGAATTGGGGGTTAAGCGGTACGATATCAACCACGGCGGGCTTGCCCATGGTAATGGTCCCGGTTTTATCCAGCACAATGGTATCGAGTTTGGTCGCCGTTTCCAGGGCCTCGCTGCTTTTAAAGAGGATGCCTTTTTCAGCACCTTTGCCGGTGCCGGCCATAATTGCCGTCGGGGTGGCCAGTCCCAGGGCACAGGGACAGGCTATCACCAGAACCGCGACCAGCCGTATCATGGCGGGCACAAACTCGCCGGTTATCCCCCACCACAGGAAAAAGACAAAAAATGCGATCCCAATGATCGCCGGCACAAATATGGCTGCCACCTTGTCGGCCAGCGCCTGGATGGGCGCTTTGCTGCCCTGGGCTTCTTGAACCAGTCTAATTATTTGGGCCAGGGCGGTTTCCTTGCCGACCCGGGTGGCACTAAATCGGATCAGACCTTCACCGTTGATGGTCCCACCCACCACCGTGTCACCGGGCTGCTTGTCAACCGGCAGCGGTTCGCCGCTGAGCATGGATTCATCCACTGCCGATTGACCGTCAAGCACCAGGCCATCGACCGGAATTCGTTCCCCCGGGCGCACGATCACTGTATCGCCCACTTTAACCCGGGTGAGGGGAATTTCTTTTTCAGTATCGTTTTCCAGGATCGTTGCGGTTTTGGGGCTCAGACCGATCAATTTGCGGATAGCGCCACCCGTGCGGCCCTTGGTGCGGGACTCCAGCATTTTCCCCATTTTGATCAGGGTGATAATCACCGCGGAGGTTTCAAAATAGACATGCGCACCCATGGCAGGAAAAAAGATAATCGCCAGAGAATAAAAGTAGGCCACCGACGATCCCATGGCCACCAACACGTCCATATTGGCGCTTTTGTTTTTCAGGCTTTTAAATCCGCCGACATAATAATCCCAGCCGGTGTAAAACTGAACCGGAGTGGCCAGGGCCAGGAAAAGCCAGTTGACCCAGGGGGCATGGCTCCACGGGCCGATGAGACCAAAATCGCGGCCCATGCTGAATACAAAAAGCGGCAGGGCAAACAACACGCCCACGGCAAACTTGCGGGTTTGATCCTTGATTTCGGCATCACGGGCTTTTTGTTCGGCATCGACTCCGTCCAGGCCGTCTTCCGGGGGGATGGCACCGTAGCCCGCCTTTTCGATGGCGGCAACAATTTCATCAACATTTAAAAGGCCGGGGATAAATTCCACCGATACCCGTTCGCTGGCAAAATTGACCGCCGCGTTTACCACCCCGGAGGTTTTTTTGTTCAGGGCACGTTCAATGTTGGCGGCGCAGTTGGCGCAGGTCATACCGGTGACCGGCATCTCAACTTTGGCCGTGGTCACTCCAAAGCCCGAGGTGTGGATTTTTTCAACCACATCCTGCAGGTGAAGCTGCCGCGGGTCAAAGGAGACGGCGGCGCTTTCAGCCGCAAAATTCACGCTGGCTTCGGCCACACCATCCAGTTTTCTAACAACCCGTTCAATGTTGGCGGCGCAGTTGGCGCAGGTCATGCCGGTGATCGGGAGGGTGAGTTTTTGTTCGGTCATCGTTATCCGTGCCTATTATGATAATTATCGATCTGGTTCCCACAGTTCAAAATCAGGCCGCCGGATAATTGATTTCCTTCAGGGTTTCAATGATCTTATCCTCGGTGATCGGTGCATCCCATTCGACATCGATGCTTTTGGCTTCCGGATTGCCTTCCACTGATTTGATGCCATCCAACTCGTTCAGTTCATTTTTAATCGCCATCACACAATGTCCGCATGAAATATTCGCTATTGAAAAGGTCTTTTTTGCCATTGGATTTTTCTCCTGTGGGTTTAAATTTAAAAATTTTTGATTTAGCCCGGTTGGTGTTCATCGTTAATAAAGTTAGACACATTTGAGTTATGTCAAACCGCTCCTTAACCGTTTGGGCCCCAAACTAAAAACGTCAAACTTTATCATTTAACTCCATACTATATACCCCCATAGGGTATAATAGGTAAATTATATATTCTGAATTCCAATGTCAAGTATTATTTTTAATGGGGTTGACAAAAAATAAAATAACGGTTACAAATGTTATTCAGTACCCCCTATAGGTATATATTATCCCGGAGATAAAATAATGGCCTCATATGTAAAGGACAAAAAGGAAATCATGGTACGCCTGAGGAAATTGGAAGGGCAGTTGAAAGGGATCCAGCGAATGGTAGACGGGGAGAAATATTGCGTGGATGTGCTCAACCAGCTTTCAGCCGTGGTCGGTGCCACCCAGAAAGTAGCTGCCATTATTCTAAAAGATCATATCCAGGGCTGTATTCGCGATGCATTGATCCACGATGAACGCGCTGACCATCATGTGGACGAACTGGTGACCGTGATCGAAAGGTTCACCAACAGGAAATGATTGGATTCGCTATTTGTTTGCGAATTAATTCTTGCGTGAACCCTTACTTTTTGTGTCTTTCCGCCAATGCTTTAAAATCCGAAGATTTTAAAATTTGACCCAGGCGCTGGCCGTGCTTGCTGGTTTGTTTGTAAAACCTCAGGCAGTCTTTGACAATTTCCAATACCTGCGGTTCACTGTAAATTCCCGGCAGCTCTTTGGCCAGACGGGGATGCCGACCGAGTTTGCCGCCCAGTTGCACCCGGAAGCCTTTTGTACCCTCAACAATCGTACCGGTCGGGCAAACCTGCATGCACTTGCCGCAGTACAGGCATTTGGCATCGTCGATTTGGGGACACTCGTCTTCAGGGGATAAAGTGATCGCATCCTCTTTGCAGGCGTCCACACACGCTTCGCACAGTGTGCAGGCCTCGGCGGTGACTTTCGGCGAGCAGGCACCAACGATGCCGATGTCTTTTATCTGGGGCTGTGAACAGGCATTGGGGCAGTCGGCCAGAGTCACTCTGAATTCGTGGTGAAATTTTAGCTCGCCCTTGACGTTTTCTTTAAGAAACCCATGTAAGTCTTCTTTTTTGAGAAGGTTTTCGATTTGTTCCAAAAGTCCATCGCTGACCACCGCCCGATTGGGACATCCGCTGGGTCCGAAACAGGTTTCAACCTGATAGCCCTTGATTTCCGAGGCCATACTTTTAAGATAGCGGGCCTGGGTCGTCTTGACATCGGCCAGCGAGACCTCTTTTTTACCGGCCTGCCGGGCGTCTTTTTCAACCCGCGCTTTGACACGCTTGCGCACAAAAAAGGGTACTTTTTTTACGGCATTTTCTGCTTCTTTAGACCAGTCCATGATAATCCTCTGATAGGGGATGAAGTCGCTTTTAATTATTCGAGTAACGGTCGAAAATTATTTAGCTTAGCATTGCGTAATAAGCTATCAGATGATTAGTTGAATGGTTTATCCGTTGATAAGTTTAAAGGAATGAATTCATTTAAACCAATCGGCCGAATAGACACAATCAACTTCGTTAACCTGATAAATAAGAGAGAACGAGATTAACCCCTTTCATGGGAGCCTCCTGAAACCACGCCCTCTGCAGATTGAGTATGACGCCAGCGCTTCTCAGCTATTGCTATCGCCTCCTGTGCCAGCCGGCCGACCGAATGCTGAGAAATCCGACCATCGCGGTATACAGTCAGCCGACCTGGATCGCGGGTCATTATTTTGAGTTGTGGAAACATCTCCTTGCCTGCAATGGGTCCCGCAGCCCAGGCGGCCAGACCTCTCAGGATTGGATCGGCAGATTCCATATAAGGAAGGAGGTGTGCGGCTGCCTGGTGGGCATACTGTGGTCGGTTATGAGCCAATCGGCCGACCCCCCAGAGTACCCCGCGCTGTAAAACCGGGTGTTCGAGATAATTACCTTCCGGCTGGATGTAGGAAATAAGCAAGCACCAGAATTCCTCGGCCAGGTTTTCATTTTGAACCATGGCTTCTGCCATTGACTCCGGGCAACCCCAACCGATTCCGCCGGATTCGTCGTTCAATTGCCAGATAAAGCGGCGCATGATGACTCTGGCCGATTCCAGATCGGATCGGGCCAGATTCGATATGACTTTCCCCATGGCCGTTATCGCACGCCACTTTACCCGTTCATCGATGCTGCATAAAAAAGAGAAAAGCGGATTGACAACCTGCCTGGGCGGCAGTCGGCTTATTTCATAGAGCCCTTTCGCAAAGTCATCTGCCTGGAGAAACTCCGCAACTCTTTTTTTTAATTTGCGCCCGCCTATCTTTTTAATTTTCATACCTGAATTTTGCACGCGAAAACCCAAAGCTAAATTTGAGATCAAATTAACATAATCGACATGTTGGGATGGTTGTTGCTTTAAAATTCAGGTATTAAAACGTAACTATTTCAAAGCCAGCATCCCGGTAGCGAGCCATACCGGGATGCCCCAACATATCCTCCAGCAGCTGCAACCCCTGGTTCTTGGCTTCACTGATGGTTTCCATCTTATTGGCGCAAGCTTTACACACACCTTCTACCAATCCTTTTGATTTGGCATTTTTCCAGAGCTGGTGCAGTGGATTTCCTTTTTTTTCCAGCTCTGATATCAACTGGGTGGCGGCGCCTTCGATAATTATTTTAACTTCATATCCTTTGTCGGACATATCAAGGGCATTTAACAGGACATGAATGAAACACATGGGGTCACCGTTAAATACAAAAAGAGCAAATTTTTTCATAACAATCCACCTGAATTTAAAATTTAATATTGTAAATTGAATCATTGCTGTCCAAAATAAATTGAAAATCAAATACTGCCTTTAATAATAACAGGCAGTTATAAACGCGAAATTGGTGATTTCGAAATCAGGTTATGCCTTTTAAAGTGGATGCTGTCCAAAACCCACG
>Ga0209260_10000429_pt1 | contig 18475 bp, 15 predicted proteins | sample WorMetTypGCAVOLI_FD_187421 | JGI IMG/M metagenome (GOLD analysis project Ga0209260, IMG submission 187421) | Marine gutless worms symbiont microbial communities from Max Planck institute for Marine Microbiology, Germany - Olavius algarvensis... ...
TGTTGCGGGTATTTGTTATTTTTTGGCGAAATTAACAACCACCCTACATATAAGGAGGATTTTTTTCAATGACTCGTATTATTACTCACTTTATGACTCATTCTAAACCCGTTTTTGGACAAGAGTGATCCGACATAAACACCTCATAGACATGGTTAAGGAAAAAGGAGAAAGGTTAAAGGCTAAAGGTTATTGATTGAAGGTAAAAGCTGGTCATTGATTTTAATACCTAGCGCTTATGATTCAAGTTCATTAATGAATCCACAATTCGAAGCAGTAAATTTTACACATTCCACCTCAACTTTGAGCTTTGAGACCTGAACGCTGTGCCGAACGACTTGCGCCTTTAGCCTGGTACCTTTCTCCTTTAGCCTTTCTCCTTTTTCCTATATTAAAACTTCAAGATCGCTGATCGGAAAGGCCATACACGAATGCACGTAGCCGAACTGCCGGTCGGATTTTCTGACCGGAACGCCTGCCGGCTGGTATACTTTGCCGGACAGGATTTTGACCCGGCACATACTGCATTCGCCGGATCGGCACAGTGAGGGCAGCCGGATTTCATTTTTCTCCAATGCCGACAGCAGCGTCTCTCCCGCTCTGGCTTTTATCGGCTTTCCATTCCTGACACTTACCGAAAATGCATCCTCCGGGTGAATGTCTGCGGGCCAGCCGGGATACTCCTGGATATTGGGGGGTGCACCGTACATTTCCTGCTTGATTTTACGCCTTGGCACCCCGAGGTCTTGCACCTGGGGCAGACAAAAATCGTAGAGGCCCTGGGGTCCGCAGATAAAAAAAGATTTATCTTCAATATTCTCCAGTACTTCGCGTAATACCTGACGGGTAATGAATCCACAGGCACCGTCGTATTCTTCGGCCGGCTCTTCAATGACTGGTATGTAATGAATATTTTCAAATCTTTCCGCAAGGCGCGTAATCTCATCGCCAAAAATTGTATCATCTGCCGTTTTGCTGCCGTAAAATAGATATACCGTGCGATCCAAACCGCATTCAACAATCTGCCGGATCATGCTCATAAACGGCGTAATCCCGCTGCCGCCGGCAATACAGACTGTGGTCTTTTTGTGAATGAGCGGATTGAAATAGAAATTACCGGCCGGACCCGAACTGATCAGCGCATCGCCGCGTTTGACTTCATCGAGCAGATAGTTGGAAACCAGTCCATTTTCAACCCGCCGGATGGTTATATCATAATATCCGACTTGATTGGGCTGAGATGATATACTGTAGGGGCGGCTCGTGCGAATACCGCCGATTTCAAGAAAAAGGGCAATGTATTGACCGGCCAGAAAAGGCGGGAGATAGTTATCCTTGGAAACCAGGCGCAATGTTTTAGTGGACGGCGTCTCCTCAATGATATCCGAGACATACAGTTCCAGGCGCTCGGGATGCAATTGACGAATGTATTCCTCTGCGGCAATCACCGCCGCAGATGCCGTTCCGCCCAGCTTTCTGCTCACTTTGATTTCCTCAGCAATATCCTGGTATCCGTCGAATTCCTGCCAGATTCCCTTCCTCATAACATCCTCCCGAGAGGGTTCAAGGTACTTGCTTGGCTCAAATAAGAAGATCCTTGCCAACCCATTACAATTGAAGATTGAATATTTTTGGTTTCGCTTTGCTCTGTCATTTTTTAAAAAAAACTAAATTCATTCATTCGATGTTCGACGTTCAATATTTCTTATTGATCGAACTGGCCGCCCTCCAAAGGAGACATACCTTCAGCGATCAGCGAAGTTCCTGACACCTGACACCTTAAGATGACATATTAGTAAAATTATTCTTATCCTGCCCCATCCTCCTGATTATCGACTTTGCGGCCGATATACCCGATCGCAGCGTCGGCTCAAATCCATTGTCACCGGCCCACCCCCCGACGAAACTGAGTCCGTTGATCGGAGAGTGGCGTCCCGGTTGGAAAAAGAGAGAATCCTTGGTCAGCATTTCATAACCATAGATCGCACCCAGCGGATGACCGAGATAGCGCATATGGGTCAGCGGGGTACCCACTTCCACTTCTTCCACATGATTTTTGGCCTCCGGGTATATTTCGTATATCCGCTTAAGCATGGCATCCGCGCAGCGAAATTTTACATCATGATACTGCCGTGGGGGAATTCGCAGCCAGGGCTCACCGTATTTTAATGTCACCACATTCGCCTGGCAGGTACCGGCGGGCGAGAATTCAGGATCCGTGACATCATAGCAGCTCAGAACCATCAGCTCGTCTTTAATATCCAGCCGGTTCATTCGGTCGAAGAGACCGTCCGAAATATCGGTGGAGCTCATCAAAAAATTGGTGGACTCTGTAATGCCCAACTGTTCAGGCCCACAGTCAAACCCAATAAACATGGTCAACGCCGATGTGCTCAGATTGCGGCTTTTCATCTCGACCGACACATCCTGCGAAATGTGTTCGGGGTCCATCAGATGGTTATAGGTGGCGATCGGAGAAATATTGGAAACAACATATCGGGTCGTGACCTCGTCATCATCATCGGTAATCACGCCCTTTATCTGGCCGTCATCAACAATAATTTTTTTGGCGCCGCAGTTAAAGCGCGCGCTTCCACCGTTTGATATAAACTTATTTAATATAGCATTTGATATGGCCTGGGAACCGCCCTTCACATGATAGGGTTTAAACTCCATATACTGGAACAAAATCATCGAGAGATAGGCAAATGCCAGTCGGGTCGGCGGTACACCGATGTACCCCCAGTAAACCGAAAGCACCGCCTTCAACAACGGATCTGAAAAATATTCATCCAGGATTTCTTTGGAGTTGCGCAGTGCATATTGATAGAGGTTGGGATATTTTTCACGCGATGGCTCGGGATCTCTGAAGATGAAGGCACCGACCATATCATTGGCATAGCTTGCCATTAAATCAAAATACCGCTGGATGGCGTCTTTTTCATGGGGGAATTGGTCTTTGAGCACCGCGATGGTTTCTTCACGATTCGTTTTGAGGGTGATCCGAAATCCATCAGGTGTGGCAACGTGGTAGAAATCAGAAATCTCGACAAACTCCAGATCATCCATCACGCCCAGCTTATCCAGCTGCAGCCGCAAAAGACCGGGTTTGTCCGGGGTTCCCAGACCGCTCAACTGGTGCAGCGCCACCTCGAATTCAAACCGCCCGCGACAAAAGCTAGTGGCCGCTCCGCCGGGAATGTTGTGCCGCTCCAGCAGCAAAGCATTTAATCCCTCCTGCGCCAGCTTCGCGGCCGCGGTAAGCCCACCATTGCCGGCGCCGATGACGACAACGTCGTATGCTTGCATATTGTCTCCTATCTCGTCAATTAATTGAGCAAAATTATAGATTTAATTTCAATCATCGATGTTGCGTCCTGCAAGCCCGGTTGATTAGTTGAATAGTTGATTGGTTGATTCGTGAAAGGAAAATACCTCAGTTTTCTGACTTCTGCCATCTGACCTCTGTCCTCAGTGTTCTATACGCTATGCGCCATGCCCTATGCTTAATCATTCCCACTTCCGCCTTCCGAATTCCTCAAAGTCCCATGAATTTGGCCGCTATGTTCTTCATTATCTCGTTTGTCCCGGCAAAAATCGTCATGATTTTGGCATCGCGCCAGGCTCTGACGATGGGACATTTTTCCGACATGGCAAAGTCGCCGCACAAATCCAGGGCACGATTGGCTAACCGATTCAGCATCTCGGTCGTCCAGTACTTGGCCATTGAAGTATCAGCAATGATCTCTTTTTTTTCCATGTGATCGGCGATCAGCTTTTCGACATAGGTACGACCAAGCTTGACGTCCGTCGTCATTTCCACCAGCGCAAACTGCACTACCTGGGATCTAGCAAGGGGCTTTCCAGAAACAGATGTCTGCTTACAGTAATCCGTAATCCATTCCAGAATGCGCTCGGCACCTGTCACGGCCATAATTGCACACATCAGCCGTTCCTGCTGAAGCTTATCCATCAGCATCAAAAACCCCATCCCCTTTTCACCGAGACGATTCTTTTTGGGGATGCAACATTTGGAAAAAAACAGCTCAGCCGTATCCTGGCTCCACATTCCCATTTTTTCCAGATGACGGCCGGTTGAGAACCCTGGTGTTTGGCTATCAACTACATAAAGAGAAAGTGCCTCATAGGGATTTTCGACTGCAGGGTCTTTGGCGGCAACCACGACCAGATCGGCGTTTAAACCATTGGAAATAAATGTCTTGGAGCCGTCGATGACAACTTCATCTTCCTCCTCCACGGCGGTGGTTGCTATGCTTGCAAGATCGCTGCCCGCCCCCGGTTCCGTCATGGCCACCGCCGTGACGATATCGCCTGATACACAGCCGGGCAGATATTTTTGTTTAAGCTTTTCAGATCCAAAAGAACTGATATAGGGGACGACGATATCACTGTGCAGGGGAGTTGCCAGTCCGGTGATCCAGGTTTTAGTCATCTCTTCCGCCACGATCAGGGAATACAAAAAATCCCCCCCCATTCCACCGTATTCGGCAGCAACATCAGTGCATAAAAATCCGCCCTGTCCCATTTTTTGCCAAACGCTTTTGGGCACGATCTTATCTTCTTCCCACTGATCACCAAAAGGAGTTACTTCTTCGACCAGAAAATCCTTCAAGCGATCACGGAACTGGTTATGCTCTTCGGTGAAATTGAGTATTTCCATAGAAAAAAATCCTCAAGGGTTAAACTGCTCTATTCGATAAAGCAGACGGTGTAAGGTATAGGGTTTAAGGTTAACGACGAACCTCGGAAAAGGAGATCATACTTTCATCGATTGAGCCAATCGTCATATCTCCTTTTCCTTTGACCTATACCTTATACCTTCTACCAATATATTCTTACCACTCCTTTGCTTTTCTCCCTGTGCCGTGCGCCTTGAGCCGTGGGCCTATTTTTGATCGTATTTTCCAACAATCGATATGCTGCAGACATTCATGGCCGGGAACCCGCCCAGGTTGTGGGTCAACCCGAATCTGGGATCTTCGATCTGACGTTCTCCGGCCTGGCCGTAGAACTGAAGATACATTTCATACAGCATTCTTAAGCCCGATGCACCGATCGGATGGCCGAAGCATTTTAATCCGCCGTCCACCTGGCAGGGCGTCTCGCCATCCCGGTCAAACATGCCGTCCATTACATCCTGATAGGCCTGCCCTCTTTCGGAAATATGCAGATCTTCCATGGTAACCAATTCCGTGATGGAGAAACAATCGTGAACCTCCATCATACTGATCTCCTCTTTGGGATTGGTGATCCCGGCTTCTTTATACGCTTTCGTACTGCACTGACTGGTGGTGACAAAATGGTCCCCATCCCAATCATTGTATCCCATCTCTTCCCCACTGCTCAGTGCCAGCTGAAGCGCCTTGACGCTTATAAAATCTTTTTTGCCGAGTTCTTTGGCTTTTTCGGGTGTCGCAACGATGGCACAGGCAGCACCATCACTGACCCCGCAGCAGTCAAATAATCCCAGGGGATGGGCAATGATGGGAGCCGCCATGATCTGGTCTTCGGTCACGGCTTTGCGTAAATGGGCTTTGGGGTTCAATACACCGTTGGCGTGGCTTTTGGCCGACACGTGGGCCATGGCACGTTTTATATCCCGGTCCGGAATTTTATATTTGGCGGCATAGGCGCTGGCCAGTTGAGCAAATGCACCGGGAGCAGTCATGTTGGGAAACCATTGCCAGCTTAAACTTCCCGAATCAGATCCCACAAAACTGGGCAGGCCGCCGTATCCGGTGTCTTTGAGTTTTTCGACCCCCATCGCCAGGGCAATATCATAGGCGCCGGATGCAACTGCATAGCAGGCCCCTCGAAAAGCTTCGGTGCCGGTAGCACAGAAATTTTCAACACGGGTTACCGGAATATTCGGCAGCCGCAGCGTCAATGACAACGGCAGCGCACTGCGCCCGACATTAATGCTTTCAAAACAGGTTCCCAGCCAGGCGGCCCCGATTTCTTTTTTCTCGATTCCGGCATCTTCGATGCACTCTTTGAAGGCTTCCACCATTAATTCTTCGGCACCCATGTCCCAGCGCTCGCCAAAGCGGGTGCAGCCCATCCCGATGATTGCTACTTTATCTTTTATTCCTGTGGCCATAATTTTTCCTCCGGAAAAATTAGTTAAAAAATTTATTAAATAGTTAACTGGTTTATGAGATCAATAGTCAAGGTGTCGGGAAGTTTCCCGCGTAAAGCCCCAATTGTAGCGGAGTGAATGATCGCCGCCGGAATCGGATGCTGTTTGAGACCATTAGGGATCGTTATGAAGGAACAGCTTTTCTAACAACTGACTCTTCATCAGATCCCCTTCAATCTTCAGCTTACCGGATGTAAAGGCCTGCATGGCCGGCAGCTTTCCGCCCATCATGGCCAGAAAGTCTGCGGCCGCCATCTTGATGGTACAGGCCGGTTTATCGTGGGAGCCCGATTCAATGCTGCAGGTACCATCTTTGATGACACTGTACCAGTCGCCACCGCCTTCGCCGGATATATTGAATTGGAATACCACGTCGATACCGGCAGCGGCATCCGCCTTGAAGCCGTCAATCATGCCATCAAAAACTGCCTGGACACCGCCGCCGGTCTCAGGGGATTGTTCCCCGGCACCCGTCGCTTCAGCGGGCGGCATGATGAGCGCAAATATTCCGGCATTGGCATCTTCCATCTCCCGGGCACCTTCCAGCGAATTGATTTTCTGCCAGTTTTCGTGAATTTGTTCGGGGGTGGGCGGGTTTTGAGGGTCGCCCGGTTGGGTGGCAGGACCCGTGAAGACCGCCGCCCGGTTAAAATAGCCCATGCCGCTGTTGAAAATGCTGCCGGTTTCTTGACAGGCTTCGCTGCAAAGAGACAACACCATGGGCACGACGAATTCCGGCTTTGATTTTTCAAAAAGATCCGGCGGCATGACATCTTCGGTAAGTCGGGAGGCCGCTATGGGAGCGATGGTGTTGACTTTGATGTTGTACTTTTTGCCTTCAAGCTTCAAGGTGTTCATCAAACCGACCAGAGCCATTTTAGCCGCCGAATAATTGGTCTGACCGAAATTGCCGTAAAGGCCGGCGGCCGAGGTCGTCATGACAATGCGGCCATAGCCGTTTTCCTTCATCAGCGCCATGGCCGGCCGGGTTACGTGGTAGGCGCCGTTTAGATGAACATCCATAACTGCTGTCCAGTTTTCCGGCTCCATCTTCAAAAAGCTCTTGTCGCGTAAAATACCGGCATTATTAATCAGGATATCCAAGCGGCCAAATGCATCCAGGGCCGCTTTGACGATACGCTCACCCCCTTCCGGTGAGGCGACATTGTCGTAATTGGCAACCGCCTCCCCGCCCAGCTGTTTGATTTCTTCAACAACCTGGTCGGCTGCAGCGACTGAGCCTTTTCCGCTGCCATCGCGGGCACCGCCCAGATCATTGACCACAACCCTGGCACCGCGCTTTGCCAATTCAATGGCATAGGCTCGGCCAAGTCCTGCACCGGCACCGGTCACAATTGCAGCGCGGTCATCAAAACGCATGGTGTCCATTGCTGCGGCAGCCCCCGGCACGGGAACGGCTTTCCAGAAATAATTGACAAATCCGCGTTCCTTGTCAAAGCTTTTGCACTTAAATTCCATGCTGACCGGAAGCCCGACTTTTATGTCATCCAGCTCGCAGTCGGTAAAGTCAGCCACCAGGCGGCCGCCGCCATCAAACTGAACCATGCCGTAAATCGCCGGTGGATCAACCGATACAGCCAGCAAATCGCCGGTGAAGGTTTTGACTTTGGCCTCAACATCTGAAAATTCATAATTATCCTGGCTGTAAAAAGCGCCGCAATCGGGGTTAACACAAACATCGGATTTGGGAAACTGCGGCGTGTCACATTCCCGGCACTTGCCGCCGATCAACCCCAGGATCATTTTATTTTTGCGCCACAAGACCGTGGTGGCCGTTTGCGTCGGTGCCTCGGCCCGGATTCCCATTTCGGTTTTGATTAAGTCCCTGAACTTGAGCCATTTAAGATAGTTGTCGACGGACTTCTTATTGGCCAGTGACCCGGCGACCCCTTTGCGTCCGGGCAATTTGGTAATATTTTCAGTCACCTCAAAATACAACGCATTGGCACCCTGCCCAAACCCGCACATCAGGATGCGATCGCCGGGTTTGGCCTGTTCCAGTGCCGAAATGAACATCAGAAAAGAGTGGGCCGTGCCGGTCTCACCGCAGACCTCATGCATATTGTCCGCCAGTTTTTCAGGATCGGCCCCGAGTCCCTTGGCGATTTTGCGGTGATCGCCTTTAAAAAAGCAGGGATACACCAGTTTGTCGACATCATCCATTGTGATCCCCAGTTTGTCAAAAAGACCTTTGACCGCCTGGGGAATGAAGGTTCCATAGCCCGCATCCCGGGTCCAGCGCTCTTCCCAGACGTAATCGTATTTTTTGTCTGCGCCCCGATAGTGGTCGACAAAATCAGCGGACAAGGAGTAAGAGCCCTTGTACTCGGCAATCACATCGGTATCTCCCACCATCAGTGAAGCGGCCCCATCACCAAACCACATTTCATAAAAATAAGCGGTTTTGGTCTCGCGCCGGTCACTGGCCGTCACCAGGATATTATTTCTCGCACCTCCTGACACTGAATCAAAGGCAGTAATCAGAGCGGTGGTCGCAGCCTTTTGGGAAGCGGTGTAATCGGCCGTGATAAAATCATCTCTGAGATTGAGCGCTGCCGACACAATGCCGGCATTTTGCCGGTCGGCAAAAGGTAACGTTGTAGAGGCCAAATACAGGGCATCGAGGCTTTCTTTATCCATACCCTTGAGGCAATCACGGGAGGCAGCCACCGCCATGGTAATTGAATCTTCATCCCAGTTGCACATGGACCGCTCGCCCTGGGCAACCATCATAATCGCCGGTGCAAACCAGCCCATGGCCTGAAAGATTGCCATCCGATCCAATCTCAACCGCGGAATATATGCGCCGTAAGAAGTAATGCCGATCATCTTTATTGTCTCCTCTATTTGATTGCGGATTTCAGAATGCGGATTGCAGATTGAAAATTAATTCAGCCGGCCATCCAAACTATAAAATAGTCAATTTTGCTAATTCACTTACCCCCTGGTTAAGTAAGAAATTCTATCATATTTAAGAATGATTCAGGGTTGCATCAAAAGCTGAATTTAAAGAGTTTTTCGATCAGTTGTGATTTCATGATGTCGCCCTCTATTTTAAGTTTGCCCGAGGTGTAGGCCTGCATGGCCGGTAGCTTGCCGTTCATTAAATCGAGAAAATCCGAATCACTCATTTTCAGGGTGCAACCCGGCTTTTCATGGGTACCGGCATCTACCCGGCAATTTCCGCTCTCGATGGTACTGAACCAGTCACCGCCGCCATCACCGGAAATAATGTACTGAAAAATAATATCCACCCCGGCGGCAGCATCCGCCGCAAAGGCCTCCGGCATGGCATCAAACACTTCGGAAACTGCCGAAAATCCATGGCCGGATTCGGCGGCGGCCGCGGCCGGCTGCGAAAAGGCCGTCAGCAGGTCTCCGATCTGGTCTGTCACACTATGATATTCTTTGGCGTCTTTGAGGGAGGAAATTTTTTGCCACTGTGCCAGGATCTGCTCGGGCGTCGGAATTTGCCGGCTGTCCCCGACAACCGCTCCCGGGCCGGTCAGGATCGCCGCCCGGTTGACACATCCCATGCCGACATTGTAGATGTTGCCGCTTACCGGGCATTGCTCCGAAACCAGGTACAGCGCCATCGGCGCCACCAGCTCCGGTTTTAATTTGTCCAGAAAATCAGGGGGCAAAATGTCTTCGGTCAGACGCGAAGTGGCCACCGGTGCAATTGTATTGACCTTGATATTGTACTTCTCACCCTCCAGCTTCAGGGTATTCATCAAACCCACCAATCCCATTTTGGCGGCAGTGTAATTGGTCTGGCCGAAATTGCCGTAAAGTCCGGCGGCCGAGGTGGTCATCAGAATGCGGCCGTACCCTTTTTCTTTCATGACGGCAAATGCCGGACGCGATACGTTGTAGGCGCCGTTTAAATGCACGTCCAGCACGACATGCCAGTTTTGCGGCTCCATTTTCAAAAAGCTTTTGTCGCGCAGAATACCGGCGTTGTTGATCAGGATGTCAACGGACCCAAAGGCGTCCAGCGCGGTTTTGACAATGCCCTCGCCGCCTTCGACCGTCGCCACACTGTCGTAGTTGGCCACGGCCTCACCGCCCAAAGCATTGATCTCATCGACCACCTCATCAGCCGGCCCCTTGGAACCATCACCGGAACCATCCCGCGCACCACCCAGATCATTGACGACGATTTTGGCGCCGCGTTTGGCCAGTTCCAGGGCGTAGATGCGGCCCAGGCCGGCCCCGGCCCCGGTAACGATCGCCACTCGATCCGCAAAGCGGATTTCTGTTTTGGGAATGTCGCCGTATTCAAAAATGCCGTTGTCGATCACGACCTCCTGGGTCTCCACGTTAATGACTTTCCACAACGCCTGGCCTTCGTCGGTTTGCCAGATGACCGTTTTGATGGGCATTCCCGGATACAGCGGTCTTTTAAAGCGGCAATCCAAGCGCCGGACCTTTTCCGGCTGCCCGGCAACGAAGCTGTCAATCAGCGCACGGCAGGCGTAACCGTGAGTGCACAGGCCATGCATGATCGGTTTTTCAAACCCTGCCATTTCGGCAAAATCCTGGTCGACATGGAGCTGGAAGACATCGCCGGAAAGCCGGTAAATCAAGGGTTGATCTTCGGTTGGCTTTCCATCAACCACGAAATCCGGCTCCCGCTCGGGAAATTCAACGTCTTTGGCGGGAGCGTTCTCTCCGCCAAATCCGCCGTCCAGGCGCGAAAAAACGGTGACAATGCTGGTAAACAGTTTATCCCCGTTGGAATGAGTGGTTTCAAATTCAGCCACCACCAGCGCGCCCTTTTCCGAGCCTTTGTCATAACAATGGGTAATGGTGCCTTCCGTGGTTAAGGTGCCTTCGGGCGGAATCGGGTTATGAAATATCAATTCCTGCTCACCGTGCAAAACCCCGGCCAAATTGACATTGCTGGTAGCTGCCAGCTCGGGCATGAAATCATACAAGGTGGTGATGCCATAGCTGGGTATGACCTTGAGGTCTTTTTCATAGCAATAGTCCAGATCGGAAAAACCCGCCCCAACTCCCAGCGCATAAAGGACGGCGTCTTTCCAGGTATAATCCTTGGTGAACGGACCGATCTTTTTACCGATCGCATCAAGGTTGAGCGCCATGTTCGTCCCTCCCCATTGTTTGGTTAATTGTTATTTATCATTAGTTACTCGTATAGTTGTTTTATATACATACACGGCAAAATGCTTACTTATTAATGCCTAAAATTACAAATTGCCTAAAATGCCTAAAATTGAGGAATTCTGTCGAATATATAAAATTGAAATCAAGGCGACCTTAAAATTATTTCTATTGGATCTATTCTTGTACATTTTCCAATTTTGAGTTTTCATAAAAAAGATGGGGCGCAGCGACACCATAATTTTAGGCATTTTAGAGCACTTTAGGCATTTTCCAGTTTAGCCGGTTTTGTCAGCTGTGAACGCCGGTACCAGAATAAATTTTAAGGTTTCCTTGACGACGTTAACATAGTCTTCGTGGTTGGTGTCCAGCATCGGACGGAAAAAATTTTCACCGGATATAAAATTTAAAACCGTATTCCAGACCGCCAGGATTCGGGCCTGGGCCTGAATCGAAATTTTCTTTTTGTCCTGCGCCAGACCCATGGCAACCGCGATGTTGGCAATATGTTCGGACATTTTGATATCAAGGGTGACGCCGTGGCGAGTTTTGTTAAAATAGCCGAAGAGAATTAAATTTGGGACTTCCGGATGGGAAAAGAGGAAATCACACATCATGTCCAGGGCGACTTCAAGGCGCCGGCCCAGTGATTGACCGCCGACATGGTGTTCGATGTCAATTAATTTTTGCTGGATTTCATCGCCGACATCCACAAGCACGGCTTCATATAAATCCTGCTTTTCACCCCAGTGATAGTAGAGCGTTGAGATATCGATGCCCACATCCTTGGCGATCATGCGGGTGGTGGTATCGTTGTAACCGAATTCACCGAAAATTCTGCGTGCAGCTGCCAGGATTTTGGCCTTCATCGAATTGGGATCTTTACGGGCCCTTTCAAGGCGTGAAGGCATTAACTGCCCTCCTTATAAGCTCGGCATAATTTTACCTAAATCTTGCACAATAATTAATGGAAATGTGAAAGTCCCCAACTCCTGCAAAATTCAGGTTTTACATCGACATATTTCCAATAGTTGTTTCCATCAACTGATGGAGAAAATAGCCTGGGTAAAATCAAATGTCAAGCAATCATTTCGGGTCAATTATTTGATGAAACAGGATAGCCCACAAATCAGAAACCCTGGAGGAAACCCGGCTTTTTTTTAAAGTATGAGCAGGGCATCACAGCGGGAGGCTGATATAAAAAGGGCGCCGGCTATTCACAAGCCCAACGCCCTGCTGAAGGTTTTAAAACGAATGGGTTTCCATCCGGCAATGACCCTATCTTCTTCCGCTTTTGTGGAATTCGGATGAGCACTAATTATTTTTTATTGTTTTTTTTCTGGCAGTTTTTGGCCGACGGGCTGGCTCGGTTTGGCAACTTCCTTGGCAACTTCCTTGGTAACTTCCGGGGCAGCATCCCGATTGGGCTTGATAACACTTGTCAAGCCATTGATATCTCCGGCACTTAATCCAATATCAGCCAGCAAAGAATCGATAAGCGGTGCCTGGGAACGGTAGCGCAGGGCACCGTTTACCACCTGGTCGGCCAAACTACCGGTCGTCGCTTCAGCGCCTTCAGTCGGCATCGAGTTTCCACCGCGTAAACCATCGACTTGAATAATTTTAATACCGTCGATTTTCTCAATCGGTTTAACACTCTCACGAATGATGTCGGGAAGATATTTGATTAAAGCCATCCGAATTTGCATTGCAATCTGCTCGGTGGATAGAATGTTGTGTGATTCGTTTAGGGCCCGTTTTCCTTGCGCATCGACGGCATAGCGTTTTTCCGCTGCATCGGCCCGCAGCTTTTCAGCCGCGGCTTCGCCTTCAGCCTGAATGCGCTGCTTATCGGCATCGCCATTGGCCACAGTTCGAACAGCTTCCGCCTGATCTTGCGCGGCAGATTTTTCAGCCTCGGCGGCCACTTTTATTTTAATGGCTTCGCGTTCGGCATTCTGCCGTGCCTGTACCAGTTCGACCGCCTTGCTGCGTTCTGCTTTTTCTGTCTCCCGGACCGTAACAACCACCTCTTCCTCTTTCACCGCTACGGCCTTGGCACGATCCGCTTCCGCCTGGGCTTCAGATTGGGCTTTCGACTTTTCAGCAATCGCAATGGCACGATCCTGCTCAGCCAGTTCAACTGTTTTGCGGCGTTCGATTTCAGCAGTTTCAATGGCCTTGGCCTTTGAAATATCCTTTTCTCGCAGCTGGCGATCTTTTTCGATTCGTTCTTCTTCGACCATCCGTTCGGCGGATATTTTGGACATGTCAACTTTCTGGGTCGCCTCTATCTCTGCTTGCTCGGCTTCACGTTTTTTCTCGGCTTGCTCGCGTTTAATTTCGGCAGATTGCGCCGCGCGGCGTATCTCGATTTCTCTTTGCTGCTCGAGCGTTGCATACTCTGTGTCCCGGTTTATCTCGAGTTTTTTGCGCTCTGCCTCAAGATTTTTATTCCCGATGGCCACTTCCGTGTCCTGTTCGATATCATTGCGTTTTTTGCGCCGCTCTTCAATTTCTTCGGTGAGTTTGGTCAGACCTTCCGCATCAAATGCATTGTCAGGATTAAAAAATTCCCTGCTGGTCTGATCCAGGCCGGTCAGGGAAACCGATTCAAGCTCCAAACCGTTTTTAAGTAAATCCTCTGAAACGGCCTGTTGTACTTTCTGCACAAAATCGACCCTCTGCTCATGCAGTTCTTCCATGGCCATTTCGGCCGCCACAGCTCTCAAGGCATCCACAAACTTACCCTCGACCAGTTGTTTCAGCTCATCCGGGTTTATGGTTTTCATGCCTAAAGTTTGGGCCGCATTTGCGATCGAATCTTCAGTGGGTTTGACGCGAACATAAAATTCCGCTGTCACGTCAACCCGCATACGATCGCGGGTAATCAACGCTTGATCATTGGCGCGCCGCACCTCCAATCGCAATGTATTCATGTTCACCGGAATAACTTCATGCAAAACGGGAAATACAAGGGCGCCACCATTCATAATGACTCTTTGTCCCCGAAAGCCGGTCCGCACAAATGATATTTCCTTGGATGAACGCTTGTAAAGCCGTGCCAATATAAGACCCAGTACAATCAGCGCGACGACGATAAGGCCGGCAATAATCAGAATATTAACAAAATTATACACCATTGAGATATCCCTCCCCGGTTATTTCAACATCGATCATTTAAGGCATCAATCATCCACCAATGCATCGCTTTTATTTCGAATCGCCTTGAAAATAGCCCCCTGTTGACTAACCAGCACAACCTGCGTGCCACTTTCAAACCGCTCATCGGGTTCGTCCGGCTCAACCATTACGTAATGGGCCTGACCGAATTGATCACTCAATTTCGCCTCGGCAGGCTTTCCAGGACTGGCATTGCCCAGGGTAATAACTGCGATCCGTCCAATAAAGCTGGTTTCCGCAACGGCCTCTGTCTCATCTTTTGGCATGATCTTTCCCAGGATGCCCCCCAAAAGTCTGACAATCGGGAAACCTAACAGCACTGCGGGTATCGAAGCAAAAGATCCGGGCAATAGGCTTCCCAGAGTTTTCTGGGCGAACGATTGAAGACCCAGGCCAATCAAGCCGAATGCAGTTAAAAAAATGACCAGCAGCATGATTGCGGGAACCTCCCCGATACGAAGCCAGCTGAACAATCTTGAAAATAGCCCGGAAGATTCAAAATCCGGACTATCGATATCAGCATCGACATCAGCATCGATATCAAGCTCCGGCAACAGGGAGTCAATGAAACTGAAAATACCCGCACCCAGCAAGGTGGAAACTCCCTCTAAGAAGGCAATGATGAGCATTACCGTCAGCGCCACAGTAAAAGGCATGTTTTGGCCGGCTAGTAAAAAATTGATCATTTTTCCTGCACATTACCTTTTATGGCGGCGAGCCGCTCTTGGATTCGATTCTTGCGGGCGATCTCTTCCAGCTCAGCCAGCTTGGTGGCGGTTTGGCGATCAGCCGTGTGTCCGCCACCGGGAATCCCGGTTGCTTTTTCAGCGATTCGTTCGAAAGCGGATTCAGCTTTGGCAACCTTTCTATCAACATCACCGGAAACTTCGATGCCGGAGTTTGAGATAGAAGATGAAGAGGTGATCGTTTCCGTCATGCTTTCGCGAAACTGGCGCAAGTCCTCTTGCATTTCTCTTTTTTTGGCCTGCAAGGCCGAAATATAACCCTCTAATTCCTTTTCACTGTTGGCGCAATCACTAATCGTGGCCTCGAGTACTGGAATCTGCGCTTCAATATCAATTTGTCTGGAAATAGCCGCCTCGGCCAGGTCGTCCCGGGCTTGTTTTATCGCAAGTTCGATTTTTTCACTGAGATCTTCGTGCTTACGGTTTTCTTCCATTAAACGTGAATTTGCGAGATGTTTACCGGCCACCACTCGGCCCAGTTCAACCCGTACATCATCGATCGCAGTGTCAATTTCACGAATGGCTTCTGACATTACGGTTTCAGGTGCGACGTTTTCGATAGCATCAATGAGTGAATTGAAACTGCCGCTGATAATGCGTCCGACTCGACCTATTAGGCTTTCTTTCATTTGGCACCCTCCTTTTTCGTTCTAATTGAGGTACTTTCAATTACTTGAGCTAACTCAAGGATCGGCTCCACCCTTTGCGATACGGTATCAGTGTCATAACAGGGACACCTTTTCGTAATTCCCATCTGTAGAACAGATTCAATCAGCCCAAATACACGGTCTGCAAGCCCCTGTTCCAGACGGTGTATTTTTTCAGCAGAGTTGTCGTCCAAATTTTGCGGAGCGGATGAAACGATATAAGCCAGTGCATCCGGCAACCACTCGGCAGAGCGCGTGATTAATTCAGAATGCTCGTGGTGATCAAGTTCAACTTGCCTAATTGTCTCAATAACGGGCATTATCAGCTCCTGAATCATCTGAAAGCAGCCACGATAATCCTTAGTTCTTGATCTTTGCCGTCTGGCTTCCGCAATAATCGCCCGAAGCTTATCACTGGGCGTAGTTGCTCCGTTTATTTGAAGCTGGCTTATAAATTCAGCATCCTCATGGGAGACTCGTGCACTGATCGGGATCGTCTTTGAAGACATAATTTGCTCCTAAGTTTTGAAGTATATCATTTTTACCATTCAACAACAAATTTAAATTCAACATAATACAAACGTATTTACTTGTCAACATATATTTACAAAAAAATTAAATCAATGCTTTTTGTATTTAATTGTGAGCAAAAAATTTTATTATTAAACGCCATTGCGATAATGGACGCTTCAATTTAGATAAAGCGGGAATTTTACGAATTCACTGAACGGGATATTATGCAGAATCATCTGGAGATACTAGCGGAGGTCCGACTGTAGCAATCAGGGATGGAAGATATTGCCGAATCGGGTACTGAGGAAATGAAGAATGAATAAAGTTAAATGGCTGTCAAAATAACGCGCCGTGATCCACTGCTCATTTCTTAATGCAAATTTGATTTAGCCGTAAAAAGGCGCATGCCAAATTCTAAAATTTACCCATCTTCTTTCTCAAGAAAACTATGGTGTCAAATCTTCATTAGTGATTTAAGGTGTTGGTATTTTCTTGCCAACGTTTTATCTTTTTTTAGATTTTCCTTTATCACTCTTGCCCGCTGACTTACCGATGAATAGGTTAGTCCGAATTTTTCGCCAATTTGCTGATTGGTAGCCACTCCCAACTGCCAGGCAATATAAATCAGCAAATCGCGGTCCAATTTAGATGATTTTGAAATTCTAGCTGAATTACGGTAGAGTGCCATGTCACATTTTAATATGCCGGCTGCCTTTGAAAGTACTTTTTCAAGATTTACGCTCTTGGTTACCTGCTTTTGGTGAGGCAGCTCCCTATGGGGTATATCTGGAAGATATCGCTTTTTTATTTTTTTCACAAACTTTTCGGTTCCTACAAATATACCGTGGCGCAGATCTTCCCATGTACCCTGTTCCTCTTTAGAATATTTTTGCATAGATTCTCGGTAAGCTTGGTGTTTGTCATCCACATTAGCAAATTGCAATAAAATCACGTTTGTGTTCAACCAATTCTGATGGCTTTTGCCATATGCGTATGCTCTGTAGCTACTCCACTTATAGTCTGCTACTCGCCTAACCATTCCGGCTTTCAGTGGATTGCGGTGGATATAATAGGAAAGCTGCAATAGATAGGCATCGTTTTGTACCAGCATATTTTTATAGCGACCCTGAAATAAATGGCCACTACGATTGTGGCGCAGGTTAAATCTCTTGGTGTAGGTGGCGCCAAACCACTGCATGCTCCTGCATAAGTTTGCGCGATTCGTTCGAAATAACAGGTGATAGTGGTTGTCCATCAAAACGTAGGCAAAAATGTCTATCTCAAACCGTTTACCCATCTCACCCAAAGTGCTTAAAAAAGTTTCCGGTCTTCGTCAGTGATTACGATATCCTGTTTTTCATTGCCTCGTGATAAAACGTGATAAAGAGCCCCCTCATATTCTATCCGCCATGCTCGTGCCATACTTTTTTTTAACCGATTCACAGCCAGTTTGTCAATAATTAATCACTAATGAAGATTTGACACCTATTTTTTCTGTTAAACGAAAAAAGATGTTTACGGTATCTGTAAAAAATCAGAGCCATAGATAGTTGGTTATTGTGGGAACCGTCAGTACTGAGATGGGCATGAGATAGTTGGTTAAAGCAGAAGGTATAAGTTGCGAAAAAGAAAAAGCAGGGTTGCCCCACGCCCTGCTTTCAACTTTAGTAGCTGTAATAGATTAACGTTGTCGCTTTTTTCTTAAACCCATTAAACCAATAAGACCGCAGGTGAAAAGCCAAGCTGTGCTGGGAATGGGCACGAAGTTTGCGGTCGATCCATCAGCAGAAACAGCCGCAAAAACATCATCAAAAGAACCTGACGGAAGGAAAACTGAAAACGGTGTGAACCCAATTGAGTCGATAGGTGGTGAAGATGGGTCAGTGAAAAGAATCTCGGAAATTATCGGCCCAGCCAAAGTTGAATCAACGGCTATTCCAGTCTGTACAAACGCGAACTCAAAAGCGGCATTATCCACGGTGTTGAATTCCGGATTTTCTTTACTTAAATTTTCTGATTATTTTCAAAGCTTGAGATATTCTCAGATTAATTTTATCCGGGGCATATATGTTACCTGA
>Ga0209260_10000432_pt1 | contig 18234 bp, 18 predicted proteins | sample WorMetTypGCAVOLI_FD_187421 | JGI IMG/M metagenome (GOLD analysis project Ga0209260, IMG submission 187421) | Marine gutless worms symbiont microbial communities from Max Planck institute for Marine Microbiology, Germany - Olavius algarvensis... ...
ATATGGATGAAGAAAAACTGTCGCAGGCAGCCAAAAGGTACCGGACATTAGTCAGAGCCATTAATATCAGAAGAGGCCTGCGCAGAAAAGATGACCAGCCGCCGGAAAACCATTGGAAAAAAAGATTTCCCGAACTTGAAAAGGATCTTTTAGACAAATATTACCAATTCAAAGGGTGGAATAGCGACGGCATTCCGACCAAAGCGTCATTAGATGAATTGGGGTTGGATTACGTGAGCGAAGAATTCATACAGCGGGGGATCTTGAAGGATGGTGATAATGCGCCTGCCGAAGAGAGCTCGGCGGAACTAGCGCAGGTATAAAGTGAAGGGAGAACAACCGTGACGGGTGAGAAAAAAAAGAAAATAATAAAAACCATTAAAATTGATGCTGATAAATGCAATGGTTGTCGGGCTTGTGAGTTGGTCTGCTCGGCCTTTCACGCGGCGCCGAAATATAGCAGCAATAATCCGGCGCGGGCCCGTATTCGCGTGGTTAGTGAACCACTTAAAGACATATATGTTCCGGTATACGCGGGTGATTATGCGCCCGCCGAATGTGCCGGCCGAGACAAATACACGATTGACGGCAAGGAATACGACGAGTGTGCCTTCTGCCGAGCTTCCTGCCCTTCCAGAGACGAGTTCAAAGAACCCGACTCCGGTCTGCCGCTGAAATGCGATATGTGTGAAGGCGAAGAAGAACCTTTGTGCGTGAGGTGGTGCCTGAATGATGCCCTGATTTTAGAAGAAAGGGAGGAGGAGGCCGAAGAAGCGGAAGCGCAGGAGGAACTGGAGATCGGTTTGAAATCACTGGCAAAAAAATATGGATTGCAGAATGTATTGGATATCGTTGCCCGAATGTCAATGTCAAACAAGGACTAAAACATTGAACCGTTCAGGGGTTCAATGTTCAAAGGTCCCGGGTTCAGGGTTCAGAGGTCTAAGGCCGTTGATCTATGGCTTTTGCAGGGAAAATGCATTTTAATGGACCCTTATCAGGTATTTGACTTTACTACTCTAATTCTCTCAACCTGCTGGTATTTAATATTATTATAAAACTTCTCATTAATTTTCATGCAAGATTGAGGTAATAAGACGGTGGAGACTGTAGCCCCTTTAAAAGAAATCATAGATGTCATAAAAGACTCCGGTGGAGATGCCTTCAAATTATGCTATCAATGCGGATTATGCGACACGGTTTGTCCGTGGAACCGGGTCAGAGCCTTTAGCATGCGCAAGATTATCCGAGAGGCTACCTTCGGATTGACTGAGATCGAAATTGAAGAAATGTGGCGCTGTACGACCTGCGGCAACTGCCCACGGCAGTGCCCCCGGGGAGTAGAAATTATTGAAGCCGGTGTGTCTTTACGCCGGATTGCCACGGAATATGGGGTTTTTCCAGCGCCTGTCAGTCCCATCCGCGGCGTCAGCGCAAGCCTTCTGGGTAAAGGGAACCCCTTGAGTGAAGATCGAGAAAAGCGGGCCGATTGGACCGAAGGTCTGTCTGTCGAAACGTTCAGCGAGGGGATGGAAATTTTATATTTTCCCGGCTGCTACCTCTGCTATGACCCAAGATTGAAAAAGGTGGCTCGCGCCACCGCCAATATCCTTAACAAGGCCGGGGTCGATTTCGGAATACTGGGTCCCAAGGAGAATTGCTGTGGCGAAAGCATCCGCAAGACGGGCGATGAGGAACTATTCAAGCGCCTAGCCAGGGAAAACATCAAAACTTTTATTGACAATGGGGTGAGCAAAATCCTGGTTTCTTCCCCGCATTGCTACCATACCTTCCAAAACGAGTATCCGGAATTTAGGGTGAACTTTAAGGTGGTTCACATCTCCCAATATTTATTCGAGCTTATCAATGAGGGCAGGCTTGAGCTCACCGGGGAGTATGGGAAGATAGTGACTTATCATGATCCCTGTTACCTGGGTCGACATAATGGCATTTATGACGAGCCCCGGGAGGTCTTAAAGATGATACCCGGTTTGGAACTGAATGAGATGGCCGATTCGCTGGAAGAAAGCCTTTGTTGTGGAGGGGGAGGCGGCAGGATTTGGATGGAAACGGTAAAGGGTGAAAGATTCTCCGACCTCAGAATAGAACAGGCTGTTGGCGTTGGGGCTGAGGTGCTGGTGACTTCCTGCCCATACTGCATCACCCATTTTGAGGAAAGCAGGCTGAGTCTGGACGATAGTGAAGCCACAGAGATTAAGGACATCACGGAAATTCTCCAGCAAGTGATTTAGAGAAAAATAAAATCTGATAAAGGCGGGTGGAAATGGAAAAAGAACAAATTGAACAGCTTGGTAGAAGTCTCGCAGACAGCGATTTTGCAGATGTTATGGTTGTCGGTGGAGGGATCAGTGGTATTCAAGCTTCTCTCGATCTTGCAGAATCGGGTTATAAGGTTTATTTGGTTGAGAAATCACCTGCCATTGGCGGCCATATGGCCCAGCTTGACAAGACCTATCCCACCAATGACTGTTCCATGTGAATACTCTCGCCCAAACTGGTCGAGGTCGGCCGGCATCCCAACATAGAGGTCCTGACCTATACTGAAGTTGACGGTGTAGAAAGGAAGGCGGGAGACTTCAAGGTCACCCTGAATAAAAGGCCCAGATACATTATAGAGGACAAATGTACGGGTTGTGCAACCTGTGTGGAGTACTGCCCGCTCGAGATCCCTGATCCATACAATCAAGACTTATCGTCGAATAAAGCCGTCCATATATACTTTTCTCAAGCCGTTCCCCTTGTCACGTATATAGATGAAAGCTGCCTTTACCTTAAAGAGAAGAAATGCGCTATTTGCGAAGGCGTCTGTAAGAATGAGGCCATATATCTTGATCAAGAGCCGGAGGAGCTGAAAGTAAAAGTAGGGGCGATCGTTCTGACCCCGGGCTATGATATATTCGATCCTGCATTGAGGGGCGACTATGGCTACGGTAAGATGGAGAATGTGGTAACCAGTCTGGACTTTGAACGGCTTTTATGTGCTACCGGGCCTCACGAAGGTGAGATATTGCGCCCTTCCGATAAGAAGCATCCCCACAAAATAGCCTGGATTCAATGTGTCGGCTCCAGACAGGTTATTGCGGGCGGCAACAGCTATTGTTCATCCGTATGCTGCACGTATACTCAGAAACAGGTGATTTTGACAAAAGATCATGACGCAGAGGCCGAATGTACGGTATTCCATAACGATATTCGTTCCTATAGCAAGGATTTCGAACGATTCTACCAAAGAGCAGAGAACCTTCCCGGGGTTCGATTTATAAGAAGCTACGTATCCATCGGAAAAGAGATTCCGCAAAGCAAGAATGTCACCATCAGATACTCTACGACCGAGGACGGCGTAAAGGAAGAGGAGTTCGATCTGGTGGTATTATCCATTGGGTTGAATCCTCCTGATGAAGCGGAAAAATTGGCTGAAATGTATGGCATCGAGCTCAATTCTCACGGGTTTTGCAAAACCAATCCTGTTAATCCGATTGAGGCCTCGCGACCGGGAATTTTTGTCAGCGGAGCCTTTCAGGGTCCGATGGATATCCCCGAGTCGGTTTTTTCCGCCAGCGGAGCGGGCTCCCAATGTGGTGAATTCCTTGACCACCGGCGAGGGAAGCTGTCCCAAGAAAGGATATATCCACCGGAAAAAGACGTCTCGCAAGAAGAGGCCAGAGTAGGTGTTTTTGTGTGTCATTGCGGCGCTAATATCGGAAGAGTGGTCGATGTTCCTTCCACGGTTGACTATGTCAAAACCTTGCCGAATGTTGTCCATGCTGAGGAACAGCTATTTTCATGTGCTACTGATTCGGCCGAGTCAATAACGGAGACAGTCCGAGAAAAGGGGCTCAATCGAGTGGTTGTCGCTGCCTGCTCCCCCAGAACCCTTGAACCGCTATTCCGGGACACGCTGCGTGAGGCGGGCATTAATCAATATTTCTTGGATATGGCTAATATCAGAGAACATTGCTCCTGGGTGCACTCGCGAGAAAAGGAAGATGCCACCGAAAAGGCAAAAGATATAACCCGGATGTCGGTCGCCCGAGCTTGCCATTTGGAACCGCTACAGGAAATCGATCTGCCGGTCAACAAGACGGCGCTAGTGGTCGGAGGAGGGATAGCCGGCATGACGTGTGCCCTCTCCATAGCCAACCAGGGACATGAGGTTTACCTGCTGGAAAAGGATACAGATCTGGGGGGAACGGCAAGAAGAATCCATTCCACCCTGGATGGGATGGATGTTCAGGCTTATTTACTTGATCTTGTGCGCAAGGTTTTTCAGCACCAATTAATACATGTTTATACCGGCGCCATCATTACAGAGGCTACCGGTTATGTGGGGAACTTCGTTACAACGGTGAAGTCTGATACTGGAGTCACAGTGATAAAGCATGGCGCAGCCGTCATCGCTTCTGGTGCAGACGAATATAAACCCACCGAATACCTTTATGGAAAAGATGATAGGGTATTGACCCAGTTGGAGCTGGGGGAGCAAATCGCCACAGGAGAAGAAAGGCTGATCAACTCCCAGAGTCTGGTGATGATCCAATGTGTAGGATGCCGACAAGAGGACCGAGATTACTGCGCCCGGGTATGCTGTAGCAATGCTATAAAGAACGCCTTGAAACTGAAAAAGATAAACCGCCGGATGGATATCTACATTCTCTTCAGGGATATCAGAACGTATGGGTTCGCCGAGGATTATTACCGGGAAGCGTCAAATAACGATGTTAAGTTCATCCGCTACGAGCCTGATGATAAGCCTCAGGTGGAAGCCGTCGAGCAGGAAGGCCGCCCTGTTTTAAGGGTTATCGTGACGGATCAGATTTTAGGCCAGAAGCTTGCTATAGATGCCGATCACCTTGCTCTGGCTGCTGCCGTTATTCCCCCCGCGGGAAACAGGGAAATATCTCAATTTTTCAAGGTCTCTTTGGGACCGGATGATTTTTTTAAAGAAGCCCATGTCAAATTAAGACCGGTTGAGTTTGGTACAGAAGGCGTTTATCTTTGTGGAATGGCGCACTATCCCAAGCATATACCGGAAGCGATTAACCAGGCCTATGGAGCTGCAAGTCGGGCTTTAACCCTTCTCTCACATGACATCGTCACAGTCTCAGGTTCTGTTTGCGAGGTAAAAGAGAACGATTGTGTGTCGTGTGGGGCATGTATTACAGTTTGTATGTACAATGCCATAGAGTTTCATGAGACACCACAAGGCAGAAAGGCCTGGGTTAATCCTGTTCTCTGTAAAGGAGATGGACTGTGTAGCGCAAAGTGTCCGACAAATGCTATTTTTCTAAAGCACTTTACCGATGATGACCTCTTGAGCCAAATTGATGCGGCGTTTCCGAAGGAAGAGATCAAACAGCAAATTGATGCGGCGGTTGGAGATGTTTAGAGCAGGTTAGCCGGTTGTGCCCGTCACCTGTTGGCCCATTTAGGCCAAAAACACTTTTTGTCTTTCGGGCTCAACGGGCTAACGGGCTAACAGGATACTGGCGTAACCGAGAAACCTGACAAAGGAGAAGGGATGGGACTTAAATTTAAACCAAAAGTATTAGGTTTTGTATGCCATTGGTGAGCATACGGCGCTGCTGACATGGCTGGAGTTTCCAGACTGCAATATGCAACTGAAATCAGGCTTATTCGTGTCATGTGTTCCGGTAGAGTCGACCTGGAATTTATACTCCGCGCCTTCTCAAATGGAGCGGACGGTGTGTTTATTGGTGGTTGCCGTCTTAATGAATGCAATTATATCACTCATGGAAATTACGATGCATTAAGCAATGTGCTTTTATCTAGAAAGATAATGGAACACATAGGGCTGAACCCGGAAAGGTTAAGGATCGAATTTATGTCTTCCGGTGACGGCATCCTCCTTGCTGAAATGATTAATGATTTTTGCAGGAAGGCGGAGAAAATTGGATCTCTCGGCAAAAGCGAAGGAATAGACGAAAAAGGATTAAAGTTCAAACTTGAAGCAGTCACTAAATTAATCCCCTATGTCAAACTGGTGGAACGGGAGAAGCTGAGAGTACCCTTTAAATCGGAAGAAGCGTATCATAAATTTTTCAGCAGCGACGAGGTAAACCGGTTATTTAATGATTTAATTCTAGATAAATTGGCAATAAGCCAAATTATGTTACTCCTGCGAGAAAAACCCCTTTCAACCGGAGAGATGTCTGAGATTTTAGGCTTAAACCCGTCTGAAGTGTCAAGACACATGCATAGCTCATCAAGGCACGGATTAGTCAGGTACGATGAAAACCGGAACCGCTATGCTCTGGCCTAGCCGGATACTGGCCGCCGGCTCGGAGAGATACTCGATGCTGGATACTGGATACTGGATGCTGGATACTGGATGCTCGATGCCGGATACTGGATACCCGATGCTGGATACTCGATACGAACCAGAACGAATACCGCATCAATCGATTAGAAAATTAATGACCATAAGATTGACGGAGCGAAGCGACATCTACAATTATTCAATCTTCAGTTTTCAATTGTCAATGCCGGCTTGTCCGGGCGGGGATAGCGGATATGGATATCGATAGAATCGATCGGATTATTGAGAAACATCAGGGCCAAGCCAGTTCACTGATTCAAATATTGCTGGCGATTCAGAGCCAAAATCATTGGCTTCCTAAGAAAGCATTAGAGAGGGTTAGCGAGAAATTGCAGGTTCCTTTAAGCCGCATACAGCACATTGCCACCTTTTATAAAGCCTTTAGTTTAGTTCCCAAGGGGCGCCACGAGATTCACATTTGTATGGGTACTGCCTGTCACGTTCGTGGTGCGACGCGCGTCCTCGACACGGTTGAAGACCTGACTGGAATTAAACCTGGTGAAACGGACCTGGATCTGAAATTCAGCCTGGAAACGGTTAATTGTCTCGGCTGTTGTGCTTTAGGACCGGTGATGGAAATCGGTGGCAAGACCCACGGAAAGATGGCGCCGGGCGATACAGTAGACGTGTTAAAAAACTATGAGTAGGATTGAATTATGCCCTTTATAAATTCACCCGCTAAATTGGAAGAATTCCGAAAGGACATCCTGTCGAATAGAGATCCGAATAAACCTTGTATTACACTCTGTTCCGGATCTGCTTGCCATGCTACCGGCAGTGGAGATGTCGCTGCGAGTATTGAAGCCGAGATTGAAAAACAGGGATTAAGTGCAGAGGTGGACATCCGGAAAACGGGTTGCCATGGTTTTTGTGAGAGGGGTCCGATTATCGTTATTCACCCTGAGGAAATCTGTTATTTCCAGATCGAGCCCAAGGATGTTCCTGAAATTGTCTCTCAGACCATAAAGAAGAAGCAGGTCATTGAGCGTTTACTCTATCCCGACCCCAACACCAATGAAAAGATTATTCACGAATCTGAAATCCCTTTCTACAAGAACCAAGCGCGGCTTGTTTTCGGTTCCAACGGTAGTATTGATCCTAAGAGCATCGATGACTATCTGGCGATTGGCGGCTATTCCGCATTAGCCAAAGTTCTTTCCCAGATGACCTCCGAGCAAGTATTGGAGGAAGTCAAGAAATCCAACCTGAGAGGGAGGGGCGGTGGCGGCTTTCCCGCAGGGAGAAAGTGGGAAGGATCCCGCATTGCCCCGGACGAAATAAAATATGTGATCGTCAATGCAGATGAAGGGGACCCTGGCGCTTATATGGATAGGAGCCTTCTCGAGGGAAATCCTCACGCCATCCTCGAGGGGTTGACAATCGGAGCATATGCCATCGGCTCTTACGAGGGCTATATTTACGTTCGACAGGAATACCCCTTAGCGGTAGAAAATGTGAACATCGCTATCAAGCAGGCTGAGGAGTATGGTTTTCTTGGGAAAAACATCCTTGGCTCAGGCTTTGATTTCACTGTTAAAGTGCACCAAGGGGCCGGCGCTTTTGTCAGTGGTGAATCGACTGCTCTGATGACGGCATTGGAAGGCCGGGTCGGAGAGCCCAGACCGAAGTATACCCGCTCCAACATCAAGGGCCTTTGGGGTAAGCCCAGCGTTTTGAATAATGTTGAGACATGGGCCAATGTGCCGCTTATTATCAATAAAGGCGCTGATTGGTTTACTCAAATTGGTACTGAAGGAAGCAAGGGCACCAAGATTTTCTCCTTGGTCGGCAAAATAACCAATACCGGTCTTGTGGAAGTACCCATGGGCATGACCCTAAAAGATATTATCTTCAATATAGGCGGTGGAATCCCTGGCGGCAAGAGGTTTAAAGCAGTGCAGACCGGGGGACCGTCTGGAGGATGTATCCCTGAGGACCTGTTAGATTTGGAAGTAGGTTTTGATGAACTCACCAAGGCCGGTTCAATGATGGGATCAGGTGGGATGATCGTAATGGATGAAGATACCTGTATGGTTGATGTCGCCAGGTACTTTATTGACTTCCTCACGGATGAATCCTGTGGTAAATGTACCCCATGCCGTGAAGGCCTGAGACAGATGCGTAAGAATCTCACGAATATCACCGAAGGAAAGGGCAAAGAGGGCGACATCGAGCTTTTGGAGGCGCTATCCGAGGTCGCCAAAGAGGCCTCGCTTTGTGCTTTAGGTACGAGTGCCCCTAACCCGTTTCTGAGCACGGTGCGCTACTTCAGAGATGAGTACGAGGCACACATCAAGGAGAAGAGGTGCCCGGCTTTGTCCTGCAAGGAGCTGATCTCATACCATATTGAAACCGATAAATGCCAGGCCTGTATGATCTGTCTCAGGAAGTGCCCGGCCGAGGCGGTTGACGGTGGCAAGAAAAAGATCCATGTAATTGACCAAGATAAATGCACAAAGTGTGGAACTTGCTTTGAAGTTTGCCCTTCTCGCTTTAGTGCGGTGAAGAAGATTTCAGGCGAGCCTGTTCCGCCTCCTGTCCCTGAAGAAAAAAGAATTATAATCAGAAAGAGCAAATAAAAATGATTGAGATCCTTTTACAGATCGATGGAAAAGAAGTCAAAGCCAAGGAAGGCATGACCGTCTTGGAAGCAGCGCAAGATGCGGGGATATCGATACCCACCCTATGTCACCACGAAAAATTGGAACCTTTTGGAGGGTGCCGAATTTGCATCGTCGAAGTAGAGGTTCGGGGCTGGACCAAGCGCGTTGTTTCCTGTGTTTACCCGGTCGAAGAAAATTTGGTAGTCAGGACCAGATCTGGCAAGATAGATAAACTTCGCAAAATGATCTTAGAGCTATTGCTGGCTCATGCCCCAGATTCACCGGACTTGCAGGACTTGGCTCACGAGTATGGAGCAGACAAAGACCGTTTTGAAAAAGAGGCCTCATTTTGCATTCATTGTGGTCTATGTGTAAGGTACTGTGCTGAGGTCAAGAAAATCAACGCTGTTGGATTTGTTGACAGAGGAATAAGGAAAGAGATAAGCTTCATTCCGGAAATTGCTTCTAAGGATTGCTGGAACTGCAAAGAATGTTTTCCGCTTTGCCCTACTGAGGCACTGCAAGCAGCTTTCGTTTTAACCAAATCACTCATTAATTGAGTTAGTTGGTTAGGAGTTTCTCGTATTCCGTATTTTTTGGCGGCCGTCTAATTCTCCCCGGAAGGGATAGAACCTTTCAGGAGCCACCGCTATAAACTGTGGGTATCAATCAAACTAAACCCTATAGTTGCATAAAATTTTGAAATCCAACTTCGCTGCTGCAATGAAGACCATTGAAAGTATTGACTGATCCTGGATTCTGGTTTCTGGATACTGGATGTCGTTGAAATTCACCGATAGTGTCCTGTTAGATATCCAGCATCAAGTATCAAGCATCCAGCATCAGCCCGGAAAAAGCAACGATCTCAGGCATAACGGCCAGGCTAGATGACAAGAATTTATGCAATGTTAGGGTAAAGAAGGTCCAAAAAATCTTTTCCGAATAGTTGTTTCCTTTTATAGTTTTGCTGCTGACACCCGTGTCTCGTGCAATCGTTGAATAGTTGAAGATCTTTCCGCTCTGGTCGAAGGCAAGTTCTAGAAACCGGTTGAAGGCACCAATATTTCTGACGATAGCCTCATCAAGAATTTCTTCTTTGAGGTAAGTCTGTCCATAGGTTATCAACGTCCGGTTATTAGTTGTTATATTTCTGTATTTTATGCAAAAATCTGAAATATCGCCCAGCGCGGATGATTACCTGATCGATGCTGATCATTCGACCTTGAGGCTCTCGACTGGTTATCCTTCCTTAAAAAAATCCAGCCCCGGGCAAACCGGTGAGCTAGGTCCGAATTTACCTGAATCCTCAATTCCACGTCAAAAAACAATGTTGACAATATGGTCCACTTTCGTTATCTGGATGGTTGTTGGTGCCGTTTAATTGATGCTTCAATATGTTGGGCTGCCTTGTCCCGTCGTAGCTCGAAGAGCGAAGTCGGAAGCTGTTGCCGATACCATTTCGCTATTTTCCCTTGATACGCACCGAAAAAGAAATGTCTTATCTTCTTTTATCTTTTATCTTACCGCGACGTGTGGATGACACCAAAGATGCAGTTCCCCGTTATCTCTATCGATATGCATCCTGTCGATTCGGCCGTTCGCGGCCTGGTCATTGACTACAACTGGCCCCTCAATAGCGGTGGCGTGATTGTGCATCCCGCTGATATCATCTTTGGTGACGAGGACGGCGTCATCGGCATCCCCGCAAGGGCAGTGCGCTACGTTATCATCCATGCGGTGGAAAAGGCTGCGGGGGAAAATGAGACGAATTGACGGAAAAACAGCCCTGATCAAGGGTCCGGCCCGGTTTGATCGGGCAATAGCACTTGGCCTGGCCGAAGAACTCGCTACGATTGGGGTCAATGATCCCACCGATCTTGAGGCGGCTGAGGAAGTTGTGAATGCCGTCAAGGCTATGGGGCAAGCGGCAATCTTTTGGTAAGGCGACGTGTCGACGGTGGTTATGTTGTTGCCCGCAGCACGGTCGATTAAAACGATAGGTGAGGAGATTGAGATGAAGAAGGATTATTCGGAAGTTAAAGGTAAGTTACGCAGCCAGGAGTGGTTTAATAATCCGCACAACATGGGCATGACCGCGATTTATGTGGAGCGCTACATGAACTATGGCTGGACGCGCGAGGAATTGCAGTCGGGCAAGCCCATCATCGGCATTGCGCAAACGGGCGGCGATCTGACCCCCTGCAATTATGTTCACGTTGAGCTGGCACAACGGGTAAAGGACGGAGTCCGCGATGCCGGCGGCCTTGCCTTTGAATTTCCGGTACACCCGATTGCCGAACAGGGTAAGCGCCCGACCGCTGCATTAGACCGTAATCTGGCCTACCTCGGTTTGGTCGAGGTGCTGCACGGCTACCCCATTGACGGCGTTGTGCTGACCGCCGGTTGCGACAAGACAACCCCAACCGGCGTTATGGCAGCCTGCACCATGGACTTGCCCGCCATTGTACTCTCGGGTGGGCCGATGCTTGATAGTTGGTGGCGAGGGCGTTTAGCCGGATCGGGCACAGCGGTCTGGGAAGCGCGCGAGCTGCTTGCCGCCGGCGAGATTGACTATGAAGGTTTTATGGATCTGGTTGGCTGTGCGCCCAGTGTGGGGCATTGCAACACCATGGGTACCGCACTCACCATGAATTCGCTGGCAGAAGCGCTGGGCCTGTCATTAACAGGGTGTGCCGCCATTCCTGCGCCCTATCGCGAACGTAAACAGATAGCCTACCAGACCGGCCAACGTATCGTTGAAATGGTCTTGGAGGATCTGACGCCTTCGGCAATTTTAACGCAGGAGGCCTTTCGCAACGCTATCGTCACCAATTCGGCGTTGGGTGGATCCACAAACGCGCCGGTCCACCTTACGGCCATTGCGCGCCACATCGGGCTGGAATTGCCCATCGAAGATTGGCAGACCTACGGCTATGAAATTCCGCTGCTGGTCAACTGCCAGCCGGCCGGCGAGTACCTGGGCGAGGGTTTTTACCGTGCCGGTGGCGTACCTGCAGTGATGGCTGAACTGCTAAAGGCGGGCAAATTGAATGGCGATTGTCAGACGGTAACAGGCAAGACGATGGGCGAAAATCTGGCCGATCGAAAAATACTGGATGAGCGGGTGATCAAGCCCTACGATCAGCCGCTCAAGGAAAGGGCCGGCTTTATAGTGTTGAGCGGCAACCTGTTTGACTCAGGCCTGCTCAAAACATCGGTCATCGGTGAAGAGTTCCGCCGCCAATACCTGGAGCGCCCCGGCGACCACAATGCCTGGGAGGGTACGGCTATCGTTTTCGATGGGCCCGAAGACTACCATGAACACATCAACGATCCCGATCTGCCCGTTAACGAGGACTCGCTGCTCTTCATCCGCTACTGCGGCCCCGTTGGCTATCCTGGATCAGCCGAGGTGGTCAATATGCTGCCACCGGACCGGCTGGTAAAACTCGGCGTTCCCACACTGCCTTGCATTGGTGATGGGCGACAGAGTGGCACATCGGCCAGTCCGTCCATTCTCAACGCCTCGCCCGAAGCAACTATCGGCGGCGGTCTGGCCCTGCTCCAAACCGGCGACCGGGTGCGCATCGATCTGAACAAGGGCACGGTTAACATGCTGGTGAGTGAGGGTGAGCTGGCCCAACGACACGAAGCGTGGCAGCCGCCCGAACTGAATCACCAAACCCCGTGGCAAGAGATATACCGTGATACGGTGGGGCAATTGGCTACCGGTGCCTGTCTGGAACTGGCGCTTAAATATCAGGGCCTGCGCAAGAATATCCCGCGACACTCTCATTAAGTAACTGCCCAAGAATAAGATAGAGATTTTCGAGGCACAGCGCCGGGCCCGTGAACAGAGTCAGGTCGAATCCAAGAGCAGCACCACGGTCGTGGCCGACCAGGCGGCGGTCGTTTCGGCCATCAAGGCGGTGCAGGCCGATGAACCTCAGGCCGAGGGGTCGTTTCAGGGAGGTCCTTTCTGTGCCATGGAGTTTGCCGGCGATCTGGATAAAATTGATTGACTTCACCCTATAGTTGCATAAAATTTTGAAATCCAACTTAGCTGCTGCAATAAAGACCATTGAAAGTATTGACTGATCCTGGATTCTGGTTGCTGGATCCTGGATGTCGTTGAAATTCACCGATAGTGTCCTGTTAGATATCCAGCATCGAGTATCAAGCATCCAGCATCTGCCCGGAAAAAGCAACGATCTCAGACATAACGGCCAGGCTAGATGACAAGAATTTATGCATTGTTAGGGTTCAGCCAACAGGGAGGGATCAAGATGGTTTCATCAAACGATAGAAAAACCCCAAGACTGACCGCCCCGAAGGGGGCCTGTGACACCCACATGCATTTTTATAATGCTGAATTCCCTTCAGCTCAGACGGCACTCATGACGCCCCCCGATGCCTGGGTGGACGGCTACCGGTCGGTCCAGAAGCGCCTGAAGCTTGAGCGGGTGGTTGTCGTCCAGCCTACCACCTACGGGACAGATAACTCCTGTCCGCTTGAGGCGATGAAATCCTTCGGGGAAAACGCCAGGGGTGTCATGGTGGTAGATCTGTCGACCACGGACGAAGAGTTGGAACGACTCACCAGGCTCGGTGTCCGGGGGTTACGTTTCCACATGCTGCCCGGTGGTGCACTGCCGTGGGATATTCTCGAAGAGATGGCCGCCCGGGTGAACAATTTCGGCTGGCACGTCCAGCTCCAGATGAACGGCCGGGAATTTCCCCAGCGGGAGGCGCTGCTCAAACGGTTGCCGTGCGATCTGGTTGTGGATCATGTTGGACGATTTATGGGGCCGGTGCCGATCGACGATCCGGCTTTCAAAGTGCTGTTGCGGTTTCTCGAAACCGGCCGGTGCTGGGTCAAGCTGTCGGCTCCGTATGAATCCTCAGAATCCGGCCCCCCCGGATGGGTGGATGTCCGCCCGGAGGCGCGTGCCCTGGTGCAAGCCGCACCGGAGCGAATGCTGTGGGCAAGCAATTGGCCCCATCCGGGTCAGAAGAATCCGCCGGATGAAGGGGATTTGCTTGACCTGCTGCTCGACTGGGTGGATGATGAAAGCACCCGGAACAGGATATTGGCAGACAACCCTGCCGAGCTTTACGGCTTCTGATTGTTTTTGATTATCTCAATATCCCCCTAATTGGCTCAATGCAGGAATAATGGTTGGAAAGATTGCAGTATCCTGAATTTTGTTATAATGGATCTTTAAGAAACTTCTTAATATGTTTTTGCAATCATATTTTGGGAAAGGAGGATACAAATGCACGATAAAGATTCACCGTTCCCAATTGCTGACTCACATGGCAGGCTTGAGTGTACGGAACTCTGGGGAGGTATCCGTAATCGAGATTCAGAGGTCTCTGCGGGAAAAGAAATGCTTGAAAAAGGCTCGATTCGATATCCCTGATTCTGTTACTTTTGTACCTATTAATTTTGAAAAACAATCTTTGAAAAATGCTTTGGAGAATGCCGGATCGACTTTGGACCAGGATACCGCATTTATTTTGGCAAGGATGGGGATGCTCTCGTAATCTTACTTGGCGGAGGCACAAAGAAACGCCAGCAGAAAGATATAGTGACCGCCAAAATACTTTGGAAAGAATATAAGCGGCGAAAGCGACAGGAGCGTTGAAAATGGTACTTACAAGAGATTTTAAAGAGACGATCAAGGACCGGGTTGCACAGGATCCTGCTTTGCGGGAGGAGTTGCTCAAGCAAGGCATTGAATGTCTTTCGAACGGGGACGTGGATACCGGCAAAGCTGTTCTGCGAGATTATATCAACGCCACTATCGGTCTTGATGCCCTAGGCACCGTCACCGATCGATCTCCCGAAAGAACACATATTGAACCATGCTTGACTCTTGAGCTAGCGTTATGCTATATCATCGAATAAATTGGATTATGTGTTAACCCTAAATGGTGAGGCAGCCATGGTATTCTGTATTCTGATTAAAAACCCCTTTCTCTGTATTCGAAAGGGGTTTTTTCTTTAAGTAGCTGGCTTACTCTGAAATTTATATCTCTATAAAAGGAAGATTAACAAAGTTATTACCTATTTGTGCTAAAGTTACGTTTTTTTGGTTAATTGGCGTTACAATATGTGGAGGTGAACAAAAGTGATATTAAAAGTCGGTTCCAAATCAGAAACGGTGAGGGCCGTTCAAAGGATGCTTGCTGGGATGGGTTTCCATCCGGAGGGTATTGACGGAAAATATGGTCCCAAGACGGAAAAAGCGGTGATCAGGTTTCAGGAAAGTGAATACCTCTATGCAGACGGCATTGTGGGGCCTGTTACTATGGAGGCTCTTGAAGAGGCATATATGCGCCACACCCAAGAGATCACATCACCGGGCGCAGACAGCACGGACGGCATCGAAGAACGTTACGTTTTTGTCAGGTGTAAGGCTGATAAATATAAAGAGGGTTATTCCCATTTATATCTTCGTCAGGATGCAGCCGAGGCTTACAATGACGTTCGCCGACAGGTTCGCAAATTGGGAGGCGTGCTTACCTCTTCGGGAGGGAAACGTGCTCTGAGCGCCAAATTGAATTCAAATCGAAGTGCCACCTCATTTCACTACCTTGGCCTCGCTTTTGACCTCTATATCTGGAGCGGAATGGAAGATCTAGCAAACGATCCCTATGTAATAAAGGTAGTTGACATAGAAGAGAGGCGCTTGGAAGTATTTTTTAAATGTGATTCTGAAAATGTTCCTGTGATTGAGATTTCGGACTGCGTAAAATACAGTGATCCTGGGCTGTTGCACAGAAAAACAATTTCAGGGAAATATAAAAGTCTAACTGAGCTGTTTATTGATAACGGCTTTTTTCCTATCCGTGCAAGAAGTCGTTTTATAGATGACGGTTATCCCTTGGCTGCTGAATGGTGGCATTTTCAGTATGAAAATGCGTTAACCCCTTATGTATCAACATTTGGGGGAGAACTCCTGAAAGTATATTCGAAGCAACGGCTGGAAAATACACCTCCATGGCATTTTCGAGACCGTGTTTTTAAAATGAACTGGAATTAAAAAGGGGAGGTTTAGTTATGTCCATAGAATCATCTGACAAAGTCCAGGCCACCAATAAATTTTGGGGAGCCATAAAAACATTTTTTGAGGATCTCGCGACATTGGATGTGGTCACCATGACAGGAGAAATAAAACTGGAGATAGACGATGTAACAGGGTTTGAAAACATCATAGCCAAATTAAAGGAAAAGGGAAGCACTGTACACACTTTAGCCGTATCGCATCATGAGATTGATTACGACGCGGCAATCTTTGTTAAAGAAAACTTGAGCGAGAGCGAAAAAGAACTCCTGGAGATGCATGTAGAAACTGTAAAAGCAGCTCAAGAGATGCGAAACAAGGTGGTTGAGCTTGCAATGAACGCCTTGAAGTTGGTAGGATGAATCCCCTGATTGACAGATCAAAAGCGCAACAGGCCCTGGACCAAGATCCTCTTATTCTGTTTAATGATCTAAATGATCAACTCCAGCTTTCTACGAGAGTATACGCACCGGAAGAATGGAAGGAGACGGATAGGGACTGGGTTATCGGATTGAGAGATAAGCTTTCCGAACTCGGCTATGAACCGGAGCAACCCAGAACCGAAAAGAACCTATACGGACTCTCTGGGCAGCTTAACGTGTTCAAAAGGGAGATGGGCTTTAAAGAGTCTCGGGACGCCCTTATAAAAATGGAGCGTATCATTTCAGGCCTTATAGAATTTGAAGGAGAAGAAGACCTATTCCAGCTATCTGAGCCTTTAAAGATAGGATCTAAGGGTATTTTTGTACGAATCCTACAATATCGCCTGAGAAAGCTTGGATTCTTCAACCAAGAGGTTAGTGGCCTTTATGATCACAAGACATTTCAGGCAGTGCTAAATTTCAAGAAAGTCTTTGGAATCCCCCTGGGTAGACTCCATATCGATCACGTGAACCATGAACTATTTGAAACCATGGGGAATCCCTATAAACTGAATCGCCGCATACTAAAAAGTCTCAATGGGCGCCCCATAATTATTCGAAACACTTTCTTGGCAGAGTTTGCACTGTCGGCGAAAAACGCAAATGAAATGTTTATTTGCCGGGGCAAGTTTCGCTCGGAGGAGATGACATTTTGCGAACCTGTCAACGAACTGATCGAAGAAGTTGATCCTGTCCTTAACCACTACGCCACATGTCTCTTACAGTTCTGGCTATGGATGCTGTCCGTTTATCTGGAAGGAGTAAACGGTGTTTTTGATAAGCCATCCTTGAAAGGCCTTATTCATTTTCTGGAGGAGAATACCCTAAATGAAAGGGACTTTATTGTCCGTTTCGACAATGGGTCACTGGGAATCGCCCCGGGGATTTTTAATGAATTTGGTACTCAAAGGCCCGGACTTGATGAGGTGGAAATTTATGACCAATATCTATCTCAAGAATTGGTCAATATGCTAAAAAAGGATGAGGAAAATGTAGATCGGGGACTTGCAGAAGAAGACAGGCAACCTTATTTGAAGCATGCATGGAATCAGGCAAAAAGTTTTTACCGCAAACTTTATAAGGGTGCAAAATCTGTTATCGTCTCCAGCGGTAGGGCTATTGCAAGAGGGGCAAAGTTCTTCTGGAGAACATTGGGAAAACTTTTTGAAGGATCAGCTCTTCACGTGATGTCCCAAGTAATGGCTAGGATTAGAAGGGCGTTATCAAATTTCTGGGAGAGCGTTAAAACCCTTTATCAATTCTTAAAGTCTCGTCTCGTTACCACAAAAAACTGTGATGCAACCTGTATTACTGCTTTCCATAGAGACTTTGATGTTCTTAATCTCTACAACAGGACTAGGATGAAAAATTACTATGGTCTCGTTAAATGTCACGTTCACCAACTAAACACACAGGTTAAGATCTTTTCGCTAGCATGCGATATTGTGGGAAGCGCCATTGGGATGATTATCGATGCTCTCTTTAAAGGACCTGTCGGGTGGCTGAGGCTCGGAATTCAAATCGCAAGATCAATTTTCCAAATAATTAATAAATACCGTAAAGAAATGCCTACTACAGTTGTTGGGGTATGGTCATGAAATCCGCGCAGTACTATGCGATTGTCCGAGCAGTAAAATCTTATAAAGGATTTAAAATATCCCAGCACCCACTCTTGTCCAAAAACGGGTTTAGAATGAGTCATAAAGTGAGTAATAATACGAGTCATTGAAAAAAATCCTCCTTATATGTAGGGTGGTTGTTAATTTCGCCAAAAAATAACA
>Ga0209260_10000437_pt1 | contig 17995 bp, 10 predicted proteins | sample WorMetTypGCAVOLI_FD_187421 | JGI IMG/M metagenome (GOLD analysis project Ga0209260, IMG submission 187421) | Marine gutless worms symbiont microbial communities from Max Planck institute for Marine Microbiology, Germany - Olavius algarvensis... ...
CCCCCACAATAGCATGACGCAGTGTTCCAGAAGAATCAAAGCGCACCTGCCTCTGCTCCATAGGTCTCCATTGTTATAAAATCCCGCTGTAAATATTACTCAGCTTATTCAACTCAGTCAACAACGTTATATAATAAAATAACATTTCTATAGGATGTCCCCCAAGAGGCACACCGGTGAGCTATGCCCGAATTTGCCTAATTGCACTATTGCAAGTCAAAAAATCAAAGTTGACAATAAAGCCCGCTTCCGTTATCAGGTTGGGTATTGGTTCCGTTTAATTGATGCCTCAATATATGGGGCCTCAGCCGAAGCCGATACACAATTCGCTATTTCCCCTTGATACGCACCGAAAAAGCAATGTCTTATCTTTATCTTTTGGAGAGGGCATTGCTGGTGAGAACGAGTAACAATTGAATGAAGAAAGTTACTTTCTTACCAGCGTCCCTCTAACTACTACGAAGTACTAACTTTTTGCGAGTTTTAGCGAAAGGAAACCCGTTTGGGAGAAAGGAGAAAAAGAGATGAATCTATGGCATGTCAAGAAAACGGCCCTACTTGTAGGAATTGCACTTTTTTCGCTGGCATTTTTGGGTCAATCGGCATTGGCGGGTGTGAATGGTCCCAGGTGGACACCGAAAAAGAAGCTTCGCATTAAGATGGTTCATGCTGATTTTGACAATAGTGAGCTTATCATTTCAGGTGTTAATTTTGACAACAAGAACCCTCCAAGGGTAACCCTGGGTGATTCTCCTCTCACGGTTTTAGACTATTCGGCCACCCAGATAAGGGCCGAGCTTTCTCAGGGTCTGGTAGGAGACTTTCTTCTCACCGTCAAGACGGGCAGATGGATAAGACGGTATGATAAGTACAATCTCACCATAGGCGCTGTTGGTCCGGAAGGACAACCCGGCCAAGATGGGCAACCCGGCAAGGATGGGAAAGACGGTGCTGACGGTAATGACGGAGCGGCTGGGCTTTCAGCTTATGAGGTGGCTGTCGCGCAAGGTTTCAGAGGGGACGAAACCCAATGGTTGGCATCTCTTAAGGGAGACAAGGGTGACCCGGGGCAGGATGGTGCGGATGGACAAAACGGCGCGGATGGGAAAGACGGCAAGGATGGAGCTCAAGGCCCACAAGGCCCAAAGGGCGACAAGGGAGACCAGGGACTACCAGGTCCTGGAGGACCGGTGTTAGCGACAACCGAAGAATGTGTTGAGTCGGAGAGTGGCGTAAGCTGTGAGCAGAATACAATTGTCACGGTGCCTGTAAGCTACGGAATTGAAACAGTAATGCAAATGGTGGCGGACCTGTCGGATCCCGATCCCATAAGAATCGAGATCACAAAAACCCAGCCCCAGCTCATTTATCCTTTAACGCACTTTCACACCGTTGCCTATTTCCCCCATGAAGAAATTGTCAAGGTTCCAAATGCAGTAGCAGGCGTCGGTAGCTGTAATGACAGTCCGGATGCCGAAGATCCGACATGCGGATGGACGACCATAGGTGGGGAACGGATTGAGGACTCTCAGGGATTTTGCTGTAACAAAGACCTGGAACAAGATGTTGGACACCCAGATCCGGTTCAAGGCGCTGTGTATGACAGGTTCAGAGGAGAAAGATTTCTAGATGAGAGATCTAGCGCGCTTAATAGTTTTTCAACCGCACACTGTTTGCGGCAAGGTGATCTTTTCTACGATGGTTATGAGATTGGTGGATTCCGCAAAACCTATGATATATTGGTAAAACTGACTCAAGGAAGCGAATCTCATACCTTTGTTCTTTCTCCAGAGAATCCAATTTATGAGGACTCAAGTAATCCAATCTCCGATATAAAGGTACAGCTGCTTGATGAGGTCGATGAGTATAGGCGTGCTCCCGATCTGAGTAACTACATCTTATATATTCCGTCTATTCCTTACCCCCATGAATATGTTCAGAATTGGCATATTAATATGCTAATGGTTCCAAGAGAGGAGGTATCAAAAGACGGTAGCGAGTTGGATAAGGTGGGCGTCAGCTTCTCCGCTTTCAGGAGGATGGGCGGTGGATGCAGAGTCACGGAGGCCGGAGATGGACTGCATAACCAGTTGTTTCATAAGCATAATGAGGACTTGGTAAAATTAGCGAGCGACCCCAACGCAGAGCCCACCTACCTTGTTCATGGAAAGAGAATGTTCAAGGGGATGAATTTCATGCCCGGAATGGAAAAATACATTGTGTACTGGGTTCCGGACATCAACTATTCGCGGCTGTCTCTTTCCGTGGGGGAGGACGCTCGTCCGAGAATGATCGAAACCGAATCGGACGCAATAATTATGGAAGCTTTCACTAACTCGTTCACCTCCATGTCTGATGAAGGTACATTGGAAGTCGGCATCCAGAATGTAGGGGAGCTCAGAAGCGACTACATTGTCACCGTTACAGAGCCTAACTTGGGTATTATCCCCGCAATACCAGCACAAGCCAGAACGTTAGATCCAGGGGGAAATGCAACCCTCTTTTTCGATGTTCATACTGCGGACAACCAGGAAATCACAAATAGTTTCTTGGTTACTTTGTGGTCGCCTACCGGTAGAAAGTATGACGCTACTATTGCTATATTTGATAGTTTTAAACATGATTCTCGCTATTCCTGGGATCTTCTACAAAAGAATGAAGGGTCGCAAACGTTGCTCCCCTAATTCCATTCCCTATGCTGAAAAACCCTGACATGGATACCCGCCTGCCGATATGACCCGCTATACGCATATCGGCAGGCGATAAACAAAAGAGGGGGACGCTGGTAAAAAACAAAGTTTGTGTGCTTATGTGATCAATTTTGAGGCTGTTTCGTAATGATAGAAGACTGCTTAGGTGGGATTCTGTTGATGTGCCGGGAAAATAGGAAAGGTTTTAGTCCCTGGGAATTTTATCAACTCAGGTGAATCCGTCATTTTCAGAGCTATTTCATTGGCGGTAACAGCCACATAATATATCGGCAATTCGGTCCAGGCGCCGGTGTTGACCTACTGGATACCATCCACAAACTGATCCTCAGCGAAGTGGGTATGCCCGCATGCGACAGCTTCAAATCCGTTTTCTACTGCAAAATTCACTGCATTTGACATCACATTTTTTCGAGAAATTTGGGGACGTTGTTGACTGAATTGACTAACTCAACTTTTTTAAAACATTATCAATACTGAATATTTAGGCGCCCTCTTTTTAGCTCGAAACTGGATGCTTAATAGCTGCAACACCTAAACCCATAGCTTCTAATCAGGCAGCTCGTAGAGGTTTAATTGACGTAACTTCGGGGACGCGTAACTTCGGCGTAACTTTGGGGACGTCCTTTATATTTTCAGTTCCGAGGGTAGAATCGACCTAAACTAAATAGCTAAAGGATGTCCCTTATGCCCCTATGTCTGTATCCCCATCGATTTTGATCCCAGTTTATCACAGTCGATTACGACAGAGCATTTGCCCGCTAACTGGACGACCGATCCAATGCCGCAATCAGTCAGAGACTTGGGTGATCGATGGGTTCAAAATCAACAATCGGTCATTTTGAAAGTTCCCGGTGCCATCATTCCGGTTGAACACAACTATCTGATTAATCCATCGCACCCGGACTTTGAAAAAATTGTCATCCACTCACCACAAAAATTTTCTTTTGACCCCAGACTATTAAAAAGATAGGACCGATTAAAAAATCCAAGAGGGCCTTGCGTATTACTGTGGTTTAGAGATAATTTGGTTTGGGGCGAGTTAAGATTTTTATGCGTAATGAATAAATTTTTGCCTGAACGAACAAAAAAATTAATAATATTTCATATATCATCAAAGGCTTACACAACGTCCGATGATATTCATTATGTGAACTTTTTAAAAGTCAGCATGAATTAGCAAAATTTCTTCATGTAAACGTCTTCCAAATTTTATTATCAATGAATTCTTGTTGCCCCAAACGGCCGGTATGTTTCTGTTGGACCTAAAAGAACTCAGGCTTGCACTCTACCCTTTGAGTTATACTCGCCTGGAGCGAATGGCGGAAGTTGTACCCGCATCTCAACCGTGGCATGGTTGTGTTCTACCCCTGAACTACATCCGCATGGTGGAACGGATTGGAATTGAACCAATGCAGCTTAGGGCTTCAACCTAATGCTCTACCTGCTGAGCTACCGTTCCGCTAAGTCACTTTTGTGGCAGGAAGCGTGGAGTTCGACACCGCAACATCCCGGGTACAAACCGGACGTGCTCCCAGGTTGGGCTGCATCCAGGTTTTCTGGAGGCACCGGCAGGATTTGAACCTACAACCAACTGCTTACAAGGCAGCTGCTCTTGTCCGTTGAGCTACGATGCCAATTTGGTTTTACGGTTTTTTTTCCACCGCTTAATCTTTGGCACACCGGTAAGGAATCGAACCTTATCCTGCTGGTTTGGAGCCAGTTTGGCCGCCATGACCTCCGGTGCATTTTTCACTTTCTTACGTTGACACCTACAGGTTTATTACCTGGATTTTGCACGAGTCGGAGAGGAGGGACTCGAACCCCCAGCTACGTGGTCCCAGGCCACGCCGTCTCCCAATTGACTTACTCTCCGATTTTGTCCGGGCTTCATTAAATATGCTCCCGAGTCTATATGGGGTGTCGGAAGGGATTCGAACCCCCAACTACCCGGGCCACATCCGGTCGCTCTCCCAATTGAGTCTACCGACACCATCTCACAGAAAAGATCTGTTTTTTCACTCTGGCTGTGAGGGCCGGATTCGAACCGGCGATTTCCTGATTAACAGTCAGGCTCCATGCCAGCTTGGATACCTCACAGCATAATACCGTCTACAGCATTGCCCCAGCCCGCCACCGGCGATTTGCTACACCCGGTTGCTTGATACTTATGAGCAATCTTTCGGCTTTAATAAATGCCCTCCTCTACAAGCAGATCATAAACGCCGATACTGTCGAGATACTTCTTGATGAATTCCATGACGGTCGGCTGATATGGAGTAAAGTTCCTCCTTTTATAAAACATTTTCGCCTCCCTCAGCGTCCTGTCCCCCTTCCTGTTATTGCAGTTCACGCATGAAGTTACAGTATTTTCAAAAGTGTTCTTACCTCCTTTTGACTGGGGAAAAACATGGTCAATGTTCAGGTTGTTTTTAGTCCCGCAGTAAACACACTCGAAACCATCCCGAACCATTACGTTTTTTTTTGACCATGTTACAGCCTTCCTGTAGATCTGCCTTATCAGATAAACCAGACGCAGAATCAGCGGCACGGCAATATCTTTAGTAACGGTTCTTACGATTCTCTCCGAGTACTTCTCTACAGTCACCTTTCCTTTGGCAATCAGTCTTAAGGCTCTGCGTACAGAGATGCTGTTAATGTAAGAATAGTCCTGGTTTAAAAGTATTACTTTCACAATCTACCGCCTTATTTGAGAGTCCGGGTAAGCCGGGTTCCACAATTTGCATGCTCCAGACTCCCCTGCTTTCTCCTTGATACCCTTGGTGCGCCCGGCAGGAATCGAACCCGCATATTAGAGCTTAGAAGGCTCTGGCTAATCCATTTAGCTACAGGCGCTGATATTTGATTGCATTTTGTCCTTTCACACTTTAATTGGTGGGTGCAGAAGGACTCGAACCCTCAACCTACAGATTAAAGGCCTGTTGCGCTGATCCAGTTGCGCCATACACCCGAATCTGTCATGGATGCGACTGGCCCTGACTTGAAACGCCAAAGACCAGTGCATCCACAAAAATCATAATTTTTTTTTGCATGTGTCATCTACACCCCATAACTGCCATTCTCATCTCCTGGTAACGGCGGCTGGATTTGAACCAGCGATCTTCTGGATATGAACCAGCTGCTTTACCCGACTAAGCTACGCCGCTTCATGGTGGCGATACCCGGTCTCGAACCAGGATCGCTCGATTATCGGTCGAGTGTTCTACCGGCTGAACTATATCGCCTAATAATTTTCTGGTACCCCTGGGAAGATTCGAACTTCCGCAAACCCGGATTCGTAGTCCGGTGCTCTGGTTCCGCTGAGCTACAGGGGCATGGTGGACCCGGAAGGCATCGAACCTCCATAATACCGGTTATGAGCCGGCTGCTTTGCCGGTTAAGCTACGGGTCCATTTTATATTTCATAACCTCTTGGCCTAAGCCGATATCCGGATTTTTCGGTAGCAATCAAGCTGTATAAAAAGCCGGAAAGCGGACAGTTAGACGACTTCCTGTTCATATGAAAATGTTCAAAAAAAAACCCTTTCAGCATGCCTCGGTCACCGAAAGGGTTTTTAAAGTGCATACTGGACGTTTGAGTCAGAACATATGTCCCTCCATTCTTAAAATTTTACCGGAGCAATTGGATCCGGTATCAAACAATGAGGACATACTCCCGCACAACGTATTGCCGCCCGGGCAAAACCATAGTTCTCTTGTGGGTATATGTTGTTTAGATTCAAACGCTTTCATATTATTTCTCTTCTAATCTGACGGTCTAAAATTAAAAACCCCTTTCAGCATGGCGGCCAAAAGGGGTCGATGAAATCATGCTAAAATAATGTATCAGGTCATGGCCCCTCCAGGCGCAATTCAATTATATCCGTCCATTGTAAGGCATTATATGGCGGACTCGAGAGCTGGCCTTTTGACCGTTCCAAACACTTATGTTGGTTAAATTGTTTTGCAGTAGATAAACGCATAATCATGAAACCTTTTCTAGTAGTTGGGGCAATCCTATACTGATTGTTGAGAAAAGTCAATATTCGAATTTTATCATTTCCATGTAAAAATGCCCAAAATACCCGGCTATCCTGCATTTCCTAACCCTTTACAACTCCCAGGGGTTTCAACTTAACAATCGGTTGAATCAAGTCCTGCTCGGCTTCAATGACTTCATCAATATTTTTATAAGCCTGGGGCGCTTCGCTGAGATCGTACATCCCTTTTGTTTTACCCCGCTTGACTTTACCCCAACGGTCATACACAATTCCATCCATGGCCTTATCACATTCTTCCGGTGTTAAGGTTCGTGTTGCCTGCATTCTTCCCATGACACGCCCTGCCCCGTGAGAACAGGACATAAAGGATTCGATATTTCCAAGACCCTTAACAATATAGGATGATGTTCCCATAGATCCCGGAATTATACCGGTCTCTTCCTGTTTAGCTGAGGTGGCACCCTTTCTGTGAACCCATACATCTTTGCCAAAATGAGATTCCAGTGCCGCATAATTGTGATGGATATTTACAGGAATCCCGAATTCGGCTTCTTCATGTACAGCCTGAAATGCAGCCATAAAATTATCCATGATTATTCGCCGGTTTTCTTTGGCATAATCAAGCGCAAAATTCATATCTTTTATATAGTCCTGGCCCTCCTGTGTATTAACCGGTAAGAATGCCAGATCTTTGTTTGGAATATTCGAATGCCATTTGCGGTTTAATTCGAGCGCCCGGCTATTATAATATCTGGCAATCACATTGCCCAGGTGCCGGGATCCGGAATGGATCATCAACCACACATGACTATCATCTCCGGCCTGGATTTCGATAAAATGATTTCCTCCGCCCAGTGTCCCAAGATTTCTGCAGGCAAGGTCCCGAACATGTTCAGAAAACCATTTTCTATCATTGTAAGAATCAATAGCCTCATCAAAGCCATCCTGGTTTTGCGCCTTTTTATGGGCCTTTCCCTCACCGCATGGTACCTTTTCCTTAATCCCAATGACAACGTCTCTGAGCTGGCTTCTGGTTGTCTCCGAGGCAATTATACTTGTCCGCACAGCTCCCATACCGCATCCGATATCCACCCCCACGGCATTTGGAATAACAGCGTTGGTGCATGCAATAACACCGCCGATTGGCATTCCATAACCCTGGTGGCAATCCGGCATCAGGGCAACATGGCGAAATACGACCGGATGCTTTGCGAGATCTGCCGCCTGGGCCATCGCCCCGTCTTCTATTTCTTTGCACCATGATTTTACCGGCACATTGAAATTTTCTTCATCTCTTATCCATTCCATATTTCGATCTCCCATTGATTCAGACTGCATTCATTCATCTCAATTTCGACATCGATAAATTTTTTTATAATCTCGGCATTCGTTGTCGTATGTTTGGTTGGCGAAAACGTTCGGAATTTTCCTCCACCAGCCAGTGCCATTGGTATTAGCAGCTGATCTGCAAGGTACCTTCCCATGGGTACATTAAACGCCAGGTATTCCTGGACAGACTTTACCGCCCGTCTTGCCACCTTTTCCGCGGAAACGCCTTTCTCTCCAAATCCGGTGAACACTTCAGTAATATTATCACTTTCAACCTCTACCGTCAGAATGTTCCCCGGTCCTTGAGAATTTTCAACTTCGACGGCTTTTAGCAGTTCCCTGTCCCATTCAAGCTTTTCATGAATAACTTCCAGCTCCCTGTTTGCGATGTTGACCGGCAGGTTGGCAACACAAGCGCGGGCTGTTTTATTAATAATGTTTCCACGTTCAAGAAGATCAAACCGGTTAAGATCCGCCGGGTTAACCGACACCCTGAATCGGCCTCCTCCTGCTGGATAAAACCCGGGTTTTTCCAGTACGGCATCAACCCGGGGCCCCATTCGATTAATAACCGGAAGAAACGCCTTTTCAAGAAAGTCAAACGGAGGAGCAAACGGATTATGCGTGCCCCCTTCCAGGATTATTTCAGTTGGTTCGCCGGCAATTAAAAGCGCCGGTAGTATTGTCTGAAAAACCAGTGTGCAACTTCCGGCAGAGCCGATTGCAAAATGGAAATTTCCCGGTTTGATTGTTTCAGGCTCAAAAGTAAATGCCTGTGAGCCGATACGGTTGCCTTCTATTGCAGCCAGACCGATTTCTGCAGCTGCATTTACAGCAGTAAGATGCTGGCGCATGAGTCCCGGCTTTTTTCGACCGGCCCGGATGTTGCGTATTGAAAAAGGTTTTCCCGTAACCAGAGAAAGAGCCAGAGAAGTCCGCAGAATCTGACCGCCCCCCTCGCCGTATGAGCCATCAATTGTAATCATTATCACATCCCCTTAGGTTCGGTTTCAACACGGCTTCTCGCTGCCAGAAACTTTCACAGCAACCCCAAATTATATTCAGAGCGGCTATTAGACAGGAAAAACCCGGATTCCACTAGATTTATTTTATTTTGATTGAGTTTGCCCCGTCCCTAAGACGAGGCAAACTCAGTTGTGAATGATTATAATAAGTTTACAATCCTGTCGGCAAGCCCCTTTTCACCGAGTACGACGTTAAGCTTGGAATTTGCTGCGATTTTCTCAAGAACATCCAGCTCATGCAGTCTCATAAGTGTAGGGTTGCTGTCCAGGAGCTTGGCAGTATTTGCCTGACTGCGCATTGCAGCTGTCTCTTCCCGACGCATGATCAGGTTGGCGTCTGCCGCTTTTTGGGCCTCGATGACTTTATTCATCATGTCTTTCATATCACCGGGCAGGATAACATCCCGAATCCCGATTGATAAAACATCGATACCAAATTCAGCGGCACGGTCTTTTACCGTGCTCTCAAGATCTTCTGCCACCTTCTGCTTGTCGCTCATCAATGTGTCCAGATCAAAAGTTCCAACAACAGCTCTTAACGCAAGCTGAACTTCACGGTAGACAGCCTGTTTGCTGTCATCGACAACGGACACGGATTTAAGCGCATCTACAACCCGGTAAGTGACCACAGAATTCATGCGCAGTGTAACCTTATCAGATGTCATGATCTCCTGACCGGACACATCCAGTACAGTCTCACGCATACCAACATGGTAAAATTTCACCTTCCCCATGTTTTTCCAGAACATATACTGACCCGGACCGAGAGTTTCAACGTAAGCGCCGTCTTTAAAATAGACACCTGCATATCCCGGCTCCACGGTAGAAATATTCAGATCATTTTCTGCATCCTTGGATTTTGCAATCAGGTTTATATCTTCATGCTCAAAGCGAACTTTGCGTGCGTCAATAATGTCGACCTGAACATCACGGACTTTCGTCAACAGGGCATATAATCCAGGACCCAGTACCTTTTCAAACCTTCCTTCAACCCGGACAAGTGCCCGCTGATAATCTTTAAGATCGACCACAATTGCATGCCCTTCAAGCGCACCGGATTTGACAATAACATCCAGATCTTCATGCTCGATCCAGGGAGTACGCTGAGAGACAACATCTACTTTAACCTTAAACAGCGGATCGACAAACCAGTGGCGACCTGTGTCCAGGAGTCCCTGGAATTCGCGATCCCGGAAGTACAGGCCTTTTTCATAGGAACGAATTTTTGCTGTTTTAATTAAGAACATTTTGCTCTCCTTTCCCCCCTGAACCAATTTTCGGGGCATTATATTTACGCTCAATTGAGGTAATAAACCGTTGGGAAACAAGCTGAAATCTTCCCACACTGAACACGCGGAGCGCTGTTTAAGCTACGCTTGTCCTTCAGGCCGTCACGCATTTTATCTAAACCAATACAAAACTCTTGCTCACCTGAGCTTCATAAACGGGATACATATCATGCCGCTAGCCTGAATTCTTAGATGAAGCGGTATCCACGCACTGCATGGCATGTTTCAAGTGCTGTTTTACCCGGGCATCAGCTTTTGCCGGTGCCTGATGCAATCCCGTTCAAAAAACCGGTTTCGCATTCAGGCCATCCGATCCCGGCTGAAAACTCGGATAAAACCGGTCGGATAACTGCTCGCTTCCCTCGGGCCTGTTAGGTGATCGTTTTGGCGATCATGAGGGTTTGAAACCCTGGTCGGAGCAGGAATCGAACCTGCAACACCCGTGGCCTCAACACGGTGCTCTACCCATTGAGCTATCCTCGCCTGATACCTGATCTCGTTAGGTTCCATGTTCGATACACACGACACTTACCCCAAGACAGTGAAGATTTTTCACTTTCATTGTTGAATGAAGTGCGTCGCTGGCCCGGCGGGTATCAGCATTTAAAAGAACAACAGTCTGCCTGATAGAGCAACGGGTGTGCCATTTATCCAAAAAATCGTCCAAATAAATTCTATTTTGCTGATATTGTTTTAAATAAAATTTTTTTTGCTCTATTTTAGCGCTTGACTTAAAAAATTGAATTCGATATATTTATATAAAATTTTATAAATTTATAGATTATTTTATATGAAGAATAAAGTTGTCATAGGACTGCTCGGCCCCACCCTGGATATGGGGAAACAGTCAAAACGATGGGAACGATGGCGTCCTACCGTTGCGTTGTGCCAGCATGAGGATCTGCTGGTAAGCCGCTTCGAGCTGTTGTATCAAAAGAGATTCAAATCTCTCCAGGACCTTATCGTTAAAGACATTAAACACATTTCACCGGAAACAGAAGTTGTTTCATATCCAGTTGACTTTCGTGACCCATGGGACCTTGAAGAAGTCTACGCAGCTTTGCATGATTTTGCAAAAGCCTATCCATTTGACCCGGACAACGAGGAGTATCTTGTTCATATTACAACAGGAACCCATGTCGCGCAGATATGTCTTTATCTGCTTACGGAATCAAATTACCTGCCTGCCAAGCTCATTCAAACAAGCCCTTCTTCAGGCAAAAGAAAAGAGAATGATGTTAGCGGAGAATATCGAATCATCGATCTTGACCTGTCAAAGTACGATCGGATTGCCATGCGCTTCAGGCAGGAAGTCGATGATGATATTGCTTTTTTAAAATCCGGAATCGAAACACGCAACAAAGCATTTAATGCGTTGATCGAACGGATTGAACAAGTTGCCATGAATTCAACGTACCCTGTTCTTATTACCGGACCAACGGGAGCGGGAAAATCAAATCTTGCAAGGCGTATTTATGAGCTGAAAAAAACGAGACGACAGCTTAAAGGGGATTTTATTGAAGTCAATTGCGCCACACTGCGCGGCGATGGCGCAATGTCAGCTCTGTTCGGACATAAAAAAGGCGCGTTTACCGGGGCTACCCAGGACAGAAACGGACTATTACGGGCGGCAGACAAAGGCATGCTTTTTCTGGATGAAGTCGGCGAACTCGGCCTTGATGAGCAGTCGATGCTGCTTCGCGCTATTGAGGAAAAAAAATTTCTTCCTTTAGGCTCTGATGAGGAAGCGGAAAGTGATTTTCAACTTATCTGCGGTACGAACCGCGACCTTCAAAAAATTGTGGCAAACGGTTGTTTTCGTGAAGATCTCCTGTGCCGCATAAATCTATGGACCTTTCATATGCCGGGGCTTGCGGAAAGGCCGGAAGATATTGAACCCAACCTGAAATATGAGCTGGACCGATTTGCGGAGAGAAATAATATACATGTTACGTTTAATAAGGAGGCCCGAAAACAATTCCTTAAATTTGGGACTTCTTCTGAGGCGTTGTGGTCAGCAAATTTCAGAGACCTTAGCGGAGCCGTTACCCGCATGTCCACCCTTGCTCCGGGTGGCCGAATTACAAAAGAAGTAGTTCAGGAAGAGATTTCAAGATTAAAAGTTTTGTGGAGTGCTGGGCAGACGGACATCAACAAAAAGATCTTAAATGAGGTGATTGGTGCAGACAGGGCTGAGCGACTTGATCGTTTTGAAAAAGCTCAGCTGGCCGATGTTCTCAAAGTATGTCAAGAATCAAAAAATATGTCAGAAGCCGGCAGGAAAGTTTTTGCCGTTTCCAGGAAAAACAAACGGAAAACCAACGACTCTGATCGTCTGCGAAAATACCTGGCAAAATATAATATCAAGTGGAATGATATTTAAGTTCATTTAATTGAATTTGAATTCACCATACTATGGTCCTGGGCGGAGGTGCTTCTGTTTGAAGATACATGTCCTGTGTGATCTACATGTTGAGTTCGGCAATTTCGCTCTGCCCCCAGTCGGCGCCGACGTTGTTGTACTGGCGGGCGATACCCATATTAAGAATCGGGGACTTCAATGGATATTTGACCAGAATTTTAAGGCTCCCGTCCTGTATGTTTTAGGCAACCACGAATTTTACAGGGAAAAGTTCCCTGGACTCATCGATAAGCTTAAAATGGAGGCCGAAGGAACTAATGTCCACGTTCTCGAAAACGACTCCATCAAGATCGGAAGATATCGGTTCTTTGGTTGTACGCTTTGGTCGGATATGATGTTGCTCGGTGACCAGCACGTCTCATCGATCGCCGCTGTCAATACCATGAACGATTACAGGCTGATCCGACTCAGCAAAACCTATCGGCGTCTTTCTCCGAGTGACACAATGGCGTGGCACTCCAGGTCAGTCCGGGAACTAAGAAAGTTTCTTATTGCAGGAGACCCATCGCGTACAATTGTCGTGACGCATCACGCCCCTTCAATCCAATCAATCGCTGATCGGTACAGGACGAACCCTGTAAGCGCTGCTTTCGCCTCGAACATGGAAAATTTCATATTGGAACACCAACCTTGTCTATGGATTCATGGCCACACCCACGAATGCTTCGATTACAAAATAGGTAAGACAAGGGTGGTGTGTAACCCGCGGGGCTACGCCTCAACCGAAGAAAATAAGGGATTCAGGCCGGATTACACAATAGTTGTATGAAAAAATTCGTGGGCATCTTAGTTAAGTTGGGAAAATGAGGATAGCGTTTCGATTAGTTATTAACAATCCCAGGTTAATAACTGATCAAGATTCGACACCGTCTCACACACAGCGATGACAATCCGTCAATTGGTTGGATCCTCTGCAAGGAACAGAATCGCATTGTTGTCGAGTACGCATTGAAAAGCTCCAAACATCCGGTTGATGTAGCCGAATACAAAATAACTAAAAGATTGCCAAAGAAATATCAATCTGATTTACCGACACCGAAAGAACTGAGGGAACAACTACAAAAAGCTGTTCGTAACTTCGGGGACGTCACTTCGCGTAACTTCGGGGACGTCCTTTATATTTTCAGCGCGTAACTTCGGGGACGCGCGTAACTTCGGGGACGTCCTTTATATTTTCAGTTCCGAGGGTAGAATCGACCTAAACTAAATAGCTAAAGGATGTCCCTTATGCCCCCATAGTTGTCGATATGATGGCGGCGGCGGCGGCGGGAGTCGGGCCTGAGTTCACCCACAGCTGGTAAGGCTTTGCGGCGCCGTTACCCACCTGCGACCCACATCGGTTTTTCAATCAAATGCCATCCAATAGGCACACGCCTTTTGAAATTGCCTGCAAAGGCGAGGTTTCAGGGACATTCATAAAATTATAACTTTCTTAAGGTCACATAGCGGACAAGCATAAAATTATGACTTTAGGGTAAAAATCTTATCAAGCCGAAGGATTTAATGTTCAAGGTAAATTAATGGAGATGGGGACGGAATGGAGCGAAATATGCACCGTCCCCACGCACCATCTATAGACTTTTTCTTGCCTAACCACCTTCAGCCTCTAATTGACAGTCTTCTTGTTAGTTCTTACGTTTTGGTGCATCAGCGGATCATTCCCGAAACTATTTTATATTTGCTGTTATGAAACCTCATGCCAGAGACCGTTTGCTAATTGCTGTGGGAATCTTTGGGATCTCCGGATTCCTGTACCTGTATTCGGTAAAGCTTTTCGGCCAACACGGTAAGCCCATCACCAGTGCGTTTATTGAAACCTATATCGGAAAGAAATAGGGGACAGGTAAATTATGCTTGACACATTAGAATCCATATGTAATGTATGTCACCATTTAAGCAAAGTAGCCAACCATGCCAAGAACCCAAAGATTGATAATTGATGACCAAAGCACTGTTTATCATGTGATGTCCAGAACTGCCCTGGACGGGTTTCCATTGGGGGATATCGAAAAAGATTTTATGTTGGATCTGATCCGAAGGTACGCTGCTCTTTATCTGGTTGAAATCTTAGGGTTTTGTCTAATGGGGAACCACTTCCACATTTTGGTGCGGGTCTTACCCGAACACAAATTTACAGATGAGGATATTCTGAAACGCTATGTGGATTTTTATGGTGATGAGCGCATATTTACAGATGGCCTGATACCATCACTACGAGAGAAACTATCCAGTCTTTCTGAATTTATGCGTGAAATCAAGGTCGGTTTTGCACGTTTTTACAACCGACGGCACAACCGGCGAGGCTACTTTTGGGGCGATCGCTTTAAAAGCGTGATTGTGGAAAATGGGGAGACTCTAATCAACTGTCTGGCCTATATCGATCTGAACCCTTTGCGTGCCGGCCTGGTTGAGCGCCCGGAACAATACCGCTGGAACTCACTCGGTTATCATATCCAATCCAACAACCAGGACACCTTCCTTTCCACTGATTTCGGCTTAAAAGAGTTTAATATTCAAAGCAAAACAGAGCGCATCAGAAGGTATCGCCGATATGTCTATGAGGCCGGATCGCTAAATCAGCCCGAGAAAGGAAACGTCAAAGTCATCGAAGATAGGGTTCTTGATAAGGAGCGCAAGAAAGGCTTTGAACTCAGCCGCAGCGATCGGTTCAGGTACCGTACGCGCTATTTTACTGATTCGGGCATCATCGGCTCAAAAGAATTTGTTTCCAACCACTATCGCCGACTCAAAGACCTGTTTATGTCCAAGCATGAAAAGATTCCCAGGCCGGTGGCAGGACTGGAGGGGATGTATTCTTTAAAGCGACTGTCTGAATCCGTTTGAAACTAGTTGACCGTGTGACAGAATTTTCTTTCTGTTTATTGGCCTCCTGTCGATCACCCAATAGATTAGTTTCGTTATTTTATTCATCACCAAATGCTGACATAGAAATAATTCCACAGCAATTTCATCAGGCCTCGGTAAAATCATAAAAGGATTAAGCCGCAATTCAGAGGCAACTCCCCACACCCTCGTATTGAATTTATACCTTTATTCTGAATTTAAAGAATCATTATGTGCCTGTCCCCTTTCTTATTATGTGCCTGTCCCCTTTCTTACTGAATTTAAAGAATCATTATGTGCCTGTCCCCTTTCCCTCTATCTGGTTTTTGGCTTGGATAATATCTACCCGGCCTTTCTTATGCACAATAAGCTCAATGGCCGGTTTTCCATTGAACCTGACATTTACCAGGCCTTTCTTTTTTGGATCCGACTCCAGTCCGAAGCTTCGCACCTGATCAACTATATCAAGATCTTCCAGCGCACGCTTTAGGTCTGACACGCTTAATTGAAGATCATTTTCATTATGATAATTTGATGTAAAGATACAGTCAATTATCGGATCCTGGGACGTGCCTGCTCTAATTGCCTCTATTTCAACATATGGCAAATAGACAGCGTTTTTGATTTCTGTTAACAAATCATCTGTGCCGCCGCCATCAAGTATGACCTGCAGTTCTACGTAGCCTTTTGATGAAAGCGATAGGATTTCTTTTATGTCACCAAAGCTGTTTATCTGATCCTCAAGGGGGGTAGTGATATTTTTCAAAGCTTCAATGGCATCAGATTCACCATGGTAGGCCGTAATGAAAATAATATCCATTTCTAATTGCGGAAATGAATCTCGATGAATGGAAAAATACAGTGCCGTTGTCGAAGCGATACATAATATTAAGCCAATCCATAGAACACTTTTAGCATGGGATTGAATATAATATGAAATCTTCAATTGATTTTACCTGGAGGCATATTCCCCTGCTCCTCTTTAACAGCCGCTCCCAGCCTTTCCAACCTTAACGGCTTTTTAATAAATTGGCCGGCACCAAGTTTTTGGGTTTCCCTGTCATCATCAGTTTCAGCGAACTCACTGACAATGATGGCCTTGTGATTCGGATGGATCTATATTATCCGCTCGTAGGTCTCACGGCCATTTATCCAGGGGTTCATAATCATATCCAGCAAAATTAAATCAGCGATATTTTCTCTCAAATAGTCAATGGCTTCCTCCCCGCTGGAAACGGCATGAATTCTATAACCGAGGGTTTTCAACATTTTGGTTGATATATCTCTTTGTCTCTCCACATCATCGATGACCAGAAGGCGCTCCCGGTTTCCATTTAAATCTTTAATCCGATAAACAAGGAGACATGTACATTATGCTTTTCATTGATTTCCTTCACCGCCAAGAGAATATGTTTTTGGGTTATGTTTTTAGGAATCATCAAAATGCTCCTTTCGTTGAATTCTTCAATTAATATCGGCAGCTTTAGATAATTTCTTAAACTTATGTCCTGCAAAGTAGAGTAGACAATCAATTTTATGTTGGATACAGCAACCCCAGTTAAATCCGCTGCGCTCGTCTTCTGCGAAGAATTGAATGGGGTGAAAGGATCTCAGGCTAAGAGTTGAGCGGCATAACAAAGGATATATTGAATCTACCAAAAACAGGCGTCCGCTTAAACTAATCTACTAGGAAGCCTGCCTTACTCAGCAAGATGCCCTCCGAAAAGAAAAATATCTCAAAACCTGGCAAGGCAGACAATTCCTCCAAGAATAAAGGGGTCTTCATTCTTGACATACAGTGAGGAATGAAGACCCCTATTTTTTTTGTTATATGTTTGTCCAACTGGGTTCTATTTTTTACTTTAAACTCTGAGCTTGCATTTCTAGCAAGAAGATTTTCATAATTATACCTATCAAAATCAGATCCTGCATTGCGGAATGCGCTCGCTATTGCGTTTCAGTCTTAAACTGCCGCCGGCTCCTTTTTAATACCCTAAAGCCCAGCCATCTTTTCTCCTATCCGAGCCCCCCAGGAGCACATTCTGGAGCCGGTTTAAATACATGGCCTGACCGCCACCCACCTGGTTGATGGCGGTGTCGGGCATCAAGATGGCGTGCCCCTTCGCTTCCAATACAGCAGCCGTCTCAACCGGGATGCCCGCTTCCAGGTACACCTCTCTCTCCTGCATAGAAAAAGGTGTCGCACCTTGAATAGTGAATAAGGAGAAGACCATTCACTGTTCAACGGTCTGTTGCCTGAATCGATATTTTGTGAGCGCAAATTATGATGAATGCCTTTTATTTTCTGAATTGGTTTTTACTGCCGCTCAGCCAGTGATCGCAGCATGCCGGTAAAGCAGAAGCTTCTCCAGAGTGA
>Ga0209260_10000444_pt1 | contig 17669 bp, 18 predicted proteins | sample WorMetTypGCAVOLI_FD_187421 | JGI IMG/M metagenome (GOLD analysis project Ga0209260, IMG submission 187421) | Marine gutless worms symbiont microbial communities from Max Planck institute for Marine Microbiology, Germany - Olavius algarvensis... ...
GTCCTTCTTCCAACTCGTCAGGCTGTAGTGATATTTAGCGACCTGTCGGGTCGTAGCTCGAAGAGCGAAGCCTGAAGCGTTCCGCAGGAAAATATCACGCTTGACGAGTCATCTTATGGGACAACGACATTTTACGGCGACAAGCCCTTTATATGAATATCAGACCACGGTGAAGGCGCGGTAATTAAGGATAAAGGCCCAAAATACCCCTGTTATTTGGGCTTAATGTGATCTTTTTGACAACAAAAAGGGCAGGCTAAGAGAAAGCCAACCAATTCACCGCGTTGCCACTTAAATGCATCATTTGGAGTACAATGTATTGAAGAGTTCAAACGTTCATGCTCAATGGGCATAATGCTTCAAAAATATTTGGCTACCAGTTATATTCTCGCTGTGCACGAACGTCACGGTATGTCTGATTCCGAGCATATCGGGGGTGTCACTAATGAGCAGGAGTCGCATCAGATTATCCTTGGTAGCCTAAAAGTAGCCATTTATCTGAGCCAGTAGCCTTTTCCCAGCCTTGTCTTGCTTTCTAAGGAATGATTTCCCAGCGAGCGCCCCGCCCCCTGCCGACAAGGCGAATCTTGCCTTGTTTTTTAAGTTCCGCGAGAATCTTCTTGATAAGCTGCGGACTGGCTGACGGCAGTTGGGTTGCAAGGTCTCCCAGCGTGAACTGCTCCACTTGAGCGAGAACGGTTTGCCTTACCAAGTCGCTTTTGGCGGGCCGGGCCCCCGTCGATTCCACTTGTCGCTCGAACTCCTCGTAGGCACGCCGCAACACGCTCAAGAAGTAATTCCACCAGGGTATGAGATCGTTCTTGCCTTCATGCCATCCTTGGGAGCAATCGGCCAGGACGCCGTAGTAATCTTCTTTGCTTTGCTCGGCCAAGCGTTCCAAGCTGACGTACCGCGAAACCTCGAAACCGTGGGCCTGGAGCAAAAGTGTTGTCGCCAGCCGTGAAACGCGTCCGTTCCCATCGCGAAATGGATGGATACACAAAAGATCGAACACGAACGTTGCGACAATTAAAAGCGGTGGGACGCGCTTGTCGTCATGGGCTTCGCGGTAATTCCGGCAAAGTGCATCCATGGTTTTCGGAGTGTCCTTGGCGGACGTGGGAACAAACCTGATTCTCCTCTCGCCGTTCGGCAGAATCTCGATGATATCGTTGTTCCGCTCTTTCCATTCACCCGCATCGCCGGGAAAACCGCCTTGAGCGAGGGCGTGAAGTCGCTGAATGACCGCTGGTATGACGGACACCTTTCGCTTCCTCGAGAAAATCCAGTCCAAAGCCTGCCGGTACCCTGCGAGTTCCTCTTCCGAGCGATCCCGTGGCTTGACCTTTCCCAGGACCACCGGGCGGAGCCGGTCGGCTGGTATTGTCACGCCTTCAATCCGGTTCGAAGATTCCACACTCTGGATGATGGCCTGTTCGCGCAGAACCCCGAGAACCTCCGGCTTCTGCCTCAACCAAAGGTCCTGCTTTCCGCGGGCTTCCATGCATGAACCGAGAAGCCAACCCGTGCCCACCGGGATTGATAATTCAGTCAGCTTTTTTGGGTCTAAAGACAACAATATCGGGCACCTCCTTTCATTGGTAGCCTAATAATAGCTTATTTTGTCTCCAGTAGCCAATTCTTTTTTCGAAAGCTGCAATGTTGTGTATGTTAATGCCCTTCAGTTAATGTCGATGCATGGTCCCATTGTTTCTCGCTTTTTAAAACTAAAAGGGATTAACCATTGGTAGGTTAACCCACCCTAACCTCAAATTAAGATTTATTCAGCAAGAAAAGAGTTTAAAAATCTTATTTAACCGGGTAAATCCCCTGCGGGCCGGTCTAATTGATCGTCCTGAAGACTATCGCTGGAATTCGCTTGGATATCATCTGCAGACCGAAAACAAAGATCAGTTTTTGTCTACTGATTTTGGATTAGAAGAATTTAATGTCAAAGGCCGAAAAGAGCGGATCAGAAGATATCGCGGGTATGTTTATGAAGCCGGCGCCATTAACCGATCCGACAAGATGCGGGTCAAGATCATAGATGATAAGGTCTTTGCCAAAGAGCGTAAAAAGGATTTTGAAATCAGCCGAATCAGTCGTTTCAGACACCGCACCCGCTATTTTACGGATTCGGGCATTATCGGATCAAAGGAGTTCGTGACGGATAACTACCAGCGGTTTAAACATTTATTTCATTCAAAGCACGAAAAAAAGCCTAAACCGGTCAAAGGCTTGGATGGGATGTATTCGCTAAAGCGTCTGTCTGAAATGATATGAAAAACAGTTCGTATCATCCCCTACCTGCCTGTTTGATCATTGCTATGGTAAAAGCGAGAACTATTTTTAGTTATTTATATGGCAAAAAATCTGCTGAGATGATTTATTCGGATTCGGCCTCGTCTTTTTCTGAATCGACAACTTGATTCAGGTCGGGGAACAGCGGTGGGAGGTCTTCTTGGATGGTTTTCCAGATTGTACGAATTTCAACGCCCCAGTATTCATGGACGGCAAAATTGCGCATATCGCCCATCACTCACCAGGGGATATTCGTATATTTGAGCTGGATGTCGTTGGGGACATGGCGGGCAGCTTCACCGATGACAATAAAATTGCGAATAACAGCGTCGATTGTCTTCTCATCGTTCTGGAAATCATTGAATTCCATTTTTTCAACGTATGATTGTATCTTTATAATGGAATCCAGGATATCTGTGATTCTATACTTCCACAATCTACGCGACATTGACCGCCTCTGATAGAATTTGTTTCTTTAGTGCGGGGTGTAACGCGCCCTTCTGAATGAGGTCAATTTTGGGTACACCGATGATTTCCTCCAGCCTATGCTGGATTTCAAATAAATAAAACAGGCCGACATCACGATCAAAGTCGACCAAAAGATCGATATCACTTTGCTGCGTAGATTCATTTCTCGCTACAGATCCAAAAATGGCAAGGGAAACCACCCCCATTTTTCTCAGTTCATTTCGAAAGGCAGCAAGTTTTTTTTCAAGTTCTTGTCTTGTCAAAAGAGACTCTTTCAGGTTGAATTACATTATAAATATCATTTGTCAAAACTATAGCTTATATGTAATGCTCGGTCAATTCGAAATTTGGATTTGGCTTTGGCACCCAACGCCGGATTCGAATCCGCGATATCTCGATTTGATAGGCGAAACGCCCTGACTAAATAAAAAAGAGCCACACAAGTGCGACTCTTTTTGGCCTGCTATGCAAAGCTGCAGGCGAAGCATGGTGATCCCAGGGGGATTCGAACCCCCGTTACCGGCGTGAGAGGCCGGCGTCCTAACCACTAGACGATGGGACCATTTTTGTAAATTTTCTGAAGCTTTAATACAGGAAATAAGGGGCGATTGTCAAACTTAAATTGAGCGAAAGCTCAATTTGTGAGTTGTTTGTTGTTCCCATGAAGGCGTATCATCATTTCGTTAATACTCCAGGTACTAAAAGGCTAAAGTACTTTGGGGATATTCATTTCTTAATTTTTTATGCTTCTTTGGTGGCTTCCCGAAATTTGAAATCAACCACACTCTGAATTCTCTTGAAATCACTGATGTCCAGTGTTACTACGGTAGCACCGATCTGCCCTGCCAGCAATGCGATACAAACGTCATTGTATAGCCTCGGATTCTTTGGATCCAATTTCCCGGTTGCTCTAAGCTTTTGGCAGACACGCCCGATTTTAATTTGCGTGGCAGGTTCCGGCTGAACCAAGCGACCTAGTTTGACAAAGGTATTTCCGAAACTTAACAGATGCCTGATTTCTAACTTACCTTTCGCGCCCATCCATAATTCATGGAGCACCGGATGGACAAGATAGGTTACTCTGTTAAACCAGTTGATCTCGTTAGTGTACAGGCCTCTGTTGAAGATGCCGATGTAAATGCTAGTGTCGAAGACAACTTTTTCTTGCATCGTTACATCTCTTCGAATTCAAAAGTCCCTGCGCCCCTTAAGGTTACATCAGCCAGCTGGATTTCCGTATCAAACTGACTGAGAACTGCGTTTAAGGCTTCTTTTTCAGACTTTGCATTTAATGCAATCTTTATCCGATTTATTTTTTCCTGATCCAACTCGATTGTCTTCTTGACAAGAGCCATGATGCCCTCCGTCTAAACCATATATTATTTATGTTTTATATGGGAATCTTACCGGGAAATTTCGGCTGCGTCAACAATAAAAGCCCAAATGATACTTGAGGGGGAGATTAAATAGTCAGTTGCATGTTGATAAAAATACGAAAAGAAAACAGGCACATCAGATCGTAAGGCCTGTTTTTTTACCTTTGCGGAATCCAAATAATAAATAGACGATAAACCCGACAAAGGGTACCGAGGCAATTATCCACCACAATGCCTTTTTACCCATGGTGCCGAAATCCTTTTGCGCCACGTCAACAATGGCCCAGATGGTGCCCATGAAAAACGGCACACATAAACCGACGAAGATTAGAGCTGTCTTTATACCCATGCGTAATACTATTGAAAATTGAAGATTGAAGATTGAATATTTGAGGCATTCTATCTATTTTAAGATGATGCTATGGTTCCTGTGTCCTGCTTCATGAGCTGTCAGTTATGAGGTCTGATTATCCTGCATCACCCACCACCCCCCAAGCTTCAATCTGTTAGTTAATTATTTAACGACTGCTGGACTGCATTTAGCATCTAAGCACCCGCTAATCAGCTCCCCAGACGTTTGGCGATTTGCAGGATTGCTTTAACATAATATTCGCTGTGGTTGTAGTGGTAAATGACTTTTTCGGCTTTTTTGCGGCTGATCCCGGGGCGCCAGCCGTGGCGCTTGAGATAGTTGGCGATGCTGGCCATGGCATCGGCATGGGTGAGCAGGTCGACGGTTCCGTCCTTGTTGCCGTCCTTGCCGTAAGCCAGGATACTGGTGGGCATGAATTGCGCCAGCCCCATGGCCCCTGCGAATGATCCCGGCATTCCAGCGGGGTCGAAACCTTCCTGATCAGCGTATTCTAATAGGGCTTTCAATTCTCCGTAGGCCCATTTTGATTTTCTTTTGGCTGATTTTTCATACTTTTTGCGGGACGTTTTCTTGGCTTTCGGGATCATGGTATAGAATTCGCTGCGCGCTTCCGGGTACATTAAGGATGCAAGGGTGGAAAGGGTGTTCAAGGCCGAGCGGGTTCCCAGGGTCTTGCCCAGGCTGGATTCCACCAAAAGAATGGCGGTGATGACATTTTTATCCACACCGAAGGCTTTTTCGGTCCTTACAAGATCATCCTGGTGCTTTGCCATGTATTTTTTGGCCTTGCGGATCGACCAGTCATTGGAGAACTGATCATAATTCACCTTTGATTCGCTGTACGTGAAAAGCACGGTGACCCCGTCGGCTTCGAAATGAACCTGGGGTCGATCATAGAGGCTTTTGATTTTTTCAGAATCGAAGCCGTCCTGGATCAGTTTTTTTTGCAGGGGTTCAAAATAGTGTTTGTTGTTCTTCTTAACGGCCCAGGAAGATCCGGACCATAAAAGGATTATAATTATATATATGATGATTGTTGGAATTTTGCTGTTTGTGCTGAACCGAAGGGACATTGTGTCTTTACCTCATAATAAATACCTGATTTTTTGTTAAAAAATTCTGTGATTAAATGAATTAGAAAATAACCACGAAAATTAGAAAGGAAACAAAAAAGGTGGTTTTTCGTTTTTGGTGCATGATTTGATTAAATAAAAATAGGGCACGGCTGAAAATGAAGCCATTTCCATCCTTCTAAAACAATCTGTGTGAATCCGGGCAGATCTGTGTCCAATGAACACTTCGATAAAATGGTACGGCCGTACCGACTTCGTTGCATTCCCTTTTGAGCTTCCTGCTTGATCCTATTGAAATCTCGTGCTATCTCTACTGCCAAATTTAAATTAAATTGAGCGTTTCAATTTTCAAATGAAGGGGTAGATTGCATTTTTCTTAAGGAATTATATCGGTTTTAATTCTTGAAATTTGAAACACTACGGGATTGCCGATCTTACCACATCTACCGCGTCATATGCCGTCCCGCATAAGCAACTATAGCGGAACAACATCTTCCTTGTATATGAGGTAACCTCGAAAATCGCACAACTTAATTCTACCATAGTTACCGGAGATTTACCATTGTGAAAAAGTCTCAAAAGACCATATTCAGCTGCCAATCGTGCGGATATCAAGCCCCGAAGTGGATGGGCAAATGTCCGGATTGCGGTACCTGGGATTCATTTGTCGAAGAAAGGCCGGCCGCCGCTTCCAAACCGGGGGGCGGCATGACAATATCCGGGCTGCAAACCGGGCCGGTGCCGATTGATTCCATTGAGCTGGAAACAGAACTCCGGCTGCACACCGAAATCCGGGAATTTGACAGGGTCTTGGGTGGCGGCCTGGTGCCGGGTACGCTCATTCTGATTGGTGGGGATCCGGGAATCGGCAAATCAACGCTCATGCTGCAGGCGATGCACGGCCTTGCCGGCCAGGGGCATAAAGTCCTGTACGTGTCCGGTGAGGAATCAATTCGTCAGATACGATTGCGCAGTAAAAGATTGAACACGGTGTCACCGAATCTACTGGTGGTTTCAGAGGTCGAAGTCGAAACGATTTTATCGATGATTGAAACCACCAGGCCAAGGGTGATCGTCATTGATTCGATCCAGACCATGTTTAACGGCGACTTGACCTCGGCACCGGGCAGTGTCAGCCAGGTTCGGGAATCCACCGTGCGATTGATGCTGATGGCTAAAAGATCCGGGATTCCCACTTTGCTGGTCGGCCATGTTACCAAAGACGGCGCCATTGCCGGGCCCAAGCTGTTGGAGCATATGGTGGACACCGTTCTTTACTTTGAGGGGGACAGCAATCACATTTTTCGCATTTTGCGGGCGGTTAAGAACCGTTTCGGTTCAACCAATGAAATCGGTGTCTTTGAAATGAAAGACAACGGCCTGGATGAAGTCGCCAACCCGTCGGCGGTCTTTCTATCCGAACGTCCGGCCGGGGCGCCGGGGTCGGCCGTCACGGCCAGCATGGAAGGTACACGGCCGATTCTTGTTGAATTGCAATCCCTTGCGAGTGCTACGAATTTCGGCACCCCGCGCCGCACCATACTCGGATTGGACACCAACCGGGTGGCCTTGCTGGCGGCGGTAATGGAAAAAAAGCTGGGCATGCACCTGATGGGCTATGACATATTCATGAACGTTGCCGGCGGTGTCAAAGTCGTAGAACCGGCGGTGGATGTGGCCATAGTGGCGGCTGTCGCTTCCAGTTTTTTAGACAAACCCATTGCCGACGGCACCGTTGTCCTGGGGGAGGTCGGATTGACCGGGGAGGTGCGGGCCATCGGCCAGGTGGATACCCGGTTATCGGAAAGCCGCAAAATGGGTTTTACCCGCTGCCTGGTACCGGCGAGCAACCTGAAGCGCCTGCCTGAGATTAAGGGGATCGAAGTTACGGGCGTTAAAACGGTATCGGAAGTGGTTGAGAACCTCTTTTGAATTCGGAAGTCGGAATGCGGAAGTCGGAACGACTGAGCATAGCGCAAAGTGCAATGCGCAGAGAGGAAAAAATAGGCCCACGGCGTGAGGCTCAGGGCGTAAGGCAATGGAAAATGGCAGATAACAGATGACAGATGACAGATAATAGTGAATGCGGAATTAAGGGACGACTGAGAAGCGTTGTCGAATTTAGCCGGCTTGACTGATTGAGAAACCAATAGTATATATTATTACCTTTTTCTATTGTCCTTTTTTCTCAAATTTTTGAGTAATCAAAAATTCATAAAATAAATAGCACACGAGGTTGCAGAGTGGAAAGATGCGCCGCGTAATTTGCAGCGCGTAGCCCGAAACTCGTAACCCGAAACTCATAACCCGCAACCCGGAACGTGCAACCCGCAACCTGTAACTCGTAACGCGCACCGCGAAACGCGCATCACGAAGCCCGGAACGTGCAACCCGTAACTCGATACTATGAAGCGCACTGCTTCCCAGAAAAAAAATCAGTGGCAGGATCATTATACGCGCCGGGCGAAAAAAGAGCGGTTCCCGGCCCGATCCGTGTACAAGCTGCAGGAGATTCAGCAAAAGTACCAGTTGATTAAAAAAGGCTACCGGGTTCTGGATCTGGGATGCTCTCCGGGTTCCTGGCTGCTTTGTGCCGCCAAATTTACCGGAGACCGAGGTCGGGTTGTCGGCATCGACCTGAAGCCGGTGACAGGTCAGTTTCCAGCGCATGCTGAAATTATTACCGCCGACGTGTTTACGCTGGATATTGAATCTCTGGGGAATGATTTCAATGTGGTGTTGAGCGATATGGCACCGGCCACCACCGGCCATAAAGACGTGGATGCCGCACGCTCATACAATCTGTGCGAGACTGCCCTGGGCATTGCCCAAAGCGTCTTGCGGCCGGGGGGATCCTTTGTATGCAAGATTTTCCAGGGACCGGATTTCAAGACATTTACGGATATCGTCAAAGCAGGCTTTAGGGAACTAAAAATTTTCAAGCCTCGCAGCAGCCGCAAGGCCAGTAAAGAGATATATATCATCGGGCAAGGTTTAATACCTAAATAATGCGGTGATAAGTAGCTAATATGATTCGAAGTTTCAAAATTTTGGAATGTTGGAATATTGGAATGTTGGAATACTGGGATTGAAGGAATCTTGTCAATTAAAATGATTTAAACCGATTTTCCAGTACCAATAACTAATAACCAATAACAATTCACACTCATTTGAATTTAATTCCAATGAGGCAGGAGGTAAATATGTCAGGACACAGTAAATGGTCCAGTATCAAACATAAAAAGGCCGCAACTGACGCCAAAAGGGGAAAGATTTTTACTAAATTGATCAAGGAAATTACCGTGGCCGCCCGCATGGGCGGAGGGGATGATAATGCCAACCCCAGACTGCGATCCGCTATCTTAGCGGCTAAAAGTGAAAACATGCCCAAAGACAACATTGAACGGGCCGTTAAAAAGGGGACCGGTGAACTTGAAGGGGTCAATTATGAAGAAAGCATTTACGAAGGTTATGGTCCCGGAGGCGCAGCCGTGCTGGTTGAATCCCTGACCGACAATAAAAATCGGACGGTGGCGGATGTTCGCGCCATTTTCGGCAAAAACGGCGGCAGTCTTGGTGAAAATGGATGCGTGGCCTGGATGTTTGATAAAAAAGGGTATATTGCGGTCGAGAGTACAAACGTGGATGAAGACGCCCTGCTGGAGGTTGCCCTGGAGGCCGGTGCGGAAGATATTAAAGAGGATAACGGCAACTTTGAAGTCATCACAGCCCCGGCAGATTTTGAGGCCGTAAAAGAGGCTATCGACAAGGCTTCGATTCCCTATATTGTTGCCGAAGTTACCATGCTTCCTCAAAACACAACCGATCTGGCCGGCAAGGAAGCCGAGCAGATGGTACGGCTGATGGAGTTTCTGGACGACTGCGATGATGTCCAGAAAGTCTACACCAACGCGGATATACCGGAGGAAGTGTTCAGTAATATGTGAAGAATGGAAGATTCAGGATTCAAGGTTCGATGGATTTGGAATATATGGTTGTCCACAAAGACCAAGTTGCATGAAAGCTATCCATTATATCCCCCTCCCTCAATCCCTCCCGCCCGGGGAGGGAAGTGAAATCCGACTTACTATGGATTTGTAGATAACCAGTTTATTTTAACCCGGCTTGGCGCAGTAAATTTATCAATTTTTCCGTATTTGCTGGATCCTTATGCGGTGAAGCCAAGCTGAAAGTATCCGACGAATACGTTGGATCAAGCTTCAATACCTCTGCTACTGCTTTGCGGGCAGCATCATCATTGCCTGTTGCAATGTAGCAAGCAGCCAAACAAAGGTGGGGAAAGATAAAATTGGGATTCAAATGGAGCGCTTTTTTATAAGCTTTAATCGCTTCGGCGTAATTTTCCATCATTAAATGCGGATGTCCTAAGAAATGATAATAAAAAAACGGTGCCACCGGGTTGAGGCGAAAAGCTTTATCCATCAATGAAATAGCGTCTGAGTGCTTTCCTGAAAAATAAAGCACCAGCGCCAACATTGCATACGAGAGTGCATTGTTGGGATTTAACTCCACCGACCGTTCTCCATGCTCCATGGCTTTGTCATGTTGACGACTGAAAAGATATATTTGACTCAACACAATATAAGGCAAATCCAAAGAGCTATCGATAGATAATGCTTTTGCCGCCGATTTTTCAGCCTGCTCAAAAGACTCAATCGGAGATTTACTCCAGCCTTGAAATATATCATTGAGGTGGGCGTAAGCCAACATTGAATAAGACAATGAATAGTTTGGGTCCAATGCAATAACTTCCGCAAAACATCGGTGCGCGTGGAAATTATCACCGGCTGTCATTCGATAAAAATACTCCATGCCCTGAAGAAATTTAAAGTATGCATTTATGTTTTCTGTGCGTCCGCCATAATGATGATAAAGCGCTCCAGGAATCAGTTTCACCTGAAGGGCTTCAATTAGCTTGATGGTAATGTCATCCTGAACTGCGAATATATCTTCTAAAATCCTGTCGTAGCTTTCCGCCCAAATATGGTGTTCAGTTTGCGCATCAACTAACTGGGCATTAATGCGCACACGGTTTCCTGACCTTTGGACAGATCCTTCCAACACATACATCACCCCCAGTTCCCGGGCCACCTGCTGGACCTTGACGGCTTTGCCCCTGTAAGTAAATGACGAATTCCGGGCGATGACAAACAAATCTTTAATTTTTGATATGCCAGTGATAATCTGTTCCGTCAAACCATCACTGAAAAATTCCTGGCTGGCATCACCACTCATGTTGTCAAAAGGCAACACAGCAATTGAGGGTTTATCCGGCAATTCGAGTTTCTTTCCTAAATCAATAACATCATCAGTTGATTTTGTACGCACCCGGTACAACCTTACCGGTTTTGAAATATTTTTGACCCGTTGCTCCCCCATGTATTCGTATTCATAATCCAATTTATTCTCAACATGATCATACACTTTTCCGGATATGCAAATACCTCCGGCTTCGGACAGGGACTCCACCCGGGCTGCGATATTGACGCCGTCGCCGTAAATTCGACCATCCTCTTCGATGACATCACCCAGATTGACGCCAATCCGAAATCCCATTTTACGGCTAACAGGCAGCCCGGCATTCCGTTCTGCAAGCTCGCGCTGAATTTCAACGGAACATTTTAGCGCATCGACAACACTGGCGAAATCTGCCAGAATGTTGTCGCCCGGAGCATCGACAACACGGCCCCGGAATTGTTGAACAAGATCTGCTATGGCACTGCGGTATCTGGTAAGTGTGTGAACGGTTGCATCTTCGTCGTCACCCATTAATCGGCTGTAACCCTCGACATCGGCGCTGAGAATCGCGGAGAGTTTACGTTTAAAACCTTGCTCTGTCATTGGCAGGCTCCCAATTTAAGGTTCCTGGTTATATACAAAGCCCAGGTAAACAGTGGATAAATTTTAGTGGAAGCGGCTTCGGCTCGGCCGAGCTCGTCGCATACCAGCCGCAGCTTTTGAATTCGCGGCTACAAGCCGCTCCCACATTCCTTTTACTTGCTCTTTCTACATAGCTTGATTAAGGATTTTAAACGATTGAGGAGAGAACAATTTCGTCCGATAAGATTTATTAATATATAAAGAAGATCAGAAGGTCAAGGGATAGAGCTGCAAGGTTGAAAGCTCAAAGCTGAAAGCTTAAATGAAAAAGCTAAATTCAATAGTCAATTCACCGCCGGCGGATCCGGGTCAGGCCGTTGCCGATACGGCGGTTCCCCAATAGTTGAAGCTAGCAAACTTCATTCCCTGGATATACATCGTATCCAGCGCGCGAATCTTGAACCCCCCTTGTTTGAGCAGGGTTGGTATTTGAAGATTTAACCGGCAGCCGCCGGCCGCTTTCTGCCAAATCGGGTTTAACCGCTTCTGCCAGCGCCGGACACGCTGCTCCGGAGCGGCGCCATGTTCGCAAAATATGAGCTCACCACCCGGTCTAAGAACACGGCGCATATCTTGCAGTGCTTCAATGGTTTTCGGGACACTGCATAGCGTATAGGTGACAACGATACTATCGGCACTGTCGTCGACCAGCGGTATTTTTTCAGCAGATGCCTGCAAAAATTCAACATCAAATGAAACGCTGTGCGAACTATTCAGATTCCACATATCTTCGTTAGGATCAAGCCCCCAGACATGTCGCACCTTTTCAGGGTCGTAAAACGGTAGATTCAGACCCGAACCTATTCCGATTTCCAGCACCCGACCCCTGGCCCGGGGAACGACCTTCTTGCGCTGTTGCGTGATCAACTTGCTGCTACAGACAAAATGCGCAATCCTTGGCAGAACATATTTTGCGTAAAAACCCACTTCTATCCTAATGATATTGAATGATTATGCCGTTTTAAATTTTATTAGCCACGAATTGGCACGAATTCTCACGAATTTTTGGTCGGTACGGATTTCGAGGAGTTCAGTCGACTCACGGCCGACCCTGGTTTGTTTTTGACCGAGTTATTTTTAATCCGAACTAGAAAAACTTCCCACTTCCGCATTCCGACTTCCACATTCTTTTTTATTCATCAATCTGCAGCACATCCGTTCCGGGCGGGATATCGAAGCTGAACAGTTTGTTGTCCAGTTTTACATTGAATTGGTGGTTGATCAGCTCAATTCGATTTTCGTCACCATAAGAATTGTAGGTGACAATCCGAATGACGGTAAACGTGTTTTTGGTAACGGACAGGCGGATGTCGGTCACATCCAGGTTTTTTTCAAATGGGTGCAGTTTAAGCTCATAAAAAAAATTATCCTTTGACTGTTCCAGCGAAATTTTAAACTTTTGCCGAATCAGCTTGATATCCGACAGAAAGCTGGCTCCCTTCCCATCGGTAAAAAAGGCAGGTGCACTGCCGGTCATGACCTGATTGTCGGCCGGCCGGTAAATCCATAATTTTTTGGCATCGGTAATGATCACCTGCTTTTCCGGTTTTTCATACTCCCATCTCATCATCCCCGGATAGCGCACAAACATCCTGCCGGTTGCAAAATCGGTGATATCCATCGCCTTTAAGGTCGATTCCTGGGCAAACTCGGCTTTGAAGCTTTTATTGCTGTATTGGGTTTCCATCCGATCTAAGATTTGCCCCAGCTTCAATTCCGGTTCGGCAGCTGCGGCCTTTAGCGCAAAGCCCATTGAAAATATCACGCCTAAAATAATCGCTGTCACTGCTAAAAATCGTACAAATATTGCCGCAGGTGATAATTTCATTTTTAAATTTCCTGATCCGGATTCATCCCGCCGGGCGGATATGCCGGAGGTAGGGCCACAAAGACTCAAAGGCACGAAGTACTAACCCTAATTGAGCGAAGCCCGATTATCAGGTATTGGGTATTGGCTATCAGGTATTGATTTGGTGGCCTTGCGTAACTCATTTTATATGGCCCTGGCGGGTGATATATTAAAAATCGAACCCATTCCTTAAAACCAATACCCAGTACCAGATACCGAGTACCCACCAATTGAGTTTCACTCAATTGGGGTATAACCAAGATAAATCTTTGTGTCTTGATGCCTTTGTGGCAAAGTCAAATTTTCAAAATATGCAATATAATAGACGACTGAAACTTTTATAAGTCGACATTATCTGATTACTATCTGTTTGTAAATTAGGAAAGCTGTTTTATGATATCCTGAATATCCTGGTCCGAGCGAAGTTCGATGTTGCCGCCGTCGGGATGAAGATCCTCAACATATTCGGTTCTGCCGAAAACGGCCCGGCTGATCCGGTCGATGATCAGCATCTTTTTGCGGGCATCCGCTTTATCAACCAGTATCACCCGTTTGCCCTGGGAGAGAAGGGTTTCCAGATTGTTCTTTTGAAGCTGAGTTTCTATTTTTTTGGCTTTTTGCAGGCTGCGCAGATAAAACCTCTTTTTGGCCATCAGCGCCTGGTAGAGGTCCTGGTCTTCCGTCAGTTCATCGATAAACGACAGCGCAAAGTCCAGACAGATGTTAAAATCATGGCTCTGTGGCTTTAGTTTTTCAAAAAAATCGCATAAAAATTGAATCTTATTCTCGCCGGGAAAGAATCTTGAGTTTCTTATTTTGACCTTATAGCCGTTGATGGCATCCGCGTCTGCATATTTATTAATAGCTTCTCGCAGTTTTTCATTCAGGTGTTTGGATATATGAAGCCGCGCCATAAATCCCGCGGCTACCTCCGATGGTAAGATAAGATTTAAAGATCCCCTGCCGTCCGGCAAGCGCATGTTGACCGGCAGTGATTCCCGGCAAAAGGCGTCCAGTACGTTATCTTCATCCTGTTTGCCTATCTGAAGAGTTTCCAAAATTTCTTCCAGTTCAAGCTGCATTGTTTCATCCGGGAAAAACAGCAGTTCCATCAGGGAATCTTTTTCGCAGCTGGAATCGTCATGCAGGATAGTTTGAAGTTCTTCAAGCGTCGGATTGGAAAAGGTGGAGTCGATGTAGTGGATTACATCGCTGCCCAGGGTGATGCCGTGGCCCAGGACTTTTCGAATTTCATCTGCGAGCTGATTGCATTTTTCTTCAGAATTCATTGGTCGAATCAATCATAACGGTTACTTGTACGGCAATAAAAATCCTGGTCTTGCGGACAGAATTCTATACTGGCAGCAGGATCCCAATGATGGTTGCTGGATACTCCATTTAATATCGGTATCCTCTCTGTTTCTATACAATGATTAAGAACCTTAATATCACGTACCTTAGGCATTTTAGCTCAATTTAGTCATTCAGCTCTTATATGTATGGTGCCATTTTCATCATCAGCTCATGCTTCTGCAATCCGCCCGGCCCGCTTTCTTTTATTTGGCCGTTATCAAATATAAAAAGAAACGGGACGCTCATAATGCTGTATTTGGATGCCAGCATCGGGCTGGCATCTACGTTCAGTTTTCCGACTCGGACTTTGCCTTTTGATTCGACCCCAAACTGGTCGATAATCGGTGCCACGGCACCGCAGCTCGGTCACCAGGGCGCCCAGGCCCACATCAGCACGGGCAAAGGAGACTTCAACACCATGTTTTCGAAATTGCCGTCGCTGACCATAATCGGCTGGGGGGTGAACAATTCCTCTGTTTTTAACATCGAACCGCATTTGCCGCATTTTGCACCGGCATTTATTTTTGGGCCGGGGACTCTGTTTTTTGCACCGCATTCGGTGCAGCGCATCTTGTAGCTGGCCTCAGGCTCTGCCGCAGCGGGATCTGTCGGCAGCTGTGCGTGGCATTTGCCGCACTTGGCGGCCATACCGAATCTGTCGGCCGGAATTCGATTGGCCGCCTGACATTGCGGGCATCGAATTATATGGGCACTGTTGTCGTTCATTTTCATAATCTCAGACTAAATTAATATTGTGGGAGCGCCTTTTGCTTACATCCCGATTCAGCGGGGCAACCGCGATGGCATTTGGATTTTTTTGTATATAATAATGACTCCGTTACTAAAGTAAACCCTAAAGTTGAATAAATAACAGGACGAGGGATAGCAAAAAGAAAATGATACCGTGCCTTTCTATGATAGATATTAATGCGGTTTCTTGGATTTCTCTCAAGGTGGAATCAATAAAAAAATCGAAAATTTTTAGTTTGACATATAATACCACTATGTGTCATGAGAAAGAACGCCATTTGACTTTGACCTGGATTAATCGCTCCCCTTGGATCTATCTTCTGTCTTGAAACGATCATTCCTGCTCATAATGATTCAGGATCCTTTAAACTTTAACATAAAAATCAGGAAAATTTTCAACGGGGAATAATCATGAAATTACTTTCAGCTATGATTCTGGGTTTAGCTCTTTTGGCTTTCACAGGTAATATCTTTGCACAAGATATGCTTTATGTGGCCGAAGAAAACGAGGGAATATACGGCACGTGGGTCAACATGGACTACCAGCCAGATGCACATCCACGCCAAAAGATAATTAATTACCCTGGGAAATGGGCAACATATGGATCTGCAGGAAGTGAGACAGCAACCGAAACCGGTAAATACACGATAACCGAAAAATGGACAGATTCAGAAGGCAATATCTGGTATAAGGGTGAGGTTGTTTTCCCTTTTCAGAAAGCATACGAACTGGATAAGATCAGTAATTCCGGAAAAACTTGGGAATTTGTATTTAGTAGTTCAAAATATCCAACCAAAATCGATCCTGAAGATTCCGATTATCATATCTATCACCGTAAGTAGTATGTCTTAGCCTTATCATGTACCACCAAAGAAAAGTCATTTTGCTTTACCGTTGGCCTTTTACCAAGAGACTTCAGCTTTGAGCTTTTATCCATGCGCCGCAAGCCCTAGTTTTTTATTCGATTAGACTGGCTGCCCTCCTGCGGATAAACTTTTCAGGCCAGCGGCGGCGCTGACACCTGAAACCCGACACCTAATCCCTTAAATTACATCTTCTCCTGTTTCTCTCCCCCTTCTGCCGTCGGCGCCAAAAGCTGGTAGCGATCGATTGAGTTCAAAGTGATTTCCTTAATCTCTGTTTCCCGCAAAATGCTGATGGGCACTTTGACGCCAGCGCTTCCAAGTGCCCAGACCTTGCGATAAAAATCGGCCTGTCCCTTGACGGGCTGCTGGTTTACTTTTAAGATGAGATCATCGGCCTGCAGATTGCTTTTTTCCCCCGGGCCTCCCGGCGTAAGACGGGTTATGAAAACGCGGCCGTGTGATTCCTCGGTGGTGACTCCCAACCAGGGTTTTTGGGGTTGGCGGGATCTGCCGGCAGTTTTCAGGTCATTGAGAATGGGTTTAAGAAGATCAATCGGCACGAACATATTTGCGGGAATCGAGCCAAATCCTGCCACCGCCACCCGCGTAAAAATGGAACCGATGCCCAGCAGGGAGCCGTCGGGTCCGATCAATGCTGCGCCGGCATAGTTTTGGTAAGGCGGGGTGGTATATATGGCATTTTCAAGCAAATACTCCCAGTAGCCGACAAATTCACCTCGTTGGACAATTCTGACGCCAACCACATCCTCAGAACCCTTGTGACCGGCAACCAGGGCCGGGTCCCCTTGCTTGAGTTCGGACGACGAACCCAGTTTCAAGGGCGGCACATCAAAGAGTTTATCTGCCCGTATCAGCCCAAAACCGGTGTCATAATCATAGGCGATAAATTTTGCTTCAATGACCTTATCCTCAGGGTCAATTACTTCAATAGTTTTGGCTTCCAGTATCAAATAGCCAATGGTTAGAATATATCCATCTGAATCAATCAGGATGCCATTGCCCTCACGCTCGGTTCCGAGCAACGGTGCCGTAATGGCAGCATCCGGGATTACCGCTCGAACTTTGACAACGGCTTTGAGTATTTCCTCGGCCTGTTTTTGGGCATACCCGGCATCACCCATAATTAGTAAATGCAAGGTAATGGCCACTAAAAATAATCGACTCATGAATGGTCCTCCGAACCCAACCCGGACTATCCGGTTAAAGGGCAGTGGAAATTTATGGTTTAGTGCAGAAATCACTCTTGTCCAAAAACGGGTTTAGAATGAGTCATAAAGTGAGTAATAATACGAGTCATTGAAAAAAATCCTCCTTATATGTAGGGTGGTTGTTAATTT
>Ga0209260_10000445_pt1 | contig 17661 bp, 20 predicted proteins | sample WorMetTypGCAVOLI_FD_187421 | JGI IMG/M metagenome (GOLD analysis project Ga0209260, IMG submission 187421) | Marine gutless worms symbiont microbial communities from Max Planck institute for Marine Microbiology, Germany - Olavius algarvensis... ...
TACAGCACCGTCAGCCAGAGCCGAACGCGTCTGAAAACTAAATTGAATTCAAGTCGCAAATTAAAGAAACAATTTCATCGAATCCGGGCCCAAATCGAGAAAATGGCAATTCCAAAGATCTGACCCCTATTCTTCCACGAGTCGCTCCTGTGATGGGCGGCGGTCCCGCCCCTGTCTGCATCTGGGTCCCGGCGGGGCAGGGGGCGATCGGAGATCGCCAGCCGAAAAAACGCCCCCCGGCGGGGAAACCGGGGGGTGATGATGTGCTCGGGCGAAACGGCTGCTAGTTGCCCTGGGACAGGCTGCCCGCCGCCCAGTCGTCGTTGCCGGTGGCGCTTCGATTCGCCCCCCCGCTCACGCTGGACCGATTGCCGCTGGCGGTGTTGTTTTCGCCTCCGCTGACGCTGGCGTTGAAGCCGCTGGCGGTGTTGGCCCGTCCTCCGCTGACGCTGGCGCGGTTTTCGATGGCCTTGTTCTCTTCTCCCCCGCTGACGCTGGAGTTGTTGCCGCCGGCGACGTTGTTCCGCCCTCCGCTGACGCTAGCGCGGTTGCCGGTGGCGGCGTTGTCGTTCCCGCCGCTCACGCTGGAAGAGAAACCGCTGGCGGTGTTGACCCGTCCCCCGCTCACGCTCGAGGAGTCGCCGCTGGCGGTATTGAACTGGCCGCCGCTCACGCTGGCGTAGTCGCCGCTGGCCTCGTTTCCAGCGTCCACGCCGCCGCCCCCGCTCACGCTGGCAGCGAAGCCGCTGGCCGTGTTGTCCTGGCCTCCGCTAACGGTGGATGCGTCGCCGCTGGCCGTGTTGACCTGGCCCCCGCTCACGCTGGAGTAGTCGCCGCTGGCGACGTTTCCGAGGGGTTCGTCATTGGCGTCCAAACCTCCGCCGCCGCTGACGCTGGCAGCGAAGCCGCTGGCCGTGTTGGCCCGTCCACCACTCACGCTGGCGGAGTTCCCGCTGGCCTCGTTGCCCCGCCCGCCGCTCACGCTGGAGTAGCGGCCGCTGACCGTGTTCCGCAAACCGGCCACGAAGCCATTGAAGGTCGGGTAGTGGTGCTTCTCGCCCACGACGAGGTTGTGCGAGCCGCCGCGCTGGCTCCCCGTGGTGGGTCCGCGCACTTCGTTGTAGCCGACGATGAGGTTGCCCAGGCCGTTGGTGGTGCCCGTGCTGACCATCCCGTTCCGGACGTGGACGTTGCAGCCTGTGAAGAGGAAGTGGGGGCCGCTAAGCCCGTCGAGCGTACCGGTCACCTTGCTCGCGCAGGAGAGCAGGTCCTGGAGGGCGTCGATCTCTGCCCACTGCGCGGTGACCGTCGCGTTCGTGTCGGCGAGGTCGCTCTGGAGCTGGTTGATTTGCCCCTGCTGGGCGCGCACGATGCGCTCGAGTCGGGCCACCCGGAAGGCCAGACCGTTCTTGCCGTCATCGTCATCGTCCTTGTTCTTCTTGTGCTTGTAGCTGGATTTCTTCCACAGGCTCTTGCCGTCGTTGTCGGCGAGTGCCGGGGCGGGGGCGAGCAGGCTCAATACCATGAGCCCAATCGCGAGAAATGAGAGCAATGAGACCAATCGTTTTTTCATTTGGCTTCTCCTTCGACGGTATCGGGCCAGGCCCGATTGGGAATGGGTGCGGACGCGTGGGCGTGGACCGCAGCGATCCGCTGGCACGAAAAAGTGTAAGTGATGATTACAATTACGCACTTTCGACACGATTCTGAGGTTTCGGAACTAACTTACTGATTTTGTTTAGGATACAAATGGACATTGACCAATAAGGGCGAATGTGCAGACTTCAGCCTGAACTTTCGTTCAAGGAGAATGAAGTCATGCACCTTGCCCGAAGCCAGCGTAATCTCACTGAAGATGCAAGTCCAGCCTTTAAAAGACAGAAAAGAGGTCAAGTCCGCTTTTACCTTTCCTCCGATGATTACAGAGCATGACAAAGCCGCAACAACTCGAGTTGATAAGAACTTGCTTTTCCGAGATCGAGATATACCTTGATGGCTCCTTCAGGCAGCGGGCTAAAGACCTTCAAATCACCCCTCAGCGGGCTCCAAAGGAAATCCTTTCGATCCAACAGGATTTCTGTGCAGAGGAAAACACCGATTACCTCGCCTGGCTTACCCGTAAACACAGAGCAAAAACCCGGCTTATCTCATCCAGGGAAATCTCAGACAACAAACAGATTCTACAGCGTTTTCTCTCCATTGTCCGTGATCGTATCGACCCGGAAGTCTTTGATCAGGACGAGGCCATTGATTTTTTTGAAACCTACGGACCCTTTGACCTGCAGCGGCTTGAAAACATCCTCACCGACCTGCTGGCCGCACATCCCCCCAACCTACATCTCAGCTTTTACTTCAACCACATCCACAATCAACTCCTTGGAGGCAATCATGAATGAACAACGGATACATCTCAAATCCTACTTCAGATTCATCAGGATTCCCTTCACCAAGTATATGTGGGCCACCAAGATGTTTGAAGCCTCAGCTCAACGAGAGTTGATAGACGGCCTGCACTTATGGCTGGAAACCCGGGGCATCGCATTGCTCTATGGCCCTGCAGGGGTTGGGAAAAGCATCACTCTGAGGCGATTCAGAGAAGAACTCGATGATCGCCGCTTTGATCTGTTCTACCTCTTTAACCTTCGGGTGACACCAACAGGGTTCCTCAGAAGCCTCTGCCGCATCCTCGCCCTCCCCTGTCCTTTACCATCAAGCGGACCTCTTTGATGCCATCAGCGCCTTTCTGGGTCAATATGAAGAACGAAACCGAAAATACCCCATTATCCTCTTTGACGATGGAGATGGCCTCTCAGACCAGTTATTAGAACTGCTCCGCTTGATGGCCAATTTTTCTATGGACTCAGAGGACCGTTTCTCCTTCATACTCTCCGGCACCCAAAAACTTGCTCTACGCCTAAAAGAGCCTCAAAATGGAGTCCTCAAACAGCGTATCGTCTTCTCTCATCACCTCAGAGGCTTCACCATCGATGACGCCAGAAACTATGTCCGCTTTCACCTAAAACGGGCCGAAGCTCCTAGAGAACTTTTTACCGATAATGCCATCCAAATGATCTTCCACCTGGCTAAAGGCCTCCCAAGGGTCATCAACCAGATCGCTCTGCAGACCCTCATTCAGGCCGCCATAAGAGGAGTTGAAAACATCGATGAAAACTTCCTTAAACAGCATGTCCTGAACAACTCACTGTTCGACAATACTTTGCAGGAGTAATTATCATGGATCTGAGAGCATTTAAACCCTGCTGCAAGAAAACCGCCATCCAAGCCTTCCACCAGGACAACTCCTATCTCATCGGTTGTCTCTCCTGTGGCACATGCTTCTCTATCACCTATGACTTCCAACACTTCCTACAACAGATCATGGCCTCACATAAAATGAACGCTAAACATCCACTCACTTATGATGGCGTGGCTTTCAATGGCAAGGTCTTCTTCATGTTACCTTGAAGGGAATACCATGTACCTCTATACCCCTGAAGAGATCGAGCAGATCGTTATCATGGAAAGACTCCATCTCTATAATTGGGGCCTCCCTTGCGGAGCAAAAGCCATTCGTCGGGAACTGGACCAAGAGGGCATTGAACCTCTACCCTCCATCAGCACCATCAAACGCATCCTCTCCCGCAATTGCATCACCCATGGCCGCACAGGGTATTATCCCGAGGATGATATTGGTAAGAGGTCAGTTCAAGACCGCCGCCGTCAGTCTCATGAAGATCGCGAACGACCTGCGTTGGATGAACAGCGGCCCCCTGGCCGGTCTCGCCGAGATCCGGCTGCCGGCACTCCAGCCGAGCAGCGACCCATAATAGAGGTTGCAAAGGAGATGACCGATCTCGACCAACATGAGCTACGCCGCCTGCTCGGCCCCGGGGATCTGACCCGCGGGGGCAATCCAGGCTGACGGGCGAAACAAGCCGTTTGCTGTCAGCCGCGGATGAGCGCGGACCTTGATCCCTCCCCCCGCGCCTCCCGCGAGGGGAGGGATCAAGAGTGTGCGGACTGCGCGTCACCCGTTACGGGCGTCACGATAATGAGACTCAGAAGCTTGATTCCCTGACGCAGGAAGCAATCACGTTGCCTCAATCATCGTCATCATAGTGGCCGCGGCGCTTGCGCTTCAGACCAATGACCTCCGTCTTCGCGGTGGGCACACAGAACAGCCTCGCCTTTCCGAGGATGAAGACGTACTCGCCGAACTGGTTCTCGACCACGACTTTGCGCTTCATCTCCCGGCGCTTCATCTCCCGTCCCTTGACCCTTTCGATCTCGTAGCACATCAGATGGTCGAAGAAAACAAGCTCGGGCTTCCATGCCAGGGCATCGAGCCCGTCGACAGTCGGGCCGATGATGCTGGTTATCCCCGTAACGGTGTCCACGGTGGCGAGATAGTTCTCCGCAGAATCTGCGTATCCGTCGTTCAGCGAGGCGAACAAGACGCCTGTCTCGGCCTGGAAATCCATCGCATTGATCCGGGGATCATCATCGGCTGGAGGCGAGAACACCATTGCGGTCAAGAGAACCGCCTGGCCAGTCGCCTGATTCAAACCGTTCAAGTCATCTTCATTGGAGTGAAACAGACTGTCGCTAGGCGAAAATGCAATACCGTTTCCGCAGCATCTAACATTGGTAGGCCCCAGCTCCGTCAAGTCGCCGGATCCCACGTCGAGGGTTCCAAGCCCGTCACTCGACTCGAGGTAGGCATACAGGGTCCCATCGCTTCGAAACGAGATGTCCGCAATGGTGTCGCCGAAGCTGTGGTCCCCTATGACGCCGACCTCAGTTCCGACACCCGTTTCTGGGTCGATGGTCAGCAGGACGAGAGTGTCCGTCCCGTCCGCGCGCTCACCCGTCGCGAACAGAGTCCCCTCCGCATCGTAGTCCATGGCGCTGACCCGTTCGAAGCCGATAGGGCCGACGGGGGTCGCCGCTCCGGATGCAGGATTGATGGTGTAGAGCGTGCTCATTCCATCCGGACCTTGGTGCGCCGCCCCATATAGTATCGGTTGCGCATGCGCAGAACCCAAAATGGTCAGTGCGACGGACGCGGCTGTGATTAGAATCATCATTAGCTTTCTCATGACACTCCTTCCTTTCGTGTTGAAGTTATGATCGCGAGCCTTCGGGGGCTATCAGGGACAGCGCCTCAACGGCTCTCCCTATCCCCGGCTGCGTAGAAGTATAGAAGGCTCTGCGGGCGTTCCCGGGGGTTGCGCTGAGGAACTGTAGTTTGAAGTTGTTGCTCCCACAGCGTCCTTTGAGCAATCCGAGCTAATCCGCTTTCATCCACGGTCAGGTGATGGTGATAGGAAATTGCTTTTTGAACCTGCAGAAGCTTTAACAACGGAATCAGGAAGATGTCAACCTTCTTTTATATTTTGGATCCGGGATATAGTGAAAGAAAATGGGGTCATGAAAGATAATGGGGTCAAATAATGGGGTCAGATCTTTCAAATTGACCAATTGAATTAAATATGCCTATAAAGCCCCATGGCGAGACCTTTAAGAATAGAATACCCGGGTGCCTATTATCACGTGATGAACCGAGGCAACCGCAGAGAGGATATATTTCTAACAAACAAAGACCGTCAGGGTTTTGTGGATGCATTGGCAGATAGCTGTGATACTTACAGCATTAAACTCATCACTTATGTGTTGATGGATAATCATTTTCACCTGCTTGTCCAGACGCCACAAGCTAATCTAAGCGAATTTATGCGGCATTTTTTAGTCACTTACACAGTGAGGTTTAATCGCCGCAATGGCCGCACGGGCCATGTTTTTCAGGGGCGGTTTAAATCATTGCTGGTCGATGAAGACGAGTATCTTTTACCGCTGAGTCGCTATATTCACTTAAATCCAATCCGGTCAAAACGGTTCAAAGACGCCGATATCCCAACCAAAACAGAGTATCTTAAAGAGTATTCCTGGAGCACTTTTGCGGGATATTGTTACCTTAGAAAAAGAAACAAGAATATCGATTATAGCTGGTTTTTATGCACCTACTTCGGTGAAGACACGGCAAAAGCGCGGCGCCGATGCCGGGAATATGTGTATCAAGCAATTGATGGTGAAATTGAAAACCCATTTGAGGCGGTGGTTCATCAATCAATTATTGGGGCCCAAGACTTTGTCGATTGGGTGAGGCAGAAGCTGCCCCGCAAGGCGCAGCGTGAGGTACCGGCGCTAAACAGATTGCAGCACCATATATCAGTAGAGCGTATTATAGCAGAAGTTGCTAAGGCTGGTAATGCAAAAGCTGCCGATCTGAGGGATCGAAAAACAAAACTTAAAGATTTAAGGCAGATGGCAATCGAACTAAGCTATCGGTACAGTAACTATAAGCAGAAGGAAATCGGCGCGATCTTTGGGGTAGATTACAGCACCGTCAGCCAGAGCCGAACGCGTCTGAAAACTAAATTGAATTCAAGTCGCAAATTAAAGAAACAATTTCATCGAATCCGGGCCCAAATCGAGAAAATGGCAATTCCAAAGATCTGACCCCCATTCTTCCAATTTATCTGCAGTTAGACGATCCGATATTTGAGCCCAACAAGTTCGTTTTTGAGGATAATAAGATCATAAAAATTTTGCAATAAAAACGGCTGAAGGCGGACATCAAAAAAAGTAAAGTGAACGATCTCTGCATCTCTTTTATAATTCAAACAACCCAATACAACAAAGGAGAAAACGATGGCTCTCATTCAAACAATTGAACCCGAAAAGGCAGAAGGTCAAGCTAAGGAGATTTATGACTTCATGAAGGAAAATGCCGGCATAATTCCTGCTCCGCTGCAGCTGGCAAGTGCCAGCCCTTGGCTGTTGGATATGTATTGGCAATCGGCTCAACATTTTTCCCAGCATCCGAATTTGGGATTTGGGTTGCTTTCAAGTATACGCTATCTGGTGGCCCAACAATATGATTACGCTTTCTGTATGGACTTTAATAGGAACATGCTGAGTATGCAGGGATTATCAGAGGATGATATTGCTAAAATGGAAAAAGATCCTCTTCAGGCACCTCTGGATGACAAGGATAGGGCGATGGTGGCATTTGTAATGAAGGCGATCAAAACACCAGATGCCATTGAAAAACAAGATGTTGAGCAGCTACATGATCTGGGGTGGACGGACAGCGATATCATGGATGCCATGGCACACGGCACTAATATGATCGCATCCAGTATTCTGATGAAAACTTTTAAAATGGATCAGACGTGCTGATTTCACACATATTATCCGAGAACTTAAAAAGCTCAGGCTGGTCCTCATTTCAAATTGCAATTCATATTTGTTTAGATTCCGCTATTCTTTGCGATTCTCAAACCTGTGGTATCTCCAACAAAGTTGAAATTATCAAGATCGTTAAAAGTTGAAGATATCATTTTTGCCAATAATTAGGCTGCCGTTGACGCTACCTGCTATATATGTGCGATAATACCAATGGCTTAAAGTTCAAGATACTCAAATGAAATCTGAAATCTCTTAAGTCGATTACTATTGCCAGTTTTAAAACGACCGCATAAAAGATGGTATGGTCACCAGAATCAAAGCCATGGAGTCCATAAAAAAGATGGTGGCTAGACATCCAACTCAACCAGATCGGAGACATTAATTTCCAGCATTTTAATACTGGCCAGGATTCGGACACTGTTTCTGGCCAGGGCCGGAAAATTATCTCCCAGCCTGTTCAATTCCTGCGCGGTGCTTTTCATCACCTGAATTTTTTCATCAATTTTTTTTAAGTCGATTTGAGTCATCATTGATTTTTCTTTCTCAGATCTTTGAATCGCTTGGCCTTGACCTCGTATCTGGGAAGGGTTTCACAACCACAGATCTCAATGTCATAGCGCAAATTGGTCTTTAATCGGAGTTGATCGGCAAGCTCGGATTCAATCAACTGGCACTGGTCCTGGGCCTCATCCAAAACTTCCACCTTCAGCTGAATGGTCTCGGCATCGCCGACTTTATCCACAATAACTTCGTATTCATCGCCCAGGCCGCCAACACTGCGAACGACTTCTTCAATGGCGGATGGTGCCAGCAGCACCCCTTTTACTTTGGTGATATCATCGGCCCGGCCGACCACGCCGCCCTTGATCAACCGGGCGGTTCGTCCACAGGCACAGGGTTCGTCGGCCCATTCGATGACATCCTTGGAGTCAAAGCGCACACAGGGCTGGGCCTGGCGGTCCAGGGCCGTGATGATCATTTTGCCGCGGCGGCCCGGTTCTTCGATAATTTCACCGGTTTCCACATCCTCGATTTCCACCAGAAAAAGGGCTTCATTGACATGCATGCCGCCCGGCTGTTCGGTGCATTCAAACGACCAGGCGCCGATCTCGGTCGCCCCGGCATGATCATACACTTTTGCATTCCAGGCATCTTCAAGGCGCTTTTTAGTGGCCGGGATACTGGCGCCGCATTCGCCGGCACAGGTAATTTTGCTGACGGGCAACCTGGACGGATCAATATCCATTTTCAGCCGGGCCGTCTCGGCCATCCCGAGAATATAGGTCGGGGTTCCCATCATGGCGGTGGCCTGCAGTTCCTGAATTTTAAGGATTCTGGCCTTGGTATCCAGCACACCGCCCGGGATGACCTCGCAGCCGATCTTTTCGGCCGCATAGTGACCGGCCCAAAAGGCCACGAAAATATTATAACCGAAGGGAATAAACACCCGGTCGCGCGGGCGATAGCCCTGGGCCCAGAGGATGTAGGACCAGCATTCCATCCACCATTCCCAGTCCTGCCAGGTATCGGGCTGATAGACAGGCTGACCGGTTGTGCCGCTGGTCTGGCGAAACACCGTGACCTCTTCCAGCGGAACACACAGTGCATCACCGTAAGGAAACGGGTCTTTGCCCTGGATATCCCGCATCATGGATTTTTCCACGGTCGGAACCCGGGCAACATCTTCAAATGACCGGATATCTTCAGGTGCTACTCCGGCCTCATCGTAAAGCCTGCGGTGAAATTTGGAATGATCGTAGGTCCACTGAAATATATTCTTGAATTTTTTCAGCTGCAGCTTTCGAATTTGTTCCCGCGAAAGCGTCTCCTGGACCGGATTCCAATATATTGAATCAGCCATTTTGTGTTATCCTTAGGAGAATATTCTTATAGATAATATCTGGTTGTAAATTGATAATGCAAAGGGCCTAGGATATTGAAGTCGGACGTCGGAATGCGGAAGTGGGAAAGAAGGAATAAAGGAAAAACTTCAACTTGCACCTTGCCATCTGTCATCTGCCTTCAAAGATGTTTCATGCACCTTGAGTCGCGTGTCTTTGGCCGACACCCTTTCTCCTTTATCCTTGCACCTTAGAACCTTATACCGTATACCTTATACCGTATACCCTATACCTAACACCTTATACCTATGCGCTATGCTCTCCGCCCTATACCCTTACACCCCACACCCCACAACCCTCTACCCGATACCCGCAACCCGCAAAGCGCAACGCGCCTAGTACATCAGGTTCGGCAATAGCAGAATTATCTGCGGGAACAAGATCAGAATAATCAATCCCACAATAACAGCCAGCAAAAATGGCACAATTCCTTTGAAAATCGATTCCAAAGGCACGCCGCCGATAACGCTCTCGGCCACCCCATATACGACGTAAACATTGATTCCAACCGGCGGCGTAATCACCCCCATCTCGGTGACCATGACGATGATGATTCCAAACCAGATCGGATCGTAGCCCAGATTGGTAACCACCGGAAAAAAAATGGGTATGGTCAGCATGACAAAAGCCAGGGCGTCCATAAAACAACCGCCCAGAAAATACACGAGAATAATCATCGCCAAAACTGCGAAAGGCGGCAGATCAAACCCGCCGATCCCGGAAGCGAGGTTAAAAGGAATGCGGGTAACAGCAAGAAATTTGCCAAAAACAACGGCACCGGCGATCAACAACATAACCATGCATGAGGTTCTGAGGGTTTCATAGAGCGACTTGACAAAACCCTGCCAGGTCAGCTGGCGTCTGATCAGAGAAACCGCCAGAACTCCAAAAGCACCGACGGCCGCGGCCTCAGTCGGTGTAAAAAATCCAAAAAAAAGACCACCGATAACCAGTGAAAAAACAGCGATGGTATCGATCAGACCGGTCAGGGATTGCAGCTTTTCTTTGAGCGGGAATTTTTCTCCCGGCGGGCCCTGATCCGGTGCCAAACGGCACCGGACATAGATCGCAAGGATAAATAGAAGCGTAACAAGCAGGGCCGGAATAATACCGGCCACAAACAGTTTGCCGATGGATTCTTCGGTCAGGATTCCATAGACAATCAGCACGACGCTGGGCGGCATGATCATCCCCAGGCCACCGCCCGATGCAACAGAGCCGGTTGCGAGCTCATCTGCATAATTATAACGCTTCATCTCGGGCAATCCCACCGTAGCCATAGTGGCTGCGGTGGCAGGGCTGGATCCGCAAACCGCACCGAAAGCGGTGCAGGCGGATACCGTGGCCATGGCTAATCCACCCCGGGTACTGCCGAAAAACTTATAGCCGGTGTCGTACAACCTGGCACTGATGCCGCTGTTAAAAGCCAGTTGACCCATCAAAATAAACAATGGAATCGTGGTCAGCCCATAACTCGAGAACACTTCATATATGTTTCTGGAAAGAAGATTCAGGCCACCCTTGAATGAAATCATAAAGCTGAAACCCAGAAACCCGATCATGGTCATGACGTAGGCCACCGGCATTCTCGAAAAAAAGATAAGTACCATCACGGAAATACCGATTATGCCGACAAGTGTTGGATCCATTGAGTCTTCAGCTTTCTGATATTATTTATTACAGATTGCAGGATATTCAGGGTAAACACAAATAAACAAAGCGCAGTAACATAGATAATTAAATGCTCGGGAAGCTCGAGGTTCATGGACACCTCACCGGATTCGTGCATGGTACGTGCATAAACGATCATGCGCCATGTCACGATGGCAAAAAGAGCCAGGCTTAAAATTCCGGTACAGATATTAATTATCGTCTGCGTTTTTTCAGAGAACAGGCGCACAACTAATTCCACACCGATGTGGCCGTTGACCTGATGGGTATAGGGCAGCGCCATGACGACTGCCAGGGTCGCCATAAAGCCGACAATTTCCACTGATCCGAAAATAGGATAGCCGAAAGCCCTGCCGACCACATCCGCACAGGTCAAAAAGGTCATTCCCACCAGGCAGGCGGCACCGACTAATTTCATTTTAACCAGAAGCCATTCAACAAGGCGCCATAATGTATCCATAGCTATATTTGCCTGATTAGGCCCTAAGGGCAGTTCATGGTTTCAGGTGTCAGGTGCCAGTTTAATAAGGGCTTCGGGCAAGCCTGGCGCGTAAAGTTGAAAATCTGCTAAGCAAAATCGATTATCAAACTTCTACACTATGCGCTTTGCGCTATGCTCTCTGCCCTGTACCAGAAACCAGCAGCCAGTGACCAGAACCCAGCTGACACCTGAAACCTATTATATTGTCTATTGCAGACTGTTCAGGGTATTAATGGTAAAATCAACGATTTCGCCTCCGGGAAGACCTTTGGCATTTGTTTTCTTGACATAATCATCGATTATCGGTGCAACTGCCTTTTTCCACCTTGCGGCTTCTTTGGCATCCAGCCCGATAATCTGACTACCCTGATTCAGGAAGAACACAATACCTTCAGCATCGCTGGCATCCCAGGCCTCGCCGTGTTTGACAATCCATTCCTTGTTTATCTGCTCGATAATCTTTTGGTTATCGGCCGACAGTGAATTCCATTTGTCCTTGTTCATGACCACAAAAAAAGAAGTGGTATAGGCGGCCGAAAAATCAGCCGTACAATAATCGGTGACCTCTCCCAGCTTCCAGCCCTTGTTCGCCTCAAATGGATACACCGCGCCGTCTACCACGCCTTTTTGCAGCATCTGATAAGTTTCCGGCATGGGCTTGGGAACCGGGGTGCCCCCCAGGGCCTTGACCACCAGCGCACTGGTGCCATGGCCTCTGAATTTGAGCCCTTTCATGTCCTCCATCTTGCGGACCGCCTTGCCCTTGGTATGGATCAGGCCCGGACCATGGGCATGCAGGTACATCACTTTCGTATCCATGAGTTCTTTGGGTTGAAATTTTTCGTACACGGCATTGACAACCTTGGTCGCCACAGTGCCGTTGGTATAGCCCAGGGGCAAATCAACGGCGGATATCACCGGAAATCGACCGCGGGTGTAAGCTAAGACGGAAAAACCGACATCCGAAATCCCTTCCACGACACCGTCGTAAACCTGCCTGGCTTTGGTCAGGGTCTGACCCGGAAAGTATTCCACCACAACCTGACCATTGGTGCGTTTTTCAACTTCCTTGCACCAGGCTTCGGCCAGTTTACTCTGAATATGACCGGGTGGGAAGAAATTGCTGTAGGTGAGTTTCACGGTGCCGGCGTGTGCATCGAATGCACCCATTGTGCTAAACGGCAGACCAACGCAGATTGCCAAAAAAATCAAAAAAATAGTCTTTTTCATATTAGCCTCCTTTTTTGCTGACGGATTGATCCAATTAAGCCATTCACAACAAGAGCGTTCTCCCCCCCTTTCGCGTTGATCCTGCAAGCGCCTGAATTTTGATGCCTGGTTGAATCTAAAGAAGAATCCCTTTCAGTACAAGTATAAAATCAATTTTTCGGCCCGGAATTGGCTTTATAATCCCTATTCGACGTCAAAACCCTGCCATTTCAGGGGAGCCTTGGGTTGTGGGAATAATTTACTTTCGTCTCCTGTGAGCCTTAACCTGCTTTCTGAGATCCAGTATGTCTTCTTCAATTAGCCTGCCGGCCTCATCCGGTTTTTTTTCTTTTATCACCTGAAAGATATTTTTATGGACCTCGAAAAAATGCTGCTCGAAATCTAAATTCCAGAAATCCAAAAAGCGCTCTACCATCAGTTCAAAGATGGATTCAAGCAAGAGGGTCAATACAGGGTTTCCCGAAGCCCGGGCTAGCAGCAAATGAAAATCAAGGTTATTGCGTCGCAGGCGCACCGGATCATCCAGGTGAGCTTCAGAATCCGTCATGAGCTTCTGAAGGGCCTTTAAATCATTTTTGGTGGCATGTTGTGCAGCCTCTCTGGCAATATGAGGTTCGATCAGCATGCGAGCGTTGAATAAATGGTCGGTGGTAAGTTCTCCGGATTGTATCATATTGCTTAGCGAGTCTTTGATTGGCTTGTAATAAACATTGGAAACAAATATCCCGCCGGAAGGGCCCTTTTTAATGTTCACAAGGCCCGAAATCTCCAGGATTCTCAATGATTCCCTGATAACGGAGCGACTAACGCCGAATTCTTGCGAGAGGTCAACCTCTGATGGAAGGCGGGTGCCGATCTTAAGATTTTCTTGAATAATCTTAGCCTTGATCAGCTCAACAATACTATCGGAATACCTTTTCTTTTCAAGTGGTTGAAACATAGTTAAAATTGCAAATATAAGCTAAAGGTACGGTAACACAAAAGCTGTGCGAAACGTAAATTTAATATTCAACGACCTTTAAAGATTATGTGGAGCCAGGGTTTAATCCTGGCGAAGATGCGGGCGATACAACACGGGAGAAAAGATATTCCCGATAGATCTGACTTATTAAAACCCCAATCTATACAATTACTATTGAATGTCAAGCTTTTTTTTGTGAGATTAATCGACAAGGCCACACTAGCGCGCCAGGAAAAGCGCATAAATCCTGGCGGTCTGGATAATGCGCTCGACCTTGACTTTGCAACCTATTAGAAATTATTGGTTATTCGTCAAAACGTGCCCATTCGGGTGCCGGTTTCGGTTTAGGCTTCCTGCCATAAAAAATATCATCCATTGAATTGAATAAATATCTTGAATATCGATTGCGGGTAATCAAGGTCCGGATCAATTTATGGGGAGAGGTATTCGCGTGGCTCCAGGGGCAGACCCGCATGCAAATGTTGCAGTCCGTGCCCACCTTGCCCCAATAGTCAAAACAGGTTTCGGCATTCAGCTTCCAGCGCCGGGTGCCGTTGACCGCTTCTTGATCATCCAGCGGTATGGAATTAGACGGACAGCAGTGGGCGCACTTTTTACAGATCTTACAAAAATCTTCAACTCCGATGTCGACCGGGTTATCGGGAATCAGGGCAAGGTCCGTTGTCACAGCACCCAATCTAACCCGCGGACCGAAATCTTTGGTCATCAGATAACCCAGCCTGCCGGTTTCCCCCAAACCGGCATCCACGGCCAATGGGACCAGAGCCGCATCATAATGCCGCAGATGATTGGCCGTGGCCGAATACCCCAGGTTGGCGATAAATGCCGCCAGCTGCGTTGCGATAAAAGCGCCGCTGGCATAGTTTGCCATACTGGCGATAGTCGTCGAAGAGTGCGGTGCCGTTCCCACCAATTCAAAGCCCATCTCCGTGGCAAAGACCACGGCATATTTATGAGTCAACTCGATCTCCCGGCCCCAGTCATCCCAATTTTCGTTGAATATCTCTCCGCGATTGGCATAAATCCAAAGCGGGTTGATTTCGGTGATACCGACAAGTTTAGCTCCGATGGATAGCGTATACCCTTTTATTCTGGCGCTTGCCGATGCAGGACTCAGCTCAACGCGCTGTTGACTGAATTCCGGATGTTGGGACGGGTTGAATTTCTCGGGCGTTGAAAGGTGCAACGGTATTGACAATGAAGCCAGGGTGGCGGCCACATTGGGCCGGTCTTGGGGTTTATCGATCGAACCGGGTTTTCCCAGGGGGCCGCCCCTTTTTCGACGGGCGGCATCGTATTGCTCGTGTTCCGGATGCAATTCATAATAGGCTTGATATTGTTCCAATCCCGGACTTAGTGTACGATTGCGGGCAAACACGATATCACGCTCGTCGTATCGTTTGACATTGCCGACCATCAGCCCCCGGGTTCCTTGCAAAGCTTGCGGATTTGACCCTATCCTCAGAGTGAGTAGAGCAAAAGTACCACCCGTCAGAACAAGACCAAGAATTAAACCTGCTCTGCCGGTTGCGGTCTCAAAGAAAGCAGTTGCTTCCAGGTAGAATAGCAAGAACACCAAACCCAGCATTAGTAGAAATTGAAGACCGGCATAAAGTGCGGCCCGCGTTTCTTTCTCCCAAATGCAGGAAATCAGAAAACTTAGACCCATAATCGCCGTGATGATACTCGCCGCAACCGCTATCAAGAATAAGATCGATATCATGTTATTTCACCTCAAATTCTAATTTGTATCCATCAGGTCTGCTAAATGCGGATTCGCGTATCATGATGATCGGTGTTTTCCGCGGGTTTACTTCCTCGAGGTGCGAGTGGTTAGCCTCGTCCAAACCCCTAACCGTCAAAGTCCGCCTCAGGTGAATTCAGGTATTTTTTTTCTTAAAATATATGCGAAGCATAACTTAAATAATACGCCAGCGCTTCGATCAAGCAACTTTTTTCAAATCTCAAAAAAAGTTTACGACCCTGAGTTTGCTATTTTCAAGGGCGGATTATTTATTCAATTTTTTTATCTTCCTTTTAACATCTATAATGTCTTCTTTGATCAGCCTTTCCGCTTCCTCGGGCCGTTTCGCTTCTATCACCTTGAGTATCTTTTGATGAAGTTGGAAAAAATGTTTTTCTAATGGGAGATCGACAAAATCCTGTGTTTGCTCAACCAATAGCTCGAATACCGACTCCAGCATGATCGACAACACCGGATTGCCGGATGCCCTGGCCAGCATTAGATGAAATTTGAGATTATTCTGTTTGAGATATTCGGGATCATCCAGATGTGTTGAGGAATCATCAAACAGGTCACGAAATTTTTTCAAATCTTCGCTTTTGGCATGCTGGGCTGCTTCCCGGGCAATATGCGGTTCGATCAACATACGTGCATCAATAAGGTGTTCCAGGGTCACTTCGCCGGAGGCAATCAGATTGTTCAAAGATCTTTTGATGGGTTCATGGTACACATTCGAAACAAAAATCCCCCCTGTCGGACCTTTCCGGATAAGGACAAGTCCCGATATTTCGAGGATCCGCAAGGCCTCTCGGATTACCGAACGGCTTACCTGAAATTCCCCGGCCATTTCTTTTTCAGACGGCAGGTTCGTACTGATTGCCAGATTGCCTTCTAAAATTTTTTTTTGAATCAGGTCAGCGACCTGATCCGAAAATCTTTGCTTTTTTAAAGGTCTGAACATGCCTTCGCCGACATATTTTCTTTTCAATATATCTGTTTCCATCACCCTATAGCTCCGTTACTTTGTAGAATTATTTCCGGATTCTCAAGAATTGAATATTTTCGATTGAATTTTCAATAGTCAATGTTTAGCCGGATGGCCTCCAGTTGCCTCTTGAACCCGCGCGGGCGGGGACCTTTAATTCTCCATCCACCTCTTCAAGATCAAGCCACCATTTATTTTTTTGATTGGGCGGCACATAACCCATAATTTCATCGCCCCAGACCGCAAAATTTCTGGCAACCGGAAAATTACGCATGGTCCACTGTATAAAACGGTGAAACGGCGTGTAGGGTTTATTCCAGGGGCAAACGCAGACACAGACGCCGCAACCCGAGCCCAGCTTGTTGCCCACCCGTTGTCTGGTGCATTTTTCCATATCATTGGGCCATTTCTGATAGCCGTTGATCATTTGCTTATCACCGAATGGTATGGCTCCCGACGGACAGTATCTGGCACATTGCCGGCATCTATCACAAAAATCCTGCAGGCCGAAATCAATGGGTTTGTCAATGGCGAGGGGCAGGTCGGTGGTAACCACCGCGGCCTTGAATCTGGGCCCCAGAAAGGGATTGAGGACGATGTCGCCGATCCGGCACATTTCACCGAGGCCGGCCCACAGCAGAATCGGCGGTACAACGACCTGGTAGTTTCTGGCATGATGCGCCCGGGCAGGATAGCCCAGGCGGCGAATATAATCGGCCAGGATGCAGGCAATAAATCCGGAGGTTGAATACGATAAAAAACTCATGGAATTGCTGATCCAGTCATTTCCGACACTGGCATCAGCCGTTTTGAAGTCCTGATCGATCAATATCGCGATGGCATACTTATGTCCCAGTTCAACCGGTTCACCGGTAGCCATGCTGTGGCTGTAGACTGAATAAGGGGGTAATTCACAAATTCCGACCTGGTCGGCCCGCAGGAAATAGGCCGTTTCTTTAATGTGCCGGGCCATCCTGACCGGATCTTGGGTACCGGGGGCCTGCCGGGCGGCAGCCATGCCGTCTACGAGCTCACTCAAGGTAAACTGCATTTGGACCAGAGCCCCCGAAAGCGGGTGTTTGGCCACGAATCGATGTCTTTCATGGGAAAGGCTGGCGCCCCAATCCCCTCGCAGGGCTCTGTTAAAGCCGCTTTCGCGTTCATCCAACCGGGGAATTTTATTTTCCTTAACCGCTGTCGTCGGGCGATCGACTCGCTTAAGGATTTCCATAGGGTAAGGGTCAATTCGATTGGTTCTGAATGCCCGCTGAAATGTTGCCGCTACACTCATAACTTACATTTCGCACTTGTAAAAAGAAATTTCAGGAATTATGCGAGTTATGCTAATTATTGCTCTAACTTGCTTATATTACAACGAATAAAAAAATCTAGACATTGCCCTTTAATTGTTTTATA
>Ga0209260_10000450_pt1 | contig 17459 bp, 16 predicted proteins | sample WorMetTypGCAVOLI_FD_187421 | JGI IMG/M metagenome (GOLD analysis project Ga0209260, IMG submission 187421) | Marine gutless worms symbiont microbial communities from Max Planck institute for Marine Microbiology, Germany - Olavius algarvensis... ...
CCCTATAGTTGCATAAAATTTTGAAATCCAACTTCGCTGCTGCAATGAAGACCATTGAAAGTATTGACTGATCCTGGATTCTGGTTTCTGGATACTGGATGTCGTTGAAATTCACCGATAGTGTACTGTTAGATATCCAGCATCGAGTATCAAGCATCCAGCATCAGCCCGGAAAAAGCAACGATCTCAGACATAACGGCCAGGCTAGATGACAAGAATTTATGCAAGGTTAGGGTAAATATTAGGCCACTAAGACACAAAGACGCTAAGATAAATATAAGCCACAAGTTTCACTTTGTGTCTTGGTGCCTTTGTGGCCATTTTTCCGGCTTGTCCGGATTAGTTAATCGAAAGGAGAGACCAAATGGATAAAACCGTTTTGGAAATAGTTAAACAAACCGGCATTGATATCGTCCAGGATGGCGACCTTGTATTCTGGCTAGGCGAATACGGCGGGCAAACCAAACCCCGCGGACCCCTGGCGGGGAAAAAAATTGCCTGTCTTGTAGGTAGTGAATTCAGTGATTTTCAGGCCTATTATCTGGCCTCTTACATCGGTGAGTTTGGCGGAGACCTCGAGTTTCTCTGTGTTGACTGGGTAATCTACAAATTTACGCGTCCCAATATTAAATCCAAAGGCGTGGTCGGAATGTGGGGTCTGACGCTGGATCCGATTCCGGTTATGGGTCCATCAAAGCATACCTGCAAAAACTTGAAGGATGCCGCTGCCAAAGATTACGATGCCGTGGTGATCCTGGGCGGCCACTCCGCGGATGTCATCGTGACGGAAATCGAGGTCGAGGATTTTTTAAACACCGCCGCTGAAAACGGGGCCGTCATCGGGGGCATCGGCGCCGGAATTATGCCGCTGATCAGATGCGGCATGATGGCAGGCAAGGCTTGTACCGGCAACCGGCTGGTGGATTATATGCTAAAAAAGATCGCCAATTTTGAAGATTCACCGGTGGTCATAGACGGCAAGATTATCACTGCCAGGGACACGGTGGATTCTCCGGCCTTTGTACGGGCGATCTGCCAAGCGTTTGATCCGGAGTTTGAGGACGGGCGCCAGGGCATTCTGGCCGGCAAGAAAATGCTGGTGATCGCCGGCGAAGACTTCGAAGACATCGAGCTGGCCGTACCGGTTATGGAGTATATCTACCGCGGAGCAAAAGTGACCCTGGCAACCTTTACACCCGTCATACGCTCGCGTCCCCCACTGGTGGGCTTGGACGTCGTACAGGGTAATTTTGGAATGTCGGTACCTTTTCAGGAGATACCCGAAAGTTATTACACCATCAAGAAATTGGCCGATGTTAGGATGGATGATATTGACGCAATTCAGATACCGGGTGCCATGTGCCCCTATAATATGGTTGAAGCCGGAACGCCGCTGGAATTCCTGAAACAGGCGGATGCGGCCGGCAAAATTATTACCTATATCTGCCATGGAGGAATTCCCGTTGCAGCGGCGGACCTGATAAAAGGAAAAAAAGCCACGGGATGGCAGGCTTCCAAAGATTCAATTGAGATCATGGGCGGCGAGTACAATGAGAATTGGGCTGCCGTGGTTGACGGCAGTCAGGTGTCCGGCCGAACCCCGCCGGAAATACCCGAGTATGTGGATGCCATAATGGTGGCGTTGCTCAGGGGATAGCTATTTAGGGATTCTAATCCTTAAATCGGAGGAGGCGGAATTGGAAATTGAAGATTGCAGATTGATCCGCCGGAGGTGGAGTGGATCTCGCTTCGCGCGGTCCGTTTTAAATTGATCCACAGGCATCCAGCGGAGAAAAAAATGCCACAAAGACACAAAGGGAAATTTTGACTTCTTATTTTTTATTGCGTCTTTGCGTCTTGGTGGCGTAAATATTTTGCAGTTAATGGAATAGATAACCTTCAAACTGTAGGTGACAATACGTGCAAAAATTAAATAGCGAAGAAGAACTCAGACTGAAGAGAATTGCCGTTAAAATTCGCAAAAATGTTTTGCGAATGATCAAAGCCGGTGGTGCGGGACATATCGGGGGAGCGCTTTCATGCACCGACATCCTGACGGCCCTTTATTTTAAAATCTTGCGGGTCGATCCGCAAAATCCGACCTGGCCGGAGCGGGACCGTTTTGTCCTTTCCGCCGGTCACAAGTGTCTGGCGCTTTATGGCACGCTGGCCGAAAAGGGATTTTTTGACAGTGCCGTTCTGGATACCTACGGCGCCCTGTGCACCAAGCTGGGCGGCCACCCGGACATGCATAAATTGCCCGGCATTGAGTCAAATACCGGCGCCCTGGGCCACGGACTCTCAATTTCCGGTGGAATGGCCATGGGTTTGAAAATGGATGGCCTTGATTCAAAAGTCTATGTCATTCTGGGCGATGGTGAACTGGCCGAAGGCTCCAACTGGGAAGCGGCCGCCGCCGCCAGTCATCACAAATTGGATAATCTGGTGGCTTTTGTCGACCGCAATAAATTTCAGCACGGCGGCCGGACGGTGGATTTCATGAGCTACGAACCGCTTGACAGGCGTTGGGAAGCATTCGGCTGGGCTGTTCGGGTCATCGACGGCAATAATTTGCAGCAGATCTATGGCAACGTCACGGAAACCCCTTTTGAAAAAGGCAAGCCGTCGATGATCATCGCCGACACCATCAAGGCCAAAGGTCTGCCTTTTATGGAAGACAAGGCAAGTTCCCATTACTGGAAGGTCACGGATGAGGAAATGCAAATCGCCGAGCAGGCCCTGCAGGCGATCGAGGAGGGGATAAATTAATGGAGGAATTCAAGGATCCACGAAAAACATTTGGCGAAGCGCTGGTGGAAGCCGGGCAGAAAAACGACCGCATCGTGGCCTTATCAGCCGACAGCTCGGGCGGTTCCGGGATGAAGCCTTTTCATGAAAAATTTCCCGAGCGCCATTTTGAGTTCGGTATCATGGAGCAGGGGATCATGGGGTTTGCCTCCGGTCTGGCCACCACCGGTAAAATCCCATTTTTTGCCGCCATTGCCCCCTTTGTAACGTCCCGGCCTTTTGAAATGTTTCGCAACGATCTGGGCTACATGCACCAGAATGTCAAGGTGGTTGGCCGGTGCGCCGGATTGACCTATTCCGATCTCGGGGCCACCCATCAGTCATTGGATGATCTTGCCATCATCAGGACCATTCCGGGTGTGACCGTCATCAATCCGGGTGATCCGGTGGATGTCGTCAAGGCCGTCCATGCCGCGGCTGAGCATATCGGGCCGGTCTACATTAAAATCGGCAGCCCCAAAATGCCGGTGCTGATGGACGAAAACTATCTATTCAAAATCGGCAAGGGGGTTGTCATGGAGGCGGGCAGCGACATTACCATCATCGCAACCGGCACCCTGCTGTCCAAGGCCGTGGCCGCAACAAAATTACTCCAGGATAAAGGCATTCACCCCCGCCTGATCAACATGCATACCATCAAGCCTCTTGACAACGAGCTCGTGTTAAAAGCCGCCGCGGAGACCGGAAAAATTGTTACGGTCGAGGAAGGCTACACTGCCGGGGGATTGGGTGGCTGTATTGCCGAACTGCTGGCAACCGAACATCCGACGCCAATGAAGATGATCGGTGTGGACGACCAGTATGCGGATGCCGGACCATACGAGGAGTTGCTGGGGCACTTAGGGCTGCAGGGTGAACAGATTGCAGACACCGTTGAGCAATTTTTTAAATCAGATACGTCGTATGAAGTTAACTAATTAATAATAAATTTGCCACGAATTAACACGAATTACGGCAAAAATTATAAGCGGGGTTAACTAAAATGTAAAAATAGATTTCGTGTTAATTCGTGGCTTCTTTCAAACATCAAAATTTTACGAAAACTATTGCCTTTGGATTAAATCTGTGCGCGATCGGGATGTCATAAAAATTTGCTACCTGTTTTATAACGAGGGGATGTCCCAGGTCGACATCGGGAACATGATGGGATTGAGCCGCTGGAAAATCGGGCGGGCCATTAAAGATGCCCGGGAACGTGAGTTGATCTCAATTGCCATCAACCATCCGCAAAGTGATTTAACCGAGATCGAAATTGCACTAGCCAAAAAATTCAGTATCAAAGAAGCAACCGTGGTGAATATCTCTGAATATGATCGAATATCTCCCCTGGATCAGCTTGGCGTGGCCGGAGCGCGCTACCTAACATCGATTATCGACCGCCACAGGATACTTGGTGTGACATGGGGCAGCACGGTTTCCTATGTGGCTAAAAATCTATTGAAGGTTAACGCAAACCACCTAAAACTGGTCCAGATCGGTGGGGGCCTCGGGACGATTGAGGGTACCGATAATCCTGCCTTAACTGCCATGCTGGGCCAGAAACTGGGAGCCGAAGCCCATGTCATGCAGGCACCGATCATCGTCCAGAGCAAATCAATTCGGGATACGCTATTTAAGGAAACCAGGATTCGCGAAACCATAGAAATTGCCAGAAAGGCGGATCTGGTCATTTTTGGTGTCGGGCTCGTTGGACCCGAATCACTTTTGTGGCAATCAGGTCTTTTAAACGAACGCGACGTAGCGAAGCTGAAAATGGCCGGAGCCGTCGGTGCTATCTGCGGACGGTTTTATGACGACCAGGGAGTGCGATGCTCTTATGATCTGGAAGGGCGAACCATTGGCCTTAACTTGTACGAGCTGAAAAAAATCAAGCATAAAATCCTTATTGTGTTAGGTCTGGAAAAGGTGCAGGCGATACTTGGCGCTCTGAGAGGCGATCTCGTAGATGCGCTTGTGATCGATAGTGATACGGCAGAGCATCTGCTGAACTTATAATAATGTTGATTGACTTGATCATAAGCAGACAGAGATACTCTTCGAATGACCTAAAAATAGGAAAATATTTCAATTGCTTATTTCCGACTAGTTTACTCTATAGACGAGTCGCTGAAATGAAATAAAAAAGCATTAAAAAATGCGCAGCATAAAGTAATTAATCCGCGGCGCTTTATTATAATACCATTCTTCAATACTCGCAGAGAAGCATGCAAACATGCAATACGCTATTTTCAGGGCGGATTAATTACCGGGATGACCTATGAATGTGTTGCTGCCACAAGCTATTGAACCTGAAGCGATCGCTCTGTTGGATCGGGAAAATTGCACGATCACAACTGCCCCCGATCCGAAACCCGAGACCGTTTTACCACTCATCAAGGATGCGCACGGTCTGATTTTAAGAACCGGTATTACCATCACCCCTGATCTGATTGAAGCCGCCGATCGATTGATGGTCATCTCACGCACCGGCGGCGGGCTTGATAATGTGGATGTGGCTGCCGCCTCTGAAAAAGGAATCATTGTAACATCGAATCTGGGGGTAAATACGGTCAGCGTTGCCGAACACGTTTTGTCCATGATGCTGATTCTGTCAAAAAGGCTCTCGACATTGGATCATGCGGTGCGCAACGGCAATTTTGCTATCCGCTACCAGAATCTGCCGCGGGATATCAACGGAAAAACGATCGGATTAATGGGGTTCGGGCGGATCGGCTGCGAGCTGGGAAAAATCTGTCGACAAGCATTCGATATGCAGGTTATCGCCTACGATCCTTATTTAGCGGCTGAGAAAAAAAATGAATGTCACAGCTGGGTGAGGATGGTCGAACTGAAAGAAATGCTCTCAAAATCTGATTTCATCTCTATCCATGTTCCACTGACGGACCAAACACGTGACCTGGTGGATGAAGCCGAGTTATCGCTGATGAAGTCCGATGCAATATTGATCAACGCTTCCCGGGGTGGTGTGGTCAATGAAACTGCTTTGATCAAAGCCCTGGAGAGTAAAAAGATAGCCGGTGCCGGCCTGGATGTCTTTAGTGAAGAGCCTGTGTCCGGTGACAATCCGCTTCTAAAGCTTGAAAATGTCATTTTGACACCGCATACCGCCGCACTCACCAGAGAATGTGTTGCGCGCATGGCCACTGAGGCGGCCACATGTGTTCTGGATGTATTTGCCGGCCGCGAACCGCGAAATGTAGCAAACCCGAAAGTACTTGAATCCGGTAGATGGAAGCATAATCGGGCTTTTGAATCAGCAGTTTAAATTTTTCTCTCGCAGAGCATGCCGAGAACACAGAGAGGTTCATGGTTGCTGAATCTTTTTCCGGAAGGATCAATTGGGAGATTTCGAAATGTCTAAAAAATTGTCAGGTGTTGCGGCACCGATTACCACACCCTTTGTTAACGGAGAGGTGGCCTACGACCAGCTTAGATCCAACATGCAGAAATACAGCCAGACAGCGTTGGCTGGTTTTTTTGCGCTTGGCAGCAACGGGGAGAGCATGTTCCTGACCGAGTCCGAGAAGCTGAAGGTTCTTGAATTGGTGCTTCAGGAAAAATCAGCTCATCAGATTGTGATGGCGGGTGCCGGATATGAATCAACCCGCCAGACGATTTCGTTCAGCAACCTGGTTGCCGAAATGGGCGCTGATTTTGTTTCAATTCTGACCCCGTCGTATTTTAAGAAACGATTAACGGATGAGGCCATGATCGGCTATTACACCGAGGTGGCGGATGCGGTTTCCGTTCCGGTGGTGGCCTACAACGCCCCGGGATTTACCGGCATGACGCTTACCCCGCAAGTCGTTGAAGTCATATCACGCCACCCCAACGTGATCGGGATGAAAGATACTTCCAAGGGCAATATGAGCAGTTATCTCAATGCAGCCGGCGAGAACTTCGATATTCTCTCCGGAACGGTCAGCACCCTCTTTGAATCCATGCTGCTCGGCGCCACGGGCGGTGTCGTCTCCCTGGCCAATGCCTTCCCGGCGCCTTGTTGTGATTTATACGAGGCCTGTAAAGCTGTCGATCTTGATAGGGCCCGGCGGCTGCACTACATGCTGATTAATTTGAATAAAGCGGTATCGGGCAGTTTCGGGGTGGCTGGTGTCAAATATGCGACAGAGGTCGCCGGTTACTACGGCGGCGATCCCCGTAAACCATTGCTGCCGATAACCGAGGAAGGCAAGGAATCCATCAGGAGGGCTATTGAAGAAGCAGGAGTGTTGAAAGGATAAAGGTATAAGGCAGAGCGCATAGAGCATAGCGCATAGGGTGAAATAATGCTCATAGCTCATAGTTTAAGGATGAAAGGGCAAAGCTAAGGAAAGTTCATAGCTCAAGGCTAAAAGCTCCCCCCCTTCGCCTTCAAGGCTACGGAGGGCAAGTAAAGAGAAGGACGAACAGGTTAAAGGTCAAAGGCTAAAGGAAAAAGGATTAGAAAAAGCGAACCACGCTGAAGGCGTGTTTTAAAGATCGCAGAATCCTCCTGAGGTTTACCCGCCTTTGGAGGGCGGGCCAGTATCGAATATCGAATCCTCCTAAGGCGGATAAATGTCGAAGGATTGAATCGCTTCGCTCTGACATATTTATCAATTGAGAGAGTACCTTATAATATTCATTTGAGTAGGGCAGGGCACCGTGCCCGCCAGTTCAGGTCGGCACGGTGGCCGACTTTGCCATATTTATAAATCGTCAGAATACTTTCAATATTCAATTTTCAATCTTCAATATTCAATTCATTATGGACAGTATACTCGCCATAGACGTGGGCACACAATCATTGCGGGCCTGCGTCATTGATTCTGAGTTGTCCTTGCTGGATCGGCAGCAGGTTCACTACACGCCCCAGGTCATCTCGCGCGACAAGGTCGAAATCGATGCTGAGATTCTTTGGGAGGCGCTGGTTCGGGCCTGCAGCAAATTAAAGCTCAAGAACCGCGTTTCGATTGTGACGTTTTCTACACTGTGTCCTTCTTTAATTCCAATGGATGCCGATGGTCGTCCGCTGCGCCCGATCATTCTTCATTTGGATCGTCGAAGCTATGAGCAGGCGCAATGGGCATTAAAAAAAGTCGGCGAAGAGAAGTTTTTGAACATTGCCGGAAATCTTCCGATACCCGGTGGCATTTCAGCCACCAGCCTGCTGTGGATTAGGGATTGTGAACCGGAAATATACGCCAAACAAAATGTCTGCTTTGGGCATGCCGTCACTTTCTTTATGAAACGCCTTACCGGTAGATTCCTGATTGATCCTTCGAATGCATCTTTCACCGGATTATACGATACCGTCGGGTATGGTGATTGGGATGAAAGGCTGTATGGACCCCTTGAGATCGACCGGGATAAATTACCGGATGTGTTGATGTCGACAGCCATTGCCGGCGAACTAATAAATAAAGCCGCGATGACTCTCGGGTTGCCCAAAAATATACCGGTTAACATCGGCGCCAACGACACCACATGTGCCACCGTGGGTGCCGGGGTGACTGAAGGCGGTGACATTATGAATACTTCCGGTACAGTAGAAATCCTGGTGTTATGCCTGGATAAACCCATTTTTTCAAAAAATCATTTACTGAGAACCCATGCCTATCCCGGCAGATGGCTAGCGATGCGAACGGTGGGTGCCGGTGGCGCTTCGCTGGAGTGGTTCAGAACTAATTTTTGCCAAGAACTGACCAAAGAGGTGTTTTACAACGAATATCTCAAAGAGGTATTAACTCCAAACAAAGTACCTGAATCCCGCTTCTATCCCTATTTATCAGGCGACCGGCACAGGATAAAACGAAAAAGTGGGGCTTTTACCCGCATGACGCTAAACACAAACCGGGATGATCTATTGCTGGCGCTTGCACATGGAATTATTGCATTTCAGATGGAAAGTATATCTGAATGGAATAAACATGTTCAGCTGTCAAACGAAATCTTTCACGTTGGCGGCGGTGCCAGTGATGCTTACACCGGCTACAAACAAAGTATGTTAAAAGAATACCGGTTTGTGCAACTGGGTGAGACGACATTGCCCGGAGCGGCCAAACTGGCATTAGAGGCAATGAAGTAATACTCAAACCTTGACACACAAGGGGTAACCTGTAATATTCATCAGGTAATAATCTGTGTCCAGGAGGGAGGCAATGGTCGATATCCAATGCGTTTGGGAGGAACCGGCGATTTTGGGGGAAGGGCCGTTGTGGGTAGCACGGTGCGCGATGGATTTGCATATACCCTATAGTTGCATAAAATTTTGAAATCCAACTCAGCTGCTGCAATGAAGACCATTGATAGTATTGACTGATCCTGGATTCTGGTTTCTGGATCCTGGATGTCGTTGAAATTCACCGATCGTGTACTGTTAGATATCCAGCATCAAGTATCAAGCATCCAGCATCTGCCCGGAAAAAGCAACGATCTCAGACATAACGGCCAGGCTTGATGACAAGAATTTATGCAACGTTAGGGTATATTGACCTGGCGGCCGGCGCTTTTGAGCCGATTGCCATGCCGGAGGCGGATATGCCTGAAAACCGGTTTAATGACGGCAAGGTGGATGAAAACGGCCGTTACTGGGCCGGCAGCATGGACGATGGCGAGAAACTGGCAACCGGCAGCCTCTATCGCTTAGACGGCGACCACACGCTGCATAAAATGGACGAAAATTATGCCATCACCAATGGCCCCGCCTTCAGCGTGGACGGCAAAACCCTGCATCATACCGACACCGCTTTTTGCCGGCTAAATTCGTACAAGTTGATTTTGTGCCTTTTTGACAAAAAAATTTATTGTGATATTTACGCTGGCCCGTGACGATTGGATATTTTAGATTGAATATTGAACAATTAAGGTATTCTTTCGATTTTAAAAAGGACGGCACCAAGCTACATCAATTTAAGTTGGAACCTTTGGGGGGGCAATGGATAATCTAAAAGCAAAGTTAAAAAACGGCGGTCTCGTAATCGGGACCATGATTTCGGAAATCAGAAATCCTAATTTGGCCTACATGCTGGTGCAAAGTGGATTCGACTTCTTTATTATTGACAATGAGCACGGGGCCTATTCACCGGAAACTGTCTCCAATATGATCGCTGCTGCCCGGGGGGCGGGAATCTCAGTAATCGTGCGGATCCCGGAAATCCGGCGTGAAGCCATCATGAAACCCCTGGATTCAGGTGCTGCCGGTTTACTGGTGCCGATGGTCAATACCGCCGATCAGGCCCAAGAGATCATGACCTACGCGAAGTATCCGCCCATGGGCAATCGGGGGGTTGCCTTGAGCAGAGCGCATAGCGCATATGGTCGACCGAATGCCGCCGAATATTTAGACCAGGCCAACCGGGCAACTTTTATTGCCGTCCAGGCCGAAAGCCCCCAGGCCATTGAAAATCTGGAATCCATCGCCTCGACGCCGGGCGTAGATTCCATTTTTGTCGGACCGGCTGATCTTTCCGTCAGCATGGGTATACCCGGTCAAATAACCCACCCCAAAGAAATGGAAGCCATCGCAAAGGTGATCGATGTTTGTGCACAGCACCATGTCATCCCCGGAATTCATATGTCAAATGTTGAAACACTGAAAGACTGGATTGGTAAAGGAATGCGCTTCGTAAGTTTCAGCAGCGATGTCGACCTGCTGGCCAGGGCAGGGGAGGAGAGTCTTATTCAACTAAGAGAAGGATTGTAATTAATAAACTGCCTTTAGGGGTTCATAGTTTAGCAATTATAGGCGGGATGCAAGCTCGGGCGGTGATATCTAATTGAGCAATTTTTAGCTTAACCAGGCTTTTGAAAAAATATGGCAATTGATAGCGCGGTAACGACGAGGAACAGAGCCACAATTTCACTGATACCGACCGACTCATTTAATATCAGTGTGCTGCTGAAAACCCCTACAACCGGGATGGCCAGGGTACCGATAGAAGCGATGCTGGCGGGAAATATGCGGACCAGTGTGAAATAGGCCCAATGGCAGTAGATCATTGGGAAAAAAATAATATACGTCAAGGCGAATATCGCGCGCGCCGATACATTTAAAGAAATCCCGGAGGGTTCGAAGAACGCCGCACCCATAACTACCGGGATGCCACCCAGCAGAAGCTGCCAGCCTGTTAAAACGGTGGTGGGGGTGTTCCAATCCGTGCGCTTAATCAATACGGTGCCCGTGGCCCATGAAACCGCCGCGCCAAACATAAATACAGCACCCAGCGGTGCGGCGCCAACCGCTTCTAATTCCGGCCTGATTAAAATTCCAAGTGCACTGAGCCCAAGGCCCAGCGCCAGTATTCGGGTGGACGTGATGCGTTCTTTCAGAAGGAGTGCACTGAGTATGTTTGCCCACAGCGGCATGGTAAAGGCAATGATCACCGCCCGGCTGGCATCCATCCGTAAAAGGCCATGAGCTGAAAACAAATGCCATCCGGTGATACTAAAAAGCGCCACAAAACATAAGGGTTTAAGCTCATGCAACGGCATCTTCAGCTTAAAACCGTTCACCTTAGCCAGGAGCAATATCCCGATCCCGCTCATAACAATACAATAGCTCCGGAAAGTCCAGGGCGGGATCTCACTGACTGAAATTTTCATAGCAGGCCAGGCCAGGCCCCAGAACAGGCTAAGCGTGATCAGCAGGAAAATACCTTTGCGGGGCAGGCCAGCGGTGTCGGTTTTAGGACTCGCGCCGGATTGTTTTTTCATCTTATTATTTCGTAACTATTTAAACGCTAGAAAGAAGCCGCGAATTTTCACGAAAGTACATTTTTTAACAACTGTGCTCCTGCTTTTGACCATTGCTATAATTCGCGGTAATTCGTGTCAATTCGTGGCTGAATAATATTTTATCTTTTCACCAAGAAATTACCGAATCTTTCCATTGCCTCTTGCAGGATAGACATTTCTGCAGCACAGCAAATGCGTAACGCACCTTCGCCGCCATTGCCAAAGGCGATGCCGGGTGCAACCGCCACCTTCGTTTCCCGGAGCAGCGTCAATGCAAAAGAAAAAGAATCATCCACCCCCTCGATCTGTGGAAACAAATAAAAAGCTCCCTCCGGTCTGGCAATCGTAACACCTTTCATCGATTGCAATACGCCGAAGCAAAAGTTTACCTTCTCGTGAAGTGATTTTACCATCGATAGAACTTTTTCTTCACCTTGCTTGAGTGCAGTTTCCCCCGCCCGTTGAATCATAGACGGTGCATGGGAAACGATAAATTCATTGAGCTGGGTTGCCTTTTTGACAAGGTCCCGGCGGGCGACAAGCCATCCCAGCCGCCAACCGGTCATACAGTAACTTTTTGAAAAAGACTGGACGACGATTACTGCATCATCCCGCGTGCATAACCGCAGGATTGACGGCGCCACCGCAGCGGCATAATAAATCCGTTCGTATACTTCATCGGCAAGCAACCATAGTCTGTTGCGGCGGCAAAAATCCAGCAGGGCTTGCTGCTCCGTTGAATTCGCGACCCATCCCAACGGGTTGGAGGGTGAGGCGTAAACAAGCAGTCTGGTTTTGGGTGTGAGCGCTTTTTCCAGGGAGGCAAAGTCTATTTCATACCGCCCGCCCTTCCAGCGCAACGGTATTTCTTTCGGATATCCCCCGAAGAGGCTGACGATGGCTGATCCGTTGGGCCAGTTGGGTGTCAGCACAATCGCTTCATCGCCGGGATCTATTACGCAACGAATGGATACATTCAATGCCTGCACCCCGGAGGCTGTAATGACAATTTCCTCGGCCGGATCCACCTCGACTTGATGAAGTTCAGCATATTTAGCTGCAATCGCCTCTCTGAGGCTGGGCAATCCGGCATTTTCCGTATAAAAAGTATACCCCTCATTCATCGCCTGATAGGCTGCATCTTTTAAATATTGCGGCGTCTGCATGTTGGATTCCCCAAAATGGAGCCGAAGAACTCCATCCATGGGAAACGCCGTGTCAGCTATCGCGCGAATTTGAGACGGGGCAACTCGTGATACACCCGGCGCAAGAGAGATGTCGTGCATATACCCATCCTCCAATATGTAACCCTTTAATTTATCAAATCGGGAAAAGTTAACTTATCACGAAAACTGGAAATTACAAGGTTCTTAATTGTAATCTAAAATTAGTGGTTCAAATTTATACATGGATTAATTTGTATTTTTTTATGGAAATTTTTCTCCCGCAAATACGATATGGGTTGACCGATTTTTGATATCGCATTAAATAGATCTGGCTATGTAATCCCTATAGTTGCATAAAATATTGAAATCCAACTTCGCTGCTGCAATGAAGACCATTGAAAGTATTGACTGATCCTGGATTCTGGTTTCTGGATACTGGATGTCGTTGAAATTCACCGATAGTGTACTGTTAGATATCCAGCATCAAGTATCAAGCATCCAGCATCTGCCCGGAAAAAGCAACGATCTCAGACATAACGGCCAGGCTTGATGACAAGAATTTATGCAACGTTAGGGTAATGATTAGGATTAACAGGAGTAAATATTTATAATGATGAAAATTATAGCGTTAATTGCCAGCCTTATTACAGCAATTCAAGCTGTCACGGGCTTGATCTATGGTTCAACAATCTGCCCCAATGAGGGATGTAAGGTTGTCGAAGGTCTTACGACGGTTTCTCCCTTATATTTAAATTTCATGGGATTGATCTTTTTCCAATTTGTGTTCTGGGGCTTGCGCTTTCAAAAAAACAAGTCCAAACAGCCTGTTGATTTATTGGCAATAGCTCTTATCACCGGTCTCGTGTTTGATTCGGTCCTGCTGGCCTATCAATTATTTGTCGCCCGCACTTTCTGTGCCTATTGTCTGCTGATCTTTGCAATCGTTCTCACCCTGAATCTCCTCTACGGCAAACGGCAGATGGCCGCCGGGATTGCAGTTGCCGCGGTAACGATCTTTTCATTTTCCGTTTTAGCGTTCATCCCGACCGGCGGGCTTTCACACACCGAACCGTTAAAGAAGGCAGCATATGGCGTAAAATCCTGTTCCGCACCAACCAAGGAAATTTACCTCATATTTTCATCGAACTGCCCCTATTGTGAAAACGTGCTTCAAACCCTGAGCAACTGCAACAGCTGTGATCTTTACCTGAACCCCATTGATGATATCAAGTCAATAAGCAATATCGAGCTTGAGCCGAATTCTGAATTCGCCCCTGAAATTAACCGTCTTATTTTATCGGTTATGGGTATCGATACCGTCCCGGTCCTGGTTGTCAAGAGCGATGACGGCTACAGATTTATCAAAGGAGAGTCAAAAATCGTGAACTATGTTCAGCACGCCTGTTTTACGGATGCCGATGTGTTGTACTTAAATGACGGTGTCAGTACCGATGAACAGGGCCTTACCGTGATCACCGACCAGGAAGGGCAGTGCTCGGTGGCGATAGACTGTGAACGCTAAATTCCTGCTAGGCCGTGAAATCAGCACGCCTGATCCATTTTGAAGGTCTTCATCAGGATGCTGGATCCGATCATATTGGTACCGTGCGCCAGGGCATCCAGGATATCGCTGTCCGTCCATCCCTGTTCATGCAGCTTGTCCACATCTTGCTTTTCAACCGCATCGGGTGTTTTGACCGCCTTCATCACAAAGGCCACCATGGCCCGGTCTTTGTCATCCAGCGGTGCTTGGAGGGGATCGTTTTCCATCTTGTCGATATCCTCGTCCGACAGCCCCTGCATTTTAAGCAAATTCTTATTAAAACCGGTACAGAAGGCGTAGTCGTATTGTTGGGCCACCAGATAGCGGATACTGGAAAGCAGTCCAAATCCCAAACTCGGATGCCGGGAATAATACTGAATCGATTGCCAAACCGTATCCAACATCTTGGGACTGGCGCTGGCCAACTGCAAAGGAGCGGGAATTACGCCGGCATTTTTTTGCATGAAATCATAAATCTCTTTAACTTGGCCTTCTGCTTTGTCAGGTTCTACGGTTTGAATTAAAGCCATCTTTTTCTCCTTTGCTGTAAGTTTGGTTGTCAGTTATGTCAGCCTTCTCAGGCGACCCATTTGAAAAATGAACGACTATCTCTAAGAATTTAGTTTTCAATATGTGAATCACGGAAGTGACATGGCTCATCACATACCCGGGCTTACAATAAAGGTCAATAGTAGATTTGATCCCTAATTTATCGCTGAAGCTAACTTTCGAACTGAGGTTGCCGGGCAGCGATCTGTAAACAGGGAAAACCTTATGAATTGATCCTGGGAGCCGGTATCGTGCTTTCAATTAGTCAGATGCGGTAAGATTTTGATGCCGGTGCGCAGTTCGTGGTAACACCGGATTACAGTCCAAAGGTAGTAGATTGATGCGTTAAGGAGCTTTGGAATTAATCGACCAAATAGAATCACAATTTCGTTTATATATATTAACCACCCTCCTATGACTCTCCTTGACCTCCTAACTACCTATGTTTATTATAATATTAATCTGACGTCTGATTTGCTCCGGACATCTTCATATTAAACCCTCAATATGTAATGAAATGCCATGCCAGAAGAAGGATTTAAACGAAAACTCACTGCCATCCTCAGTGCCGATGTTCAAGGCTACAGTCGCCTCATGGGCGAAGACGAAGGGGCAACTGTGCGCACACTAACAGCCTATCGAGAAGTGATGACTACGATTATCCACCAGCACAAGGGGAAGGTATTGGACTCTCCAGGGGATAATTTGCTGGCTGAATTTGTGAGTCCGGTTGATGCCGTACAATGTGCTGTTGCCGTTCAAAAAGAGATCAATGCCCGATATGAAGAATTACCTGAAAATCGGAAAATGAGGTTCCGTATCGGCATCAACCTCGGTGATGTCATTGAGGAAAAGGATCGAATATATGGTGACGGCGTGAACATTGCCGCAAGGTTAGAGAGTTTAGCAGATCCGGGTGGCATTGCCATTTCAGGAACCGCTTTCGACAATGTCAGAAATAATATCGATTGTGGTTACCAATTTTTAGGCGAGCACACGGTAAAGAATATAGCTAATCCAGTACGGATCTACAAGGTATTAACTGAGCAGGCATCTGCAGGCAGGGTGATTGGGGGAAATCAATTTTTAGGTTGGATGTCACGGAAGTCCGCTATGGCTGCTATTCTGACCCTATTCTTTTTAGCCGTATTTGGAAGCGTTTGTCGTTTTATTTCGCTGGCTCTAATTTTCACTATGGAGTATTCGCGATTAAGTGGTTTCAAAATCGTGATTACCCAAAAGGTTCCGGGTGGAATTGTTTCACCTGAGTACCTTACATTTTCACTTAACAGAAGGTTCAAGAAAGGAGGAAATTATGAAAAAATTACTTTTTGCAGCAATCGTAATTTTAATGTTTTTGGTTGTTGCCACTGCATGGTCAGGCGGGGAAACAAAATTTTATAATGCCATCACTGATATACCCGGTATAGAAGTTGGGCATTATACGGATAAGAAGGCTTTGACCGGAACCACCGTCATTCTTGCCCGGGGTGGTGCCGTGGGCGGTGTGGACGTCAGAGGTTCTGCACCGGGAACAAGAGAAACGGATCTGCTCAACCCGATTAATTTAGTCGATAGGGTGAATGCCGTTGTTCTCAGCGGCGGCAGTGCCTACGGTCTGGCGGCAGCCGATGGTGTTATGACATGCCTGGAGGATCAGGGAATCGGCTGGCCGGTGGGTGGCGACCAGGTTGTGCCGATCGTTCCATCCGCTATTTTGTTTGATCCAGGCCGCTGCGGCACGGATTTCAGAGTCCGGCCGACTGCAGAATTTGGGCTTAAGGCTTGCCAGGCGGCTGATAGCGGTCCGGTGGCGCAAGGAAATGTTGGTGCCGGTATGGGGGCACGCGCCGGAGGCCTCAAAGGTGGAATTGGAACCGCCAGCACGGACATAGGCGACGGCGTAATCGTCGGTGCCATCGTGGCGGTAAACGCCGTGGGATCGACCGTAAATCCTGATACCGGTGATTTTTACGCGGCGTTTCTGGAGGTTGATGATGAATTTGATAAGTTGAAAGATCCGCACTGGAGCGCTTTGAAAAAATCAGACTTTTTGCTGGCCAAAGTTGATCAGTCACCGGGTAAAAACACAACCATTGCAGTTGTGGCAACTAATGTTGAGCTGACAAAGGCCCAGGCTCAGAAAATTGCCCAAATGGCCCATGACGGTATGGCACGAGCCATCAGACCGTCGCACACCATGTTCGACGGAGACACCATTTTCGCGCTGGGTACCGGAGAACTCAGCTTCGATACCTTGCCGGGTTGGGGCTATGCGCCTTCCAGCGTAAACAGGATTGGCAGTGCTGCTGCAGACGCCCTCTCCAGGGCAATAGTACACGCCATGCTATCAGCTGAATCCGTTGATGACTGTATGTTAAGTTATTGCGATGCATATCCTGAGGCATGTCAGGATAACGACGATGACCATAAAAGGAAAAAACCAAAGCACAAGAAAAAGCCATAAGGCAATGATAAAGGGGAAGATGTCGTTCCGCTATAGTCTGCGGGACGGCATCTGATCCGGCGCAGATGGAGTTAGATCGGCAACTCGTGAAGAATAGGGACAGGTTAATTATACTTGACAATTTTGATTGCCTGATATAATCGGATTAAACGAACCCCGCGATGATGCGGGCAAAGAAAGGAGGTCAAAATATGCCAAGGACATCGCGAAT